>Ga0326727_10002268_pt1 | contig 66858 bp, 58 predicted proteins | sample MB2enrmetagenome_FD_207643 | JGI IMG/M metagenome (GOLD analysis project Ga0326727, IMG submission 207643) | Lab enriched peat soil microbial communities from McLean, Ithaca, NY, United States - MB29MY | ecosystem: Environmental > Terrestrial > Soil > Wetlands > Peat | place: USA: New York...
CATTTGGCCGGTGAAAGCACGATAATATTTCTTATCATTCTTTATAACGCCTTGCATATTGCGCTAGTGCGCACTAACATGTCTCATTAGGGGTGCCTGCAAAACCGGCTTGGTACGGCAGACTCGATGAGATTGTGCAAGAGCTGGAGACCCTTCCCCGCCCTTTCGTTGACCGCGCAACCATAGAATTCCTGCTGGGAGTGGGCCGCCGCCGGGCCCAGCAGATCCTGGCGCCCTGCATTACGGATCGCGTGGGCCGCAACGGTCTGGCCGATCGACAGGCGCTCATCGCCCGCCTGCGCCAGCTTGCCGCCGGCGATGACGCCTACTATGAACACCAGCGGCGGCGAAAACTGGGCGCCATTCTGATCGCGTTGCAGAAAGAGCGCCAGGCACGGCCCCAGTTGCTGGTTGAGGCGCCGGCCGCGGTCTCCCGCCAGGATTTCGAGAACCTCCCGGCGGGCGTGCATCTGATGCCGGGGCGCATCGCGGTGGACTTCGACAAGCCCCGGGAAGCGCTTGAGAAACTGCTCGCGCTGGCGATGGCGATTTCCAACGATTTCTCTTGGTTTGAGAGGGTTACGGCGCAGAACCCCTAAACCCTGCCCTTGCCCCGTAGGTGGCGAGGATATCTTCGGCCCAGACGCGATCCGGTCCGCCCGCATCGGGCCTGGCGAGGATCTCCCGCGCCTCACTCAGCCAGCCGTCGATCTGCCTGCGGCTTCGCTCCTCCTCACGCATGACGGCCTCGCGATGAAGCCGCAGGCTCTCACCCTGGCAACAGCGCGGAATGTGGCGGATCAGCACGCCCATGGGATTGTCGAGGGCCCGGTTCCTGCGGAGCGCTGGGCCTTCCTGCCGGATGAAGTGCGCAATCTCTTCACCGCTCACGTCCGGGGCCACCTCCCGGCAAGCCGCGACGATGCGCTGGGCGGCATCGTCGTCGGCATGCCCCATGGCGTCATTGACGGCAGCCACCACCAGCCGCGCCGGCGTCGTTGTTTCGTCGGAATTCCTCAGGAGATGTCTATTCCTTATATGGGGAGCTCGATCAGGTGCACTCGATTCAGCGCCTACAGGTGCACTTGTTTCCACTGATTCAAGCGCACCGCTAGGCGAAACAGGTGCACCTGAATCAAGTGCGCTCGATTCCGGCCCAGCGGCAGTGTAGGGGCGAACTTCCCGACCGTTGGACGGGTCGACAAAAAGCACGCCGCGGGTGCGAATCACGTGCGTCAATCCGGCGGCTTTTCGACGCCTGAGGATGTCTCGGAAGCTGTAGACGATGTACGTACGGCCCGTGGTGTAGCTGAAATCGTCGTGGGCATCGATGGCGAGTTTCTCGACGAGCGAGCGGACGTTCGCCTTGCAGTTGCTATAGGCCATACGCGACATTTCCGCCAGCGTGCGCAGTCCGATGGTGAGAATACGAGAGTCGCCTTGGTGCGGCCTGCCAGCGCGATACATGGCATCGTAGACGGCTTGCTCGGCGAGAGTATGCGCATCTTGAACCGTCACGGCTTCGCGGATCCGAGGCCTGCGGTAGATGGATTGAGCCGGTGTATCCGTTTCAGGTGCAGTGAAAACAGACGCACGCGATTCAGGCGCACCTGGAGCAGGTGCATCTGGAACGTACTTTGGAGAAGGCGAATTCCGGGGCTCCGGCGCTTCTGGTTTGAGTGCGCCTGAACCAGGTGCAGTTGTTTCGAGTGCACCCGTTTTACGCGCACGTACGATAGGTGCACCTCTATCGCGCGCAGGCGTTTCAGGTGCACCTGATTCGCCTTGGCCATCCCGATCCACGCGATCCAAGAGCGGCACCGATTGCGACAGATCGCGAGTGAACAGGGTCCCAAAGCCGGACATTCCGGTGGTTCCCGCAAGTTCCTCCAGCGTGATGGGCTCCAGCTTATGCTTCTGCCGGGAGCGCGAACTGCCGTTCATTCAATTGTCCTTTAAGGCGCGTTAGCAAGGCGTCCGCTACCATGCGGTAGTCCTCAACCGCCTTGCACTTGGGGTCGAAATCCACCAGGAACTTCTTGGCTCGCGTGGCTTTCGGCACTGTCGAATCGGTCCTCACCGCCGGCAGGATGGGCACATCGTACTGCTTGGCGAAAGCCTCCAGGCTGGCCAGGATGATGTCGGTCATCTGCAGCCGCCGATCCACCTGGACCGGCAGAATGGCCACCGGCCGGATGTTGGCCTTGAACAAATCATTCATGGTTTTCGACGATTGGATGGCGGCATAGGCGCCTTGGAGGCTAAGCGGATCCATCGTCAAGGGGATCAGGATCTGCTGCGCGTACATGAACGCGCAACTCTGGAGCAGGGCAATGGAGGGCGGGCAATCGATGATCACCACATCGTACTCGCCCTCGATGGGGGCCAGTGCGGCCTGGAAGACCAGCTCACGACCCTGCCGGGGCGTCAGAATCGCCTCCACATCGGTGGTTTCCCGGTTGCTGCAGATTACGTCGATATTCGGCCCGGCAGCCACCACGCAGTCCTTGAAGCGAAAGTTCGAAATCAGGAAATGATACAGATAATGCTGCGCCTTGAGACCCAAGGTGGCGCCGATGGAGCCCTGCGGATCGATATCGATCAACAGCACCTTGAGGCCGCGATCCGCGAACTCCCGGGCCAGACTCAGAGTAGAAGTTGTCTTGGCCACGCCGCCCTTCTGGTTAGCGATTACCAGTCGAATCATTGCGCTCCTCCATTCGAGCGATACGGGCCGCTTCGATGTCGGCTGTGGTCCACAACAGGTAGCCATTCGTGGGATTAACTTCGGGCTTGGGAACAACGCCCGCGTTGACCCAATTCAGCAGGGTTCTTTTCGAGACGCCAAGTACCCGGGCGGCACGGCAACTGGAAAGATAGTCAGGTTTCTCGCTCCGGCCAACAATTCGCATCAATGCTATAGTAAACGCACTGGATGCGTAAATCAACGCCTAAGTGTGAAGTGGATGGCCCAAACCGTGAACAGGAAGAGTGAAAAGCTATAAATGTGGCCAAACTGGACAATTGCGCTGCTTTATGTTGAAAAGCCCGCAGTGCTTAATCGGGCCATTTGGCCGAATCGCGCCGCTATGCAAACAGCTTCTGCTGCGTCCGCATGCGGAATTCATCGAAAGTCAGGAGACCTAGATCGCTGGCCACTTCTTCCCGCAATGCCTGCATGGCATGGTGGTCCAGGGCAGGGCAGGTGCCCCATCCCTCGCGGGCGTTAGGGTACAGGTCGCCATTCCGCGCCAAGATCTCTTTCTTCAGCGCCGCCAACTTGGCCCGCAATCGCTCGCCCGAATACCTTTCCGCTATGGAACGAGCCGTCTCCTCTTCCCGGTACTGCCCATACTGCTCTTCCAATTGCATCTTCCTTAGCGCCCGTTGCGCCTCCGCCAGCGCCTCCGGATTGTTTTGCCGCCTCTCCTGCAGTTGCCTTTGGGCTTCCCGTTTCCGTGTTGGCACAAAATCCACCGGAACCGGCCAGCCGTCCCGAATCATCACGTACAAGAACCCTGGAGGATTCTGAATGGAGGAGCGCATGCGCCGCAGCAATTCGTCGAACCACTCAATCTGGTCCTCCACGTGCTGCTCTTTGGGTATATCCAGTAAAAGCCGCCGGGCGTCGCCATCCCGGATTCCGCGTTTGACCAACTCTGTCACGATCAACGCCATTTCCGAGCCGACCCACTCGTTCCCCAGCGTAACGCCGCTGTTCAGCCGAGGCCGGAGCACATTCGCTATGCGCTCGCCCGCAGTCATGACCAGCTTATAGTCGGCGTCATCGGAGGTACGGACCACATCCCAATCCTGCAGGTACCGGATTCTCTGCAACTCCTCGAATGACGGCGTCAGAATCTGCCGGATCTTGGAAACGTGGCTCCAGCGGCGTATGTCCAGCAGTTGGCACAACTCGGAGTACCGCCGCTCAACGGGCCGGCACCGTGACGCATAAAACCACACGTGCAGGTGCCCGAAGAGCGCTTTGCTAATATCCTTTCGCAGTGCTACGTAGGCGTTGAAGTCCATCCGTAACAAATAGTTGGCGTTGATGTTCTCAAGCTGCCATTGGCTCAGAAATACGTAATTTCGTTGCGCTTTCGCTCCGTCGGGCATTTCCTGCCCCACCAGCACCACGCGGTCGAACACGTGGAAAATGTCCCGCTGGTAGACTTTGCTTTTGTGAAAATAAATTGCGTTCTCGGACTTAATGGTGGTCGCCGTCATCCGTTCCAGAAATTGATTCACTTCCTCATAATTCTTCCCGCCGGTATTGTGCCCCAGGTGCTTCAACAAGTCGTACGTAGTGAATGCCACGGGGTTTTGAACATCGCCCGCCTTGGCCTTCGCGTCGGTTACGATTTTCATGAGCGCCATGTACTTATCCCGATCCGCCGTAGTTGGAAGACCATGCTCCGGCGAGGGAATGATGGTCGCCGACTGCCGCATCATGCGGCCATGCACCTCTCTTGCCGGATATTGAATCGTCCGTACCCGCGACCGTTCCTCGCGGGATGGTTTTCCTTTCTTGGCGGGGATGAAGAATCCCAACGAATTCAGGTTCCTCTCAACCTTGATCAGATCCTGTATAGGCTCCGCTTCGTTTAGCGCCAGAACGCTTTGTTCTTTGTTCTTTCTAGCCATTGCCAGTTGGGGTAGTCGCATCATTCTGCCATGAATACGTTACACTCTGCAACGGCCGTACTCGATGTTGTTGCTTAAATCAGACTGGGAACTCTTTAAAAACTTCTACTCTATCGTAACAAAATGTAAATAAACATCTTATCCACAATTTCCTTACTTGGTGGAACGCCATTTTTTACGTTACAACCCGCACAATTTTACGTCATGGAACGACAAACTTTACGTCATCAAACGAAAGTCTTACGCCAGTCAACGGCGCTGCTTACGTACCCGAACGATATAGTCTTTACGCCACGGAACGGCGTCGTAGAGAAAATTCATCGAGCCGGCTTACGCGGAAGAACGATATCCCAATTTTGGCCGCAATTCTCATTTTCTTCGCTATCATATAGATTCAATGCAAGTTCCACTCTTGGACCTTCAACGGCAGAATCAGCCGATTGAATCCGAAATACTGGCGGCCTTCGAGCGTGTTCTGAAGTCCAGCCAGTTCATTTTAGGAAATGAAGTCGAGCAATTCGAGCGGGATGCGGCCGCAATCGCCAGCGTCAGCTTCGGCATCGGGATGTCATCCGGAACAGACGCCATCCTGGTGGCGTTGATGGCCCTGGGCATTGGCCCGGGAGATGAGGTGATCTGTCCTTCGTTTACCTTCTTTGCCACCGCCGGTTGCATCGCGCGTCTGGGAGCCCGGCCGGTGTTTGCCGATTCCCTCGAGTCCTGCTTCAATATCGACCCTGAGAGCATCGAGAAGCTGGTCACGAGCAGAACCAAGGCCATCATCCCCGTGCACCTTTTCGGCCAACCCGCCGATCTCGAGCCGATCCTCAATATCGCCAAGCGGCATCGGTTGGCGGTCATAGAAGACAGCGCCCAGGCCTTCGGGGCGGAATACCGGGGCCGGCCGGTAGGTTCCTTCGGAGATTTCGCCACCGTCAGCTTTTTCCCTACAAAAAACCTCGGCGCGCTGGGCGACGCCGGCCTTCTGCTCACCGGCAATGCGGTCCTGGCTGAGAAGGCCCGCGTGCTGCGCAACCATGGCATGCACCCGAAATACTTCCACAGCATGGTGGGCGGCAACTTCCGTTTGGATGCGGTTCAAGCCGCCGTGCTGGGAGTCAAGTTGCCGCGCTTGGCGGAGTACACAGCCCGGCGCCAACGCCATATGGCCGAGTATAATTGGGCGCTCGCGCCCCTCCAGGGCAGGGAAGAGACGCACCTCATCCTTCCCCGGGCGCACTCCGATCGCACCCACATCGCCAACCAGTACACTCTGCGAGTCCAGCCCGGAAAACGGTGGCGGGGAACCGAATCGCCGCGCGATGCGCTGCGCAAACACCTGCAAGGGCGGGGAATCGCCTCGGAGATCTACTATCCCATCCCGCTCCACCGGCAGGAGTGTTTTCAGGGTTTCGGTCCTCATCTCAACTTGCCCGTGGCGGAGGCCCTGGCGGCCGAGGTTATCAGCCTCCCGGTTTTTCCGGAACTCATGCCCGAGGAACAGGAGACGGTCATAAAAGCAATCGCGGATTTCGTCGGGTGAAATGCCAGCCGCGGCCCGAACCTTACCGCGGAGACGCGGAGACGCGGAGAAAGCGCGAAATTCAGAAGTTCAGGATTCGCAAATCAACGGTTCTCTCTCTGCGGTGAATCCGCGGCTCTTCGCGTGCCCGCTTGGCGGGTCTGAAGCGGAACATTTGCTAAACTAGTCACGCTCGTGAAGCTATCCATCCTCATGCCGGTCTACAACGAACGCACGGTTGTGGAGCGGTGCCTCTCTTTGGTGTTGACCGCTTCTCTGCCGGAAAGCATGGAACGGGAAATCGTCATCGTGGACGATTGCTCCACCGACGGCACGTGGGAGATTCTCGAACGCCTGGCTGCTCAGTTCGCGGAAATACGCCTCTACCAGCACGCCCGCAACCGCGGAAAAGGCGCCGCCGTCCGGACCGCCATTGAAAAAGCCGCTGGCGATTTCGCCTTGATTCAGGACGCCGATCTCGAGTACGACCCCTCCGAGTATCCGCGTCTCCTCCGGCCGCTGCTCGATGGACACGCCGACGCCGTCTTCGGGTCCCGCTACATGGCCGGCGAGCAAACCCGCGTCCTGCCGTTCTGGCACTCCATGATCAACAAGGGACTTACTCTAGTCTCGAACATGTTCTGCAATCTCAACCTGACGGACATGGAGACCTGCTACAAGGTCTTTCGTACCGACCTGCTCAAGAGTATCCCCATTCGTTCGGACCGCTTCGGCTTCGAGCCGGAGATTGTCATGAAGAGCGCCAAACGCAAGCTCCGCATCTACGAAACGCCTATCAGTTATCACGGCCGTACCTACGAAGAGGGAAAGAAGATCAACTGGAAAGACGGCGTGAAGGCGCTGGCCGTAATCCTGAAGTTCTGGCTGATCGACGACTTATACTCGGCTCCCTACGGGCGGGGCGTTCTCAACAACCTCACCGGTACGCCCCAGTACCTGAGCTGGCTGGCCAGGAAGATTCGCCCGCATGTGGGCGATGAGGTTCTCGAAATTGGGGCCGGGATCGGAAACATTACCGGCCGGCTGATCGGGAAGCGCGCCGTTTATGTGGCCGCCGAGAAGGACCCGCTGCACCTGCACGCCTTGCGCAACCGCTTCCTCCGCGCGCCCAACGTGCAAGTGCGGCGCTTCGATCCGGATCTTCCCGATAATCCCGGGGCGAATTCGTTCGATACGGTCCTGTGCCTGAACGTCCTCGAATACGTCGAAGATCCGGGACGTTTGCTCGATTCCATGCGCGGCGCCTTGAAGCCCGATGGAGTCGCGGTGATCCTGGCGCCGCTGGGACCGGCTCTGTTCGGCAGCCTGGATCGCAGTTTGGGGCACAAACGCCGCTACAGCGCCGCTGGCATCCGCGCCCTTCTGGGAACGCATGGTTTCACGGTGGAAGCCATATACAGCTTCAACAAAGCGGGCGCCCCGCCGTGGTGGGCGTATAGCCGGGTACTGGGCTCGAAGAACATCAACAAGCCGGTGCTTAAGATCTTCGACAAAACGGTCTGGTTCTGGAGCCGCATGGACAGGTTCATGCCGTGGCCCGGCCTGAGCCTGATCGCCATCGGACGCCGCGCGTAGAGAGGGCCGGCGGCCGCGGCGGCGAACACGGGGCCGTCGAGCGTGAAACTTCGCGTTTCTTCGGCTGCCGGCGTCCCCTGGCAGATCATTTTGCGGACCACCTCGGCCAGCGCCTGCGCTCGCGTCGTAACGCGGACAGGTGATTCATCGATATCCAACAGCACATCCGACTCTCCCTCTTTGAGGCCGAGTTGACGGCGGACTGCGGCCGGGATTAACACCCTGCCAGATTTCTCAATCCGTACAGATATCGTCATACCTACTTGTCAGTCTATCGGAAGTTGCCAACCAAACCCGGCGCGCCGTCCCGGCTGCCGCTGGTGGACGGTAATTGTTACACTCTTCAAAGACCCCGGCTATGCAACCCACTCTTCAAGCCGCCTCCTTGCAGGCGCTGGTCGCCCGATTCGCCGCCCAGCGGATTCTGGTGATCGGCGATCTCATGCTCGATGAGTTCATTTGGGGCAGGGTATCGCGCATTTCTCCGGAAGCGCCCGTCCCGGTGGTGGAAGTGACCGGTGAGTCTTACTATCCGGGCGGCGCGGCCAACGTGGCGCGCAATGTCCGGGAGTTTACTCCGGCGGTCTCGGTCATGGGAGTTTCGGGCGGGGACGCCGCCGGCGGGCAACTCCTCGGCTTGCTGGCCGCCTCCGCCATCGACACCTCCGCCGTCCAGCGGGACCCCGCCGTTCCCACCACCCTGAAAACCCGAATCGTCGCCCGTCATCAGCAGGTGGTGCGCGTCGACCGGGAAGGCAAGCGGCCCTTGCCGGCCGCCCAGGCCGAGAGGGCCATGCGGCTGCTCGATGGCGTCATCGGCGACGTCGACGCCATTATTGTGGCGGACTATGGTAAGGGGTTTCTGACCCAGCCGCTGGCGGATTACATTTGCCACATCGCGCGCGCGCAAGCCAAGATCCTGGCCGTGGATCCGCATCCCCACACCTCCCTGCGCTGGCGCGGCGCCACGGCCGTCAAACCCAATCGCGTCGAGGCGTTCCTGGCCGCCGGGATGCCGCCCGCGGATCCCATCGACCCGGTCCTCGCCGATGCCCCATTGTTCGAGGCGGGGCGCCGGCTGATGGACGCCTGGGAAACCGGCAGCCTGCTGATCACGCTGGGGGAGCGGGGCATGCTGCTGCTGGCGGAGGGCGCGCCGCCGTATCACACCCCCGCGCGCGCCAAAGAGGTCTTCGACGTCTCCGGCGCCGGCGATACGGCCATCGCGGTCTTCACTTTGGGCCTGGCGGCGGGGGCCAATCCCATGCAGGCCGCCGAGTTGGCCAACCGCGCCAGCGGAATCGTGGTCGGGAAGTTGGGAACGGCGACCGCCACCGCCGCCGAGCTTCAGGCCGAATGCGCCGCGCCATGAGCGGAGCCAGGGCGGTTTTCTTCGATCGCGACGGCGTCCTCATGGAGGAGGTTCATTATTGTCGCGACCCCGCTCGCGTGAAGGCCTACCCCGGCGCCGGCGAAGCCTTGCGGAAAATCCGCGCGGCCGGCTTTCGCACGTTCATCGTCACCAACCAGAGCGGCATTGGCCGCGGCCTGATCACCGAAGCGCAGTACCGCGCCGTGCAAGACGAGTTGCTGCGGCAAATCGGCCCGGGTTTGATCGAGGGCGCCTACTTCTGCGCCGATCTTCCCGGGGCTCCCTCTCTCCGGCGGAAACCCGAACCGGGCATGGTCCTGGAAGCGGCGGCGGAGCATGGCCTCGACCTGGCCCGTTCGTTTTTCGTGGGAGACAAAAGCTCCGATATCGAGTGCGGCCGCCGCGCCGGGACGCGAACCATTCTGGTGCTCACCGGGTATGGCGCGCAACAGAACTGCGCCCCCGATTTTATCGCCCGCCACCTAGCGGACGTCGCCGACATCATACTGGGACTGTAAGGGCCGGACATGTCCGGCCCGCTCGGGATGTCCGGCCCGATCCCCCTTACCACACGCGCAAGGGGATATTGCCGGGCGAAAAACCAAAACCCAGCCGGACCGTGTAAATCAGCCGGTTATATAAAGAGAAATCCGGGCTCTGGTATTGGCGGGCGCTGAAGCTCAGAATGCCATGCATCGCACCCATGATCTGGCGCGATGCCGAGAGGGTCCCGCCGACGTCGCCGTAATATCCCAGCACATTTCCCACCGATTTCGCGTGGTCGTAGGCCGCCTGCGCCGTGAAACTCCAGTGCCGCCGTCCGGTATATGTGTAACCGGTGGTAGCCGTGGTGGCCTCCGAGGTGAGAAACAGACCGTTTCCCGGCGTCACCGTGTGCCCCCCCGAAAGGAACAGCACCCCCCGTGAAAATGTCTCGGAGAGACGCGCCAGGATGTTGGGCACGTAGTTGATCGAGTGCACGATGACCGCCGCCGTCGATTCTCCGATCAAAGCGGCGATCGCGGGGTCGATGGGCACGCTCTGCTCGAACTTGGTTTCGGCTCTCATGAAGCCGCCGTAACCCGAAAACTCCAGGCTTTTAGTCAACCGGATGCCGTAGGTCCCGACCGCGCCGTGAAGATCCGTCCCGCTGAAAATGTTGTGGTACGCATAGTGCGAGTAAGTGTAGGCCGCCCCGATGGTGGAACGGCTGCTCAGACGATACTGCACGTCGCCGCGGGCGCCCCCGCCCGTCACGCCATATAGAGCCGTCGATCTGCGCCGGGCGAAGAAGAAATCGCCCCCCATATTGAAAGAAAGCCGGGCGCTCTTCTGAATCGTCAAGTCGGCCTGCGAGCTGGCGTAAATCGTCCGGTTATCGTAAAAGTCGGAGACGGGTATATAGCTGGCGGCTGCATCGAACGGCACTGTCGGCGACAGGCCGGGCAGGCCGTAGCTCTGCGAGAACTGGCCGGCGCTCTCCCGCAACGCCAGCGTTATGTGCGGCGTGAACTGGTGCGTTATGCCCAGCAGGAGCGACTGCGCGGCGCTGTCGTAGTAAGTGGCCTGGGTGTAATGGGAAATCGAGCCATGGTAGTCTAACCCGATCTTTGTGCGTTTCCAGCTATGCATGCCGCTTATGCCGCCGGTGAGCAGCACTCCCGGGGAGGCGGTAGAGCCAAGCTGGCCCGCCGAATTCACGGTTACCCCAGCGAGGCCTGTATCGTAGATGCCGCTGAATTCCACGAACGGACGGAAGCTTATCTCGGGAGTGGCCATGGCAGCCGGCGCTTCGCCGCGGGTCAGAATCGCGGGACCGTCGGACTGTGCGACGGCCGGAATTGCAGCGGCTAGAAGCGCCAACGCTCTGATCGAATTCAAACCGACCTCCCTGCTGAGAATTCTTTCTTCCTGAAATGCGCCCGGCCTTCGGGGACCTCCGCGGAGGGGTCGCCCGGTCGAATGCGCCATGCGGGCAGACGGCGAGGCTGCAAATCAAAGTCTGACGCGTGATCCAAACCCATGTCAAGCGGAGCATACCGGATCCGTGAAGGGCTTCCAGCCCGCCAGGCCCGCATCCTTACGGGCATTCTTACATTCCTCCCGCCGCCGCCCCGCGCCAGTTATCGGCTTTCGGATGGGAAGGCCTTCAACTATAATGGGTTCTTCGCTATACGCCGGGGAGGTTCTCTTCGTGAGAGTCGTCATTTTGTGCGGCGGGCTGGGAACGCGCCTCCGCGAAGAGACCGAGTTCCGCCCCAAACCCATGGTCGAAGTGGGCGGGCGGCCCATTCTCTGGCACATCATGAAGACCTATGCCCATTATGGGTTTCATGATTTCGTCCTCTGCCTGGGCTATCGCGGGTCCACCATCAAAGACTATTTCCTGAACTATGAGGCGATGAATAACGATTTCTCCATCTGTCTGGGCCGGAAATCGGATATTCGCTACCACGGGCAGCACGAAGAGCAGGGTTTTTCGGTCACCCTGGCCGATACCGGCCTCGATTGCATGACCGGGGGACGCATCCGGAAGATTCGGAAGTACATCGACGAGGGAACCTTTCTCCTCGCGTATGGCGATGGCTTGAGCGATGTCGATATCGGGCGGGTGGTGGAGTTTCACCGGAGTCACGGCAAATTGGCCACTGTCACCACCGTGCAGCCGGTCTCGCGGTTCGGCATCGTCGAGCTCGACGGCGCCCAGGTAAGCCGCTTCACCGAGAAGCCCCGCTCCGAAGGCTGGATGAGCGCCGGCTATTTCGTGCTCCAGCGCCAGGTCTTCGATTATCTGGGCGGCGGCGACGAGTGCATCTTCGAGCGCGAGCCCTTGGAGCGCCTGGCCGCCGACGGCCAGCTCATGGCCTACCGGCATGAAGGCTTTTTCTACGCCATGGATACGTTTCGCGAGTACCAGCATCTCAACGAGCTGTGGGCCTCCCACGCCGCCCCCTGGAAGGTATGGGAATGACAACCGGTTTCTGGCGGGATCGCCCCGTCCTGGTGACCGGCGCTACCGGCCTGTTGGGCGGATGGCTCACCCGGCGCCTCCTCGAGGCCGGCGCGGAAGTCGTCGCCGTAGTCCGCGATTGGGTCCCCCAATCCGAGTTGGTCCGCTCGCAAACCATCGAGCGCATCCGCGTGGTGCGCGGCGACGTTCGCGATCGCGATCTCCTCGAGCGCGCCATCGGCGAGTACCAGACCGATACCGTCATCCACCTGGCCGCCCAGGCCATCGTGGGAACCGCCAACCGCAACCCCGTATCCACCTTCGAAACCAACATCCAGGGCGCCTGGAACCTGCTCGAAGCCTGCCGCCGCTCCCCGGGCGTCCGCTCTATCGTGGTGGCGTCCTCCGATAAGGCTTACGGGGACCGCGACCAACTGCCCTATACCGAAGATGCGCCGCTGGAGGGCCGCCACCCCTACGACGTGAGTAAATCCTGCGCCGACCTCATCGCCCACGCCTACGCCAAAACCTATGGGCTGCCGGTAGCCATTACCCGCTGCGGCAATTTTTACGGCGGCGGCGATCTGAATTGGGACCGCATCGTGCCCGGCGCCATCCGCTCCATCCTGCGCGGCCAGCGCCCCGTGATTCGTTCCGACGGCCGCTTTATTCGCGATTACTTCTACGTGGAAGACGGCGCCGCGGCTTACATGCTCCTGGCCGAGCAGCTTTACCACCGGCCCGAGCTGCGCGGCGTGGCTTTCAATTTCTCCAATGAGCTGCAAGTCACGGTCCTCGATCTGGTGAACCGGATTCTGCGCGCCATGGGATCCCATCTGGAACCCGACATCCGCAACGAGGCCGACAATGAAATCCGCCATCAGTACCTGAGCGCCGAGCGCGCCCGGCGCATGTTGAGATGGTCGCCGTTATTCACCCTGGAAGAAGGTCTCAGCCGGACCGTCGCCTGGTATCGGGAGTTTCTGGCGTGACGGAGCACAATCGCCGCTTGCGCGAGCAAATTCTAGCCTTGGCCGCCGAGTACTGCGAGGGAGTCTTCGCCCCGCCGCCTTTCGTGCCCGGCGAATCCCCCGTCCCCATCTCCGGCAAAGTCTTCGATTCCGCCGAAATGCGGCTGCTGGTGGATTCGGCGCTCGATTTCTGGCTCACCACCGGCCGCTTCGCGGAGCGCTTCGAAAAGGAATTCGCGCGCTGGTTTGGCGTCCGCGATTGCGTGCTCGTAAACTCCGGGTCTTCCGCCAACCTGCTGGCGCTCTCGGCGCTCACCTCTCCCAAGCTGGGCGACCGGCGCCTGCGCCCGGGCGATGAAGTAATCACCGTGGCCGCGGGCTTTCCCACCACCCTGAATCCCATCCTGCAAAACGGCCTGGTCCCCGTCTTTGTGGACGTCGCCATCCCCACGTACAACGTGGATGTGACGCAGATTGACGCCGCCCTCTCGCCGCGCACAAGGGCCCTCTTTCTGGCCCATACCCTGGGCAATCCGTTCGAGTTGGAGGCCGTCGCGGCATTCGCCAAACGCCATCATCTCTGGCTGGTCGAGGATTGCTGCGACGCCGTCGGCTCCGCCTACCAGGGCCGCAAGGTGGGGACCTTCGGCCATCTGGCCACCACCAGCTTCTACCCCGCCCACCACATCACCATGGGCGAAGGCGGCAGCGTGCTCATGAACGAGCCCTTGCTGCGCACCCTGGTGGAGTCCTTTCGGGACTGGGGCCGGGACTGTTGGTGCGACCCCGGAAAAGACAACACCTGCGGCAAGCGCTTTGGCTGGCAGCTCGGCGATTTACCCTCCGGCTACGATCACAAGTACACCTATTCGCACATCGGCTATAACTTGAAAATGACCGATATGCAGGCCGCCGTGGGAGTTGCCCAGCTCGCCAAGCTCGACGGCTTCATTGACGCGCGCAAACGCAATTTCCAGGCGCTGCGCGAAGGCCTGCGCGATCTGGAAGAGTTCTTCATCCTTCCCGAAGCCACCCCCGGCTCCGATCCAAGCTGGTTCGGCTTCCCCATCGCCGTACGTCCCGAAGCGCCCTTCTCGCGCAACGATGCCACTCATTACCTGGAGGAACGCAAGATCTCCACCCGCCTGCTCTTCGGCGGCAACCTGGTAAGGCAGCCGGCGTATAAAGATAGCCCCCGGCGCGTGATCGGGTCCCTGGAGAATTCGGATTTCGTGATGAACCAGGTGTTCTGGATCGGAGTATTCCCCGGGATCGGCCCGGCGGCTGTCGAATACATGCTGGATAGCCTGCACGGTCTGGTTTCGAAGACCGTGCGGGCGGGAGTCTGATCATGAGTGACGTGAAAACAAGTGGGGATCAAGCCGAAATTCGCATCGGCGGCAGGCTAGTCGGGGAAAGCCATCCCTGTTTCATCATCGCCGAGATCGGCATCAACCACAACGGAGACATCGACATCGCCCGCCGGCTCATCAGCGTGGCCGTGGCCACCGGCTGCGATGCGGTCAAGTTTCAGAAGCGCACGGTGGATGTGGTCTACTCGGCCGACGAGCTTGCCAAGCCGCGCGAAAGCCCCTTCGGTACAACCAACGGCGACCTCAAGCGCGGTCTCGAGTTCGGCCACGACGAGTATCGCCTCATCGACCGCTACTGCCGCGAGGTGAAGATGATGTGGTTCTCCTCGTGTTGGGATGAGAAGTCGGTGGATTTCATCGACCAGTTCGATCCGCCCTGTTACAAGATCGCCTCAGCCTCCCTCACCGATGACAACCTCCTGCGCCATACGCGGGCCAAGGGCAAACCGGTTATCCTTTCCACCGGCATGAGCACTCTCGAAGAGATCGATCACGCCGTGGAAGTCCTCGGCAAGAAGGATCTGGTCCTGCTGCACGCGTGCAGCGTGTATCCCGCCCATTATCCGGAGCTGAACCTGCGGGCCATCACCACTCTCCGCGAGCGATATGGCGTGCCGGTGGGCTATTCCGGCCACGAGACGGGCTTGCCCTCCACCGTGGCCGCCGTGGCCATGGGGGCCTGCTGCATCGAACGCCACATCACCCTCGACCGCGCCATGTGGGGCTCCGACCAGGCCGCTTCCCTGGAGCCCAACGGCATTTCCAAAATCGTCAGCTACGTGCGCATTGTCGAGCAGTCTCTGGGCGACGGAGTGAAGCGCGTGGTGGAGCGCGAGCAGCCTATTATCAAGAAATTGCGGCGGGTCGGAGTGACCAACTGAATGCCCGCCGTAAAGGCCATCGCGCTCGATGTCGACGGGGTCCTGACCGACGGCGGCGTCTGGTGGGGCCCCCATGGCGCCGAGTGGAAACGTTTCTCCTTCGCCGATATCATGGGCGTCTCGCTGGCCCGCAAAGCCGGCCTCCTGGTGGCCCTCGTTTCCGGCGAGGACAGCCCGCTGGTGGACCGCTTCGCCGCCAAATTCAACCTGGCGGACGTGGCCAAGGGGTGCAAGGACAAGGCCGCCGCCCTGCGGGCCTTCGCCGAACGCAACCAGCTTGCCCTGAATGAAATCTGCTTTATGGGCGACGACGTGAACGACCTCGCCGCCATGGAGCTGGCCGGTTTGTCCGTCGCGCCGGCCGACGCCCAGCCGGCCGCCCTGCGTAAGGCCGATGTGGTTACCCGGGCGCGCGCCGGCCACGGCGCCGTACGCGAATTGGTGGACTTGCTTCTCTCCGGGCAAGCGCCCGGCGCCGCCATAACGCGATGATGAAACTATCCGATTACGTCATGCGATTTGTCGCCGCCCAGGGCGTAAAGCACGTCTTCCTAGTGACCGGCGGCGGCGCCATGCACCTGAACGCCGCGCTGGCGCAGTGCCCCGCCCTGAAGGCGGTGTGCAACTCGCACGAGCAGGCCAGCGCCATGGCGGCCGAGAGCTACGCCAAGGCGACCAACAACCTCGGCGTGGCTCTCGTTACCACGGGACCCGGCGGGACCAATGCCGTTACCGGGGTCGCGGGCGCGTGGCTCGATTCCACGCCCATGCTGGTGATTTCCGGCCAGGTGAAACGTCCCGACCGCATGTTCGCGGAAGACGGAACGCCGCGGGGAATGCGCCAGCTTGGCGTCCAGGAACTGGACATCGTCTCCATCGTCCGCTCCATCACCAAGTACGCCGTCACGATCTTGGACCCCTCCAGCATCCGCTATCACCTCGAAAAGGCGGCCTATCTGGCGCGCCACGGACGCCCCGGCCCGGTGTGGATCGATATCCCGCTCGATGTGCAGGCCGCGCCCATCGATGAAGACCATCTGCCGGCCTTCGATGCGCGCGAAATCCCGCCCGCTTTCGATGCTTCCGCCCTCGTGGAGAAGGTCCGCGAGACCATCGAGGCCTTGAACCGCTCCAAAAGGCCGTTGATCTTTGTAGGCAACGGCGTGCGCCTGGCTCGCGCGGAAGACGATTTTCGAAAGCTCTTCGCGCTCCTCGGCATCCCCGTGGAAGCCACCTGGTGCGCGGCGGACATCATCTCTTCCGAAGATCCGCTGTTTGTCGGCCGCCCCGGCTCGCTGGCTTCCCGCGGCGCCAACTTCGCTCTGCAGAACTCCGATTTTCTGCTCAGCGTCGGGGCGCGGCTGGATTTCGCCATCACCGGGTATGCGCCGGATAAATTCGCCCGCGCGGCGCACAAGGTGATGGTGGATATCGATCCCGCCGAAATTCGCAAGCTGGTGCCCTTCATCGATACGCCGGTGTGCGCCGATGCCGGCGCTTTCCTCCGCGAGATGCTGCGCCAGGCCGGTTCCATCGAGGCGAAGGACCGCGCCTCCTGGAGCGAGCGCTGCGCGGATTGGAAGACCAAATACCCGGTGGTGCTCCCGGAGCACCGCAAGCCGGAAGGACTGGTCAGCGTTTTTCGCCTGGCGGAGGCGATCGGGCAGGAGACCGCGCCCGGCGACCTGATGATCTCCGGAAATGCGGGCAGCGGAATCGAGATTTATCTTTTCGCCTGCCCTACGCGGCAGGGCCAGCGTATTTTCCATATGGCCGGGTTGGGAGCGATGGGCTGTGGGCTCCCGGTCAGTATTGGGGTTTGTCTGGCGGGCGGCCGCCGCCGGACGATTTGCGTGGAAGGCGACGGGGGTTTCCAGTTCAACATCCAGGAACTGGCCACGGTACGCCAGCATAACCTCCCGATCAAGTTTTTCGTCCTGAACAACGACGGATATGCCTCCATTCGCGCCTCGCAAGCCCGGTTCTTCGGGGCGCCGCAGATAGGCTGCGACGAGCAGACCGGAGTCACAATTCCGGACGTCTGCAAAGTCGCTGCATCCTATGGCCTCACGCCCATGCGGATTTGCTCGCAGGAAAACTTGGCCGAACAGGTCCGCCGCGTGTTGGAAACACCCGGCCCGGTGGTGTGCGACGTCCAGGTCATTCCCGATGAAGTCCGCGGCCCGTGCCTGTCCTCGGTGCAGCGGCCCGATGGTTCCATGGTTTCGAAACCGCTCGAGGATCTCTGGCCGTTCCTCGACCGCGAAGAGTTTCGGGCTAACATGATCGTTCCGCCATTGGAAGAATAGGAATCGATGACCTCGGAACAGCTTAAGCCGAGCCAGCCTCCCGCCATCGTGATCCCCGCCGAGGTCGTAGAGATCGCCCTCCACTCCATCGGCGAATTTTTCGAACCCATCTCCCGAGTCGATCCGGAAGCCGGCATCGGAGATTTTTTGGATACTTCCAAGTCGTTCAAACGCGCGAAAATCTTCTCCCGATACGCCCCGCTTGAATCCAAACGGCTGCTCGAAATCGGCTCCGGCTTTGGCACGAACCTCGCCGTCTGGATCAAGCATTTTCAAGTGGATGGCTATGGGGTGGAACCCGGTGGAGTCGGCTTCAACCAGGGGTTCCTGGCATCGCGGAAGCTCTTCGTCGCCAATGGGATCGACCCAGCCCGGCTCTTCAATACCGATGGCGAGGCCCTGCCGTTCCCGGACGAGAGCTTCGATATTGTCTACTCCGCAAACGTTCTCGAGCACACGCGGGATCCGGAACGCGTATTGAGCGAGGCCGTGCGCGTCCTTCGACCGGGCGGCATCCTGCATATGGAGATGCCCAATTACCTTTCTTATTACGAAGGCCACTACATGGTGTTTCAACCGCCCATCGTGTGGAAGCCGATACTTCCATTTTGGGTGCGCTTCGTGTTTCGGCGCGATCCTTCCTTTGCCCGGACTTTACAAACTCGCATCAATCCGATATGGTGCCGGCGCATGGTGAGGAAGTTGGGCCGGACGTATCGCCTGCAGTTGGTATCGGTTGGCGGCGACCTGTTCCTCGAGACTCTCTCCCGGCCGTTCCAATTCGAAATGCGGACGGTCGGCAGCCGGCTCGGCGGCCTGCTCGCCACGCTGCAAAAACTGAATTGGGGCAATTGGATCGGCCGGCTGATCGTCGCGGCGCAAGGGTTCTATCCCATCTACCTGACGGTGCGCAAAACCGCATGAGAATCCTGATCACCGGCGGCAGCGGTTTTATCGGGCGTAACCTGGCCGAACAATTGGGCGAAGGACACTCCGTCGCCGCGCCTGGCCGCCGGGAGCTGGATTTGCTCGACGCCGCCGCGGTTCGCGAATTTGTCGGGCGCGGCGGGTTCGACGTCGTGATCCACGCCGCCGGCGAACGCGCCAACCGGCTGCTCGGGTGCGGGCCGGAAACCCTCGAGCGCAACTGCCGCATGTTTTTCAACCTGGCGCGCAACGCCCCTGCCTTCGGCCGCATGTTCTTCCTGAGCTCCGGCGCCGTCTATGACCGCGCCCAGCCCATGCATCGCATCTCCGAAGACGCCTACGACGCGCACGTGCCCGCGGAGCCGTACGGCTTTTCCAAGTACGTCTGCGCCCAAGCCATAGATGCCATGGACAAGGTCTACGAGCTGCGTCTGTTCGGCGTCTTCGGCCCCCACGAAGACTGGCGCGTGCGCTTCATTTCCAACGCCTGTTGCCGGGCCGCCTGGGACATGCCGGTCGTCATACGCCAGAACGTCTTCTTCGACTATCTCGACGTCGCCGACCTGGGCGGCGTTCTGGAGCGTCTTCTGGCGAAGCGCCTTTCCCACCGCCATTACAACGTCTGCACCGGCCGTCCCTGCGATTTGAAAACACTGGCGGCGAAAGTGGTGGCGGCTTCCGGCAAGCCACTCGAGATTCTGGTGCGCCACGATGGCCTGGGCCACGAATACAGCGGCGATAACACGCGCCTGGCGGGCGAAATCCCCGATTTCCGTTTTCGCGACATGGACGACTCCATTACGCGCCTCTACCGCTGGCTCCAGGAGCGAAAGCTCTCGATCGATCCGGAGTTGCTGCGCTTCGACGAATGAGAGGGAGAAGATGATCGGCATCATGCAAGGCAGATTGGTTCCACCCGAGGCGGGGCGGATCCAGGCGTTTCCCCGGGAACGGTGGGCCGACGAGTTTCCCGCCGCGGCCGAAGCCGGCCTGGACGCCATCGAATGGGTCTACGACGCCTACGGCCTCGGCTCCAATCCCCTGGAAACGGACCAGGGCGTATCCTCCATCGAGCGGCTTTCGCATCGGCATCGGGTCGCGGTGCGCTCGGCGTGCGCCGATTATTTCATGGATTTCGCTTTCGTCCGCGCCACCGGGGCCGAACGGGAGGAGCGCCTGGAACGGCTGCGCTGGCTCATGCGGCAGGCGGCCCGCATCGGCGTGACCCGCGTGGTGCTGCCCTTCGTCGATCAATCCGCCATCCGCGACGCCGCCGGCCAGGAGGCCGCGGTGGACGCCCTGGAACGGGCCTTGCCCGCCGCGGAGGCCCGCGGCGTCGAGCTCCATCTGGAAACATCGCTCTCTCCCGACGGCTTTGCCGCTTTGTTGTTCCGCTTGCCGCATCCGTCCATCAAGGTGAATTACGATTCCGGCAATAGCTCCTCGCTCGGGTACCGTCCCGCCGAGGAATTCGCCGCCTATGGAAAGCGCGTGGGAAGCGTGCATATCAAAGACCGCGTTGCCGGCGGCGGCACCGTGCCGCTGGGGGAAGGCGACGCCGATTTTCCCGCATTGTTCGAAGCCCTGCGCTGCGTCGAGTATCGGGGCGATTTCATATTGCAGGTGGCGCGGGGGCCGGAAGGCGACGAAGTCGCCTGGGCTCGAAAGAATCGCGCATTTGTGGAACACTACCTGAAGTAGATGGATCTAGGGCTGCAAGACAAAGTCGCTTTCGTAGCCGGCTCTTCCCGGGGCATCGGGAAGGGCATCGCGGCGGTGTTCCTGGAGGAAGGCGCCCGGGTGGTGGTCACCGGCCGCGATCGCGCCGCCCTGGAACTCGCGTTCGCGGAACTGTCTCCGGGACGCGCCGGTCGAATCATGACTTTCGCGGGCGATCTGGCCGACCCGGCCGTGGCGCGCGAGGCGCATCGCCGCACAATCGAGCATTGGGGCGCGGTGGATGCGCTGGTCTGCAACCTCGGGAGCGGCTCCGCCAGAAATGGCTGGCGGCTTACGGCCGCGGATTGGGGCCCGGTATTCGGAATCAACTTGTGGGCCAGCGTGGGGTTGGTGGAGGTCTTTTTGCCAGCCATGGTCGAGGCGGGGGATGGCAGCATCGTCTTGGTGAGTTCCATCGCCGGCCTGGAGAGTCTGGGCGCTCCCATCCCCTACGGCGCGGCCAAAGCGGCGCTGGAACACTACGGCAAAGACCTTGCGCGGCGTCTGGGAAAGCACCGGATTCGCGTGAACACGGTGGCGCCCGGCAACGTCCTGTTCCCGGGAGGATCGTGGAACCGGAAGATTGACGCCGATCCCGCCGGAGTCGAGGCCATGATAGCTTCCGAGGTCCCGCTGAACCGCTTCGGTGCGCCTGAAGAGATCGGCGCCGCAGTCGCATTTCTCGTTTCGCCGCGGGCCGCTTTCATTACCGGAGCGTGCCTTGTCGTGGATGGAGGCCAGACTAGAAGATGACGCGACCATTCGATTTAACCGGGCGCGTCGCCGCCATCACCGGCGGGGCCGGTTTGCTGGGCCGGCAACACGCCGAGGCCATCGCCGCCTGCGGCGGCAGCCCCGTACTGGTGGACATCGTCAACGCAGACAGCGTGGCGGCTGAAATCGCCGAGCGACTCCACGTCCCCGCTTTTGCGGCCCAGGCGGACATCACCCGGCCGGAGAGCGTACGGCAGTTGCTCGCCGATATTCTCGAACGCTTCGGCCGCCTGGACATCCTCATCAACAACGCGGCCAACAACCCCAAAATGGAGAACTCTTCCGAGGTAAACTTCTCCCGCTTCGAGAACTTCCCGCTGGAGCAATGGCACGCGGATATTGCGGTGGGCCTGACGGGCGCGCTCCTCTGCAGCCAGGCGCTGGGCTCCTACATGGCCCGCACATTCCACGAATCCGGCCGGCGCGGCGTGATTCTCAATATCGCGTCGGATCTCGCCGTAATTGCGCCCGACCAGAGGATCTACCGTCAACCCGGTCTGCCGGACCACCTGCAACCGGTGAAGCCCGTAACCTACTCCGTGGTGAAAAGCGGACTGGTGGGACTTACGCGCTATCTTGCGACGTACTGGGCGGATTCGGGGGTTCGCGTAAACGCCATCTCTCCCGGCGGCGTCTTCAACGGGCAGCCGGACGCCTTTGTCCGGAAGTTGACGAACCTCATCCCCATGGGCCGAATGGCTGGCGCCGACGAATACCAGGGGGCCGTGATGTTTTTGGTTTCGGACGCTTCTTCTTACATGACCGGGCACAATCTGGTGATCGATGGAGGCCGCACGGCATGGTGAACGCGTATGCGGCCGGGCCGCTGTTTTCGCTCGAAGGCAAAACGGTCCTGCTGACCGGCGCCAGCGGTTTTCTGGGCCGCACGATGATACGGGCGCTGCTCGACAACGGCGCCGCCGTCCTGGCGCTGGGAAGTTCCGAACGCGTCGAAAACCAGACGCGTTCGTTGAATGCCGAGTATGGCGAGGGACGGGTCTGCGCCTATCGGGTGGACCTCTACGACGCCGCCGCGGTAGAAGCCGTGCTCGCGCGGATTGCCGATGAGCGCCCCGTGGTGGACGTGCTCGTCAACAACGCTCACGAGCTCGGTCCGCGGACCGGCTTCAACGCGCCGGAAGGCCATCTCGAAGATGCCACCTTCGACGGGTGGATGCGCAACCTCACGGCGGGCGTCTACTGGGCCGCGCTCACCACCCAGCGCGTTGGCGCGGGCATGAAGCGCCGCGGCAAGGGAAGCATCGTCAACGTCTCGACCATGTACGCCCTGGTTGCGCCCAGCCCGCAATTGTACGCGGGGACAAACTTCATAAACCCTCCGGGGTACAGCGCTTCGAAAGCGGCGCTGCTCGCCTTTACACGCTACACCGCTTCTTTTTGGGGTCCCTACGGCATCCGCGCCAACGCCATTCTTCCCGGACCGTTCTCCAATACCGAGGAGAGTTCGGACAACAGCGTCGCGCCCGACGACCCGTTCCTGGCGCGCCTTCGCGCGCGCACCGTGCTGGGCCGCGTAGGCAATCCCCGCGAGCTGGCGGGCGCGCTGCTGTATCTGGCTTCCGACGCCTCTACCTTCACGACGGGCCAGGCGCTTATTGTGGACGGAGGGTGGACGATTGTCTAGATTGCGGAAGGGACGCCCCGCCGGCAACGCATGACCCTCGAAACTCTGCTCTCTGAATTGCTCCTGGAACCGCCCGATGCCGCCGAGGCCCGTGCGGCCGCGGCGTTCGATCGCATCGCCGCTCCTTTTGAGAATCGGATCGTGGTTTTCGGCGCCGGGCATTTGGGGCGCCTGGCGGCGTCCGGCCTGCGGGCCGCCGGCATAGCGCCGCTCGCATTTTGCGATAACAGCCCACGGTTGTGGGGAACAAGCGTCGATGGTACGCCCGTGCTGTCCCCGGCCGCGGGCGCCGGGCGGTATAAGAACTCGGCCGCGTTTGTCACGGCGATCTACAATCCCTCCGCCATCCGTAACCAACTGCGGGAGCTCGGCTGCCCCCGCATCGTCCCCTACCTGGTCCTCTTTTGGAAACACTGGCGGTCCATGCCGGGCGAGGACCGGCTGGAGTTGCCCCATCGCATTCTGGCCCGCGCCGGGGAAATGGCGGCCGGCTATGAGCTGCTCTCCGATCGGCGATCGCGCGCCGAGTTTTGCGCCCAAATCCGCTGGCGTTGCCTGCTCGATTACGATTGCCTGCCGATGCCCGACGAACCGGGCGCCACCTACTTCCCGGCGGACCTCTTCGGCCTGCTGCCCGACGAGGTGTTTGTCGATTGCGGGGCCTTCGATGGCGACACAATCCGTCCCTTCCTGCGGCTGGCCGAAGGCCGCTTCCGGCGTGTTTTCGCGGTCGAGGCCGATCCGGCGAATATTCAGGCGCTCGAACGTTACTGCTCGGGGCTCCCGCCCGAGACCGCGCGCCGGATTTCGATACTGCCGCACGCCATCGGACAAACCGATGGCATGGTCCGGTTCTCCGCCGCTGGATTCGTTGGGTCGAAAGTGATGGAAGCCGGCGCCGGGCTTACCGTGCAATGTAAGAAGCTGGACACGGCTCTCGCGGAAAGCTGTCCGACCTTCATCAAGATGGATATCGAGGGCGCGGAGCCCGATGCGCTTTTGGGCGCGGCCGGGATAATGGCTCGCTGCCGCCCGATTATGGCCGTCTGCGCGTACCACAAGTGCGACCATCTTTGGGCTCTTCCGCAACTTTTGAGGGCCGGGAATCCAGATTACCGGATCTTTCTCCGGCGCTACGCCGAGGAATGCTGGGAAACGGTCTACTACGGCATCCCGCCCGAACGCCTCATACATGAGCCGCGAATGTAACTAAGCGGGCGTGCCCGACAGCAGCTAAAATGCGAGAGATGTATGCCACTCTGGGTGACTACCTGGCCGAGTCCAGCGCCCTTTTGACGGCCGCCGCCGGCGCTATCGGGCAGCCTGCCGTCGATGCCGCCGTGGACGCCATCGTCCGCGCCTTCTCCACCGGCAAGCCTCTGCTGGTGTGCGGCAACGGCGGCTCCGCTTGCGACGCCATGCATATCACCGGAGAACTTGTCGCGCGATTTCTTGAGGAGCGCCGGGCGCTGAAAGCCATCTGCCTTTCCGGCAATCCCGCCGTGCTGACCGCCTGGAGCAACGATTACAGCTTTGCGACAGCCATGGCCCGCCAGGTGGAAGCTTACGGCGAGCGCGACGCGGTCCTCCTGGGCATCAGCACGTCGGGCAATTCGGAGAACATCCTGGCGGCTTTCAAACGGGCCGGAGAAATGGGGATGTTTACCATTGCGCTTACCGGCGAAGGCGGCGGCAAAATGGCCCCTTTGGCGGATTGCCTTCTAGCCGTTCCGTCGCGTAATACCCCGCTGATTCAGCAGGTTCACGTCTGCATATACCATTATCTTTGCCAGAGGATCGAGCAGCGGATGATGGAAAACGATTCGTAGCAACACGGGCCAGCGCCTATGAAGACCATCAGCATTCTTACTCCGTGCTTCAACGAAGAGACCAACGTGGAAGAACTGTACCGTCGGGTCCGCGCTGTGATGGCTCAACTGGGCCGCTACCGCTACGAGCATGTCTTCATCGATAACGCCTCCACCGACAATACCGTCGCGCTGCTCAAGAAGATCGCGGCCGCCGATACCAACGTCAAGATCATCGTCAACGCCCGCAACTTCGGCCACATCCGCTCGCCCATGCATGCGCTGCATCAGACCCGCGGCGACGCGGTAATCGGCATTGTGGCGGATCTTCAGGACCCTCCCGAGATGATCGCCGACATGGTGCGCGAGTGGGAAGACGGATACTCCATGGTGCTCGGCATCAAGCGCTCGAGCGAAGAGAATTCCCTGATGTTCTGGATCCGCAAGCGCTATTACCGCCTGGTGAATCGGCTCTCCTCCATCGAGACCTTCGAGAACTTCACCGGCTTTGGCTTGTTCGACCGGCGCGTGGTGGACTTGGTGAAGTCCTTCTCCGACCCCTATCCCTATTTCCGCGGGATGATCGCCGAAATCGGGCTGCCGCACAAGGAGCTGTATTACGACCAGCCCGCCCGCAAGCGCGGCGTTACCAAGAACAATTTCTATACGCTCTACGACCTCGGCATGTTGGGAATCATCAACCATTCCAAGGTGCCGCTGCGGCTCATGGCGTTCGCCGGCCTCGCCGGCGCCCTGTTGTCCTTCCTGGTCGGTTTCGGCTATTTCGTCTATAAGCTGGCATTTTGGCGGAATTTCTCGGTCGGCATCGCCCCGCTGGTAATCGGCATCTTCTTCCTCGGGTCCATTCAACTGCTTTTCCTGGGGATCCTCGGCGAGTACGTCGGCGCCATCCACACCCAGGTCCAGAACAGACCGCTTGCGGTCGAGAAAGAGCGCGTGAACTTCGAGTATGAGCCCGGCCCGCCGGCGGAATAGCGCCATGGAGAAACGCCCCGCCGATACCGCCGGCGCTACCGCCCATCGCCCCGTAGGGGCCGGACATGCCCGGCCCGCGTTTCCCCGCTTCGCCGCCCTCGCCGCCCATTTTCCCCCCGGCCAGTTCCTCCGCTATCTCGTCGTGGGAGCCTGGAACACCCTATTCGGCTATTCTTTATACGCCGCCCTGACGGCCCTTCTCACGCCCCTGATCCCCTACAGCTACATGGTGGCCAGCCTGTTGGCCAACGTGGTGGGCATCACCGTGGCTTTCCTGGGATACAAGTGGTTCGTGTTCAAAACCAAGGGCAACTACCTGCGCGAGTGGACCCGCTGCGTGGTTGTGTACAGCGGCGCCATCGCCGTGGGTCTGCTGCTGCTGCCCATTCTGGTCGCCATCGTTCGCCACTACACCCGGTACCAGCGCCAGGCCCCCTATATCGCCGGCGCCATGCTCACCGGCGTGAGCGTGGTGTTCGGCTTCGTCGGTCACCGAAAATTCTCATTCCGGCCGCGCCCATGAACCACCCGCCAGACATCTCGAAGCAGATCCTGGCCGCTCTCGACGCCTGGGCGCCGGAACCCGCCGCCGGTTTGCCGGAGGAACTCTTCCTGCTCGTCAGCCGGCTCACGCCCCTGGTGAACGTCGACCTCCTGATCCAGGACCAGCGGCGCGGAACCTTGCTCACTTGGCGCGACGACCAGTTCTACGGCGCCGGCTGGCACCTCCCCGGCGGCATCATCCGCTATAAGCAGACCGCCGGGGATTGTATCCGCGCCACCGCCCAAAGGGAGTTGGGCGCCGCCGTCGAGTTCGCGCCCGATCCCATAGCCGTGGTTCAGGCCATCGAGCCCCAGCGCCGCGACCGCGGGCATTTCATCTCGCTGCTCTACCGCTGCCGCCTCGCCACGCCCCCGGCCGAAGCCCTCCGCTTCGCCGGCGGCGTCCCCCCGCAACCCGGCCAGTGGGCCTGGCACGCCCAGTGCCCGCCCGATCTCATCCCCTTTCAAGCCCCCTACCGCCGGTTCATACCCGTGGGATAAGCCTCCTGCCTTGTCAATCCCGTGGGATAAGCCTCCAGGCTTGTCAATCCGGGCAAAGCCCGGACTCGCGTCCGGCGGCGCGGCCTGCCCTATTCGCCGCTGACCGTGGGATATACTATGGTATATACCACCTGAGGAATAAACCATGCCGCGCACCGCTAAGTTGTTTCGCAATGGCCGGAGTCAGGCTGTCCGCTTGCCGTCCGAGTTCCGCTTCGAAGGGAGCGAGGTTTTCATCCGGCGGGATGGCGCCACCGGCGATGTCATTCTGTCGCGGAGGCCGGAATCCTGGGAGAGCTTCTTCGAGCTGGCCCAGGGAGTGCCTGAAGATTTCATGTCCGATCGCGGAGACCGGCCGCCGCAGAAACGGGATCCGCTCCGATGAGCCAATACCTGCTCGACACCAACATCGCGAGCTACATCATCAAGGGCCATCCAGCCGTGCGCCGGCGGCTGGTCGCCGTCTCCATGTACGAAATCGCCATCTCCGCCGTCACGGAAGGCGAATTGCGATATGGAGCGGCGCGGCTGCCGGCTGACGCCCGTTTGCACGCGGTTGTCGAGGATTTCCTGATCCGCGTAGCCATCCACCCTTGGGATTCCGCGGCGGCGCAAGAGTATGGCCGCGTGCGCGCCGCGCTCGAGCGGGCGGGGGGCGCCCTGGGCAATCTCGACACGATGATCGCGGCGCACGCCCTGGCCCGGGGCGCGGTCCTGGTCACCCATGATAAAGCTTTCGCGCGCGTCAAGGGATTGAAGGTCGCGGACTGGACGAAGCCGTAGCGGGCTTCCAGCCTGCCATGCCCGCATCCCTGCGGGCATTCTTCGCCCCCCTACCGCCCCTTCAGTATCCCCGCGATCCGCTCGCACGCCCGGCCATCGCCATAAGGGTTATGCACCCGCGTCATGCGCGCGTACTCCTCTTCGTCGTCCAGCAGCCGCGCGGCTTCCGCCACAACTCGCTCTTCCGCTGTCCCCACCAGTTTCACCGTGCCCGCTTCCACCGCTTCCGGGCGTTCCGTCTTGTCCCTCAGCACCAGCACCGGCTTGCCCAGCGACGGCGCTTCCTCTTGTATCCCCCCCGAATCCGTGATAATCAGCCGGCAGCGCCTCATCAGGTCCACGAACGGGACGTAGGGCAGCGGGTCCAGCAACACCACGTTGCGCGTCTCGCCCAGCATCGCGTGCGCCGGCCCGGTTACATTCGGGTTCCGGTGGACCGGATATACGATCTGTACGTCGCTCCGCGAGGCCAGCCGCGCCAGCGCCCGCATAACGCCGCGGAACCCCTCGCCGAAATTCTCCCTGCGGTGGCTGGTCACCAGAATCAGTTGCTTGCCTGCCTCCAGCCACTCCCATTCGGGCGCCCGCAGCGCCCCCGAAACCAGCGCGTCGCGCACGAATAGAACCGCGTCGATGCCCGTGTTTCCGGTTACGAATACGCTGGCGCGGCCCGTGCCTTCGCGCCACAGCGCTTCCGCCGCCCGCTCGGTCGGCGCAAAGTGCAGCGCCGCGAGCCGCGCCGTCAGCACGCGGTTCATTTCCTCCGGAAACGGCTGTCGCAAATCGCCCGTCCGCAGCCCCGCCTCCACGTGCGCCACCGGGATCCCCCGGTAGAAGGCCCCTAGCGCCGCGGTTAGCGTGGTGGTGGTGTCGCCCTGCACAATCGCCAGGTCGGGCCGCGTGGATTCGAGTACCGGGTCGATCGCCGCCAGCGCGCGCGCCGTCAGCTCCGCCAGAGTCTGCCCCGGCTGCATCAGGTCCAGATCGCAATCCGGCCGCAGGGAAAACGTCTCGAGCGCGTTGTCCAGCATCTCGCGATGCTGCGCCGTTACGCAAACTAACGTGTCGAAATCCTCCGCCTGCAACCGCAATCGCCGCACCAGCGGACACAGCTTGATCGCTTCCGGCCGGGTTCCGAAGATCACCAGGATACGTGTCAATCCTTGAGTATAGTGGCTGGCGCCGCCGTCGTAGCACACGCTCTAGCAAGGTCCGGCCTCGTAGGGCGGGCCTCCGGGCCTGCCATGCCGGCATTCTTCCTCGGCCGCTTCCATCCCCCCTCGCCCAATAGCACTATCCCGCGCAATCCAATGATATTATTGACTCTACCCGTTGCCCGTCGTACCCTGACCATGAGCGCCGGACGGCGTCTCGCTCGTTTGGGGTAAGCTCTTCGTGTTACACGCCGCAGCTATGGAAGCCGGGGCCTTCGAAACCGACGCCCGCAATCTCGAGAGCCTTCTCCACCGGCGCCGCCATCTGCTCCTCGTTCTGCTGACGCTGGTCTATGCCTTCGGCGCCGTGATGCACGCCCGCGGCACGCCTTTCTGGTACGACGAAATCATCACCCTGATCGCCGCCCGAGCGCCCGACGCGTCCACCGCGTATGCGGCCGCCCAGCAGACCGATGCCAACCCCCCTCTGCCGCACCTCCTCATCCATTACTCCATGAAGTGGTGGGGCCAAAACGAAATCGGCGCCCGCATCCCCGCCATCGCCGGATTCTGGATCTTTTGCCTCTGTCTATATCGCTTCACCCATCTGAGAGCCGGGATCTATTACGCCCTGGCTGCGCTGATCCTCCCCATTACCACCGATGCCTACGCCTATTCGGTTTGGGCCCGCGGCTATGGACCGGAATTCGCCTTTTGCGGTCTGGCCCTGGTCGCATGGCAAGCCGCCGCCGATGGCTCCCGAAGGATTTTCGCCCTCCCTGTGCTGGCCGCTAGCCTGGCCGGCGCAACTCTCTGCCACTACTACGCCATCCTCCTGTGGGTCCCGCTGGCGGGCGGCGAAGCGTTTCGCGCGTATCGCGCCAGGAAGGTCGATTGGGAGATTTGGGCCGCGTTCCTGGCCGGCTCGTCGGCGCTTGTCTGGCGAGCTGCCACTATCGTCGGAGTAGGGAAAGCCACCACCCACACCTGGGCTCCGCCCTATCCCGGCCAGGTGCTGGAATTCTGGGAAACCGGGCTCTCGCACGCACTCCCTTTCGCCGTGCTGCTGTTGGCCTTCGTTGCGTTTTTTGTGGTGATTACGCGCCATCAGTACGATGCCGGCCCGCCGCGCCCTGTCGCCCTTCAGGATCGCGAGCTCATCGCCGGCGCGCTGTTCCTGGCCATACCCGCCATTGCCGTGGCCGGCGCCATGCTCGTGACGCATATGTTTACGCCGCGTTATGCGGTGTTTGCCGTAGCCGGAATCGCCATCCTCGTCCCTATGCTTGCCGCCCACTTCTTCGCTGGACGAGCCCTCTTCGGATTTCTCCTGGCGGCCGTAATGGTGGCGTATTTGGGATTCGTGACCATCGATATTCCCACGCCGCGCAACCCATTTCTCGAGGAACCTATCCTAGGCCAAGCGCTCGCCGCCGAACCCGTGGTCGTTTCCGACGGCCAGTTGTTTCTCCAAATGTGGCAGTACGCTCCCGAATCCCTCAAATCGCGTCTCTTGTTCCTTGCCGATGCCCCCGCGGCCGTCGAATACATGGGCTTTGAGACCATCGATACCGGCATCCTCAGTCTTCGCCCATGGGCTCCCGTGAACGTGGTCGAATACCGCGACTTCTTCGCTCCCGGCAGGGAATTTCTGCTCTACCGGAACCTCCTGCGGCCGGAGTGGCTTCTAGCCAAGGTGATCAAGGACGGCGGTTCGGCGCGCATCGAAAACTTTAATCGCCGCCGGGAGCTGCTTCGCGTTCGTTTCAAACCGTAGGGCGGGTGGCCCCCGGCCCGCCATGCCGGCATCCTTTTTCGGCGGCAACCGGCGTTTTCGATCACATCACTTTATATTTTGTCATCCATAACATTCTAAATCACTTACTACCCACCTCCATCCGCCGCCCACCCCCTCGCCTGCTACCCTCGAAGCAGAAGTTATGTCTACCATCCTCCAAATTGAGGCGAATCGCCGAAACGCCAAGAGTTCCACCGGCCCCCGCACCCAACGCGGTAAGGCCGTCTCCCGCTTCAATGCCCTCAAGACCGGCATTGACGCTCGCTCCCTCGTCATCCCCGGCGAGAGCCCTCACGGCCTCGAATCGCTCACCGTCGAGCATTACGACCGCTTTGAACCCGCCGCCCCCGAGCAGCGCTTCCTCGTCGATGCCATGATAACCGCCGAGTGGCAGCTCCGCCGCCTCCGCAAAGCCGAGGCCCAACTCTGGGAGTACGGCATGAAAGAAAACCGCCCCAGGGAAAATCTGGTCTCTTCCGGCCGCGCCTTCCTCTTCCGCGAGGACACCTTGACCCGCCTTCATCGCCGCATCGATTCCGCCGAGCGCAGCTACTACCGCGCGCTCAAGCAACTGTGCCAGCTCCAATCCGACCTTCCCGCCCCCGCCGCGGCCAAGGCGGCCCCTCCCGGTCCACCGCCGCCCTCCGTCCGGGAATTACCGCCCGCCGCGCCTATCCCGGACGAACTGGAACCCGCCGCCAATCAACCTCCCAGCCACGGAATTGGGTTCGTTCCCCCAGCTTGCGCACCGCGTAGGGCCAAGCCTTCGGGTTTGCCGCCGGCCCCAGACGCCGGGCAGATGCCCAGCGGCAGGGCCGAAGGCTTGACTCCACCTTCACGGCGCACACCTGTTGGTTTTGTCCCGAAGCCTCCCTCGGTGGATTACCTGATACAATCGACGGTCTCGCCGCACGGGTCTTCGTGGGGGCATTCTGGGGCTCTAGCATGACACGCAACGTCGCCTGGCAGGGCGAACGCAAGTTTTTGCTGTCTACTCTAATCCAAAAGGACTTTAAGGTCCGCTACCGGAACATGTCCCTGGGCGTGTTCTGGTCGCTCCTCAACCCGCTGGTCACCATGGTGGCCCTGACGTTTGTTTTTACCCGGATTTTTTCCAGTCCCTCCCGTCAATTCCCCGTCTTTGTGTTGTGCGGGCTAGTCCCTTTCAATTTCTTCACCCTGGCCTGGAGCGCCGCCACCAGTTCGCTTGTCGAGAACGCGTCCATCATGAAGCGCGTACCCATCCCGCGCGTGGCGGTTCCCATCGCCACCGTCTTGGGCAACTGCGTTCACCTTTTGATTCAAATCGGGTTGCTCCTGACCCTCGTGCTGGCTTTCGGCAACCGCATCAACTGGTACTGGCTTTGGCTTCCGGTCGTCTGGGGCTTTGAGCTGGTCTTCGTTTGCGGTATGGCGCTCATTACCTCGGCGGTAAACATTTTTGTCCGGGATACCCGCTACGTGGTGGAATCGGTCAACACGCTGCTGTTCTGGTGCGTCCCGATTTTCTATGGGTTTGAACGCATTCCCCACCGCTTCGTCGAGCTGTACCGCTACAATCCCATCGCCGCCCTCGTCATGGCGTCGCGCAATATCCTTCTGGACGGCGTCGCGCCCGCTCCCGGACTCCTGCTTAAGCTAGCCTTCGTTTCCGTACTTGTTCTGCTCCTGGGCCTCTTCGTGTTTCGTAAGTTGGAGCCGGGTTTCTACGAATATCTCTAGACTATGGGCCTCATCGAGTTTGAACATGTATCCAAGGCTTTCTCCCGCACCGGCGGCGCCAGGCTGGTGCGCGCCTATCTGCTCGATCGTCTGTACCATCGCCGGCCCGAGCCGCATTGGGCCTTGAGCGATGTGTCCTTTTCCCTGGAACGTGGCCGGAGCCTGGCCATAATCGGGCGCAACGGGGCCGGCAAAAGCACCCTTCTCAGCCTGGTGGCCAACCTCTGCCGCCCGACCTCGGGTTCCGTGACCGTGCGCGGTACCGTCGCCGCCCTATTGGAATTGGGTTCCGGCTTTCATCCCGACCTTACCGGCGCCGAGAACGTCCGCCTCAACGCCTCATTGCTAGGCCTGAGCTGCCGCCAGACCGAAGAGGTGTTTGGAAGTATCGTCGAATTCTCGGAGCTGGGCGACTTCATGCTCGACCCCCTCCGCACCTGGTCGAGCGGCATGATCATGCGCCTGGCGTTTTCCGTCGCCATCCATGTGGACCCCGATATCCTCATCATCGATGAAGTGCTGGCCGTGGGCGACCAGCGTTTTCAGACTAAGTGCCTCGACCGGATCCTGCGCTTCTGGGATCAAGGCAAAACCCTCCTCTTCGTCTCCCATTTCCCGGAGCTGGTGCGATCCCTGTGCGATAAGGCCATCTGGCTGGATGAGGGCCGCTTGGTTCTCTCCGGCTCCCCCGAGGAGGTTCTGCATGCTTACGCCGCCGATTCCTCCGTCGACGCCTGACCCCTCGCGTGGGACAGACCATCGCCTTGCGTGGTCTGTCAATTCCGCGTGGGACAGACCATCGCCTTGGCGTGGTCTGTCAAGCCCAGGCCCGTTTTCAGCGCGCCAGGCGAACCACCGCTCCGTATGCCGCAAGCGCCTCGTCGGCGGTCAACAGAACCAGCTTCTCCGCCAGCGCTTGCGCCACCAGCATCCGATCGAAAGGATCGCGGTGATGCCACGGAAGCAGCCCAACCTGCCGCGTGTGCGAGGCCATCAGGGGCAGGCTCTCGAAGGGCTCCCCGGCCAGCCTCTCGCTAAAGTCGACGGGCAGGCGCAGTTTTCCCAGGCTTTGCTTGAGCCGGATCTCCCACAGCGAGACGGCGCTGGCGAAGACCGTGTTCTCCGGATCGCGGATCAGATCCCTGGCCGTCGCGGGCAGCGACGGACTAGCCTCCAGCCACCAAAGCAGGAGGTGTGTGTCCAGCAGGAGCCTCAACTCCGCGGCTCCTTCATGCCTAAGGCTTCCGCCATATCGTCCGGCAGAGTCTTGAAGTCCGGATCGATCCAGATTTCCCCCGCCATCGAGCCGGGCGTCCTGGGCCGGGCGGGGCCGCGGAACGCCACTAACCGGGCCACCGGCTTGCCGGCTTTGGCGATAATGACCTCATTCCCTTTTTGCACCGCTTCGATGAGCGCGGAAAGTTCGGCCTTCGCTTCGGAGATGTTGCGCATCACCATACCAGGATTCTAGCATAGACCAGACCAGATCTGGTCTGGTCCGTTGTGGGGGCAGGATTTTATTCTGCCGCCGGCTTTTTAGCCGGCGTTCTTAGCCCTATTCCTGCCGCACAATCGGCATCCGCCAGCCCGTTCCAAACGCCCGCGAGGTCACCTTGAGCACCGGAGCCGCCTGCTTCCGCTTGAATTCCGCCAGCCGCACCAGCCGCGTCACCCGCCGAACCGTTTCCTCGTCGTAGCCCTGCTCGATGATTTCCTCGGCCGACTGGCACCGCTCGATGTGCAGCTCCAGAATCGCATCCAGCAGTTCGTAGGGCGGCAGACTGTCCTGGTCCGTTTGCCCCGGCCGCAACTCCGCCGAGGGCGCTTTGGTCAGCGTCGCCTCGGGGATGTCCGGCCTTTGCCGGTTGCGCCACCGCGCCACCCGGTACACCATCATCTTTGGAAGATCCGCGATCACCGCCAGCCCGCCGTTCATGTCGCCGTAGAGCGTGCAATACCCCACCGATATCTCCGATTTGTTACCCGTCGTGAGCAGCAGCGAGCCAAACTTGTTCGAGAGAGCCATGAGCAGGTTCCCCCGAATTCTGGATTGAATGTTCTCTTCGGTGACGTCCGGCGCCAGACCGCGGAACACCTCCGCCAGGGCTTTGTCATAGGTCCCCATGATGCCGGTGATCGGTAGAACCAGGGTCACAATGCCCAGGTTGCGGGCCAGTTCCACCGAATCGTCCACACTCCCCCGGCTGGAGAAACAGGAGGGCATCATCACCCCTTGCACGTTGCCGGGGCCCAGTGCGTCGGCCGCGATGGCCGCCGTCAGCGCCGAATCGATGCCCCCGGAAAGCCCCAGCACCGCCTTCCGGAAGCCGGTCTTCCGCGCATAGTCGCGGACCCCCAGCACGAGCGCCCTCCAGATCTCGGCTTCCGGTTCGAAATCGTCCGCCGCGATGCCCCCCGCCGCTCCGCCCAGGTCGGCCATCAACAGGTCCTCTTCAAAGCCCTTGGCCCGGGCCGAAACGTCCCCCTGCGCGTCGAACACCCCGCTGCGGCCGTCGAAGATCAGGTCGTCGTTGCCGCCCACCTGGTTCACATAGGCTACCGGCAAGCCGTATTTCCGCGCCAGATGGCCCAGCATCCTCTCGCGCACAAGTTGCTTGCCCGCCGTGAAGGGAGACGCCGAGAGATTCACGATCGCCTGCGCCCCGGCCTTCGCCAATTCTTCGATCGGATCCGCGTGATACCGCCGCCTGCTCCAGAAATCCCGGTCGTTCCAGACGTCTTCGCAGATGCTGATGCCCAGGCGCCATCCGCCCAGCTCCAGAATCTGCGGTCCGCTCCCCGGCTCGAAATAGCGGTCTTCGTCGAAGACGTCGTAGGTGGGCAACAGCGTTTTGTGAAAAACCGGGCCCGCTGCGCCGTCCTTCAACAGCACCGCGCTGTTAAACAGCGGACGCCCCATGTCGCCCAGGTTGGGAGTCGCCACTCCGACCAGCGCCGGCGCCGCCCCCTTCAACTCCGCCGCCATCCCCTCGAGCGTCGCGCCCGCGCGGCGCACAAACCCGCGGTTCATCAGCAGATCGCGCGGCAGATATCCCATCAGCGCCAACTCCGGCGTTACCACCAGCTCCGCGCCCCGCGACGCGGCGGCGCGCACTCCGCGCACGATCATCGAGGAATTTCCGCTCAGGTCGCCCGCGGTAGGGTTAATCTGCAGAAGCGCTATTCGCAAAGCCACTCACCGGAATCGACTGCCGCCGCCCGCATCGGACGGCTTTCCGCCAGTGTAGCAACCCCGCCTGCCCGCGGCTATTGCGACCCGCGCGATAGCAGCATGGTCTTCACCGTGTGGAAAATGATGAAGAGATCCAGGCCCAGGGACATGTTCTTGATGTAATAAAGGTCGTATTCCAGCTTCGCGATCGTGTCCTCGATCGTGTCCCCGTACTTGTAGTTGATCTGCGCCCAGCCCGTGATCCCCGGCCGCACGCATTGCCGCTGGCGGTAAAAAGGGATTTCATTCAACTTCGCCACCAGCTCCGGTCTTTCCGGCCGCGGCCCCACGATCGACATCTCGCCCTTCAGCACGTTGACCAACTGCGGCAGCTCGTCGATGCGCAGTTTGCGCAGGATCCTGCCCACTCCGGTGATGCGGGGGTCGTCCTTCGAAGCCCATACCGCGCCCGTGTCCGCCTCGGCGTCCCAACGCATCGAACGGAATTTGTAGAGCGTAAAAAGCGCGCCGTTCAAGCCCACTCGCTTTTGGCGGTACAGAATCGGGCCGGGCGAGGACAACCGCACCGCCAGGGCCGCCAGCAGCATGGCGGGAATCGAAACCACGAGGCCCACAACCGCCGCCGTCGAATTAATCAGAATCTGGTAGAAAACGCTCTGCGGGCGCGGGCCCATTTCCCCGGAATAAATCAGTTGCGCCGGACGAAGCTCCTTGATGCATATGCGCCCGCAAACTCTTTCGTACGCCGTGGCCACCTCTTCCACGTAGTACCCGGCCAGCCGAAGTTCCAGCAGTTCGTGGATTGGCATCCGGCTCCGCCGCTCCGACATGCCCACCACGATTCGGTCCGGCTGGGTCGCTTGCACCGCCTCTCGCAAAGCCGAGAGCGGCCCCAGAGACTTCCCCTCGCGGAGAGGATCGCCGTCATCCTGCCGGCCGCCCACGTACCCCGCCACGGCCAACCCCATCTCGGGGTGTTCTTCAATATGATTGGCGATGCCGTTGAGCAGCGGGCTGTCGCCTACCAGCAACATCCCCTCCCGGCCGACCACCCGGAGCGCATAGGAACTGTACAGCACCCGCCACCAGAACACCGCCGGCATCGCGATGGCGCTTCCCAGGAGCATCAGGCGAATGGGCAGCCGCAGGCTCGCGTCGATGTAGGAAACCAGCCCCTGGAAAAGAAAGGCCGCGCCGATCACCAGGCAAAGTTGTTGCGCTAGGGCGATGCGCGATTTCACGCGAATCTTCGAATACAGATCCTGGAAATGAAGCCCCAGCAGAATGCTTGCCACCACCAGCAGAATCCGTTGAAGGCCGCCATCGTAAAGCAGGAAAACGTCCGGAGCCACCCCCAGCGTGAGGTACGCCGCCAGCACAAAGGCCGACGTGACCAGCAGGGTTTCACATACCAGGAGAGTAAAGGCGCCGACAGATACGAAAACTCGAAAAAGCCGAATCATCCAGGAGCCAGTGAAGAATGCGGCCGTCGCCCGGCCTCGCCGACGCGAGACGCAACGCACGGATTCGTTTTGCGGCGGCGTCTCGTTCCGCGAGACCGCCTAGCTGGGATTATAGCGTACTGCCCCGCACTGTCTGGACGGATGCGCAATCAGCCGGCCGCCTCCGCCATTACCCGCTCTATCGTTTCCACGTAGACCCTTTCCACCGCCTCCCACCGATACCGGGATTGGACGTAAGCGCGGCCCTGCGCGCCGAGCGTCGTCCGCAGCGTCCGGTCGGCCAGAAGAGCCTTGAGGGCTTCGCGAAACTCGCCATAGTTCGTGTACCACAGCCCGCCATTCGATCGCACGCAGTGGCCCGCCAAAACCGGGGAGCGCCCATTGACCAGCATGGGCCGCCCATGCATCCAGGTCTCCAGCGCGGCCATGCAAAGGCTTTCCAAAGGAGACGGCGCCATGCCTATGTCGGTCGTTTCCAGCGCCTGGGACTTGACGTATTCGGAAACGTACCCCGGCGACAGTATCTGCGGGTGGGGCGCCAGCGGAAGCGTCCGGCGGCCCAGCAGCAGCAGCATGAGGTCCCCCCTGGCCTCCTCTGTGACGAATCTGAGGAAGAAGTCCACCAGCTCGTCGCACCCTTTGCCATTCTCCACGCGGCCGACGAAACTCAGTACCAGCCGGTTTTCCAGCTTCTGGCGCAGCTTCCCCCAGGCGGGGTCCGGCTCTCCGGGGGAGGGCTCGTCGATACCCAAACCGGCGATGCAGCCGACGGAGCTGGGAAGGTTGAACCGGCGCTGCAAGAGAAATTGCTCTTCTTCGCTATTGAAAAGCATGTGCGGCGTCAGCCGGAACACGTCGTCCAGAATGTGCGTGTAGAGAGAGGTCTCGTCGTGCGCCGTAGGTACGAATATGGCCTTGGATTGCAGGATGGGGAGCGTATGCACGGCCGTGTAGTAGAGGTACGTGAATACAATGAACGCGTCGTAGTCTCGTTTGTGCGCGCGGACATACTCGATCAAATCCGGGGTGTTCGGACCCTGCAACCGGATCATTTCGTATTCTTCCTCCGCCGAAAGCTGGGTGAGAAAGATGCGGTCGTAGATTTTATGAAACTCCAGCAGCTTCCGTTCTCCCACCGAGCGGAACCGGCGAATGGCTACCCCATTCAACATCTGCCGGCCTTCCGGCAGCGTGTTCTTCCAGCTCAGGTGATCCGTTGCGCAGGTGGTGAGGATTTCCACGTCGTAGCGGTTGACGAGTCTCTCGGCGATTTGCCGGCAATGGCTTTCCGCCCCCCCGGTCATCTGCTCGCCGTATCGTTGGATGATAAACGCAATGTGCGGCTTGGCGTCTTTCATGCGCCTTCCACCTCCTCCGTGAGGGCCACCAATCGCGCGTCCAGGACCTCGGGACGAAACGCCGTCTCATATCGCAGGCGCCCCTGGTCCGCCAGGCGGCGCGCCAGCGCCGGATCGCCGATGCAATCGTCGATGCCCGCCGCCAGCGCGCCGGCGTCGTCAACGTCGAAAACCTTCCCGCAGCCGCCGCACGTTTCGCCCACCGCCGTGGTCGCCCAGGCGACGATCGGAACCCGAAAATACATGGCTTCCACTAACGGCACGCAGAACCCCTCATGCCTGCTGACGCATAAAAAAACCGACGCCGCTATGTAATAAGCTCGCAATTCGGAAAGCGTGGCCGAAGGCGCCAGGAACAGGCTGTTTTCCACTTCCAGGCTCGCGGCGTGCCGTTTCAGATCTTCCACGTACCCGCTCAACGCCGGATCCAGGCTCCCCACCAGAAACAGACGCGCCGGCTTGGACGACAGCCGGCGATAGGCGGCCAGCGTCTCGATCGCCTTGAAGTGACCTTTGTTGGGACGGAACGCGCCCACGAACAGGATATTGGGGTTCCCGTCGCGATGCGCGCCCGTAATCACCGCGTCGAACGGCGCTCCCGCGATCTCCTCGATACGGTGCATGGGAGGCATCACCCGGCAGCGCTCCCGCGGAATCCCCAGCCGAATGAACTCGTCCGCATTGAATTGCGAGGCCCCCCATAGAAAATCGATGCGCAACTTCGCCAGCCTCTCCGTCGCCTCCAACCCATGCAGGCAGGAAAGATAGTAATGCCGCGCATAGGGCGCGAAATATTCCGGCGGCGTGATGTTGTGATACTTGACCACGATTTTGTTCTTCGACCGGGCCAGAATCTTCTCGCCCGCCGGCCAGGCGATGGAATGATGATAAATCAGAATCGCCCTGGGGTCGTCCCAGGCGCCCGCTTCCACCCGCGCCTCGGACGCCATGGATGCATAGGCGGCGTTCCAACTGCCGGCGAACACGCGAACCTCGTAGCCCGCGCGCCGCAGAGCGCGGAAGGAGAGCAGCACGTCGTTTCCAATGGCGTCGTCCGGTTCAAACGACGTGATCAGAAGGAAGACCCGCGGCCGCGAGGCTCGTGGGGCGGCCGCTTTCGCCTGCTCGCCGCTTCTGTCGGGACTCCTCACGCGCGCGGCTCCGCCGGCCAATCCTCCGGCTTCGACCGGTGCGCCTCTTCCACCAGTTCGAGCAGCCTGGCTCGTATCGCGCCGGGACTGAACGCCGTTTCGTACCGTTGCCGGCCCCGATCGGCCAGGGAGCGCGCGAGCGCTGGATTGTCCAGGCATTCTCCTACCGCGCGCGCCAGCGCGACCGCGTCGAATTTGTCGAGAATCGTTCCGCAGCCGCCGCATGTTTCGCCCACCGCCGCGTTGGCCCAGGCCACAATCGGCGCGCGGAAGTGCATGGCTTCCACCAGGGGCACGCAAAAACCCTCGTGCTCGCTCACGCACAGAAACACCGATGCCATGGCGTAATAGGAACGCAACTGGGAAAGCGTCACCGAATGGGCCAAAAACACGTCGTCATGAACCTCGAGAGAGCGCGCGTATTGTTTGACGCGCTCCTCATAGCCGGCCAGTAAACGATCGAACGACCCGACAAAGAATAGTCTCGCCGGGCACGCCGTCAGGCGCCGGTGGGCCGCAAACACGTCGAGCGCCTTCAAGTGGCCCTTGTTGGGGCGGAAGGCGCCCACAAAAAGGATGTTGGGAACTCCATCGCGGTACGCTCCCGTGATTACCGCGTCCAGCGGCGCGGCGGCCAGATCTTCGATGCGATGAATCGGAGAAGCCACGCGGCATCGCTCCCGCGGAAATCCCAAGGCCATAAAGCCTTCGTTGTTGTACTGCGAATCGCCCCACACGAAGCTCACGGGGAGTTGCGCCAGCCTCCGCGTAGCCGCCATCCCTTTCAAGCAATGTTCGGAATAGCGGGGTACGTACGGCCCGAAAAACTCAGGCGGGGTGATGTTGTGGTATTTAATGACGATCTTGTTCCGCGAGCGGCGCAGGATCTGTTCGCCTAAGTCCCATGCGATGGCGTGGTGATAGATCAGGATCGCTTGCCGATCCCGCCACATGTCGTCGGCGCCCAGGCGGGACTTGGAAGTAATCCCGGCGAAATCCGGGTGGACGTGCTCGGCGTATATAGCGGTATCGTAACCCGCCTCGCGCAGGATGCCATACATCCCCAGCACATCGTTGCCCACGGCGTCATGCGGCTGAAATGTAGGGACCAGAAGAAAAATGCGGGGCGTTGGCTGGCTCAAATCCGCGGTCTCCCCATGACGAGCCCCCTCACAAGTCCGGCGCGGCGGGATACGAATCTCCGTCCGGGACCTGTTCGCCGAGCAGGAGTTCCATTCGCGCATTGGTCTTTTCGATGGCCTTGACCAGGTCTTCCACGGCCTTGGTTTGGTCCTCCAACGCGGCCGCAATCTGCTCCTGCGCCGCTTGCAGACTGGGAATCAACCAGAACATCGCGCGTCGCAGGGCGCGCACCGCGACGGCCCCCGCTTTTGCCCGCAGCGTGGGCGGGGCCGGCGGCAGCTCGCCGATACGCGCCGCGCTGGCGCGGATGGCCGCCACCTGAACCTGGAGCCGGGAGACCCGCGCCGTCAAGTCGGGCGAAATGATCTTCCGCGCGTTTCGCAGAGCGGCCTGTTCCCGCTGGTTCTCCACTCGAACGCGGTCGCGAATTTCCGCCATGATCGTCCGAATATCGATTTGCGGAGCCTGCGCGGCGTTCATATAGACTGATATTTTGGCACATTGGCCCATAGCGGGGCCAGACAATTCGCTTGCTCCGCGCCCGTAGCGGGCCTCCAGGCCTGCTGCGGGCCGGGCATGCCCGGCCCCAAGCATTGCGCGACAAGTTTAACGGCCGCCGTACCGGCTATTGCAGATGGATCGCCATTTCAGCGCTGTTGACGAAGTCGAAGAACACCTGCTCCACGGTTTCGGTGGCGCTCATCAGGTTGGCCCAGTAATTCCGTTCCCATTGCTCGGAGTCGCGCTGCAGCAGACAGGCGTATTGCAGAAACGCCGTCAGCCGCGGCCCCGAGTTCGCCCGGAATTCCACGCCGTTTAGAAAATTCAGCGCCATTTGCGTCCGGCTGGTCCCCGAAGCCAATAACGCCAACTGGGCGGCCAGCTCCGCCCCCGTCGGCGCCCGCTGCAGCACGTTGGCGTACAGCAGAAGCACATACTGCTGGTCGGTCGGAGAGCCATAGTCCATCTGATACTCCGCCGAGGTCAGAAAGTTGGTCGCCAGTTGCGCCTGATCCACCAGCCCGTCCAGTAACGCCGCCCGCTGGAACAACCAGCCGGCGTACTCCGCGTCCCGCCCCAGTATCCCCACATACAACCCCGCCACAAACCGCGCGGCGTTGTTGAACTCGTCGGAGTTGAACAGATTAACGGTCAGGTCGGTACGACTGATTGACCCGCTATTCAGGGCGGCGAGCTGGGCGCTAAGTTCCGACGCACTGGGCAGCCGCCCCAGAAACCCGAAGTACATCAGATTCGCGAAACGCTCGTTCTCCGTCGCGGCGCTCAGATCCTGGGTGATGTACAACGCTTGCCCGCCCAGGTAAATCGTGGCGGTGCGGCCCCCCGTGTTGGCGCTGGGATTGACCGAGCATTGGATGGAAGCCGAACCCGTCCCGGTCTGCGGATAGCGCTGCGCCCAGATCTGCGTCGAGTAAGAAGTCCACGGGCAGGAGGAATTGGAAGCCGTCAAATTCACCGTCGCCGTCACGCCTTGCCAGGGGACCGACGCGGATGTGACGTCCAGGGCAAAGGAGCAGCCGGCCACCTGGGTGACGGTGAAAGTCTGCCCGGCCACGGTCAAAATGCCGGTACGAGTGACGCCGGTAGTATTGGCCGCCACGGCGTAGAGCACGGCGCCGCTGCCGGTGAAAGTGGACGGCGAGGTGATGGTGAGCCAGGTAGAATCGCTGGAGACAGCCCACGAGCAGCCGAACAGCCCCAAGGTGACGCCCACCCGGCCCGGGCCTCCGGCGTCGGGGAAGCCGGCGGAGACGCTGTCCAGGTAGAAGATGCAGCCTGGGGGATTCACGCCGGCTTGCGTTACGGTGAAGGCTTGCCCGGCAATGGTCAGCGTGCCGGTTTGGGGCGAAGCGCCGGAGTTCGCCGTCGCCGCGTAGTTCACCGTACCGCTGCCGCTTCCGGAGCTTCCCGAAGTGATGGTCAGCCACGACGTGTCGCTGCTCGATGCCGTCCAAGCGCAGCCAATGGGAGCCGCCACGGTCACCGAATCGTTTTCCGCCCCCGCGTCCAGCGCCGCGCTTAATGCGCCCAGGGCATACGTGCAGGCTGCGCCCGCTTGCGTCACGGTGAAGCTTTGACCGGCAATGGTCAAGGTTGCAACGCGAGGCGTGCCATTCGGATTGGCCGTCACCGCGTAGTTCGCCGTCCCGCTGCCGCTTCCGGAGCTTCCCGAAGCGATGGTCAGCCACGACGTGTCGCTGCTCCACGCCGTCCACGCGCAGCCGGCCGGCGCGCCGACCGCAACGGAACCGGAGGACGCCCCGGGGCTTGGCGCGGCGCCCGCGGGGCTGATCCCGTAAGTACACGCCGTGGTGAACCAGAACACGGCGGAGCTGTTCGAACCGGCGCTGTTAGCCCCCGTGACCTGCCAGTAATACATCGTGCCCGCAGCGAGCGTGCCCGGGCTATAGGCGAGATTTGTGGTGTTGGCCAGAAGCGGCGGCGACGGCGAAGAGCCGAAGTTCACGGCATAAGAGGCTGCCTCGCTCGAAACGTTCCAGGTCAGGGCCGGAGAGAGGGAAACATTCACCGCTCCATTGCCTGGAAACGTCGGAACGGGCGCCGGCGGCGAAGCCGCCTGGTAGCGCGTGAGCCGGGCCACGAAGGCACTGATCTTCCCGCTGGCATTCAGGCTTTGGAAGGCGTTTTTCAGGGGGAAATCGCTCGAGGCGGTTAGGCCGGCGATATAAACGGAGCCTGCATCCATGGCCAGGCCGTAGGCCGCGTCGGCATTGCTTCCGCCCAGCAGGGTGCTAAAAATTAGCGCCTCTCCGGACGCGGTCAGGCAGGACAGGAAAGCGTCATACGATCCCGCCGACCCGGATTGCACGGGATTGAAAAGCGGAAAATCCGGAGACGTACTGTACCCGGCGACGCAAGTCTCCCCGAAGCTGTCCACGCGGAGCGCGACGCCATAATCCAGATTGCTCCCACCCAGATACGTGCTGAAATCGAGCGCCGTGCCCGCGGCGTTCACCTCGGCGACAAAAGCGTTCAGCCATCCGGCCAGGGCCGGCTGAAACGCATTGCGCGTGGGGAAATCCGGTGAACTGGTAACGCCGGCCACATAGGCGTTGCCGCCGGCGTCCACATCGATGGCCATGCCCGATTCGGGGTAATCGACGGAACCGCCGCTGCCTCCCAGGTAGGTGCTGAATACGATGGCCGCGCCGTTGGGGCTGAGCTTGGTCACGAAGGCGTCCTGGTAGCCTGCATTCAGCGGCTGGATGGCGTTGAGCGTCGGGAAATCCAGGGAATCGGTGGACCCGGTCAGGTATATGCTACCGTCGCCGCCCACCGCAATGGCCGCGGCGGTATCGGTTCCGCTGCCGCCCAGATAGGTGCTGAACAGCAATGCGCCATAGCCGTCCACCTCCGCGACAAAGGCGTCCTGCGGCCCCTTAAGCCCGGTCTGCAGCGGATGGAGAGTCGGGAAATCCGGAGACGCCGTCTGCCCCGCGATGAATGCGTGCCCGGAAGCGTCCAGCGCAATCGCCCTCCCCTGGTCGCTGGAGGCGCCTCCTAGAAACGTGCTGAAGATCAGGCTCTCGCCGGTCGCGCTGAGTTTTGCGACAAATGCGTCGAGACCGCCGGCCAAGCTCGGTTGGTACGGATTGCCAGCCGTGGGAAAGTCCGTGGAAGAGGTCCACCCCGTGAGGTAGACGGCGCCCGCGGCGTCCACCGCGATGCCGAAAGCCCGGTCGTCCCCGGCGCCCCCCAGGTAGGTGCAATACACGAGAGCCCCGGTTGGATCGAATTTGGCGACGAACGCGTCTACCCCGCCGCCGGAATGGGATTGGAAAGCGTTCCGGACCGGAAGGTCCGTCGACGCCGTCCGCCCCGTGATGTAGCTGTTGCCGCCGGCATCCACCGCCGCGGCGGATGCGACGTCGGTGGAACTGCCGCCAATATAGGTGCTGAAAACAAGGGGGGCCGGATTCGCCGTGACGTCATCGCTTTTCGGCCGGACACGCCCCGATCCGACAACCGTCGACGCCGCCAGAAACACCGCGGCTCCCAGGACCCTACTGCGCATCCGAACTCCCGACGCCTTTCTTCCGCCAGCGCCCTGGAAAGGGGTTCCGAAGCACCGCACAGGGCGCGAATGGAACGAGTGAGTGGCGCACGGGTTTTTGTCGTTGAGAGTAGCCGTTCCGTGGCCGCCTCCCTCTCAATCTGTTATTCGGAGGTTTGCGGCGAAAACATTAGGCCGAATCAGCGACCTTTGGTATCGTGACTAGGAGGAGTTCGGCGAAGCGCTCGTCAAGTTGCAGTTCGGGAGCATGAACCAGGAGAGCGACCAGAGGATTCGGGAATTGCACGGGGCAATCTGCGCGCTTCTGGCCCAGGAGAGCGAAGCGGGGCTAGCGAAGGCCGCCGGGCTGTGCCGGGAGTTGCCGGAACCACCGGATGCGGCGAGCGCCGCTCTGACGCAGCACGCCCTGATGGAGTGCGGATTCAGGCTGGAGACCGCGCAGGATCTGGCCTTGGCCTCCGTGTTCTACGAAAGGCTGGCCGGCGCGCCCTGGGCCGATGCAGCCCATCGCTCCAACGCCCAGTACCGCCTCGCCACCGTACGGCTCGCCACCGGCGACGCGGAAGGCAGCCTGAAAGCCTGCCAAGCGGCGGTCGCCCCTGGCTCCGATCCTCATATCCGAGCGGTGGCGCGCTTCTTTCTGGTGCATCTACTGAAGCTCGAGAACCGCTGGAAAGAGGCGGAGGAGGAAGCGGAGCTGCTACTGGCCGACGTCCCCGCAGGGGTATCCCGTCTGGACATTCTCCTCCTGCGAACGACGTGTCTGGCGCGCGCGGGACGCCTTGATGTGGCCACGGCCGGATTGGAGCTGCCGGCCCCGGGAATCCCCCTCCCGCCAATGAGCGCGAGGCTCTGGATGGAGGCGGGCTTCGGGTTGGAGGAAAGCGGGGACATGGCGGCGGCCGAAGCGTTATACGACGGCCTGCTGGCGCAGACGGGATTGCCGGACGAGGTACGGGTGAACGCGAGTTTCCGCAACGGGCTGGTGCGCGAGCAGCGCCTGGATTGGGACGGAAGCCGGCGGCTCTACGAGGCGGCGATCAGCGCCCCGCCGTGTTTTCCCGGCGCGCAGCGGGAGGCGCGTAAGCGGCTGGCGAATCTGCTGCTGAGCATGGAGGAGTACTCGCTGGCGGAGGCGCACTTCGCCGCGCTCAGCGCGATCGAAGAGCTGCCGCGCGGGGAACGCGCCGGGTTCCACCTCCAACGCGCCCGCTGCCTGTGGAACAACCGGGCGGGCGCCCAAGCGCTCGCGGAATTGGCCACCTGCAGCGAGCTGTCTCCGGGGTCCGAAACCGAAGTGAAGGCCGAGGTGCTGCGGGCGGAGATCTATGTGCAACAGGGAGACCGCCGCGCGGCGGCCGAGTGCTGCCGCCGCGTGGCCGAACATCCCAGCGCCGAACCCTTGACCAGGGCGGCGGCGCTGGCGTACGCGGCGAAGTTCCCGCCGGGGAGAGAATCGCAACGGTAACGATGAGGCTCAACAAGCTCTGCAATATAGAAGACTGGCGGGACGCCGATTTTCGCGCCACGCTGCGCCGGCTCCTGCCGGGCCTGGCGCAAGCCATGCCGGCATATCCCACCGGGCAGGAGCACCGGAAGCACTGGGAATACGCCCACGTGCTGAACGGGTTGGACCGGCTGGGCGCGATCCATCCGGAGGCCATGGTCCTCTCCGTGGCGGGGGGACACGAAGAGCCGGCCTTCTACCTTACCAACCGGGTGCGCTGGGTCTTCCTCACCGACATGTACGGACAGACCGGATTCCGCAACGATGAGGCCTCATCCAGCATGCTGACGAGCCCCGATTCCTTCGCCGGGTTGCCGTACAACCGGAACCGGCTGGTGGTGCAGCATATGAATGCGCTGGATCTCCGCTTCGAGCCGGAGACCTTCGACGCGGTCTTCTGCCTGAGCTCGATCGAGCACTTTGGCGGAGAGGCGGCCGCGCAACATGCCTTGGCCGAAATGCACCGCGCTACGAAACCGAACGGGGTGGTCGCCATCACGACGGAGTGCCTCATCGACGACGGCCCGGATTTCGAGGCGCCGGGCCTGCTGTTCTTCAGCCAGAAATCGCTCCAACATCTGGCGCAATCCGTTCCGGGGCTGGAGTTGGTGGAACCGATCGACTTTCTGCTCAGCGAAGAGACGCGGAAGAGCAGGCAGTCGCTGCCCCAGGCGATTTCGGACGTACAGAACCACGGCATCGAAAAGTACCCGCACATCGTGTTGGAGTGCGAGGGAAGGCTGTTTACTTCGGTGGCGCTGTTCTTCCGCAAGACCGGGACGCCGGCGCCGGCCAGCGTCAGCGAACCTGCGCGCCCCAGCCGCCGGGATCACGCTGACTTTCTTCGGGCGGTTTATCGGGGGTGCCTGGGCCGCGATCCCGATGATGTGGGGTTTGTGCAATACCACAAGCTGATCGACGAAGGAGTACTCAACTGGGCGGGCGTCCTGCATTCGGTTCTGGGTTCCGAGGAATTCTCTTGCAGTTACGAGACCCAGCGGGCCGGCGACCGGGCCACCCTCGCCCTGCATCGCGCGCGCAAGGCGCTTTTCGGGCAACATCTTCCGGCGGCCGAAGTGGTGGTCGATCTGGGCGGCGCCTCGACCTGGGATCCGGAAGGCTCCCTGTTCGCCTTGGGATATCCCCATGCTCCCCGAGAGCTCTACATCGTAGACCTGCCTTCCAACGGCCGGTCCCTCGAGCCCGGCATCCGGCCCGAAATGGCGGTGCGCGCCAAACGCGGCACGTCCATTCAGTACATCTGCGGGTCCATGAGCGATCTCCACGTTATCGGCAACGAGACCGTCGACCTGGTCGTCTCCGGCCAAAGCATCGAGCATGTGACCGAGGAGGAAGCGGATCGAGTCTTCCAGGAAGTCTTTCGCGTGCTCCGTCCGGGCGGTCATTTTTGTCTGGACACCCCCAACGCAAGGCTCACCCGCCTCCATTCTCCAGACCAGTTGATCCATCCGGAACATAAGAAAGAGTACCGGATCTCGGAGTTGCGCAACATGCTGGTCCGCCGCGGCTTCCAGGTGGCTGCGGTAAAGGGAGTCTGCCCCATGCCGGTCAGCCTGGCCGCCGGGAAATTCGATTTTGGCGAGATGGCGCGCAATGCCAGGCTCGCGGATTCGGCCGAGGACTGCTACGTCTTCTTCGTGGATGCGGTCAAGCCGGCGGCCGCGACCAGGAAATGGCCGCTCCGGCGCCGGAACACCTGACGCTCTCCGAACCTCTTCACGATGAGATAATCCAGTAAAATGAACATTGCCGTTGATGCCACCGCTCTGCTGTTGCCTGGCGCCGGCGTCAAGAACTACGTTCACTATTGGCTTCGCGCGCTCGAAGAGGCGGCGCCGCGGGGGCGCGACAGGATCGTCACCTATCCCCGAAACATTCAGCGCCCGCCCCTCCCGGACCACGAAAAGTCTCCCCTGCGCGCGGCGTGGAAGCTGCGGCTGGTTCAGTTCTACAACATTCGCCGGAATCCGCTGATCGGATTGTCGGTATTCGGCGCGGACGTGTTTCACGCATCGCAGCATGTGGCGAACCTGCCCGCGGGGATGAAGATCACGGCCACCATTTTCGACATGTCGTGCTGGGTTTGCCCCCAATATCATACGGCCAAAAACGTGGCGGCTACGCGACGCTACGGAGAGAAGATCCTGAAGGCGTGCGATGGGCTGATCGCGATCTCAGCCCACACGCGGCGGGACGCCGCGGAAATTCTGAAGATTCCCGCGGAGGGCATCCAGGTGATCTACCCCGGCGTGGCGGAGCCGTTCTTCGCGGCGACCGTGGAGGATGCCCGGCGGGTTGGCGCGAAATACGACCTGCACAGCCCCTATCTGCTCTTCGTGGGTTGCATCGAGCCCCGCAAGAATGTCCCGAACCTGATTCGCGCCTACAGGAGATTGTCCGAACCGGTGCGCCGGAATGCCGAATTGGTAATAGCGGGCCCGTTCGGATGGGCCGACGAGGAGGTACGCGGGATGCTTGGCGGCGGGGGCATTCGCTACCTGGGATATGTGCCGGAAGGCGATTTGCCGGGCCTGTATGGCGGGGCGGCGGCCCTGGCCTATCCATCCTATTATGAAGGCTTTGGACTCCCGGCCGCGCAGGCGATGGCGGCCGGGGTCCCGGTGGTCGCGTCGAATCGCTCCTGCCTGCCGGAGGTGGTGGGCGATGCGGGCTTGCTGGTGGATCCGTCCTCGGTGGAGGAGTTGTCGGAGGCCATGGAGCGGGTCCTCACGCGTCCCGAGCTGGCACGGGAGCTGGCGGCCGCGGGCAGGGAGCGCGCCGCGCGATTTCACTGGGGGCGGTGCGCCGAGGAGTCGCTCGAGTTCTTCCGGAAGGTGGTGGGCGGGTGGGCGGGCCGGCGGGTCCGGAAATGGGGTTAGGTTCGTTTGGCATGACGGCAGTGCGTCAGCCTACCACCATGGGCGCCAGGGCCTCGACGGCCACCGGCAAGTCACAGTACCAAGCCACCCACTCCTGCACCAAGGTCGCCTGGAGGATATAATCTCCGGGTTGCTCGGGCGCCACCACCGTCATGTACGCAGCGCGCGTTTCGTGGCGGGGGGCGAAGGGGATGAGGCTGCGGGCCCCCTCGAAAACAACGCAGGCTCCTCCATTCGCATTGAGCCAGTGATACGAAAGGTGGACGGGAAATCGCCCGTGGCTCTTCAGATCGAAGTCGGTTAGGTTTTCAATCCTCACGAAGACGCCAAACGATTCTCCCGCACGAACTTGCGATGGAGCTGCGGAAACTTTCATATGCACCTCGATCCCCGCCGTGAAGGGGATGGGTTCGGTGCTGAAAGCTTCCATCAGCCGCACCACATCCACCTCGGAGTGCGATGCCACGGCGAACAAGTCTCCCGCCGCCCGCAGTTCCGGGATGCGGAAGGGCCGGTGGAGATTCTCGACGGGAGAGGCGCATGAATGGTCGGCGAACCAGAGCTTTACGTGCGGGAAAAACCTGGAAAGCTGTCTCTTCAGGACCTGTGGGCGCTGCTCGTTGATGTGCATCAACAGTTCGTAACGCGATCTTGGTTCCGACGGAAGGTAGGCGCCAACGCTCTGGGCGATGCGCAGCCGGCGGGGGTGTTCGTATCGATAGAACCAAGCGTTGGGGAAGGTGTGAACCACGAACAGACCTTTGGGATGCAGATGATCCGCGATGCGCGGATAAAGCCGGTCGAGTTCCTCCGGCGCCATGTGCTCGATCAAATCGGAGGCCACCACGACGTCGTATTGGCCCGAAAGCGGCGTCTCGTTCACGTCCTGGCGCTGGAATTCGATGCGGGACGCGAGGCTTCCGGCGAGGCTGCGGGCCCGGGCGCCGAGCGCGACGGCCTCGCTAGAGTAATCTACCGCCAGCACCTCGTGGCCAAGCCCCGCCAGGAAGACCGACAACTCGCCGCGGCCGCATCCCAGATCTAGGGCACGACCGACCTTGGCGGTCGCGGCGAGCGTACCCACCGCGACGAGGCGCGGATCTTCGATTCTCACTCCTCCCGTGCGTTTTGCGGAATCGTAGCCGCCACAATCCCGAAGATAGTAGTCTTCGGTGTAGGCCGCCCGGACGCCTTTACTGGAGTTGCTGCCGGCCCCGGGTTCCGGTTGCGAGTTCAGCTTGATGAGCAACTCTCCCGCATAGCCCGGGATGACGACGCCGTACTGGATCAGATCGCGGTACCGGTACAGGAACTCCGACGCGGCCAGGAAATTCTCGCGGGTCCAGAAGTAGCCGTCGACAAGGATGTACCGGCCTTGCCTGCGGGCGAGTTCCAGGTCGTGCAGCGTGCCGTTCCCGTCCTGCTGGCCGTCGATATGGATAAGGTCATAGGAACCCCCGGGGAAAGAAGACATCTTCTGCGAGTCCGCAATCAGGAATTCCGCCTTGGAACCCCGAGCCCTCTCTTTCGCCCAGTTGATGGCGCCCCTATACCCGCCGTACGCCTCACAATCGGCATCGATGCCAAGGTAGGAGGCCGAAGGGCACGCGTCGAGAAAGGCGAACGCCGAGTAGCCGAAGCGGACGCCGACTTCCAGAACCGTCGCGGGCTGGAGCGCGCGAGCGATGGCCCACTTCAGGCGATAATACGGGCCCCACTCGGAAAAGAGATACCGCAGCGGATCCGCTGGACACGCTTTGTCGCGGAAGTCGTAGGTCGAACGGGCGGCCTCGGCGAGGATCGCCTCAACGGTGATGCCTTGCATGGTAGCTCCCTTTGCGGGACGCGGGATTTCCGGCGCCAGGCAGACATGGCGGCCCCAGCCGTGCGCCGGACCAGCCGACCGGACTGGCGCCATGCCGGACGGCCCGCCGCCGCGTGCTGCCGGGCGGCGCGGACGGGAGCCCCCCTTCGCACTCCGCAGCGTTAGGTCACAGTATAACCCAGGGGGTCGGGGGACGCGGCAGGAGCAAAAACGGGGGACTCGATGACGGCGCATTCGATGGGGATTCACAGTGGACTGCGGACCGCCAACCCGGAGATTGGCGCTCCGCGGGACGACGATGCAGGCTGCAAGCCATAGAACCTAAAGGATAAATCCGTTCGATCTGGACGCCACCGTCACCGGTCTATGTGAGGACTTCAACGGTTTTGTTTGTCCGGTTTGGCTCGCCGTCGGTGATGGCGACGCGCCGCGCTTCGCGCCAGTGCGGGTCCTGGCTGTCACCCTCCTTTCCGGCCGTCCGTAACCCAACAAAAGCAGTACTCGCCCCAATTCCCTGGGCCCCCGAGCGGACTAGTACTTTCAGAATAAAAAGGGCCGAATTTTTGTCAGAACTTGTTGAATTCGGGGGACAAACAGTTGTAGACTGAAGCTCGGTATCCTTGTACGGAGTTCCAATCGGAGGAATGAAAATGCGGATTCTTGTAACGGCTTTGATGCTGGCTGTCGTCCTGGCAAGCTCAGCCTTCGCGGGCAACGTGGCCCTCAGTTCGGGCAATGGGGGGAGCGCCACTGCCATTTCCTGCCCCAGTATTCCAAATTGCGACTTCTCATCGGCGTACACGGCGGCGAACGTGATCGACGGCAATCCGGCCGCTCTCGATAAATGGGTCGCGCCCGGCAACATAGTGGACGCCGACGTGCTGATAAATCTTGGTGGGGTTTTCCCCATCAACTCTGTCACCGTTGAGGGAGTTGGCAGCCCCGGAGAATCCATCGGTTTCAGCGTGTTCGTAGGCCCTGCGGGCTCGACCGAGAGCTCACTGCTAGCCAGCACCCCAATCGGAACTACATCTGAAACCGAAGCATCGGGGGGGGGCCAGTGGTCCGTAACTTTCAATATAGCCCCTACTAGTGTTCAATACGTTCTGTATGAAGTGACGGCTGCCTGCGGCGACCCAGGGGACTCCTGCTCGTCGTATGACAACGCCTATGCAAACGACATCCTGGTTAATGCCGTCCCCGAACCCGGCACTATCGGCTTGATTGGCGCTGGATTGCTGGCCTTGGGCTTCAGCCTGCGTTCCCGAAAGAAGTAGTCATTCCTGAGGACTCGACTCACGGCGCCCGCTCTCTGCTCCGGAGAGTGGGCGTGACGTGCGATGCGGCTTTACAATCCCTACCTCGCCACGGCCCCGCTGGCGCCTCCCTTTGCCGTTTGCCGTACCTCTCGTACTCCCGCTCTGGTAGATCAACTGGACTGCCCCTGCATTTTCCCCGCGCCATAAGCGGTTTCCCCGAGACGCATACTCAAGCATCTCGATGCGCGTTCGCAGTTGTGACAAAGCGTCGCAGGCACGCGCCGGCATGGTCGCCGACGCCATGTCATCACCCCCGAACCCTAGTGGGAAATGCGGGCCGAACACTGCTACATTGAATCCTTTAAGGTTCTCCATATGGCTGAAGAACATGGCGTCGACATTGGCGCTATTCTCAACAGAGTACGGACCGAGGCCGACATGCGCGAGGAAAATGAAGCGCGCCCCCCGAAGATCGCCGCGCCGGGCACCGTACCGGCAACCGGCTCCTCGCCCGGCGTCGGACCGCAAGCAGGCATGGGGCAAACGACCGTTGAACGTCTATTGGGTTTTCATGACGAGGAATTCATTCATGCCGCCTACCAACATATCCTGCATAGAGCGTCGGATCCGGGCGGGTTGCGGCACTACCTATCGCTCCTGAGAGACGGCTCCCTCACCAAGCTAGAGATCTTGGTGGAGTTGCGCCTCTCGGGGGAAGGCAAGCGCGCCGGCGCCCAGATTCCCGGCTTGGCGCGGGCAAGTTGGACTTGTCGCATTGTAAAGATACCCGTGATCGGGTATCTCCTGCAGTTGGGGTACAGCCTGTTGAGACTCCCCGTGCTGGCGCGCAACCTCGCCAAGCAGGAGGCTTACTCGGCCTTCCGTTTCTCCGATGTTCAAGAAGTCAATGAAGAACTCCGCGGGCAGGTCGCGGGCCTGCATGCTGTCACGAGCGCAAGCGCCTCTATGAATGTGGTCGCCGAACTCCAGCACCATTTAGCCCGGCTGGAGTTTATGAAAGCCAACCGGAAAGAGTTTGCAGATCTCGAAGAGCGTCTTGATTCGGCTCTCTCTCTAAAAGCTGGCCTCCCCGAGGTTGCCGCCCTCGCCGACCTCATGGCAGCCAAGGTGGATCTCCAGCAGGTATCGGCGTTGGCCGATCAGGTGGCCGTCAAAGCCGACCGCCAGGAGGTTGCCGCCCTCGCCGAAGGCCTCCGCGTGATCGAAGCAGCCAAGGCCGACCAGCTCCACCTGAGCGCAATTGAAGACCGGATCGCTCAACAGGAACGCGCCCGCGCCGATCCGAACCAGCTTGTATCCCTGGGCAATGACTTACAGACCGCGAAGCGCCAAATCGCCGTCTGCCGGCAGGACTTGCAGGACCAGCAGCGAAGGGTGACTCTGTTCCTGGAACATGCCCGCAAGAGGATGCCGGAAGCGTTTACGGTCGAGCAAGTCGCGGGGCTCGTCTCGGAAGAGCGGCACTCTCTGGATCCTTTGTACGTGGCGTTCGAAGATCGTTTTCGCGGCAGCCGGGACGCCATTAGAGACGGCGTCAGGATCTATCTGCCCTATATTCAGAAAGCCCTCCTTAAGAACAAGAAAGCTCCCGTGCTGGACATTGCATCCGGCCGGGGAGAGTGGCTTGAACTACTGCACGAACAGGGTTACCCGGCAAAAGGGGTGGACCTGAATCGAGTGGCGGTACAACAGTGCAAGGATCTCGGCCTGGACGTTACCGAAGCCGACGCGCTTGAGTATATTCGTACGCAGCCCAAGAACCGCTTTTCGGCGGTCACCTGTTTCCATTACATAGAGCATGTCCACTACGCATCGTTGGTGGCGCTTCTGGACGAAGCTCTGCGCACGCTCAAACCGGGTGGCCTGGCGATCTTCGAGACGCCCAATGCCCGCAATCTCCTGGTAAGCGCCGGCGATTTCTACCGCGACCCTACGCATCGGAACCCGGTCTTTCCCGACACCCTGGAATCCGTCGCCGAGCTTAGGGGTTTCACGGAAAGCGCGGCTTACTATTTTAACGATGCCCGAACGGCCCTGATCCCCCTCTCCGAACATCGCTTCGACGACCTGCAAGACTACATCAGAGTTTCTCGCGACGTTGTCTGGATCGGAGTGAAACCGTCATGAGAGTCGCAATCGCCGACGTTCAGGTCCCTTTTATCGCGGGCGGCGCGGAGTCCTTGGCCCAAGGTCTTTTAAACGCTTGTCGCGACGCCGGGCACGAAGCCGAGCATCTAACGATGCCCTTCCGCTTTACGCCGGACGGGGAAGTCGCTCGCGCCCTCGCCTCCTGGGAATCGGAGAACCTCGACGACCTGAATGGGTACAGCCCCGATATCGTGATCTGTCTGCGTTTCCCAACATATTGCCTTACCCACCGTAGAAAAGTAGTCTGGCTCCCTCACCAACATCGGGCCTTTTACGACCTGTGGGACCAAGCCGCCGCGAGCGCCCCTCCCGAGCACGGGGCACTCAAGCTGCTAGTCACCGAAAAAGATACAGCTCACCTGTCGCGCGCCGAGCGCGTCTACACCATCTCGAAGAATGTAACCGGCCGATTGCGCCGGTTCAACAACGTGCCATCCACGCCCCTATATCATCCGCCCCCCATGGCCGGGAAGCTGTACCGCGCCGAGCCCGAAGCCTATATCTTTGCGCCCAGTCGCCTGGAGAGCCTGAAACGGCAGTGGCTGCTCATTCAGGCGATGCAGCACGTGCGCGCGCCGATCGCGGCTCTGATTTCAGGAACAGGCGGGCAGCTTCCTCAATACGAGCGACTGATCGAGGATCTCGGCCTGGGCCACAAAGTCCGACTTGTGGGCCGGCTCACGGAGAAGGAGCTGGCCGCGTACTATGCGTGCAGCCTGGGCGTCTTCTTCGGTCCTCTCGATGAGGATTATGGCTATATCACGCTGGAGGCCATGGCCGCCGGAAAGCCAGTCATCACATGTACGGACTCCGGAGGCCCCCTGGAGTTTGTGGCCGATAATGAGACGGGGTTGGTGACCGAGCCCGATCCGGAAGCGGTCGCGAAAGCCATCGAGTTCCTGTACGCCAATCGAAGACGCGCCACGGATTTTGGCGCCGCCGGTTTCGCCCGCTACCACGCGTTACGCCTTTCCTGGAACGCTGTTGTAAATGAACTGCTCAAGCCTCCAGCTCTTGCGAGTATGCGATGAAGATCGGAATTGTCGCGCCCAGCCCCGTTCCGTTTTGCATCGGTGGCGCGGAGAAGCTCTGGTGGGGGCTGCTGAACTATATCAACCAGCAGACTCCTCATAAAGCCGAGCTTATTAAGCTGCCCAGCCGGGAGCATAGTTTCTGGGATCTCATCGACACGTATCGCGAATTCACGCGGTTGGATCTTTCCCATTTCGACGCCGTGGTTTCGAGCAAGTATCCGGCCTGGATGATTCGGCATCCGCACCATATCTGCTACATGCAGCACCGGCTCAGGGGGCTCTACGACACCTATCACTTCACGCGCCTGCCGCTGGAATGCGATAGCGCACACCCGAAAGTGAGCGCCTTCGTAAAGTTTCTGAAGCGCCATCAGGGCGACCCAACACGCCTTGACGAATTCTTCGCCCGCGCCGATCGCCTCCGGCGCGCAGACATTCCAGCGGAGCTCTTTGCTTTCCCAGGTCCGCTGATACGCCACGTGGTGCGCTTTCTGGACGGCGCCGGACTGGCTCCATCCCGCATTCGAAGGTATGCGGCCATCTCACACAATGTCGCCCAGAGAGAGGACTATTTCCCTCGCGGCGTGCACGTCACGGTGGCTCACCACCCCTCGGATCTGCCCTATTTCATCCATGGAAAACAGCAGTACTTCTTTACCATAGGCCGGTTGGATGGCGCAAAGCGAATACAACTGCTTGTGTCCGCCATGCTCCGCGCCGGCGCCGACACGCCGCTGAAGATTGCAGGCTCGGGACCCGACGAGGAACATCTGCGGCGTCTTGCCGGCAGCGACCCGCGCATCCAGTTCCTTGGTTTCGCGCCGGACCAAGAAGTCATTCAACTGTATGCCAACGCGCTGGCGGTCCCCTATGTGCCCTATGACGAAGACTATGGGCTGGTCACCATGGAAGCGATGGCGAGCGGCAAGCCGGTGTTGACCACAATCGACGCCGGCGGCCCGAACGAGTTCGTCCGCAATGGCGAAACGGGTTTCGTCGTCGCGCCCGATCCGGAAGCCCTGGCCGAGCGCCTCGGTTTCATGGCTAGCCACCGCCAGGCGCTTCTGGAGATGAAGCCGGCATGCCAGGACGCGGTCAAGCCCATCACATGGGCGGCGGTTTGCCAGGCTTTGCTGGGTTCGACGGATGCGCCCCGCCGCCGGCGCGCTTCAGCCCGCCGGCGTCCTAAACTCACGTTGACCACGACGTTCCCGATCTATCCTCCCCGCGGCGGCGGGCAGAGCCGGGTGTTTCACCTGTATCGGAACCTGGCGTCGGACTTCGACGTCGATATCGTTTCCTTCAGCGATTTCGACCAGCCGGCGTTCGACGAGCCGATTGCCCCGAACATGCGGGAGATTCGCATTCCGAAATCGAGGGAGCATGCCCAGGCCGAGTGGCGGCTGGTAGGAAAGATGAACGGCGCCGCGGCGGCGGACGTTGTGATGCCGAAGCTCTATCAGCTTACGCCGCGCTACGTCGAAGCATTAAGGCGGTCGGCGGCCGGGAGCGGCATTCTGGTTGCATCGCATCCTTACCTCCTGCCCGCCCTCGAAAGCGTTCGTAGCGGTCAAACGCTCATCTATGAAGCCCAGGACGTGGAATGGGCGCTGAAAGAGACCATCCTGCCGGCCAACCGTTTGGGACGTTACTTTCTCAGACTCACGCACGCGGTGGAACGGCGATGCTGCGACGCGAGCTCGTTGGTCCTAACATGTTCCGAGGAGGACTCCCGCGCACTGAGCCGGATATACGCCGTGCCGCGGGAAAAGCTTCTTCTGACGCCCAATGGCGTGGATCTCGATTCGGTGACATACCGCCCGCTCGAGCTCCGGCGCGAACTGAAGCGCCAATTCCGGGGCGAAGCGCCCTTCACGGCGCTCTTCGTGGCCAGTTGGCACGGTCCGAATATCGAAGCGGCGCTGTGCGTGCTTCACATCGCCTCGCAGATGCCGCACATCCGGTTCCTTCTTATGGGTAGCGCAGCCCTATATTTGAAGCAATTTCACTTCGCGCTGCCTCCAAATCTGGAATCGCTTGGCGTAGTAGACGATGGCACCAAAGACGAAATCCTGAGCTGGGTCGATCTGGGCATCAATCCGATGGAGAGCGGATCCGGATCGAACCTGAAGATGCTGGATTATATGGGCGCCGGCGTGCCGATCCTGAGCACGAAGTTCGGCGCTCGGGGGTTGGACATCGAAACTGGAGTCCACGCTCGCATTGCGGCCCTGATCGACTTTCCCAGGGTCATTGACGAAATGCGGACCCAGCACGAGTCCGTGACGGCGGCCATGGTGGAAGCCGCCCGCAGTCACGCCGCCTCCGGCTTCTCCTGGCAGGTCATCGGGCGTAGATTCGCGGCTGCTTTGCGCGATGTGCGCGGATCGCGCGAGGAGGCCGGGGCCACCGCTGCGCTAGGGTGAGGCCGGCCTTCCTATCTTGAGAGAGCGACAGTCCCCACCCCCCGGCGCAAGAGGCGCCGTGAAACGAGGCGGAACTCGGGCAGTCGCGACAAACTGGGCGCTTTACGGCTTCACGGAGTAATCTTCAGGCGCTGCGTCGTATCAATCGCGTATGAATCACTAAACGCCTGATTGCTGACGCGGATCTCCTCCAGAACGCCCGAAAACGCCCGATCTCCGCCGGGGGAATTACCGACCACTACCGGTTCATCGCTCTCGACAAAATCACTGTCCAACGTCTTAACCGACACCAGCTTCCCGTTAACATAGATCTTCGCGCTCCTCCCGGCGGAACTAATAGCTACATAACTTCGCCTTCCCGCCGGGAGAAGAAACTGCCCCACAGATACCCACGCTTTGCCGGTTCCCCAAATCACCTCGTACTTCTCAGCCCCATCCGAACTCTTTTGGACGCTAAACCCCTGAAATGCCTTAGTTCCCGGCTGGTTTCCGATAAGTGTGGCGGCGGGACATTGCTCCTTCTCAGGCTTCACCACAAGCTCAATGAGAGCCGCGGCAGCGATTCCATTCACCCCCGGCACCTGCCACCCAGACGCCTGGCCACTGAACCCAAGGTGGAGCAGATCCGACGTCTTCGGCAGCGCCAGCCGACTGACCGGCCCCGGCGATCGGTGAATCACGCCCGCCCTCTTGGCGGTAGCAAACACTTCCCGCCCCGACGGAGGCCGCCGCGCCAAGCGAATCTCGTCGATTTCGCCTGCAAACGGCCGGTCAGGCGAGCCCCAATTCCCCACAGTCATCGGATAATCGGTATCCGGGGGAGGACTTCGCAGCTCAGTCCTGGAAACCTTGAAACCATTCAGGTAAACGGAACATTCCTGATGCTCCACCACCACCGCGACGTAGCTTCGCTCCCCGGGCTGCAAGGTCAATGCCCCGCACGACATCCAATCCGACCCGGATCCCACTCCGACGCCGAACCTGTTTCCGCCGTTTGGACCGGTCTCTATCGACATCCCGTGAAAGTTCTTGCTCCCTGGATGATTGCTCAGTATAGTCGCGTATGGACCCTGCGCAGATCCAGCGGTAAGGAGCGCCTCAACGCTAAACGCATCCCCAAAGGCGATCGGCGGCGCGACCCTATACCCCGCCGGCCCGATCTCCTCCCCAAATCCCACATGCGCAACGTCGTCCGGCTCCGAGGACAATTTCAGCGGCTCCAACATGCACATCACCAGGTCCCTCGGCCGACTCGTCACGCTCGTGCATGAGTCTCGGGTGATCTTCAAGCCCCACTGCGACATCCACTCCCCGTACGACAACCGCCCAGACACATATTCACCCTTCCCAATAATCATGTACCGTCGTCCGCGATGATCCCTAATGATGTCGCGCACCTTTTCGAACAACGCTGGCTTGTCACTGTATCCCTCCTTTCCGCGCACCGCTATGAAACGCGACGCCCGTGAGAGATAAGGAAACGCATACCCGACTGGTTCGGACAGAATCAAATAGAGAGAGCCCTCCGCGGTGAACGCCGCCGGAATCCGCATCCCGTACCAGTCTTGCTGCCATGGCACTCGACCCCAATTCGGAATCTTGATCACCAGCATCCCACCGAGCGACAAGGCGATTAACACCGCCAGCTTAGCGACCCTAGCGAGCACAACCAAATCCACCAAGATCAAAAGCATTACGCCGGCCAATAGCTCCAGCGGGACGATGTATCTCTGAATGCCAAACACGAAAAGCCAGATCACAAAACTGCACAAGAAGAACGGAACCATAAACCGCGCGACGCGCGGCGCGACAATCCGATCCTCCCTCAACTCAAGTGCGCTGCAATTCAGGTAGCCCTTCCCGAACGCAGTTAAGCACGCCACCACCGCCGCCGCAAAGAGTAGCGCCACGATAACGGCAAACCTCGTGTCTTGAAAAGGGAGTTCATTCGATGGCGATAAACCGACAAGCCATTGAAACGGGTAACTCAAGCCGCCCAGGAACGATTTCGGTACAAACCGCAGGTCCCTGGCGTCGGCGCTCGGGAAAAGAGGCGACTTAAAGATCTGGTTAAAATACGGAAACGCCGGATTCCGAAACTCCCTCCAGAGGGCGACCGCCAGGGGCCCCGCCGTGGCAAGCATCCCTATCAAAACGCCACCCACCGCAGACGCAGTCTCGCGGATAGTTCGGGCCGCCGTTTGCCCACATGCCAGAAGTCCCGCTACGAATCCAATCACGAAGACCACGTTCGTGAGCTTCAATCCAGCCAGCGCGCCGAAGACCATGCCGGCTAGTCCGATGGAAACGAGGGACCAACGAACGGAACGCACCCTGGATACGCCTAACAGGACGAGGATGAGGCCCACAAGAAACGGTACGCTAAGCAAGACATCCGCGAAAGAGGTGCCCACCTCGGAAAGGAACAGTGGACTCATCAGGCCCGCTGCGCAGGCTAACGCCGCGCCGAAGGATGCGAGCCTCGTTTGTTTAATCGCCAGTATTACTCGGGCCAGAAGGAATACTAACGGCGCATTGAGAGCCTGGAGGCAGGTTAGAAGAGTGGCGGCTACAACGGGACGAAAGGAAGTGACTAGATAGTAAAAGATCAGATATGGGTAATGGTTCAGATATGTTTGAAAGCCCACTGCGAACACATCGGATGTCAGCCGAGTATGCAGTGCCCAGCCCGAATAGAAATGATAATTTTGTTGGTCCCAGTTCAAGTCCTGCCCGGCCAAATATGAGTAAAGACTTAAGAGAACGGCGGCTATTATATATACCGAGAAGGTTTCCAGGGCCAAGCGTCGCGTCTGAGTCATGGTTCTCAGTACCTCCGATCTACGTATGGATTACCATTCGGCTCATTCGCGGCCGTGATACAACCGCGCCCCGGCCGGGCGGTATCCAAAAGGCCGGCGCGGTGATACGCGGCGCGGCATACGCCCAGCCCGGCCATGCCGCCGACATCGACGTATCGACGGATACGTGGTAGTGAATGCACATTATACGACATGGACACATGGACAGCGCATACTGCGTTGGGGGCATTCGAGGCGGACGTTATTTTGCAACTCGATCAAAACCGCGCCCAATGTTTGCGGAAACCGCATGCCGCAACGCGCCGCTGCACGGTGCGCGCCGCTTGGCGGTCCGTCGTCCTGCCGCTCCGGTCCGGAGCGATGCAACAGGTGGCCCGGACCATCAATAGATCCGGAGACCGTTCGAGAGAATACTGAAGTCCCCCAGTCTGAGATGCAGGTCCCGTGGATCGCCGGGGGCGTCCACACGTTTGGCTGTCGTCGCAATCCTCATCTTCCAAGCTCCCGGAGGGATGACATCCGATAGTTTTACGCCAACGCCCGCGCTGCCGACCTGGAACTCCCGGACAGCGCCGGATGGAAGTACGATCGACACCGGCGAGGGATTCGCGTCTCCCGTGAACAGCGCCATTGTAAAGTCGGCCCGAACCGGCCTTGGGCCGAGGTTCTTTATCGACAGCTCACCGGACGCAGAGCACCAACGATGATTTGCGCCTGACGTCCCTTCCAGCGCGTAGCAGCCGCGATCCCAGCTCACCACGAGGAGCTTCTGCAATTCCGCGGCGCGCTTCCTAATATCATCCGCCGATGTCCCCGCGAAGCTCCCCGCGGTGAAGCCGCGCAACGAAAAGAACGCCCTGTGCTGATCGGAGCTGACAATCGGCGCCTTGTGCAGGAGAAGGGATACCTGAGTCTCGAGCTCCGTATCGTCGTCTCCCATCCCCCAACGGTCGATATAGATGCCTTGAAATCCACGCGTGCACAGACTCTCCAACAATAGGGGCGGCGGCATGGCATTTAGGCTTGTCGCCAGTGCTTCACCCGCGCTTCCGCGCAGCGCGCCGTAACTCCATTTCAACCCACGTTCCGAAAAAAGGAACGGCATCAAGTGCGCGTAGTCGTTCATCCCCTTGACGGGTCCGGCCTCGAAAAAGGGAGCGTACGGAATCTGGTAAATCATTGCGCCGGCGTCCACCGATGGCTCCACTGCGGCGGTGAACTCCTTGGCGGCTTCAAACTCGGCTTTCTCCTCCCGATAACGCGGCGCAAACTGCCAAACCGTCGACGTCTCGTCCAAGATGCCGACCGCCAACAAAGCCGCAACGATCCAGAGCATCGTCCCATATGCGAGGGGACGGCCCGGACGCTCCCTGAATCTCCGCACCCAATTTGCGGCCCACAATCCAGCCCCCAAAAAACAGCAAAATGAAAGATAAGGAGCGATTCGTCCCCAAGAGCGAATCATGAAACCCGTTAAAGCGATTACGCTCGAAAAGCCGCCCACCGTTGCCAGCAGAACACCGAACAAGAATAAGATGGCCAGGGCCCTGCAGAGCGCGTCTCTTTCGCCGCGACACCGTCGCAAAACCTGCGCCAACAGGAACACCATGCCGGCGACGCCAATGAATCCCAGAGCGTTGCCGTCGGCCTCGACGTTATTTGTAAAAGACTCTTTTTCATAGCGCGCACGCAGCCGGGCCAGGGCGCCGATCCGATGATTCTCCACCGGCAAAATCATGGAAGCGAACTGCAGCGCAAAGGTCTGACTCTGCGCCCCAGTCCGCTCTGGAATAGCGCCCGCGACAGGGTGCGCCGCCCTGGCGTACAGCGCTGGCGCCAGATAGATGCCGGCCGAGAACACGATGACGCCGATTAAGAGCGCCGCCGTCGCCAGCCTCTTCAAGAGAATCGATCGATCGAGGTCTATTAGAACAGCGATCACCAGGAAACAGCAGGCAAAGAACGCATAGTAAACATCGCTCAGCCCTACGAACAGACAGATCGCGACGGCTATAAACCCGTTGCCGCTCAACAGTCGGTAAGGCGCCCGCAGGAATCGGCCGTCGAAAACGATCAAAGGCTCGTCGCGGGCGACCCACAGGCAGGTCAGGATGTTCAGGGGAGCCAAAAAGTACAAACTGAGGTTCAGATGCGCCTCGCCGCGGTAGAAATGATATGGCAGAAACGCGTACAACACGCTCAAAGGGATTCCCAAATACGAGGGCGTCTTAAGAAATCGAAAGACGAATAGCGCCGCGCACGCGGCTAACAGAAAGGTGCAGATATACAACAAATTAACAACCAGAAAAATGTTATGCGAGAATAGATGGAGGATGCGGGTCAACCCATTCAACACGCCCTGAATGGTGGGGAATTGCGTCAATGGCAGGCCATACGGAGCGCCGAGATACGGGTTAACATCGGTGGGTTGAGACTGACAAATAAACTTGATGTTCGCCAGCACGGTCAACGCGTCACTATCCATCGGAGAAAAAGGTACGGAGAGGTCAGAGTTCCAGAGCTGCATTACGATGGTCAGCGAGATGAGGCAGATCACGCAGACGAGGATGTAGTCGATGGCCGCCGCGCCATAACGGACAAGAGGCTGTTTCGAGGCGCTCTGGCCCGGCGTCGAGTCCTGGGATTGCATGCTTCGAAAGATCTCCGAAAGGACGTTGGAATCGAACCGTATATTATACGGGACGGCGGTCCCTTGCGATAGGGGCTCTCATGCCACGAGAGCCGCGGGGCGAACAGCGGAAGGCGAGGGGGCGGAAGGAGATCGCCGGCGCGTCTCGGAGTCACGCTCCGAAGGCAGCCTCCCGGCCGTACTGCGCCAACACCGCCCGTGGTTTGCCGTCGCCGGCGATTTCGCCGGCCGACAGGTACACAGCCCGATTACAGAGCTGCTCGATCAGGGCGGAATTGTGCGAAACCATGACTACAATACTGCCCCGGTCTATGAGTTTCTGGATCCGCAGAAACGACTTCTTCTGAAACTGCTCATCGCCAACCGACAGAACCTCGTCGATTAAGAGGATCTCCGGCTGCAATTGCGTGGCGACCGAGAAGGCGAGGCGGGCCACCATTCCGGAAGAGTATGATTTGACCGGGATATCGAAAAAAGCTCCCAACTCGGAGAAAGCGATGATTTGTGGGATGATCTCGTCCATTCGTTCCCGGGCGAACCGGAAGATGGCCCCGTACAAATATGCATTCTCCCGGCCGGTCAATTCTCCGTTGAATGCGCCGCCCAGCTCGAGCAGCGGGCCGACCCGCCCGGTTATCGCGACCGTGCCAACGGTGGGGTAAATCACACCGGCCATCACGCGCAGCAACGTACTCTTCCCGGAACCGTTAGCGCCCACGATTCCGACTACTTCACCTGGAGCGATGCTCAAAGTAATGTTCTGCAGCGCCCAGAACCGGGCGGTGGGCGCGCCGAAGAGGTGCAACACGCGGCCCTTGAAGGTGCGCTGGTCTTCCGTCAGCAGGATATATCGCACTCCGACGTTGGAGAGCGCGATGTTCTGGCGCCCCTGCGCCGCAATGGCATCGACTTGTTTCAGCGAAGTGGGTGTCATGCTCATCGTTTACAGATAGAGGTAGAACGACCGTTCGGACCGGGAGAACGCGGCCAGCCCCACTCCGAGCATGGTCACAGAGTACAGTAGCGCCAAGCCAAACGTGGTCAATGAAGGTAACGCGCCGTCGCAAATCGGTTGCTGGAATAAACGGATGAATGGCAGTACGGGGTTCATTTCGAAATAGGGCCGAACACGCGTTGGCAGCGCCGTTATGTGATACAGAATCGGCGTAAAAAAGAACCACAAAAAAGAAAGCGACGCCCATAGGAATTGAAAATCGCGCAAAAACACATTCAGCGCGGCATACAGGAAGCTCACGCCCAACACGAACACGCCCATGACAACGACCGCGATGGGGATAGTCGCAAGGGCTGGGCTGAACCTCGCCCCCACCAGCGCCATGTAGCCCAATACGACAACCACGCCGGCGGCCAGATCGGTCAAATTCACTAGCGTGGTGGCGATGGGGAAAATAAGTCGCGGGACGTAAATGCGGTTGACGTAGTGCGTATTGCCGACGATGCAGAAAGTCGCCCCCATCGTCCCATTGAGGAAGAAAAGCCAGGGCATGTAGCCGGCGAAAAAGAACAGGCCGGTAGTCCGAATGTCCCACCTGTTGATGTAGGCGAAAACGACGCTGAGGACCAGGCACGTCAGTACCGGGTTGAGCAGCGTCCAGAAAAGGCCGAGGACGGAGTTGCGGTAGCGGGTTTTCAGTTGCTGCGCCGTAAACTGGCGCAGAAACTCTTTGTATCCCAGCAGTTGTTTGAGTTCGTCCAACATCCTTTAGCGCGCCTTGGCGGCCGCGTGGAGGGGGAATTCGACGCCCTCGCCGGCGCAATCCGCCGCCACCATTTCCCGAACCAGATCCTTGAAGCCCGTCTTGGCCTTCCAGCCGAACTTGGCGCGCGCCTTGGAGGAGTCGCCCACCAGCAGGTGGACTTCCGCCGGGCGATATAGTTCCGGGGCGGAAACGACATACCGGTCGGGGTCGAGGCCGGCCAGACTGAAGGCCGTCTCGACGAATTCTCGAACGGAATGCGTCTCGCCGGTGGCGATGACGTAGTCGTCGGGCTCGTCCTGCTGCAGCATGAGCCACATGGCTTCCACGTAGTCTCGCGCATGGCCCCAATCCCGCTTGGCGTCCAGATTGCCAAGACGCAGCTCCTTGCTTCTGCCGGCCAGGATCTGGGCGGCGCCGATGGTGATCTTGCGGGTAACGAACTCGAAACCACGCCGCTCGGATTCGTGGTTGAACAGGATGCCGTTGCTGGCATGCGCGCCGTAGGCCTCGCGGTAGTTGCGGGTGAGCTCGAATCCGGCCACTTTGCTGATGCCGTAAGCGGAGCGCGGGTGGAAGCGGGTCGCCTCGGTTTGGGGAACCTGTTCCGCCTTGCCGAACATCTCGCTCGATCCAGCGAAGTAAAAACGGCATTGCGGGGCCATGTCCTTGAGGGCCGCCAGGACGAAATGCGTGCCGTTGATATTCGTATTCAGGGTGGAAAACTCGTCGTCGAAGGAATAGCTCACGAAGCTCTGCGCGGCCAGGTGGTAGCACTCGTCGGGGAGGACGTTGCGAAAGACCTGGTAGACGCTCGGAAAGCTCTCGAGCGAGGCGGCATGGAGGTGAACGCGGTCCAGTAATTGGGCGATCCGGCCGAGCCGTCGCGAGGGGTCCTCCAGGGCGACCCGCCGGACAATCCCGTGGACCTCATATCCTTTGGACAACAGCAACTCGGCCAGGAAGGAACCGTCCTGGCCGGTGATGCCGGTGATTAAAGCTCTCCTCGCGCTCATATCGCAGTGTTGCTCCTGCAAGGGCCCCTCATGCCGTTCCGCCAAGCGGCCTCTGGTGACGGGGCCGTGACGATGAAACGCTCATTATACGACACCGGCGTCGGATATGTTCGGATCGCCCGCCCCCGTATATTTAAGAATATCAGAGCCTTATTTAATTCATACCTCCAGGAACCGGCTGGAGGAATCCGCGGGCCGGGCGTGCAGGTAACGCCCGGTGGTGGTGATGGAGGCATGGCCGAGGGTGGCTTGGACCAGGTGGATAGGGGCGCCGCGGTCGAGGGCATGGGAAGCGTGAGCGTGGCGGAGCCAGTGAGGCGAGACGGCAGCCTGGATGCCGGCGCGGCGGGCGGCTTTCCGGACAATGCGCAGGACGGCGAGCGGGCCGAGCGCGCCGCCATGCTTCCGCGACCGAAACACGGGATCCTCCTCGCCACCCTGGCCCCGCAGTTTGGCCAGCAGAGCGGCGACCGAAACCGGCAGTTGGATGGCGCGGGTTTTGCCGCCCTTGCCGAACACCGTGATCTGGGCTGCGTCGCCGCTGGCCCGGACGTCGCGCCAGCACAGCGCGCAGGCTTCGCTGACGCGCGCACCCGAGGCGTAGAGCAGCGCCAGAAGGGCCCGGTTGCGCTGGCTGGGCTCCAGAGTCAACATGCGGCGCACGTCGGCTTCGGGCAGGATGCGTTCGGCCAGACGGTCGCGGACGGGGGGCAGGCGCAGCGCCCGGCCGACATCGAATGCCAGATACCCGATGCGGTGGCCGAAGGCCAGCAGCGACTTCACCGCGGACAGGGTCCGGTAGCGGCTGGCCGGGGCTAGGCCGCTAAGAGAATCGGCGAAGCCCTGAAGATCGCCGAGGGTAACCGCCGAGAGCGGCTTCCCTGCCCCGCCCAGGAACCGGGCGATGTCCCCGGCATAGGCGCGCTGAGTATGCGGCGGCCGTCCGTAGAGCCAGAGCTCGATCAACTGGCCGTCGGAATGGGCTTGGGGTGGAATGGAGACAAGGGCCTCGGAAGGGGCAAATTCGGCCATTTCCCGCGATTCTCGCACATTTGGCCGGTGAAAGCACGATAATATTTCTTATCATTCTTTATAACGCCTTGCATATTGCGCTAGTGCGCACTAACATGTCTCATTAGGGGTGCCTGCAAAACCGGCTTGGTACGGCAGACTCGA
>Ga0326727_10002269_pt1 | contig 66793 bp, 57 predicted proteins | sample MB2enrmetagenome_FD_207643 | JGI IMG/M metagenome (GOLD analysis project Ga0326727, IMG submission 207643) | Lab enriched peat soil microbial communities from McLean, Ithaca, NY, United States - MB29MY | ecosystem: Environmental > Terrestrial > Soil > Wetlands > Peat | place: USA: New York...
CCATCCTGGCCCACGTGGTCGTTGAGATCGGCGGAAAACTTGCTGGCGGCAGCGGCGGTGCCCGAAGTTGAACTGGAGGAGGTGCCGTTCCCCCCCTTGCCCCAGACAACGGAGTCGGGCTTGACGGCGACGGCAGCGGCGGTGCCGTTCCCGCTGCCCCAAACCACGGAATTGGTTATCGGGCCCTTGCCGTTGCCGGAAGAGTTGTTAGCGGCGTAGGAAGGCATAGCCAACGAAGTTAGCAATACCATTCCCAGAACGCGGCCCCAGGCGGCGCTAAACAGCGCCGAACGCAAGCCGGGCTTGCGTCGGTTCGTTGTCTGTGATGTGTTGATGTCTCTCATAAGTTTGTGCGGCGAAGGAAGGGACGCCGAGTGAGCGCCCCTCGCGCCTGCCCTTAATGGGCAATCGGGGAGCCAATGCGGGCGTGATAAAGGCAATGGCATCAGCAGGTTGCGGGAAGGCTGGGAAGATGTGGGAAGGGACAATTTGGCGCAAAAAACCGCCACTGGGAGCGGCGAAACAACCTAAGCCCTTCAAAGTCAGCAGCCAACGGGACGGGCTACCACCTTCCGGCCATATGGGACAGAATGTCCCGCTCCATTAACCCAGTACCGCCGTTTACATTGCCAAAACTGAGCCGCCCCGCCAAACTGAATCCGGCTGTTACGAACAACCATGAGCGATGAAAAAGCTGGCTATAACCACTTCCTGCTGCTGGTAGCGGGCTTGGGGGGTCTGCTATATGGCGTGGATGTCGGCATCATTGCCGGAGCCTTGCCTTACCTGGAAGCCACTTCGGGGTTGAATGGCGGGCAACTTTCCATTGTTGTTGCCGCCGTGCTTTTGGGCAGCGTGATCTCAACCTTGTTTGCAGGAATGCTGTCCGACCGGATGGGTCGGAAGACGCTCATGATTCTCAGCGGAATGCTGTTTGTCGTGAGCATTCCGGCCATCGCGCTCTCACATGGTTATCAACCGCTGGTGCTGGGCCGACTCCTGCAAGGAATCAGCGCCGGACTGATCGGCGTGGTGGTGCCGCTGTATCTGGCCGAGTGTCTGATTGCGTCAAAGCGCGGCAAGGGGACGGGCATTTTCCAGTGGCTGCTCACGCTCGGTATTGTGGCCGCTGCCGTTTTCGGCATGTACTTCAGTTTCCGCGTGGAAGAAGTGGCGAAACTTGGCGACCCCGCGCAGCTGTTCGCGTTCAAGGACAAAGCCTGGCGCAGCATCTTCTGGGTTTCGCTGCCACCGGGAGTTTTGTTCGTGCTGGGCAGCTTCATGCTGTCGGAGTCTCCGCGCTGGCTGTTTCGCCGTGGCAGAAGGGAAGCCGCACGCGCGGCGCTGCTGCGCTCACGGACTCAGCAGCAAGCAGACATCGAACTGGCGGAAATGGAACAGAACTTAGCCGCGGAAAACCTGGCCGCTGAGAAAACGAAGAGCGCAACGGGTGCAAAGGTCAGGGAATCGCTATTGCGGCGCAAATATGTGATTCCGTTTCTTATGGCGTGCGTCATTCTCGCGTGCAATCAGGCGACCGGTGTTAACTCCATCATTGGCTACAACACCAATATTCTCTTGCAGAGCGGACTTTCCGATGTGCAGGCGCATTGGGGCTATGTTGTTTTCACGATCGTAAACTTTCTGATGACCATCGTTGGGGTTCTGCTTGTGGACCGCCGTGGGCGCAAATTTCTGCTCTCGATTGGAAGCGCGGGGATCATTCTCTCGCTGCTTTCGACTAGCGCGTTATTCCGGCAGACAGAAAAACTGCGCGTTGATTCGCGCGCAGCCGTGCAGTCCATGGTGGGTAGCGACCAAAAGCTCACGCTGCATTACGATCAGAAACTTGCCGATACGCTGGTCAGCGCGGGCGGAAGTGCGGGCCAGGCGCTGAACGATCGACCGACATCCCTCGTCGTCATTTATTCTTACGGGGATTTCCGCGCGGCGACCAAAGTGGCGCGCTCCGACGATAAAGCGGCCAAGCCGATTGAGATTACACGCGAAAGCTGTGTGCCGAACAACAAAGTTGTGGCGTTCTTCTTGAACCCATTCGCCAATCTGGAAGCGGCACGCCCGGCTGCGCTCAGGATCGACAATGCGCTTATTACTCCCATGCCCAGTACTCAGAACGGCTGGCTGGTGGCGACCAGCCTCTTCGTCTTCATGGCGTTTTTCGCGATCGGGCCTGGGGTGTGCGTGTGGCTGGCGCTTTCGGAGCTGATGCCGACCCGGATCCGTTCCAACGGAATGAGCATTGCCTTGCTGATCAATCAGGCGGTCTCTACGACCATCGCCGCGATATTCCTTCCCACCGTCGGCAAGTATGGCTACTCGACAATGTTTTTCGCCTTTGCCGCTTGCACGGTGATCTATTTCATCACGGCCGCAGTGTTCCTGCCGGAAACGAAAGGGAAGACGCTGGAGGAAATCGAGGCACACTTTGAAGGGTTGGGCATGAATGCTAAATGAGCCGCTAACGTCAGCATGGAAAGCTAAAATCGCGCCGCCGCAAAAGCCGTCAGATCGATCTCCGGTTTTTCCCCGGCGATCACTTGTCCCATGACGCGCGCCGTGACTGGTGCCAGCAGAATGCCATCGCGAAAATGTCCGGTCGCAACAAAATAACCGGGTGTGGAAGTCGCGCCCAGAATCGGCAAAGCATCAGGAGTACCCGGACGCAATCCCGCCCAGGCTTCCAGAAATCGCGCTTCAGCGAGTTTCGGGACCACATCGACCGCGGACGCGCGTAGGTTCTGGATTGTCTCGGGCACAGTTTGCTTATCGAATCCAGCTTCTTCCTGTGTGGCTCCAATGAGCATGCGCCCGTCACTGCGCGGGATCAAATACACATCGGGCGTGCGCACGACGTGGCGGACCAACTCCTTTGTCGTCATGACGACGCATAGCATCTGGCCTTTGACGGGACGGGTGGGAATGGGACGGCCAACAGGCGAGTCTTCGCCGGGTTCGACGGGCGGAACGCCCGTCGCCCCGGCTAAGTCGCGGCCGATTTGGCCAGCCCAGGCGCCAGCACAGTTTACGACTATTCCCGCTGAGAATTGCGTTTTGGCGGTACGGACGCCTGCCACTTTGTGGTCGGCAATTGTGAATGCGACCACCGAGTTCCCAGAGGAAAAATCAATGTTGCGATGTTTCGCGGCGGCGATGGCGGCGGTTGTCAGCTGCCTTGGATCGACGCTCCGCTCCGCGAGGCGAAAAGCGACGCTGCCCCTCGCGCTCGGATTCGCAGCCCTTAGGCCCGGCTCCAACTCGCGCCATCGAGCGGGGGGCCGGCCGTCATTCAAGAGTGCTTTCTCGTGCGGTGGATCCAAGAATACAAGCGTCCCACAATCGCGCAAGTCGATATGGAGGCGCGATTCATCCTGGAGTTCGTGGACGAACTCCGGATACATACGTGCGCTGGCGGTGGCTAGATCGCGCAACGCGGGCGGTGTTTCCAGAAGGAAATCGGCGAGCATGCCACCCGCTGCCCACGAAGCTTCGCGGCCGGGCTGGCCTTTATCGACAAGGAGCACCTTCATCCCGCGCTTATTCAATTCGATGGCCAGTGATAGTCCGATGATGCCGGCGCCGACGATAATCACGTCCCAATGCTTCACCGCTCCATTCTAGCGTCAAGGCGCACCGCAAATTACCTCCAGCCAAGTACCTGAATCGCAATTGACAGCACCGAGCGTCTCACAAACAATAGACGTACAGGAGACAACGCATATGCCCGAAGGCGAGCAATCAAACGTGTATCCCCCCGAAACCGGGAGCAGCGCCGGCAAGTGGATTCTAGTCGCCGTAGCTGTCGCCTATGTAGCCGCTTCTGCGTTCTTCGGCTATGACATGCACAATAAGCTGACCAAGCTTGCTGAAGACCAAACGGCCAGCCAGCAAAAGATTTCCGACTTGACCAAGCGCATGCAGTCCGCTGAATCCGATGCGGAGACCCTGGGTGAGAAGATCGGCATGACGAAAAAAGAAATGGCCGAGCGCGCCGAGCAACTGCAGCGGGCGCAGGCAGCCTCGGCCGCCAAGCTTTCAGCCCAGGAGAAGCAGGACGTGAATGCCGTGGCGGGCGAGGTTGGCAGTGTAAAAACCGATGTCGGCGGCGTCAAGAGCGATGTCGCGGCCACCAAGGCGTCACTTGATGCGACCATCGCCAAATTGCAGACGACCATTGGCGACCTCGGCCAGCAGAGCGGCCTTATTGCCAATACGCGCAGCGATCTCGAAGCCCTCAAGCACAAAGGCGACCGCCAATACTATGAGTTCACGCTGATGAAAGGCGCGAAGCCGCAGGCGATTTCAACCGTGACCATGCAGCTCAAAAAGACCGATCCCAAGCATGGCAAGTACACACTCAACGTTACATCCGACGACAAGACCATCGAGAAAAAAGACAAGAACCAGAGCGAGCCGGTACAGTTCTACACCGGACGCGATCACATGCTCTTCGAACTGGTGGTCTGGACGGTGGACAAGAATAAGATTACCGGCTATCTAAGCACGCCGAAGAACGCCCCCGTGCCGATCACGGCCACATCGCAGTAGGGCTAAACCGCCAGATTCTATGCTGCCCGCCAGCGCCCACACGCTCGTCGAGATTGCGCTCCGTACAGGAGTCATTTATCTTCTCGTGCTGATCGGCATCCGCATCAGCGGCAAAAGGGAAGTGGGGCAGATGACGCCCTTCGACCTGACGCTGTTGCTGCTGATTTCGAATTCTGTGCAGAACGCGATGACCGGGCCGGATACATCGTTGGCGGGGGGAGCCGTCGCCGCCACGACGCTGCTCATCATGAACTACCTCGTCGCCGAGGTTTCCGGGGGCAATCGCCGGTTCCGCAAGTTCGTACAGGGGCAGCCGAGTTTGCTGGTGCACGACGGCCAGGTCATCGAGGCGCACATGGCCAAGGAGCACGTCAGCATGGATGAACTGGAACGCTCCCTGCGCGAGCATGGCGTAGCCACATATAAAGACGCCGCGCTCGCTGTGCTCGAAGTGGACGGGTCGATCAGCGTGCTGAAGTACGACGACATCGAGCCCGCGGCAACAACGCACCTGAACCGGCGGCGCTTTCTTAAAAAGAACTGAACTTGGCTTAGGTGCCTCGCCAAGCGCGCGCAGGTGGCAAGAAGATGGAGCGCCTCGCGGCACTCCAATAGAGCGTCTTTACTCAGCAGTCGCTACTGTTTTTGCGGCGCTTGCTTCGCAGGTTGCGGCATATCCACCGGGGGCCCCAAATTGTCCGGCATTTTTGCCGTCAGCGAGTTCAAGAACGCCAAAATGTCATCGCGCTCGTCGAAACTCAGAAAATCTAGCGCATGCATTTCCTTGTCGAGGTGAGCGTTCGCATTGCCGCCGCCAATGTAGTGCCCGAGCGAGTCCTTCAACGTGGGGAAGCTGCCATCGTGGAAGTACGGTGCGCGTTGCGCAATATTGCGCAGCGTAGGAGTCTTAAACGCCCCGGTATCCGCATCCTTCTTCGTTTGGTCGAAGCGCCCGAGGTCATTCAGCTTGCCCTCGATATCCGCCCCCACGCCCAGGTTGTGAAACTTGTTGTCCGTGAAAAGCGCGTACTTCTCTCCGATGGTGTGGCAGACCGCGCAGTTGCCTTTCTTCGGATCCATGAAGAGCTTCAGCCCGCGCTGTGCTGACGCGGAGAGCGCCTTATGGTCGTGGCCGTAGTAAAAGCGATCGAAAGCCGAGTTGCCGCAGAGCACCGTGCGTTCGAACGACGCGATGGATTTGACCACCAGATCAATCGTGATGCGATCCGTGCCCCAGGCCTCCTTGAACCGCGCAACGTATTTCGGGTCTGCTTGCAGGTGTGCGACGACGGCGTCGTGGCTGGTGGCCATCTCGACCGGATTGGCAATTGGTCCCTTAGCTTGCTCTTCAAGGCTCGGCGCGCGGCCGTCCCAGAATTGCAGTTCGTTGTAGGCCGAATTGATCACTGTCGGCGAGTGACGCGTCCCTTTCTTGCCGCCGACGCCGATCGAAGGCGAGTTCCGGTCCGTGAATCCTGAATCCGGAGAATGGCAGGAAGCGCACGAAATCGTGTTGTCAGCAGAGAGGACCGGATCGTAATAGAGTCGGCGGCCGAGAGCGACGGTCTCCGCGGTTGGAGGGTTATCGGCCGGAATCGGAACTGCCGGCAGGCCAAGCGGCGGCCTGATCATTAGAGGCTTGCCAATGGGCTTGACGGCAGCCGCGGGTTGATCGGCGGCAGAAACGGCGGAGGGCGCAACGCTCCAATGCACAGCCGCAACGATCAGCACGGCCGCAGCGGAAATGACAAGGATAGGGCCAAAAACTCTTAGGGTTCTCATAAAGACGCTCCTTCTATACGCCGAATCTTAATCGGTCGATGGAAGGAGGGTCAGTGACGTATGACACTCTGCGAAGTGAAGGTGTGGCAAGTGTGACGCGGGCATTCTTGCGCGCGCCTTTTGATTTGGATCTTCAGTCGTTGGGAGAGCGGATCGCACGATCACCCGAGTGTGCTAGGGATGCGTCATCTTTTCCGGCTTCACCAGCGCATCAAATTCCTCGCCTGTGAGATGACCGAGCTTCACCGCCGCCTCGCGCAGGCTCGAGTGCTCCACGTGCGCCGTGTGCGCAATCTTCGCCGCATTGTCATAGCCTACCTTTGGAGCGAGTGCGGTTACCAGCATCAGAGAATTCTTCACGTACCAATCCACCTTGGCGCGATCGACTTCAATGCCCTTGACCATGTACTCGACATAGCCATGGCATGCGTCGGTAATCAAAGTCACTGAGTGCAGGAAGTTATAAATGATCACTGGCTTGTACACGTTGAGTTCGAAGTTGCCCTGCGATCCGCCGAACCCCACCGCCGCCGTCGCTCCGTGCACCTGTACGCACACCATCGTCATCGCTTCGCACTGCGTAGGATTCACCTTGCCTGGCATGATGGATGATCCCGGCTCATTCTCCGGAATCGACAGCTCGCCCAGTCCGCACCGCGGACCCGAAGCCAGCCAGCGAATATCGTTTGAAATCTTCATGAACGATGCCGCCAAAGTTTCCATCGCGCCCTGCGCAAACACAATCTCATCGTGCGCCGATAGCGCTGCGAACTTGTTCGGATGCGAGCGGAAAGGAAGTCCCGTCAACTCGGCAATCTTCTTCGCTGCCCGCTCCGCAAACTCCGGATGCGTATTCAGCCCCGTGCCCACCGCCGTCCCGCCAATCGCCAGGTCGTATAGCCCGTCCAGCGCCTGCTCCAACCTCTTGATGTCGCGGTCGAGCAGACTGGCCCAGCCGCCGAACTCCTGACCAACCGTCAGCGGCACGGCATCCTGCAAGTGCGTGCGGCCAATCTTCACGATGCTGTCAAATTCCTTGGCCTTGGCCGCAATCGCATCGCGTACCGTCTTGATCGCCGGAATCAGGTCGTTCTTCACCCGCGACGCCGCCGCAATATGCATCGCCGCCGGAAACGTATCGTTCGACGACTGCGACATATTCACGTGATCGTTCGGATGGATCGGCTTCTTCGACCCCATCTCGCCGCCCGCAATCTCAATCGCGCGGTTCGAGATGACCTCATTCACGTTCATATTGGTCTGCGTGCCCGAGCCCGTCTGCCAGATGCGCAACGGGAACTGGTCATTCAGCTTGCCGGCAATCACTTCGTCGGCGGCCTGCGTGATCAGCTTCGCCTTGTCCGCCGGCAGCTTGCCCAGATCCTGATTCACCAGCGCGCAAGCCTTCTTCAGCGTGCCAAACGCCCGAATCAGCTCCGGAGGCATCACGTCGCGCCCAATATCAAAATGCAAAAGCGACCGCTGCGTCTGCGCCCCCCAGTAAACATTGGAGGGGACTTCGATCTTGCCCATGGAGTCGGATTCGGTGCGGGTCTTGGTTGGAGTCGAGGTTTGAGTCGGGGTTTCGGTAAGAGTGGACATGATGGAATCTCCTGTTATGAGAACCGATCATTATACGGCGCGAGTCTCGCAGAGGGGACGAAAACCGTGCTTTTGATGCGTTTTCGATTTCACGTTTTGCTCTTTGTTTATTTGGGTTTGAGGGCGATTTTTGTTGATTTTGTGACCCCTCCCCCCCCAACCCATTTTGGGTTAAAGTGTTCAAAAATATAGACTTACACGCAAAGTATTCCGGAATAAGGAGTTAGCGGCGAAATGCTGGCATGACAAAGGGATTGTGGAGGGCGTCAACAGCCTTCTGAGGGCGGACACGGTTGTGCCTTCGCCGATCATATTGTTTTCATTCTCAGGCATGGCGGACGGTGCGTCAGTGATGGCGCACACTGGCTGGATGTGATGAAAAATTAGTGGTTAATGAGCGCTAATCCTTGCTTGTGGGGCCGTATCCAATCGGATACACTAAGAGGACTTGAATACACTGCTTCGGTCGTCCGATTTCGACACGTGGCTGTCCGGTCTGGCGGACCAGAAGGCAAAGGCGAGAATCCTGGCCCGCCTTACGAGCGCGGCGCTGGGGAATTTCGGCGATAGCGAGCCTGTAGGCGAAGGCGTTTCCGAAATGCGGATTCATGTCGGAGCGGGATATCGCGTTTATTACACCCGAAGTGGAGCGACTGTTTATTTCTTGCTGGCTGGCGGCACAAAGGCTTCGCAAACGAAAGACATTGCCAAAGCGAAGAAGATGGCTCGCGAACTCAAACGCTCAAAGCCCGAGGGGAACCGATGAAGAAAAAGAAAACAACTTACAAACCATTCGACGCGGCGGAGTATCTCGACAACGATGCGGTCATCGCGGAATATCTTTCGGCGGCTGCCGAAGATCCGAATCCCGATGTGTTTGTCGCCGCTCTCGGCGACGTGGCCAAGGCCCGAGGCATGGCGCAGATCGCCAAAGATGCGGGTTTAGGCCGTGAGAGCCTGTACAAAACCTTAAGCGCGGGCGCACACCCGCGCTTCGAAACCATCAATTCCGTCTTGCACGCCCTCGGCGTGAAGTTCGCCGTCGTCGCCGAACGCGAGAGTTAGAGCGGGGCTGCCAAACGAATCCAAGCGGCCGGCGGATGTGGAATCCCACCCTTCAAAAACTGAAGGGTGGGGCACCCGGCTAGATTTCCTGCTGACGCTAGATTTTTTGTTCACACCGCGTCTCCCGATATTTTTTTGAACCCCTTCCCACGCACAATCATCTCTCCTGGGGTAAACCTACCCTGGGGCTAAAACCAACTCAATAAGGAGGAGCCATTGTGAAATGGGCCACTCTCTTGCTGCTTGCAGTTGCTACCCTGGCCGGCATTGTCGCCTTCACGATCCCCGCATCTGGACACGCCGATGAAGAAGCCGCCCCGGCTTTCGTCACCAACATTCCCCCTGGATACCGCGACTGGCGCTTGGTTTCGGTCGCACATGAAGAAGGCAACCTGAACGATATCCGCGCCATTCTGGGCAACGACACGGCGATCGATGCGTATCGCGAAGGGAAGCTTCCGTTCCCGGAAGGCGCAATCATCGCTCGAATCGCCTGGACTTACGTCGCCTCGGAAGAAAACAACAAAGTCTTTGGCCGCGCCCAATCTTTCGTGCCCGGTCCGCCTCCGGAGTGGTACTTGCAGTTCATGGTCAAGGACTCGAAAAAGTATGCCGCGACGGGCGGCTGGGGGTACGGCCAATTCGACAAGGACGGAAAACCAGTCGACGAGGCGAAACTCAAACCTTGCTATCCCTGTCACGTGCCGGTCAAGGCTCGCGACTACATCTTCACCCGCTACACACCTTGACGCTGAGAACTGAGCGGAAAGGAACAAGGACGATGATCGCCGCAATTCAAACTGCGGCTCAAACCGAGCAGGCCAAAACTGCTCAAAAGGAGGACACCATGACGCAAGCAGTTCCCACTCAACAAGGCAGCAAACAGGCAGCGGACAAGAATGCGATTCGTCCGTTTCATGTGAATGTTCCGGAAGAGCAACTGATCGAATTGCGCAAGCGCATTAAAGCAACGATTTGGCCGGAGCGCGAAACGGTTACGGATGCGACGCAAGGAGTACAACTCGCGACCACTCAGGCGCTGGCGCGCTATTGGGCTACAGATTACGACTGGCGCAAGATCGAGGCGAAACTGAACACCCTGCCGCAGTTCATCACCGAGCTCGATGGACTGGACATTCATTTCATTCACGTCCGTTCAAAACACGAAAATGCGTTGCCCCTGATCGTCACCCATGGATGGCCCGGTTCGATCACCGAACAGATGAAGATCATCGAGCCGCTCACCAATCCCACGGCGCATGGCGGCAGCGCGTCCGATGCGTTCCATCTGGTGATCCCGTCAATGCCGGGCTACGGATACTCCGGAAAACCGACCACGACCGGGTGGGATCCCGCCCATATAGCACGCGCCTGGGTGGTGCTAATGAAGCGCCTCGGGTACACGAAATTCGTGGCGCAAGGCGGCGATTGGGGCGCGATCATCACCGAGCTACTGGGCGCGCAGGCGCCGCCGGAATTGCTGGGCATCCACACCAACATGCCTAACGTGATTCCACTCGACATCGACAAGCTGGCCTTTTCCGGCGCGCCGGCGCCGGCGAATCTTTCGGCCGACGAGAAGCTGGCTTACGAGCGGCTCAGCTTCGTCTATGCGAAGGGCATCGGCTACGGCTTCCAGATGGGTTTGAGACCGCAGACGTTATACGGAATCGCGGACTCACCGGTCGGCCTTGCGGCTTACTTCCTTGACCACGACGCGCGCAGCTACGAGATGATCGTACGTGTTTTTGCTGGAGGGACCGAAGGGCTCACACGAGACGACGTCCTCGACAACATTACGCTCACCTGGTTGACGAATACTGCGATCTCAGGGGCCCGTCTCTATTGGGAAAACAAGGGCGCGTCGTTCTTCGCGGTCAAAGGCGTCGTGGTCCCGACGGCCGTGAGCGTTTTCCCTGACGAACTCTATTCCGCTCCACGGAGCTGGGCGGAGCAGGCGTACCCCAAGCTCATTCACTTCAACAAGCTCCCCAGGGGCGGGCACTTTGCCGCATGGGAACAGCCGAAGCTGTTTTCAGAAGAGCTTCGCGCGGGTTTCAGATCATTACGATCAGGCGCGGCAGCAGTTGCAGCATAACTTGATCGCGAAGACTAGCCTTGTGTGCACATTGCCACAGGAGAGTGCAGATGACCGTGCTCTCCTGTCTTCGCCTCAACTAGATAGCGAAAAAAAACAAATGCGAAACGCAAAAGAAGGAGGAAAGAACATGGCAAATCCGACGTATGACGTCCGCGCCAACCACGCCGCCAGCGAGGCGAGCGTGGCGCAGTTCAACATCGACCGTACCCATCCAGTACGATGGACGATCACCTTCAACAATCCGCCGATCAACATGTTTGTTCCCTCAACGATCGTCGAATTGGGAGCGCTGATGACCGAACTTGAGGCGGACCAGTCCGTGAAGGTCGTAGTGTTCCAGTCGGCGAATCCTGATTTTTTCACCGCGCATCTCGACGTAGCCAAAGCAATCGAGCGGCCAGAGGTGCTGAGCCTTTGGCGCGAGTTTGTGATTCGCCTTTCGTCCGCGCCAGTCGTGAGCATTGCCAAAATTCGCGGGCGCACGCGCGGCATCGGGAACGAGTTCGTGCTGGCTTGCGACATGCGCTTCGCCAGCCGGCAAAACGCCATATTCGGCAATCCCGAGATCGGCGTCGGACTGGTGCCGGGAGGCGGAGCGCTGGAATGGCTCCCGCGTTTGGTCGGCCGCTCGCGGGCACTTGAGTTCGTACTCAGCGCCGACGATGTCGATGCCGATATCGCCGAGCGCTATGGCTGGGTGAACCGCACGCTGGACGACAGCGACCTCGACTCGTTTGTCGATACGCTCGTGCGGCGTCTAGTCTCGTTCGACCGCGAAGCGCTGGCGGCGGCGAAGGCCCAGATCAATCGATTCGGGATGCCCACAGCTACCGAGCTTCAGTCGAGCAACGAGATGATCTTCGCTGCGATTGCCTGGCCTACGGCGCAGGCGCGCCGTGCCAAACTCCGTGGCATTGGTTACGGCGTTCGGAGCGACTTCGAATTGAACTTCGGCCGGTACCTGCCTTCGTTCGGTCGGGCGGACGGCGATGACACGGGTACGCAGCCCGGCTGATCGTTTCCCCTTCGCAGCCTGGGAGCAGCCTCAGCTCTTCTCAGAAGAAGGTCGCCCAGGCTTCCGATTCGCTGCGCACAGACGTGCGAAGTCAGATGTAACCTTCGCCAAAGGCAGCTAGCTGTTTGTAAGGCAGCAGGAGAACTTCGATGACAGAGGCTCTCCTGTTTTGGCTCCGAGGGAGATAAAAGCCGCGGCATAGGAGGAAAAAACATGGAGAATCCGGGAACTTGGAAGGAGGTAGCGGTGAAACGGATCGCGTCTTTAGTGATTGCAGTGGTAGCGGTGGCTGGCGTTGTGGGCTCTTCGGCCCCGGCATCGGGACATGCGGAGGGAGAGTCCGCCGCCGTCTTCGTTACCGAAATTCCTCAGGGGTACCGCGAGTGGCAGTGGATTTCCTCGGCCCATGAAGCAGGCAACCTCAACAGTTTAGGTGCCGTCTTGGGCAACGATATAGCGATCAAGGCCTATCGCGAAGGGAAGCTCCCGTTCCCGGACGGCACGATCATTGCTGCTTTGCATTACCATCACGTCCCGTCGGACGAAAACAACAAAGTTTTTGGCCAAGCCCAGTCTTTCGTCCCCGGGGCCCCCACGAACATTCAATTCATGGTCAAGGACTCAACCAAGTACGCCGCCACTGGCGGCTGGGGGTTCGCTCACTTCGGCACAGATGGCAAACCTGGCGACGCGGCGTTTATGAAAACCTGTTTCCCCTGCCACGAGAAGGCCAAAGCGAGCGACCTTGTCTTTACTCGTTACGCACCTTGATGCTGAAAGCTAGAACGGAAGGGAATGAGACGATGGCCACACATACAGCAAACCGAGTCGTGTTGCGCGTGATGATTGGGCGGGTGGTGGCCGACTCCAGCCTCGCGTTGGTTTGAGTGGGCAGCGCCATTCTTAGTGGCCCCGTGGGACGCTTCGTTCTTTGGGCTCAGTCACTGGGCTCACGGCAATTTCGAAGGGTCCGCGGGGGGTGCCGATCTCCGTGATTAGCGGGTCTTGGCCAGCGACCAACAGATTGGCATCGAGCACCATGATCAGGTCATAGTCGGTCATCGGCACATAGACGAGCGCTCCATCTGGCGAAACTGTCAGCGTCGCGAGAATGTTAGAAGTGCGCTTCAGCAATTTGTAAATTGCTAGCTCGCTGAAGTTGGAGTTTTTACGGTCGAAGTTGTACACAATTATTGCGGCCCGGCCCCAGAGCGCGAATAAGCGATTGCCGACTACCTTCCAGCTTTGGTAATATCCGCGTCCATTGCTAATGTTCGTTATGAGCAAGGGATTTGTAGCATTGTTCCCGGTGATATCAAACACGTCCAGGGAACCGTCAGCGGCTTGCAGCAGCAATGATTGCCCATCGGGCGTGACATACATTTCTGGAGGAGCCGCCGCCAGATCGAAAGTGCTCGCATTGTAAATCGTTACGGAATTGTGCACGATATCAAAGACCGCTAGCTTGAATTGCGAGTAGTTGTCCAAGTAGTTAGCGTAAACGTATTTCCCGTCAGGGGTAGGAACCATGCCATATACAAAAACTATGGTATTCAATCCGGCATAAGTCGTGTTGATCACCTGATTGAAAGTTGGCGAACCTGACTGCGTGTCAATCATCTCCACTGCCAAGTCGCCGGGAGTTCCAGAGTTACTAGTGGTGATGGGCACGTAAACCGCAGGCTTGCCCGTGGCCGGGTTTACGCTGGGCGCGGCCTTCGACTGGCTAAGATACTCGTACACGAACGGAACCCCAAGCGACACCTGATCTTGGACAATACCGGTAACGGGATTGTAATCGAGCAATTGGGGCGACGAGATAAGACCGCGTACACCAGGACTGAGACAATATATTTCGGCGCCGTCAACATTAAATCCCATGGAATACGAAACCAGACGCGTGGGGACGTGGATCATTTCCCTATCGCCAAAGTCGTACATGGCAACGGTCCAATCGGCAACATCGAAGGAAGCAAAGCGATTCTGGGGCTGGAATGCCCGATTGGCTGTGATCGTCAAGCTCCCGGGCAGCAGCCCGCTCTGATATTGGTTGGCGAGCGCTGCACTCAGGTTGGGATTGGTGACGATCACATCCAATTTGCTGTGTGCGGGCGCATTCTTCGGCAGCTTCACCTTAAGGTGGTTCTGGTCTAGGACGCTAGCTGGTAGAGGCGCCATGGTTCCGATTCGCACCTGCGCTCCCGGCGCAAAGTTGGCGCCGGTGATTTGAATTACATTGGCAGTTGCATTGCTTACACGCGCCGGGGTGACGCTTGTAACCGTGGGCGCCGTTGGCGGGGGAGCCATGGTCACGGTAGCAATGGTGGTTCCATACGGCCTGACGCCATCTGCAATGGTGGCGTGCGCGCCAATTGCTTGGCTGGGATCGCTAAACATTTTGCGGGTATCAACTACAACCAGATTCGGATTCGGCTTCACCGGCGCATCTAGTTCTCCGCCCACGACTAACTCCGTCCCTTCGGCGTTAATCGCGGCCGTGCTTGAGGAATAGAAGAAAGTATCGAGCTCCGTTTCCGTTTGTGGAAGCAGTTGGCCCGTCGTCAAATCGACTGCTGTTATAGAGAATAGAAAGTTGCCACTACCCAGGATGTAGGCGTATGGCGGGTTTGATACGGGGTTCACCAGAATCCCATAAGGGTCAGTCGTAATCGGATAATCCTTGACGACAGTGTCGGTAGCGGTGCTGATGTAAAGCAGGTGATACGAGAAATCACTGTAGTACGTCTCGACCATGACCACATAGTTGCCATCCGGGGTAGCCGCGGCATTGGGAGTAAGAAAAGAGCTGCTACCGTCGACATAACCACCAGGGACCGGGATCGGCGCGATGCTGAATGTGTTCAGATCGACGACGGCGATTGCGGGATGGTTGAAATCAGTGGAAAGTTCGGTTAAATAAGCTTTGGTTCCGACTACCACGATCGACCCCACGCATTGAATGCATGCGCCCGTGCGCAACGTCGAAGCGAGACCGATTCTCTTAACGATCTTGAATTCGCTTAGATCGACGACATCTAAAGTCAGACTATTATTGTCGGCAACCAACAGCAGTTTGCCGTCGGAAGATACGGCCGCACGGCCATAGCCCACGCCTTCAATTCGACGAATCTCCCGCCCAATCGTGAGATCAACAATTGAAAGGTAATCGGCCGCGCTGACCAAGGCGAGCCTGGGGTTTGATCCAACGACGATAGACCAATCGATGTACCCAGAGTGAACGACGTCGGTTACCTTCCCATCCGCGAGGTTGAGGAGACTCACCGTGCTGTATCGCGCGTCAGCCAAAATGGTTTCCTGGCCCATCACCGTGATCGCACAACTTACGATGCAGATCGCTGCAAGACAAACCGCAATCAGGGTTCCGCGAGAGGCGGTTCTGAGAGAGTAGCAGGGCATGAGAGTACCTCCGGCCTTTGGAGCCTCTTGCAGAGCGCGAGACCCGCGCGAGACGGTCAGGGTGGGGGTCCAACACTCCGTGGTTGCGCACAATATCACAGGAGGAAAACCCCAGCAACGTCCCCTATCACCAAATGCTGTGATAGACGGGCTGTTTGGGGCAATCGTCGCTCCAGCCTTGCGCCGAGTCAGGTTCCGCGTCTGGCGCGTTTGGGGCTGATTGCTGCTTCCATGCAGTACAATCCCGCAGGAGCATGCCTGTGCATCGTCGCGCGTTCAGCCTCTCGCTTCTCAAAGCTTCAGCCGCTGCACTTGTTGCCCCGCGCATCGCCGCCCGGGCCTTTGCTGACGCGCTGCCATCGTCTCTCTACGGGAATGCGGTCGTCATTGACTCGCTTTGCGCGCCGCTCACCGATCTGGATACGCCCCCCAGCGCCGAGGCCCTCGCTGCCATTCGCCAATCCGGCATTACGGCTATTAACTTCACGATCTCCGCGCCTGACTATGAAGGCACGATGGACAACCTCGCGACCTTGCAGGAGCTGGTCGACCATCATCCCGACACATTTTCGATCGTGCGCAAGCATTCCGATATCGCGCGCGCCAAGCGCGAATCGAAAGTCGGGATCATGCCTGGTTTCCAGTACACGGCATTTCTTGAAGAGAAGCCGGAGCGCATCGCGACTTTCCGCCGCCTCGGTGTGCGCATCATGCAACTCACTTATAACAACCGCAGCATCTTCGGCGATGGATGCCTTGAGCCGGGCAACGCCGGCCTGAGCAAAGCCGGGATCGCCGCGGTAAAGAGGATGAACGAACTGGGCGTCGCCCTCGATTTAAGCCACAGCGGATACCGCACGACTTCCGACGGCATCGCGCAGTCCACCAAGCCAGTGCTCATCACGCATTCCGGATGCGCCGCCGTCTATCCGCATCCCCGCAGCAAGCCCGACGAGATTCTCAAGGCGCTGGCGGATCGCGGCGGATATTTCGGCGTCTATCTGATGCCCTATGTCGTCGCATCGCCGACCGTTCCCACGCGCGCGCACGTGCTCGATCACGTGGTGCATGCCATCAATGTGTGCGGCGCCGATCACGTCGGCATCGGCTCCGACGGCGCGATTCAGAAAACCGTGCTGACGGCTGAACAGAAAGCCGCCTTTGATAAGGACATTGCCCGCCGCAAGGAACTTGGGATCGGCGCTCCGGGTGAAGACCGTTACCCCTATGTGCCCGACGTCAACGGTCCCGATCATATGCAGGTGATTGCCGAAGAACTCGCCAAGCGCGGCCAGCCCGCACCGGTAATCGAAAAGGTGTTAGGCGCAAACTTCCAGCGGGTGATCGGGGAAATCTGGGGTACAGACTAGCAAGGTCGGAAGCGCAGATGCAAAATGTCGCACGTTGGATCTTTCGGGCGATTGCGCCTTCCACGCCGGGCCGTCCAACAAAATCTGTTGGCAATTGACCTGTTAGGCTGGGCATGTCACGATAGCCTGCGCGGAGGCAACGCATGCAAGCGGAGTTGGGGCGCGTGGGCCCGGTTAGCCTTTCGGAACGAATCCTCTTCATCGATGTGCTGCGAGGCTTGGCGCTGTTCGGCATTCTCGCCGCCAACATGCGCGCTTTCTTCGCGCCCCTCGATGCTTACCAGACGATCCAAGCGCTTTATCACAGCCGCGCCGACATTATCACTCAGGCTTGCATCGACGCTTTAATCCAAGGCAAATTCATCACCATTTTTTCCTTCCTTTTCGGGCTGGGCTTTGCCATGCAGATGAGCCGAGCCGAAGCACGGGGCGCGCGCTTTATGGGCTTCTATCCGCGGCGTCTTCTCGCGCTTGCGCTGTTCGGTCTGATCCACGGCCTGCTCATCTGGGCCGGAGACATCCTCCTGACCTATGCGGTCTCCGGTGCGATTCTGTTGCTGTTTCGCAATCGTCAGCAGAAGACGCTGCTCTGGTGGGCAGGAGGTTTGTTTTCCCTGCCGATCGTCATGGGCACGGTTTTTCTGGCCCTCTATCACAGCCGCTTTCGCCGGCCATGGATGGTTCCTAAGCCGCCGGACGTGAAGAAGTTCTACACGGTGATCAACATCTACGCCCACGGAACCGTGCGGCAGATCATGGTGCAGAACTGGGTGGAATGGAAGCAGGAACTACCCCTTACGCTCTTTGCCATTTACGCGGTTGCGCTCTTTCTCCTCGGCATGTGGATTTGGCGTGCTGGCGTTATCGCGCGGCTCGATGAATATCGACCGCTGCTGAAGCGCATTTGCGCCTGGTGCATGCCGATTGGGCTGATCCTGAGTACGTACGCGGCGGTCGTGAACGCGGTCCTTCCTCCCGACCGCGTTTCGATGTGGCGCTGGTGGGCCGGGATTCTCTGGCTGCCTGGGTCGCATATCCTGAGTGCGGGGTACGTCTCGGGCCTGGCGCTGCTGTTTATGCGCCCGGATTGGCAACGCAGACTGCTTCCATTCGCAGCAGTCGGACGCATGGCATTGACGGACTATCTGATGCAATCCGTCGTGTGCACCCTGTTCTTCTACCACTACACAACCGGTCTATATGGACGCATCGGGCCGGCAGCCGGGCTCGTGCCCACCTTCATTCTCTATGGGGCACAGGTTGCCTTTAGCAACTGGTGGCTGGGCCGCTACCGCTTCGGCCCGATGGAATGGCTGTGGCGCGGCATGACCTACGGCAAGTTTCCATCGATGCGGAAAGACGAACCGGCTCCCGCTGTCGAAGCGTTGCCATCGGGGTCCGTGCTGACTGCCCTTCCAATGGTTGCCCAGAAGCAGATCGCGACGACAGCCAAGGACGGTGATATTCCTTCCTGAGCGATACTGCGGAGATCGAAAGGAACTTGAAAGACCAACTCAAATCGACTTCACCGGAATGGCCATCACGTCGTCCACCAGCCCAACTTCTTTCTGGACGAACGGCTCGGCGTAGGTGACGCCGCCCATCATGCCATAGAAGCGCGCCATGGATTCAATGCGGGCGCGAATTTCTTTCTGTGCGGGAAAGATCCCGCTGCCGGCTTCTTGGTCGGTGAATTGCGACTTGTAAGCCATCAGCGAAGCAAAGCGGGTTTCGAACTGGTCGGTGATGTCGACGACGAAGGTTGGCCGAACGTCGCGGTAGAGGCTGGCATAAATGATCTTGAACGGACGATGAGGCGCAAGGCCCGCTGCTCCGAAGTCGTAGAAAGAGCGGCTGCCGCTCGCGGCCGCTGGATGATCGAGGATCGGAAGCTTGGCCAGTCCCGCGAGAAAGCTGGCCTCGTAGCCGAGGACCGATGCGGTGTAGTGATCGGGATGGCGTCCTTCCCAGAAGGGAAGAATCAGTACGCGCGGACGCAGTTCGCGGAGCATGCGGGCGACTTTGAGGCGATTCTCCCAGGTGTTCTCGACGCGACCATCGGGAATATCGAGCGCGTGACGACAAGAGACCTTGAGAATGTGCGCAGCTTCCTCGGCTTCGTGAGCGCGGTCTTCGGCGTTGCCGCGCGTGCCCATCTCGCCCTGGGTGAGGTCAAGAATGCCAGTTCGGTATCCGCGTTCGGCCATCTTGAGTAGCGTGCCGCCGCAGGTTTGTTCCACGTCGTCGCGGTGTGCGGCGAGGGCGAGGATGTCGAGAGCGTCGTTAGTGGTTGGTCTTCGATCGTCGGGCATGATTTATGGCTACCAGATTACAGGAGGATCCGGTCTAGAGTCTTTCCCGAAGACCGGCGAGTCACGACTGACCGATCGTCTACGCGGCCGGCTTCGTCGTACGCCGACTCGCGAGCACAAAGGCAAGTCCGAACATGAAGAGGGCGAAAAGAACCAACGTCAGAATGGAAGACGTCAACGAAAAGGCGGCGGGCGCTTCGGGATACATCAGCGTGCGCAACGCTTCGACGCCATAGGTCAACGGGTTGGCGTACATCAGCCAGCGAATCCATCCGGAGGCGCCCGAAAGAGGGAATAGAGCGCCCGAAAGCAGCCAGAGCGGAATCAGAAAGAGATTGATGATGGCGTGGAAGGCCTGCGTCGAATCCATGGGCCAGGCGATGGCGAAGCCGAGCGCAGTCAGCGCGAACGATACCAGAAAGACGGTTACCACGATGAGCCCGAACGAAGCAACCGTCATGTGGACGCCCACCAGCGGCGCGAACACAAGAAAGATCAAACCCTGCAGAGCCGCCAACGTCGTGCCGCCGAGCACCTTCCCGAGCACAATGGATGCGCGCGGGACGGGTGCAACGAGCACCGAGAGCAGAAAGCCCTCATTGCGGTCTTCAATCACCGACATCATGGTGAAAATCGCGGTGAAGAGCACAATCATTACCAGCGTACCCGGATAAAAGTAGTTCAGGTAATGCTGCTGACCGGTCGCCTGCCCTGAACGAAAAGATGTACCAAAACCGGAGCCGAGGACAATCCAAAACAGCAGCGGCGATAAGATGACGCCGACCACCCGTGCACGCTGGCGGTAGAAGCGGACAACCTCGCGCCACCAGAGGGTGAAGGCGGGAAGCATGAGGCCGGCGGACGCGGGAGCGTTTGCGGGTATTGCTGCGGTTGCCATTTAGTGTTTCTTCGCCCCTTTCTTTGACTTCTGCGTTGCCGCCGCCGCTTCGGCTTCCTCATTCCAAAACCTGTGCCCGGTGCGGTGAATGAACACGTCTTCGAGAGTCGGCTTACTCATGCTCAGCGACTGAATTTCTCCCGGGAATGCCTCCACCACATCCGGCACGAAGCGGTGGCCGTTTTCGATCTCGATACGAACGTGGTTGTCGAGCACGACGGCGTCGACGTGAAACCGCGCACGAATCCTGCTCGCGAGTGACTGAGGATCACGCGCTTCGAGCAGGATGACGTCGCCGCCGATTTCGCGCGTCAGCGATTCAGGTGTGCCCAGAGCAACCAGATGCCCCTCGCTCAAAATCGCAAGCCGGTCGCAGCGTTCGGCTTCTTCCATCAGGTGAGTAGTGACGATGATGGAAACATGCTCCTGATCGCGAAGGATGCCGAGGTACTGCCAGAGATCGCGCCGCGCGCCGGGATCGAGGCCGGTGGTGGGCTCGTCGAGCAACAAGACTTCAGGATGGTGCAACAACCCTTTCGCCAGTTCGATGCGGCGTTGCATGCCTCCGGAGAAGGTTTCGACACGGTCATTCGCACGGTCGAGCAGGCCAACACGCGTCAGAATTTCATCGATCCGCGAATTGAGTTGTGCACCGTGCAAACCGTACAGGTGCCCCTGATGCCAAAGGTTCTCGCGGGCCGTAAGTTTGAGGTCGACGCTCTGGGCCTGGAAAACGACGCCAATTTGCCGACGCAAAGCCCCCGGCTGGCGGACAGCGTCGAACCCGGCGATGATCGCCGTGCCTGAGGTCGGGACCATGAGGGTAGAAAGAATGCGGAAGAGCGTCGTCTTGCCGCTGCCGTTGGGGCCGAGGAGGCCGAACAGTTCAGCGGGGCGAACGTCAAAAGAAACGTTGTTGAGCGCCGTACGATTGGCGTAGCGATGAACAACATCGCGGACTTGAATGATGGCCGCGCCAGATGGGACGGCGAGTTTTTCCGGAGTCGCGAAGTCGATAGCCGAATTTATGCCCACGGTGCAATTTTACGCGACGAAGGGCGAAGCTGCATCTAGCAGGCGATTCAGCGCGCTAATTCCGCACTGCCTCAAGCCGTTACCGGATCCTGCTCGCGGCCACGAACGCGTTCCTCGAAGGAGACGGGGACATGCCGCCACACCTGAATGGCGAGAACAACCGTGGTCGCAAGCAGCAAGGCTCCGACCGCAACGTGCACTACCGTCGCAATCACCATCGGCAACTCCGGTTGCGCCGCATCTTGGCCCCACATGACGCGCGTGATGAAGGCAAGAAAGCCGAGGCAGAGCTGCGCGACCATCAGGCTGAGCATAATGACAGCCGGACGCTTCACCGCGTCGACATTGGAATAGACCGAGATAGCGCGAACCGCAGTCCAGGAAAGAACAATGGCGACCACGCCGGCGTGGACCACGTGGGGCCACCAGCTCAGGCCGTGATGGCGGAACATGGCGCCGAGCAGCAACTGCACGTAGAGAACGAAGATGGAGAGCAGCGTGAGCGTGAACAGCGTGGGGCGGCGCGTATCAAGCTCGGTGCGGGGATGCTCCTGCAGCCAGCGGCGCCCGGTGAATACGGCAATCGAAACGGCAATGCAAAAGAAAGTTTGTGCCACCGCGGCGTGCGCGCTGGAAACTGCCGGAGGAAGCAGGTGCAGCACAGTGATGCCGCCAAGGATTCCTTGAATGATGACAGTCCCCAGGGCCGCGACGCCGAGCAGTTGCAGCCAGCGGCGCTTTTCGGCGAGCCATGTCCACACCGTTAGAATGATGGTTAGAAAGCCCACGAACCATCCGATCAGCCGATGGCCGTGCTCATAGAGCACACCGCCGACCATTCTCGGCATCTTGAAGAAGTACCCGAACGATGTTGGCCAATCCGGAACGGACAGTCCAGCATCGTTGCTGGTGACTAACGCTCCTGCCACAATCATCAAGAGGGTGACGCAAGCGGTAAAGATAGCGAAACGATGCAGCCACGGGTGATACGGAAGTTCGATTCCCTTAAGTGCGGTTACTTTCAGGACAAGCCCCCTACGACATCAGCATTCGAGCGCCCAAAAACGCGCAGGCGATGCCTTCCAACCGCGCATTTTAGCAGATACGGCAGCCTTCGCGGCAGGTTGGCGGGAACGCAGCAAAGCGGCCCGACCTGGCTCATGTCTTCGGCATCGGGGCCGGATTCACAGGGTTTTCCATGGCGTCGATGATGGCGTCGGCGAACTCCGAGGTGCCGGCGTTGCCTCCGACATCCCGGGTCAGCTTGCTGCGATCGCGATAGACCTGGTCGATGGCATTGCGAATCTTCCACGCGGCTTCGGCTTCGCCGAGGTGCCGGAGCATGAGCAAACCGGAGCGCAGCACGGCGGTCGGGTTGGCGATGTTCTTGCCGGCGATATCGGGCGCAGAGCCATGGACCGCTTCGAAGATGGCACATTCATGGCCAAAATTGGCGCCCGGTACCAGGCCCAGCCCGCCGACCAGTCCTGCACACAAGTCAGAAACGATGTCGCCGTAAAGATTCTCGAGCAGCAGCATGTCGTACTGATACGGGTTCATCACCAGTTGCATGCACGTGTTGTCGACGATGTGTTCGGCATAAGCGATTTCAGGAAACTCTTTGGAAACCGTGCGGGAACAGCGGATGAAAAGGCCGTCGGACATTTTCATGATGTTGGCCTTGTGAATGCTGTGGATCTTCTTCCGCTTGTTCTTGCGCGCGTACTCGAAAGCAAAGCGCGAGATGCGCGTCGAGGCTTTCTCGGTGATGATCTTGAGGCTTTCAACCACGCCGGGGACGACTTCATGCTCGATGCCGGAATAGAGGCCTTCGGTGTTTTCGCGCACAACGATGAGATCCAAATCTGGATAACGGGTCGGGATGTGGGGAAGATTGCGGATGGGGCGGAAATTCGCAAACAACTCAAACTTCCTGCGTAGCTCCACGTTGATGCTGGAGAACCCACCGCCAATCGGCGTAGTCACAGGCCCCTTCAGGCCGACACGGGTACGCTCGATGGATGCCGTCAGTTCCTTGGGAATGTACTCGTGATACCTTTCGAAAGCTTCGCTGCCGGCGGCGAAACTTTCCCAGTCGAACTTGACGCCGGTTGCTTCGAGAATGCGAACGGTAGCCTGAATCACTTCGGGACCGATACCGTCGCCGGGTATGAGAGTTACTCTGTGTGCCATATTAAAATCTGTCAGCTTTTTGCGGGGAGCTTGGCGCGGGCTTCGGCCGCGTCCTTATCCTTGGTCTTCAGCAGATCCTTCAGCTCCGTCATGAATTCCTGCACATCTTTGAAGTCAAGGTAGACGGACGCGAACCGGACATAGGCGACTTTGTCGTGGCGGCGAAGGCGGTTCATGATCAGCTCGCCAATTTCGCTGGTCTTGCGCTCGCGCTCGGGAGATTCGATAACAAAGCTCTCGGCCTCATTGACGATCTGTTCCAGCTTGCCGATCGGGACGGGCCGCTTTTCGCAGGCCCGCATCAGTCCGTTGAGCACTTTCTGGCGGTCGAAGCGCTCGCGGCGCCCGTCTTTTTTCACCACCATGTACGGAATTTCGTCGATCCGCTCGTACGTAGTAAAGCGCTTCTCGCACTTCAGGCATTCGCGCCGGCGGCGGATGGAATCGGCTTCCTTGCTTTCGCGCGAATCGACTACTTTGTCATTTTCAAAGCCGCAAAAAGGGCATTTCATGGCGCGTCGGAGAGTACCGATGATTGTAGCAGTTGGGATATTGAATCATTTAGACATTGAGTCATTGAGCAATGCCCCGATGATTCAATGTCTCAATTACTTCTCCGCCTCGTCGGCCTCGGCGGAAAGTTTGCGCAACGACAGGCGCTCACGGTGAGCAAGAAGGAGGCCAGCCGGAACGACCGCAACGAAGGTCACCAGCCACAGCATGATGCCGCAGCTGACGGTAAGTTCGCGGGGGGCAATGTGGAAGACGTGATCCATGGCGCTGATGGTTCCAAGCTGCGATCCGCCGCCCACGCCGGGTAATTGCACCATGGAGCCGACCATGCTCGATCCCATCAGCAGAAGCACTTTGGTAGTGCTCATGGCGTGCATGGGCGCGCCGTAAGCCATGGTGACTTCCTTGTAAGACAAAGCGATAACCCACCACATCAGCACCGATACAGCAGACAACTGAAGGAAGGCGACCGGCCCGTGAATGGTGTTAAGGCCGGCGGTAAACTCGCGGATCTTATGCGCGATTCGCTGTCCCAGGTTCTTTGCCAGGTGAGAAAACTCGCGCTCCACCCATTGCGCAATGGCGTTGCCGCGATAGGAGATCAGTAGGGCGGCACAGAAGAGGCCGAAAACGAAGGCCACGAGGAAGAAACCAGTAAGGTGCACCCAATGCCGGACTTCCCAGGTTGTAGCGGGTGAGTCGACAAAGTCGCGCAGTTTGGAAGGGAGGAAGATAGCGGCCACTAGGATTAAGGTAAAGCCGCCGATATCGAAGATGCGCTCGACTGCCCACACCGCCAACTGGGAGGCCACATTAAGGTTCTCGCGTCGGGCGATCAGATAGGGGCGAATGAGTTCTCCGGGGCGGCCGAGAAGAGCCAATCCGGTAAATCCGATGAGGGTGGGAGGAATCAGGCCCAGGACCGAGGCTTTCCTGCGCACGGGGCGGAGAAAAATCTTCCAGCGCACAGCGCGCAGCAGATAGGCGAAGTAAATGAGAGCAGTTCCGTGGAAGATGTGACGCCAGCCCAGATTTTTTTGAAAGAGCTTGGTCCAGTCAAAATTCTGCCAGGTGCGGAACTGCAAGTAAAGCAGGGCCGCGAGAATGACAATTACCACAGCGTAGAGGATGTATTGCCGGTTCTTCATTGGTCAGAATGCTGGAGCGGTGCGGGCAAGCACAACCCTATTGTGAAGGTAAATGAGCAGGGAGTGGGGGTCAACGCGCGGCGTTGACGCTTGAGGGACTGGCCGAGGGCAGCATAGCTGAATTGGCGGCCCGTTTTTGAGTCGTGTGTGAGGGGCTGGCTTGCGTTCTAGCGGGTTTGGCGGGGGCCGCCTTGGCCTGCTGCGCGGCTTTCTTCTTCGCGAGAGCCTCGGCCTTCTCCTGCGCGGCAATCTTCCGGTTGTAGTCTTTGATGATGCGCGCAACGTAGGCGCGCGTCTCGCGAAACGGCGGCACGCCGTGATACTGGTCCACGCGCTCGGGTCCGGCGTTATAGGCGGCGAGCGCCTTGACCAGATCGAAGTTATATCGCTCCAGCAATTCGCGCAGGTAACGGCTGCCACCGCCCACGTTCTGTTGCGGATTGAAGGCATTGTTCACGCCCAGTTCATTCGCGGTCGAAGGCATCAGTTGCATCAAACCCTGCGCGCCTTTGGGAGAAATAGCACGCGCGTTGAATCCGCTCTCGGCATGAATGACGCTGTTCACCAGATCCGGATCCAGGTGATAGGCGGCGCTGGCCGAATTAACAACTTGATTCAAGTCGACAACGGGAGGAGCGGGAGCCGCAGCACGGGAAGGAGCAGTCGCAGGAAATGAAACGGCCGCTGAACTCGGTGCCGGCGTCGGCGGAGGGGGTGGCGTCAGATCCTTCTCAAATCCGATGATCTCCGCCGTCGCGACGTCGGTAAAGCTGGAATCATCCGCGGATGTAAAAAGCCGCGTTTTTTCGCCCATCACAATGCGGTGGTCATGGCGAATGGTGAAGCCGTTACTCAACACAGCGATGTCGGCAGCGGAAGCCGCCCCGGCGAGCGAGAGAACTGCAGCAGCGCAGAGGAACGCCGCAACCATTCGAGCCGGTCTGAGTATGAATCCGTTCATCTTCACTTGATCGTAGCGCCGGCATCTTTGCCGCAATCGTCAAAAGCTCTCTACTTCGCCCCAACTGGCTCGACGGGCTTTCCGTCCAGCGCAACCTCAATGGCCGCTGCTACGCCGTTTTCCGCGTTCGAGCGCGTCCGCGTCCAGCCGCGTCCCAGCAACTCCGGGGACGCATTTCCCATGATAAAGGGTTGTCCGGCAAAAGCCAGCATTTCGATATCGTTATAGTTATCACCAACGGCCATGACCTGCTCGCGCGTAATCTTGCGATGATTGACCCAGCGTTCAAGCGCGTGGCCCTTGGAACACCCGGCATTCAGTATGTCAACAATCGAGAGATCGCGCCCGGGATACTCGGTACGCAAAACCGTGATGGGCAGGCCGCAGGTTTCAAGCACGCTCAGCGCCTGCTGCATCAGCGCAACCGGCCCGCAGAACATCGCCTGGATCGGGTCCGAAGTCAGCGCCTTCTCGATCGGGACCACGAATTCGATATAGTCCAGGTTCTTTTCCAGCCAACGCTGGATGCTGCCTTCAAGATGGCGCAGGTGCTCAACGACGATTGCGCCCTTTCCGACTGCATCAAACGTGACCACCGTCTGCCCGCGAAACTCGCGCATCACGCCGACGAGTTTGCGGCAGGTAGCTTGGGGTAACAGGTCGCGATGAAAAGTCTCTCCGGCCAGCGAGCGCGTGATGGCGCCGTTGGAGCTGATGAGCCACAGATCGAAACCAAGCTGCTGAGCGATGGGCAAAGCAAAAGAGTGCCGCCGGCCGGTGACTAGGATGACCTCGATCCCGAGCGAATGAGCACGCCGCAGAGCAGCCAGGTCAACGGGAGAAATCTGGAACTGGGGGTTGAGCAGTGTGCCGTCAATGTCAACGGCGATAAGGCGAAGAGAATCGGCGGCCACATGTAATTTTAACATCGAGATCGTAAGCCGCCGATTCGTTGGTGCACGTCATATTCAGGCCGTTTCGTTTGCTCTCCGCTTGCGGTCATGCTGTGCGAAAATCATTCTCTTTCGGAGGTCCATCATGAAATTGCGATGCCTGGTCGTGCTTGCAACCCTGCTGCCTGCCATGTTGCCGGCCCCATCGTCCGCGCAGGCCAATGCCGCCGACAACACCGGCAAGCCTTTCGTCATCGAGTACTATTACAAAGCCAAGTGGGGCTATGCCGACGAATTCCTCCAGCTGTTCAAGAAGAACCATTACCCGCTGTTGAAGCAGCAAGTTGAGATGGGGCGGATGCTGAAGGTCTGGATGGACCAGCCGCGCTATCACACAACGGAGGACGGACGCTGGGACTATCGCGTCACCATTGTCTTCAAGAACTCGGCCGCCGCCAATGAGCCCTTCGACGAGGACGCGCTCAAGAAACAGCTCTGGCCCGATCAGGCAACCTACGCGAAAGAAGAGCAGCGGCGCTTCGAGATCCTCGCCGGTCATTGGGATGTCCCCATCAAGGCCGTGGATTTGGATCTAAAGTAACGCAAAACTTCGTCGCGCCGACCAAACGGTGGGACAATAGATGAAGGCTGAATGGTCCGCGGAACCACGCCGCGGGAAGGAGGCCTTATGTTGGCAGGGAAGCATCCTTGGAGGCGGAATCCCTACTTCCACTTCCACCCCATGCACAATCTGTATTCACTGGTGATGGCGCTGATTCTGTTTGGCATGATCCTGCTGTTCCTGACGATACCGGCGCGATAGCGGCGTAGCGCGCCGAAGGCTGGCGCCGACAGCTCAAGCGCCGGACCAACCAATGTCTGTCTGCCACCGTTGAATCGGAATTCTCTGCGTTTGGCCGCGCCGGTTTGCCAAAGCCCTGCCCGATGCGAGAACATATTCGGTTTGCACACATCTCTCAGATCTAACAAGGAAGCAGCCCAACTATGGCGACAGGGAAGAAGTCTGCGAAACCGGCGCGCGCAGAAGTGAAGCCGGAAGGCCGGTCCTCAGATTCAAACATTCAGCCCGCCAAGGGCAAACTTGGCGTCATGATCCCCGGCATGGGCGCGGTGGCAACTACATTTGTCGCCGGAGTGGAAGCCGTCCGCAAGGGCATTGCGACGCCGATCGGCTCGCTTACGCAGATGGGCACCATCCGCCTGGGCAAGCGCACCGACGGCCGTTCGCCGAAGATCAAAGAGTTCCTTCCTCTCGCCGGATTGAACGACCTGGTCTTCACCGGCTGGGATATCTTCGAAGACGACATGTACGCCGCCGCCCGCAACGCCGGCGTGCTGGAGCGCGATCTCCTCGACAAGGTCAAGAGCCGCCTCAGCTCCATCAAGCCGCTGAAGGCCGTCTTCGACCATAACTACGTAAAGAAGATCGACGGCCCGAACGTAAAAAAGGGGAAGAACAAACTCGACCTTGCCGAACAGCTGCGCCAGGACATCCGCGACTTTCGCAAGTCAAGCGGCGCCGACCGGTTGATCACCATCTGGTGCGCCTCGACTGAAACCTTCATCGAAGCCACCGCCGCCCATCAAAGCCTGAAGGCTCTCGAAAAAGCAATGAAGGAGAACGACGAGAACATCGCGCCCTCCATGGTCTATGCCTACGCCTCACTGATGGAAGGCGTGCCCTTCGCCAATGGCGCGCCCAACCTCACCGTCGATATTCCGGCCATGCTCGAACTGGCGAATGAACGCGAAGTGCCCATCTGCGGCAAGGATTACAAAACCGGCCAGACGCTGATGAAGACGGTGCTCGCGCCCGCGTTCAAGGCACGCCTGCTCGGCCTGAGCGGCTGGTATTCGACCAACATTCTCGGGAACCGCGACGGTGAGGTGCTCGACGATCCGGGCTCGTTCAAGACCAAGGAAGAATCGAAGCTGGGCGCGCTCGAACATATCCTCCAGCCCGCTCTCTATCCTGAACTCTACGGAAATATCTTTCACAAGGTTCGCATTAACTATTATCCGCCGCGTGGTGACAACAAAGAAGGTTGGGATAACATTGACATCTTCGGCTGGCTCGGCTATCCGATGCAGATCAAGGTCGACTTCCTCTGCCGCGATTCAATTTTGGCCGCGCCCATCGTGCTCGACCTGGTCCTGTTCCTCGACCTCGCGCAGCGCACGCCCGAACTGCGCCGCCTCGGCATCCAGGAGTGGCTGAGCTTCTACTTCAAGTCGCCCATGACCGCGCCCGGCCTCTATCCCGAGCATGATTTGTTCATCCAGCTAATGAAGCTGAAGAACACGCTGCGGCATTTGAAGGGCGAGGAGTTGATCACGCACCTAGGTTTGGAGTACTACGACTGAGAGCGTGTGGGCGGACACTACCGCCCCGCGTGCTAAGAACCGAAGTCTTGATCGTGAGCTTCGATGGCCGCCTCGATGGATTCGAAACTGCCGGCCCGCTCATCTGGCGGCTGTTCTGCCATCAATTCCGCACATTGCCGATCTAGATCGGCGGCTTGTTTTGGATCAAAAGGCACCTGATAGAAGTCGGCGCTCTGAACACTGTACTTTCCCGAGGACACATTCTTGAAACACCGATATCGCGCTACTCGCGTTGGAGAGATCCTTCGCCACACGTCAATAGCTTCGTATAAGGGCATCATTGCTGGCCTTACCACACCGTCCGCACCAGCGGACTCCGCCGGATCCGCTCATCCCGCGTCACCAGCGTCATCCCTTCCGCCCTCGCCGTCGCGCCTATCAACCGATCCGACGGATCACTCGGGTAGTCTTCGGGAAATTGAGCTGCGAGGGCCGCGATCTCGGGGGTGATCGGCAGAATCGTAACGCCTTCAATCATCTGCCGCAGTGCCGTTTCAACGGTGCCATAAGCGCCGATTCTTCCTCGGGATATCTGCCACGAGAGCTCCCACAGGGTGATCGCCGATATGGCCAAGCCACCCCCGCGTCGGGCGCGCCGGATTTCCGATACGGCAACACGAGAAAGACGGCTGGGATCCTCTGCCGCCCATGCCAATACGTGTGTATCCAGCAGGATCAATCCGAAGACTCCCACCCCTCAATGGGAGACTCAATGTCGCCCACGATCTTGATGACCCCTTTGAGCCGGCCGAGCCATTCGTCCTTCTCGGTCTCTGCCGGCACCAGCTTGGCCACCGGCTTGCCGCGCTTCGTGATAAGGATCGGCTGCCGCGTGGAACGCACGTCTTCCATCAGCGCCAGGCACTTTGCCTTAAATTCTCCCGCTGCAATCTTCTTCATGGTCACATTGTAACATACATGGTCATATCGAGATGACCATGTGTGAATTGCCGTGTCCTTGGATCGCAGTAGGGTCCAAACCCTCCCCCGATGTGTGAAACGTTGTAGCCTCTGTGTCCTCTGCGGTTAAAGCCTTTTGTAGTCAGCGAAACAAGTAAACGGGGTCAGAAGCTCACTCCCCAAACACCGTGTTGTAGACCAGCCCCGCCGCCGCCGCGCCAACAATCGGCGCGACCCAGAAAAGCCAAAGCTGTGCGATCGCCCATCCGCCTACAAACACCGCTGGCCCCGTGCTGCGCGCCGGGTTCACCGATAGGTTCGTCACGGGAATCCCAATCAGGTGAATCAAAGTCAGGCAAAGGCCAATCGCAATCGGAGCAAACCCCTGCGGCGCACGTTTGTCGGTTGACCCCATAATGACCATTAGAAAGAAGAACGTCAGTACGACCTCGGCGACGAGGCACGCCATCAGCGAATATCCGCCCGGCGAGTGTTCGGCATAGCCGTTCGAAGCGAAGCCTCCACTCACGCTGAACCCCGCTTTCCCGCTCGCGATCAAGTACAAAACCCCCGCGCCCGCAATTCCGCCCAGCACCTGCGCAATCACGTAAGGCAGAAGCTCGGAAGCAGGGAAGCGTTTCCCCGCAACCAGCCCCACCGAAACCGCCGGATTCAGATGGCATCCGGAAATGTGCCCAATGGCGAAGGCCATCGTAAGCACCGTCAGACCAAACGCCAGCGCCACGCCGGCAAAGCCAATACCCAACTGAGGGAACGCTGCCGCCAGCACGGCGCTCCCGCATCCTCCAAAGACCAGCCAGAACGTGCCAAAGAACTCCGCAACCGCTCGTTTTCCTATCGGCATTGTGTTTTCTTCTCCAGGTTAATGAGTGTGCGTTTCTACTTCTCGTCTATCTCATACGCGCTCTTCAGCCACTTCTTCAGTTCATCATCAATGTCGCGCTTCGACTTTACTGCAATCCGCCGGGTAATGCGATCTTTCTTCTCGTATCCGCCCGTATCAATCAGCCGTTTCGGAGTCTTCATGTTCCCCAAAGCCAGGCCCAGGTCAATGCGCGTATGCGTCGCCGGTGTAATAGTTGCAAACACATGATTCCTGTAGAGGGAAACCCCTGTCTTGCCCGGAGAAGCCTTCGCCTCTTTGCCCAGCGACAGTGCCAGCTTAAGTAATTGGTCATACAGCGGACGCATCCCCGCGCGCGGCCCCGAGTATTGAGCTTCCACCCAGCCAACCGCAGCCGCCAGGTAAGACTCCGGCGAATCGTCTTCCGTTCCTTTGCCATCCGCCCGCTCCGCAATGCGCGCGGCGTAGTTAGTGCCCAACTTATGTTCTTTCTTAAGCCACTCCCGCCGCTCTTTTTCGGTCGCAGGCCCCAACTTGCGCGTCAGCTCCGTCCACTCCTCCAGCGACCGCCCGGTCTTCGCCGGCAATTCCCGAATCCACTTCTGCATCATGGCCACGCCCGGATGCACGCTGTAAACAGATTTGGCTGCCCTTGCGCTGGGCATAGCTCACCTCCTGAGCACGCCATGATACTTCAACTCCGCGCGCAGCACTCTCGCGATAAAATCACAGGATGCCCAAGAAAACCTCCGGATCTGGCCACAGCACCGGCTTCCTGCGCACGCACAAGAATTTCTGTTTCGTCTGCGGCAAAGACAACGCCGATGGCATGCGCCTGCGCTTCACCTACGACGAGGAGCGCGACTGCTTCGTCTGCCGCTTCCGCCTCGGCAAGCGTTACACGGGTCCGCCGGGACACTCCCACGGCGGCATCATTGCCACCATCCTCGACGAGGCCATGGGCAAGGTGAACAAGTTGCGGCACGTGATCGCCGTTACGTCCGAGATGACTGTGAACTACCTGAAGCCCGTCCCGCTGAACAAACCGCTGCGTGTCGAGTCGCGCGAGGAGAAAGTGAAAGGACGCCAGCACATCAATGTTGCCGAGATCCTGAATCAGAAAGGCGAAGTGCTGGCGCGGGGCAAGGGCCTGTTCATTGCCATTGATCCGCACAAGATGTTCGGGAAATTTGTGGAGCGGTAGGCGTGTGGGGGCGGACACTTCTGTCCGCCCAAGAAACCTTTGCTCAGCCCGGGGCGGAATGTTTGCCGTTTTACCGTTCGCGTCGTAACTTGCTAGTAGTTGAGGTTAGGGCCGAAGTCGGGAAGCTCGCCAGCGCGAACCGCGGTACTCCATTTATCCAACTGCCGCTGCCCACTCTCCCAGAATTTCTTGCACAATGCGAAGTACTGCAACACAACGTCCGACTGACCCTTCTCTAGGAGATCCTTGGCGAGAGTCATGCTCGGTCCGAAGCTATCAAGTTGCGGCGAACCCGGTGTGGCGCCCGCCGCCAACAGGTATTGCCCAGCCTGCTTAATGTTGCCTTTTTGTAGGGCGACGCGGCCGAGTACAAGGTTTCCATAAAAAATGGCATTACCGTAGTTCCAATCCTTGGGATAGTCGGGGGCCATCTGCAAGAGCTTCTTGGCATAAACTGCCGCCTTGTCCATCTCGCCGGCGTTGAAGGATTTTTTCGCGAGGTCAGGAAGCTCGTAGAAGAGATCGCGTCCTTTCAGACCCGAGTCCCTCTTCTCCACGGCCGCCAACTGCTCCCGCGGCGTTGCAGGAGGCAAGCCGAGCCGCGCCAGGATAGGCCGGAGGCCGTTAGCCGCATTTTGAATTTTGCCCGGATCGGAGGTTGACAGAGCCTCGTCCAGCCGAGTGCAGGCTTTTGCGCCGGCAGTGAAGTCATCGTCGCCGGGCACGTCACCACTAGCCCGCATGCGCTCGCGTGCGTTCAAGGTGAACCGGATACGGCGGCACGAGTTCTGCGCGGCCTTGATGTCATCATTGACCGCAGGCTGCTGGCTCTGAAGCGCAGGAGCGGCGAGCAGGATGAGACACAGAGATAAGAGAAGCAGTCGAGGATTCAGCCCAGCGGTGTTCTGTACTGTTTGCACAGGCACAGTCTACATCTGTATGCCAACAATCCTTCGCCGCCCCCGCCCACGTTCAATGCCTAAGTAAGATAGCCAGTTCCACTTACCCGTCAGAAATACAGCTTCAAGGCAAATTGAATGATGCGCGGCGGACGATCGGAGGTAACTTGTCCAAACAAACTATCGCCTCCAATCACTCCGTCCTGGAATGTCGGGCCGTAAAACTGCACGTGATTGAACGCATTGAAGAACTCGGAGCGGAATTCCAGGGACTTGCTTTCCGTAAACTTGAAGTCCTTCGCTAAAGAAATGTCCCAATTGTTAATGCCGGGGCCGCGGAGAATATTTCTCCCCATGTTGCCGTGCGTGAACAGCGGCACGCCCCCGGGCGTGAGCAGGGGATCAGGCTTGAGGCCGACGGGGGACCCAACCTCGCACTCAAAATCCGCCGGGTTGAAATAGTAGTGGCCAGTAGTTCCTCCTCCACAATCTCCCGAAAGCGTCTGCACTTGTCGTGGGTTGTGATAAATCTGAATCGGTGCAATTATGTCCGGCCGGTCAAGATAATTATTTAGTTCGCTCGAGTTGTTTTCCGAGAAAAGCGTGAAGGGATTTCCCGACTGAAAGCTCGCTATCGTGGCAACGCTCCATCCACCGAGAGCTTTGTGAACGAAACCGCTTCCATGGTTTCGCAGCGGTATCTCCCAGATTGGACTGAGGACCAATCTGTGCGTGGCGTCAAAATCAGCCAGGCCGCGATCGGCTACGGGATTAGTTGGATCTGTAAAAGTCGAAGAACGGGCCCTGAAGCCCGACTGTTCGTCGATCGTTTTGGCGAGAGTGTAAGCCACGCGGAATTGCAATCCGTGACTCAGGCGCTTATCCACCGTGAGCTGGAATTCGTGGCTGGAGGAGTTGCCCGCGCTGAGGTTGGTGTAGATTTGCGTGGCGCCCGTGGGAAGGCCGGCGAAGGAGGGCGTTCCGCCGCTGCACGCGGCCAGAGGCCGGGCGCAATCTACGTTGATTTCGTATGCTGTGCTTTGCTTGGTTTTCTTCTCATGGCCGAGCCAGTAATTGTACTGGGCCAAAAGGCCGGAGGCTCCGCCCAGAGTCGCGTAGTTTAACTCGGTGCCGACGATTGCCTTTCGGCTGATACTGCCTACGTAGACCGCCTCGATCATGGTGTCTTTGCTGAGTTGATACTGAAAGCCGTAATTAAAATTCTCCGCATAAGGCGTACGGAAGTGGGGATAAACCACGTAGGCAAAAGGCAGCGCCGGAGAAAAGAATGTGCCGTAATTTCCCCCAGCAATGTAAGGATACGGATCGGGATACAAGGTCTGAAAGGGATCCGCCACATAAGAGCCTTTATAAGGGCCGCTGGGTTGCGCGCTCAGGCAGCCGTTGGCGTTACCCCCATGGCCAAAACACGGGAAATTGTTGGCAACATAGCCAAAAGGCGGTTGTCCTCCAAACTGCAGGTTCAGCGCGCCATCTTCAATGTCATAGAAGATTCCGATGCCGCCGCGCATCACCAGTTTGGCGTTGCCCAGCATGTCCCAGGCAAAACCGAACCGCGGAGCAAAGTTGTTGCGGTCGGGATATATCAGCCCGCGATTGGGCGTGCCCCGGTCTCCCGGATACAGAAAGCTTGGGGGAGCGCTGGGAAACACCGTGGACTGCTGCCCCGGGTACCAGCCAATGATCTGGTTGCGAGGGTCTTGCTGGGGTGAATTGTATTCGTAACGCAGGCCATAGCTGAACGTCAGGTTGTGTGTGACCTTCCAGGCATCCTGGCCGAAAAAATATAACGAGTGCGTTCGAATCCCATAAATCGCGTTGGAAAACTGATAATAGTTGTCAAAGAAGCCGCCAATAAAATCGGCCAGCGTGCTTCCGGTAAGCGAACCACCCTGCCCAAAGAAAAAACTCCCGTTGTTATAAAAATCGAAGTTAAAGTTGTTCTCGACCCAGCGCAGATCGCCTCCGAATTTCAGATCGTGCCGGCCCCTGGTCCACGACAGCGTGTCCTGGTACTGGAACGTGGTGTCGTGGATTTTAGTCGGTCCCTGCGGAGAGGGACCGAGGTTAAAATCGCCGGTTACCGTCATGAGCGGCGGCGCCGTACCCTTGGGATCGTCGGGGTTCACCGTAAGAAATCCCAGGGCGGAAGGCGGTGTGGTCGTAGTGGGCACGTAATCGTAGGTGGCGGATCGGTTCGCTGCGAAACGCGCTTCGTTCACCATGGTTGGCAAAATCGTTCGCGTCCACGTGATATTCCCCGACTGATAACGGTTGGCGTCGGTAAAGCCGGACCCCACCGGCACATCGCCACCCGTGGACGCGCCGTTGATGATCTGGAATGGGTAGGTATCCGGCGTGTCATCGAAAATATAGACGCCCGATATTGTGTCTTTTTTCCCCACGTTGTAGTCGAGACGAAAGATGAACTGGTCATCCCGGATATGAGCGACAGGGTCGGATTCGAATTCATTGCCCGGAAGGTTGGGGCTCGGTAGCGGCAGATAGTCCTTGATGTAATTCTTAATTACCGGATCGACCGGCACTTGATTGTCTTTGTACTTCTTGCCCGTCGCCGGATTGTATAGCTGGGTGCCGGGCAAAAGTTCGCTGAAATCTCCCGTCCGCTCCGCTGGGCTCAATACCGGAATCGCGCCCGAGTTTTGCCCCTCCGCGCGCCGGCTGCCTTGATAGGAAGCGAAGAAGAATAGCTTGTCTTTCTTGATGGGAAAGCCGATCGTGCCCCCGAACAAATTTCGCCTCAGTACAGGCACCTGCTGCAGAAAATAGTCGCTGGCGTCCAGCGCCGTGTTGCGGAAAAACTCAAAGGCGCTCCCATGCACGCTGTTGGTTCCCGACTTGATCACCTGATTGACAATGCCGCCCGACGTTCGTCCATACTCGGCGGTGTAGTTGTTGGTAAGAATCTTGAACTCGGCAACGGCATCTGGATTAGGGTTAACCACGATGTTATTACCCAGGAAATCGTTGTTATCGGCCCCGTCAAGCAGGAAGGTCATCGATTCCGATCGCTGCCCGCTTACTGAGAAGGGATTGCCCGATCCGTCGTCCTGGTCAGGAGCGAAGACGCCAGCTTGCAGCAGTCCCAATTGCATCGTGTCGCGATCCACCAATGGAAGCTGCAAAATACGTTGCGTGGTCTCCACTTTGCCCAGCGTCGCGCTGATCGTGTCCACCTGCGTTACGTCGCCGGTGACTTCGACCACCTGGCTGGTGCTCCCGACTCTAAGATCCACGTCCAGATGCGCGTTCTGGTTGATCTCCAGCGTGATGCCCCGGCGCACATACTTGGTGAATCCCGTTTGCTCCACCGAAAGTTCATACGTTCCGATCGGAACCAGCGTGAACAGGTAATTGCCGTCCTTGTTGGAGGTCACGCTGCGCGCAACGTTCGTGTCGGTGTTCTTCAGCGTCACTTTAGCTCCGACCACGATCGCGTGCGTCGTGTCCCGGATCGTGCCCGTAATCTGCGCGGTTGCTTGTTGTGCCGCCGATTGCTTGGCGCCCAGCAACATCAGGCAAGCAGCCAGGGAAATAGCAATCCTGGAACCAGTTCTGGGGAAGTGGGGAGTCATTGGCCTGGGGGCTCCTGGAAAAGGTGGGCATTACTATGCCACGCTATCCGCTATGAAAACAAGCGTCGTGCCCCGCAGATAAGGAGAATGACGCGGAACAGACAGCTGCACCCGGCGACGCGGACCTACTCCCGGACTTGGCCGCTGCCAAAAACCTCATACTTGGTTGAGGTCAATTCGGCCAGCGCAAAGGGCCCCCGGCAGTGCAACTTTTGCGTACTGATGCCCATTTCGGCGCCAAATCCGAATGCCGCGCCATCGGAAAAGCGCGTTGACGCATTCCAGTAGACCGCCGCCGAGTCCACGTAGCGCAGAAACATCCGCGCATTCTCTTCGTCTCGGGTGACGATGGCATCCGAATGCCGGGTCGAATACCGGTTGATGTGGGCGATGGCTTCCTCGACTCCTCCGACAACGTAGATCGCCATGCAGAGCCGCAGATATTCTTCGGTCAGATCGCTCGCTGTCACCGGGCTGAGCGCGAGTCCGCTGGTGGATTGGAGGGCTCGGCCGTCACCTCGCACTTCCACGCCCATCGCCAGCAATTGACTGGCGATTCGCGGGAGATAATCCTTCGCGATGCTCTCATGCACGAGCAGCTTTTCCGCCGCGTTACACACGGATGGCCGTTGCGTTTTCGCGTTGATCATGATGCGATCGGCCATTTCGAAATCGGCGCTTTGGTCGACGAACACATGGCAGTTCCCAGCACCGGTTTCAATCACCGGGACCGCCGAGTTGGCCGTCACGTAAGAAATCAACTCGGCGCCGCCACGAGGGATCAAAACGTCCACCAGCCCGCGAGCCTGCATCAACTCTTTGACGGTGTCGCGGGTGCTCGAATCGAGCAGTTCGATGGCGCCGTCCGGCACTCCCGCCACGCTGGCCATGATCCGCGCCAGGCACTGATTGCTGCAGCCGGCTTCTTTCCCGCCGCGCAGCACGACCGCATTGCCGGTTTTCAAAGCGAGGGTCGCGGCGTCGACGGTGACGTTCGGCCGGGATTCGTAAATGACGCCGACCACACCGAGTGGCACACGAATCTTGCGGATTCGCAGACCGTTGGGGCGAGTCCACTCCGCCAGGGTCTCATAAACCGGATCCGGGAGTTCTGCTACTGCCCTCACTCCCGCCACCATGTTGCCGATGCGCTCGGCATTCAGCAGCAACCGATCCTGCATCGCGCCTACCAAGCCGCTCGATTCCAGGTCAGAACGATTGTGGTGGAGAATATCCTCCTGGTTCGCCTCGATTGCCTCGGCGATCGAAACCAGCAGGTTGTTCTTCTGTCGAGTCGACAGGCGAGCGAGTTCACCTGCTGCCTCCTTGGCTCGAATGAGCTGGGCGCGAGTCGAGCTACTATCTGCCACGGAAGCCGTCCGATTGAACCTTTCCCTTGCGGGGAGAAAAGTAAGTTCCGATCTTGCGTTGCACAGCCCAGGCAATCGCGTGCGGATGCCGGCCGTTCACAATCGCGACGTGCACACCCGACTCGCTGGCCAGGCGTGCGGCCCGCAACTTGGAGAGCATGCCTCCGGTGCCCAGCTTGCCGCGCCCCTGGCACAGTTCCTCCATCTCTGGCGTAAGCTCGCGGATGGTGCGCAACAATTTCCGCTCTTTGCGTCCGTTGGGACCGTAGAACCCGTCCACGTCCGTCAGTAGAACCAGCCAGTCGGCTTTCGCCGTGGTGGCCAGCAGCGCGCTCAGTTCATCGTTGTCGCCAAATGCGCCCACCAGTTCTCGCACGGAGACGCTGTCGTTCTCGTTGACGATGGGGATCACACCCAGTTTCAGCAGCTGGGCTAGCGTGTTCTGCAGATTCTTGTACCGCAGCGGTGAAGTAAAGTCATCACTCGACAGCAGCAACTGGGCAACCACCTTCTTACCAAAGAACAGCTGCTCATAAGTGTGCATGAGCAGGCTCTGTCCCACAGCTGCGCAGGCCTGCATCAGGGGTACGCTGGCCGGGCGTTCCGAGAGAGCGAGGTTCGACATGCCGGAAGCAATGGCGCCCGAGGTGACGATCAGGTACTGGTGCCGCGAGAGATCAAGTTGATCGACCAGCGCACGCAGGCGCGTGCGATCGATCTTCCCACTCGGTGCGACCAGGCTGGTCCCGACTTTGACTACCAAACGCAAGCTGACTAGGAGTTTAGCAAATGAGGTTTTTGCTTACGACACGGAACCTGCCGGTGAAACATCTGCCGAGCTTGTCGCAGTCGTTCTGGCGGAGTGGGAGGCTCCTCGTTACGGAGTTGCCGGCGGATAAGCACTGGAGAAGCGCCAATGCAGGCTCCGCTTTCATTGCAACAGTCCCGCCAGCTCTTCCACGCCCCTCCGCAGTTCCTTCGGTTCCACCGCCGCAAATCCCAGCACGATGCCATTCATCGGCTTTTCCCCGGAGTAATACTTGCTCAGCGATTTCAGTTCCACTTGCCTGGCCGCCGCCGCATCCACCAATTTTTCCGCCGAAAGCCCCTCATGCAGGCATCCGATCGTCTGCAATCCGGCTTCAACGTTCGAAATCTCGATCGCTCCATGCAGCTCCTTCGTCGCCGCTGCCAGCAAAACGCCCAGCCGCTCCGCATACACTTCGCGCATGCGCCGGATGTGCCGCGCAAAATGTCCTTCGCGGATGAAATCACAAAGCACGGCTTGCCCCAGCAGCGGCGGATGGTGCGTGCTGACCGATTGCGCCGCCGCGAAAATATCGGCCATTTCCTCGGGAACCACCAGGTAGCCGAGCCGCAACGCCGGAAACATGACGGCGCTGAAGCTGCCGCCGAAGATGACCACTCCCGCGCGGTCAAGCCCCTGCAAGGCCGGTACGGGGCGCCCCGCATAGCGATACTCGCTGTCGTAGTCGTCTTCAAAGATGAGGACGCCCGCGGTGCGCGCCCATTCCAGCAGCGCCAGCCGCCGCCGCAGACTCATTGTCATACCCAGCGGGAACTGGTGTGCCGGCGTCACATACACCAGCTTCGGCCTTGCACCACGGGGGGCCGCGGGCTCAAAATCCAGCCCTTCATGATCGACGGGGATGAAGCGGATTTTCGCCCCCACCGCGCGCAACACCGCCGCCGCCCCCGGATAGCCCGGCTCTTCCATCCACGCCGGGTCATTCGGGTTCAGCAGAAGCCGCGCCGTGCGATCCAGCCCCTCCTGCGCGCCGGAGACGATCAGCACTTGCTCCTCGGTACACTTCACGCCCCGCGATGTGTTCAAGTATTCGGCAACGGCCTCGCGCAGCGGACGGTATCCAAGGGGCTCGCCGCCTGCAAGCAAAGTCGTCGACGCTCGCCGCAACCGGCTCGCCGTTACTTGCGCCCAGAGCGCAGTCGGAAACAAATCGAGCGCGCACTGATTGGCCCGGAACGCACGTACCGGACGCGTAGGCGCGGAGCGAAATGGCGCGAGCCGTTTCGCATATTCGGAAAGCGCAAAGGTCCGATGAGCGAGGCGCTGATGAGCACGAGGCAGACGCTGCTGCGCGAAAGAATGAACCGGGCCGCGCACCTTCTCGCGAGCGCCCCGCATGGTGAGCAGTTCTTCAGGCAGTACCTTGCTGACATACGTGCCGGAGCCGATGCGCCCGTCGATGTATCCCTCGGACTGCAGTTGTTCAAAGGCAGCGAGAATGGTTGTGCGCGAAAGCCCATAAGCTCTGGCGAGGTCCCGCGTGGCCGGCAGCCGTGCCCCAGGCTGAAGCCGCCCTTCAAGGATCGCCGTGCGCAGTTGCTCGTAGAGCCACCGGTAAAGCGCAATCCCGGCAACCGGATGCCCCAAACTAAGCGGCAGGGAAGTAGTTTTGCGCGGCATCGGAGCAATCAGTGTTTCGCGCCATTTTGAGCGCCATCAGAGTACGCTCAAGTGGCCTTGTCCATTCGTCATAAATGGACATTACGATAATACCATTGTTCGACTACTATGAGACCGCACAAGAAATGGAGATCGCATATGCCGCAAAACAATGGTCATTCGAACAACGGAAACACCAGCCTTCGCCTCAAGACCGGCCTGGCCGAAATGCTGAAGGGCGGCGTCATCATGGACGTCACCAACGCCGAGCAGGCCGAGATCGCCGAAAAAGCCGGCGCGGTAGCCGTCATGGCGCTTGAGCGCGTGCCTGCGCAGATTCGCGCCGAGGGCGGGGTGGCGCGCATGGCCTCGCCCAAGAAGATTCGCGAGATCATGGCCACGGTCGATATTCCGGTCATGGCCAAGTGCCGCATCGGCCATTTCGCAGAGGCGCAGATCCTGCAAGAACTCGGCGTCGACTACATCGATGAATCCGAAGTCCTAACCCCCGCCGACGAAGCGCATCACGTCGACAAGCACGCCTTCACCGTTCCGTTTGTTTGCGGAGCCCGCAACCTGGGCGAAGCTCTCCGCCGCATCGCCGAAGGCGCATGCATGATCCGCACCAAAGGCGAAGCCGGCACCGGAGACGTAGTCCACGCCGTGAAGCACATCCGTCAGATTGTGCAGGAGATGAGGATTCTTACTGTGCTCGGCGAAGAAGAACTTTACGCCAAGGCGAAAGAGCACCAGGCTCCGTACGAATTGGTGAAGATGGTAGCCCGCGACGGCAGATTGCCGGTGCCAAATTTCTCGGCCGGAGGAATTGCAACGCCAGCCGACGCCTCGCTAGTAATGCAGCTAGGAGCCGAAGCCGTCTTCGTAGGCAGCGGAATCTTCATGAAGAACTCGACAGAGTTCGCCGACCCGGAAGAAGCCGCCAAGCGCGCCCGTGCGATAGTGCAAGCCGCCACGCATTTCAAGGATCCTAAAGTGTTACTGGAAGTTAGTGAGGATCTGGCAGGCGCGATGAAGGGATTGGCAGTCGCCGGACTGGATGAGGCGCATATGCTGCAAACTAGGGGCTGGTAGCAAGGCTGGCAGGGCTGTGAGTTGGTGGATGAGGTTCGAGATTGAAGAAGCGTGTAGCCGTGGGGGACGCTATGCGTTCTCTGCTGATGGTGATGCCGAGTTTTCGCCGGCAAGCTGTGGGAAGTCGGCCTCGTTGATCGATCCGCTAAGTGTAGGCGTCATCGCTGAACGTCTTCTGTATCGGAGCAAGGCGGAGCTAGGGCACGCCAGGTGCGAGTGGGATTCGACAAGAAAACCAAAAGCCCCGCTAGTCAGGCGGGGCTTCGACAATTGCCAGTCGGTACGCTGCCTTTCAACATCCCGACTACTTCGCCGGCACGGCGAGATCCTCCAGGTGCGCTCCCTTTTTCGCTACGTAGAACGCGAGCGCCTTCACGGGCGCGGTCTTGCTGGCGTTCTTCACGTTGTGCACTTCTCCGGCCGACGTGGTGAACGCCTCGCCCGCTTTCACCGTCAGCGCCGGTTTGCCCTGGGCCTCAAAAATCACCGAGCCCTCCTGGATATACACGATCTCGCTGCCCGCCTGCGTGTGCTTGCCGCTCTCTCCACCCGCCGGTACCTCACGCTGCACCAGAATGGCTTCCCACCCCGGCGCGGCCTTCAGATCTGTTCTTTGCAGGACCGTCCCGCTTTTCAGACCTTCTTGCCCGCTCAATGTCTGGCTTCCCGTAAGTCCGAGCGCCACCGTTACAACCAGTGCCATCCCAACCAAAAACCTGACGCGCTTCATAGAGCCTCCTTTCAAACCGAGCGAATACTATCACAGCTAGTAGATAAGAGAAGCCGGGTGCCCTACGTTTCGCGGTTTTCGAAACGTGGGATTCGACCAGCGCATCCATCTTGGGGTGCTGACGCTGCGCTCCGCGTGCGGTGACGCCAGCGGTCGGGATCGCGCATCCGATAAAATCAAGTTAGATCGTTTTGGCGAGCGGCCAACGACAACCATGACCATCGGTGTCCTAGCCCTGCAGGGCGATTTCGACGCGCACCGGCGCCGGCTTGAGGAGCTGGGGGCCACGGTTGTGCTCGTCAAGAAGCCCGAACAGCTTGACCAGATTGACGGCCTTGTCATTCCTGGCGGCGAGTCCAGCACTTTTCTTAAGCTGCTCGGCAAAGAGGGCTTCGCAAAACTCAAAGAGTTCGTTCTCACGCGTCCCACATTCGGAACGTGCGCCGGCGCCATTCTGTTGGCCACGCAAGTGGAGAATCCTCATCAGCCTGGTCTGGGCGCGCTCGATATCACGGTCCGCCGCAACGCCTATGGACGCCAGGTCGATAGCTCGATTCGCGAAGGCCAATTCCAGAACAGTCCGATCGAGATGGTCTTCATTCGCGCACCCAAAATTGAGCGCGTAGGTAAGCACGTCGAAATAGTTGCCACCGAAGGAAACGATCCGGTGCTGGTAAGGCAGGGCCGGACCCTGGCGGCGACGTTCCATCCCGAATTGAGCGACGACCGCCGCGTTCACGAATTTTTTCTCGGACTTGTGAGCGAACAGCCACGGACAGGCTCTAGGTAGTGCGGCTCGGCGCGAAAAATCATGGGACCAATATTTTGGATGGTGTCGCTACCGGCGGATGATGCTAGTTGCCTACGGAGATTACTGCCGAAGAAATTTACTCGCTGAAATGGCGCCGCACGAGAGTCGCTAATCCGACCAGACCACTGCCCAGGGCGAGAAGAACGCCGGGCTCCGGAAACGAGGCCTTAAGGACAGTCGGTCGTGCAAAGGCAGTTGATGCAAGAAGGACTACGAACAGAATTCCGCAAAACCAATTGCGCACAGGGAAGAACTCCTTTCGGAGGAGCGTCGTACAGTAAACAGGTGCAAATGAGCTTCCAATTTTTTCCAAATTCAGCGGGCGTTCACAATCTACCTCTTAACAGCGATTTTGCAACCTAAATCCTGACGTAACCCGATTACTTGGGCCGTCCAGCGCGGGTTTTGATGTGCAATACTTTGCACAGTATGGCCACTTTGTGGCAAAGTCGCGGCTCCGAGATCTCGCTCCCATTTACTATGCTGAGAAGGTCGAGCGCGCTCCGATGGAAGCTCCAGAACTTCAAATCAATCCCGTAGGGTTTTCGTCTTATCTGCGCCTTCTGCATGGAAACCGAAACTTCCGCCGTTTGTGGAGCGCGCAGATAGTCAGCGAAATCGGCGACTGGTTTTACACGCTGGCGATCTACAACTTATTGCTGCAGCTGACGGGGCGCGCCGGATCGGTTGCGCTGGCACTGGTGCTGCAAGTTTTGCCGCAGACTCTGATTGGCCCGGCTTCGGGTGTCCTCAACGACCGGCTGCGCCGCAAACACGTCATGATCGCAGCCGACATCGGACGCATGGCGATTGTGTTCTGCATGCTGTTGGTTCGTTCGCGAGAGATGGTGTGGCTGGTGTATCCGCTGCTGGTGGCGGAAACCTTGCTGGCAGCTTTCTTCGAGCCGGCGCGCAGCTCCGTGATCCCGAACGTTGTTGGCGAAGAGGATGTGGTTCTGGCCAACACGCTTTCGTCGGCGACTTGGTCTGTCAATCTTATGCTCGGTGCAACGGCGGGAGGAGTGGTTGCAGCCCTGCTCGGGCGCGATGGGGTGTTCATCCTGAATGCGGTGTCGTTCCTCGTCTCTGCGGTGCTCATTCTCGGCATGCAATTTGCCGAGCCGCATGTTGAGGGAGCGCGTCCGCTCCACGTTCGCGAGCTTATCGATTTCTCGCCGGTCATCGCCGGAATTCGCTACGTGCGGTCGCACGTCCGCCTGCGTTCCACAGTGCTGGTCAAAGCCGGCAACCTCATCATCGGCCCCAGTTGGGTGCTCTTCACAGTCATGGGCCAGCGCGAATTCCCAGTGCGCTGGCATGGACTCGATCCCGCCCGCGGCGCTTTTCTGGGCATGAGCCTGTTGCTGGGCGCTCGAGGACTGGGCGCGCTGGTCGGTCCACTATGGACTGCCCCCTGGGCCGGCCGCTCGATTGATCGCCTGGAGCGAATGATTCTCTATGGATATCTTGCCCTAGCCGCTGGCTACTCTCTGCTGGGAGTCGCAGGGCATTTATGGCAAGCGTGCCTGTGCATCATCGTTGCGCATTTCGGCGGCTCGATCATCTGGGTCTTCTCGACCACCCTTCTGCAACTGCAGAGCGAGGGCCAGTATCGCGGACGCGTGTTTGCCGCCGATCTGGGGTTTGCGATGCTCACCATCGCCGCCGGCGCCTATGTAGCGGGACGATTCGTGGATTGGGGCTTTGCCGCACGCCACGTGGCCAGCGCGGCCGGCATGTTGATGTTAATCCCGGCTCTTTTGTGGGGATTGGCAATACGGAATCGGGCGATCGAGCCATCGGGTGATCTAAAGGGAAATTTCTAATTTGTAATTTCTGACTTGTAATTTGCAGCCTTGCCTCGACGGCCGAGGGCGACCGTACCTGGCAGTGACCCCTAGGCGGCGAATGCGCGCGGATCGAAAACCGTCCGGATCGAAGCGATCTTTCCGTCCTTTATTTGATACCACGAACAAAAAAACGTCGTTACCTTGTCGGTCACGAAGTCGTAGAGCAGGCAAACGTCATCGCCGTCCACAAAGACTTTCTTCATATCGTATCTTCCGTGCTGCTTCTCCATCATCTTCAGGAAATCGCCGGCGCTGCGGAAGGCCTCGCCGGCAGGCCCCTTGATGAAGACATCATCGCCCAGGTACCGCTTCGCGGTCGCATAGTCGCGCTTGCCCATTGCATCGATGTAAGACATCACTACTTCTCTAGCGCTCATACCCACCCTAACCTCTCTGCACAGTCCTAACCACCAAGAGCTCGCAGCTGCGAGCCTCACTAAGAACCTGTTGAATTGCAGATCGCCCGATGACGCGATTACCGGATGGCCCGATCTACAGCAACCGGTCAATCTTCGCCGCCAGAATGAAGTCGGATTCCGTCAACCCGTCGACGGCGTGAGTCCAGAGCGTGACCTCAACTTTCCCCCACGCGAGCAGGAGATCGGGGTGGTGTCCTTGCTCCTCGGCCAGCGCGCCCACGCGGTTGACGAAAGCCAACGCCGTTTTGAAGTCAGGGAACTTGTAGGTTCGAACCAGATGGTGCTCGCCAACCACACTCCACTCGGAGCGCTCGGGCAGCTGATTCAAGATTTCTGAAAGTTGAGCACCCTTAAGCGGCGGAACACCGCCGCGACAGGGCACGCACGTTTTCTCAGCGAGCGAAGGCATAGTCAGGCCCCGGAAAGCACGCGCCAAGGCGACTGTCTAGCGGGCACAGAACCAGGAGTATTGTCGTTCCGAACACCGAACCTTGAGTAGTATCATCCCGAACGAAGCGAGGGATTTCACCCTCCACGGCCGTCGCAGGATCAATCCCTAGAACGGTATATCTTCATCCGTAATCGGCCCCGACCCCGCCGGCGCGTGCTCGGCTTCCGGCACGCTCTGGTCGAAGTTATTCCCGCCCGCCGAGGCTGCCGCGCCGCGCGATCCGCCTCCGGATTCGCCGCCGCCTTCGCCGCGTCCGCCAAGCAACACGAGATCGTTGGCCACAACCTCGGTCATGTATTTCTTCTGGCCCGTCTGCTTGTCATCCCAGGAGCGCGTCTGGAGCCGGCCTTCGATGTAGACCTTGCCGCCCTTCTTCAGATACTCGCCCGCAATCTCCGCCAGCCGCTGCCAGAGCACCACGTTGTGCCATTCCGTGCGGTCCTGCCAGTTGCCGTCTTTGCCCTTGAAGCGCTCATTGGTGGCCAGCGTGATCTTCGCCACCGGCGTGCCTTGCGGCGTGTACTTCACTTCCGGATCCTTGCCGAGATTTCCGATGAGGATGACTTTATTTATGCTTTTGCCGGCCATAATTGGGGGCTCCTTCCAGGACGTTGACCTTCGAGACGCTCACTATAGCAGAATTGGGCATGGTGTTGGCGGTGTCGACCGCACCAGGAATTTGTGACGAATCCGCGAGCGTAGCGCCCCGCGGTTCGAGGCGCGCCTCGCCCCTCGGAGGCCCGTTTACAGGCGAGACTCACTCGACAGCAAATCGTACGCTCACACCGACATCTGAAAGAGCATCAGGTAAACAATCACGCCCGTCACCGACACATACAGCCACAGCGGAAACGTCCAGCGCGCAATCGCCCGATGACGGTCGAACTGCCCGCGCAGCGCCCGCGTCAGAGTAATCAAAACTATCGGCACGATTACGATTGCCAATATCGTATGCGAAATCAGGATGGTGAAGTAGAGGATCCGTATTCCGCCCGTCCCGTGAAAATAGATCACTCCGCCGTGTCCCGGCCAGTGGTAGTACAGGTAAGACACCAGAAAAAGGCAAGAAGTGGCAAACGCCGTTAGCATCACCGCCCGATGCGCCGCGATTTTGCCGCGGGCAATCAGTGTTCGTCCGGCGACGAGCAGCACCGCGCTGCACCCATTCAACGTCGCGTTAATCTTGGGGAAAATAGAGTAGTCGATCATGAGAGAAGTCTAGTTGTACGGGGAAGGGCGGGGCTTTGGCAAGAGCGGGAGGGGTCAGAGGTGAGAGGTCAGATTGCAGAGGTTTAAGATAAGGTTTCAAAGCTTCAAGGTTTCAGAGTTCCAAAGGGTCGTCGAGAATCGGGATGGCGGTCCTTGAAACCTTGAAACCTCTCCCACCCCTCTGCAATCTGACCTCTGACCTGTGACCACATCGTGCTTTGCGTATAAAATGAGTTCACAATGTCCGATGTGGGCACACCGCAACCCCCGCTACCGGCAGCGGTGCCAACACAACCCGCTTCCAGATCTCTGCCGGTCGTCGCCGTCTGGGCGCGTGACCTGCTGGTGTCGCTAGCCATCTCTGCCTTCATCATTGTTTTCCTTTACCAACCGGTGAAGGTTGAAGGCACCAGCATGATGCCCGGCCTTGAAGACCAGGAGCGCATTTTCGTCAACAAGTTTGTCTATCGCTGGGAGCCCATCCAGCGCGGCGACATCGTGGTCTTCCGCTATCCGCGCGACACCTCGAAAAGCTACATCAAGCGCGTGGTCGGCGTCGCCGGAGACCGCATCCGCATCGAAAACGGCCAGGTTTTCGTCAACGAAGAAGCCCTCGACGAAAACTATGTCCCCAGCGAATACGCCGACGCCCGCTCCTATCCCGAGGTCGTCGTCCCACGGAACAGCTATTTTGTGCTGGGCGATCACCGCACCATGTCCAACGACAGCCGCGACTTCGGCCCGGTCAACGAGCGCTACATCTACGGCAAAGCTGTCTTCGGCTACTGGCCGATGGAGAAGCTGGGACGCTTGCGGTAGCCATCCGCCGTCAGCAAAACCCCGTCATCCCGAGCGGAGCGTGGTGAGCAAAGCGAGCTACGCGGAGTCGAAGGACCCTGGAGGGCTAACCTGACCAACAAGCTGTGACAAGTCCAGTTCCCGATTCGGGCTGTAACCCACGAAAAGTTAGTACCGGCGCGCTTTTGCCACGCCGATAATGTGGTGCGCGTGGTTGCAGGCCCGCGCTGGCCCTGGCTCAGAAGTTTCTCGACCACAGAGAGCAGAGCCTGACAACCGTCGCCGTTGTCAAGTCACTGCGAGTAGTCGGCCCGCGAGACGTTCAGCCGGCGCATCTTGTTTTGCAGTGTCGTACGTCTCAGGCCAAGGCGTTCTGCCGCCCCATCGGCGCCGGCAACCCTGCCTGAAGCTGATCTCAGCGCATCGATGATGGCCTGCCGCTCGGCCTCGTGAAATGTGGGCGGGCAGTGAAATGTGGGCACCGAGTTGCCGCCATGCGCCCGCATCCCGTCCTTCAGCTCTGCAAGCGGGACATTCAACTCAGTCCCCTGCGTGAGAATGACGGCGCGCTCGATGAAGTTTTGCAGCTCGCGCACATTACCCGGCCAGGAGGCATTCGCCAAGACTTCCATCACTTCCCCGGGGATCGATTTGATTTTCTTTCCCATTTGTCGTGACAGCTTGGACACAAAATAGTTAACAAGCAGGGGAATATCCCCGCGCCGCTCGCGAAGCGGCGGGATTTCAATGGGGAAGACGTTAAGTCGATAAAAAAGATCCTCGCGGAACTTCTCCTCTCGAATCATGGTCCCAAGATCGCGATGGGTCGCGGCGATGATCCGCACATCGACATGGATCGTTTTGGCACTCCCCAAACGTTCGAACTCCTGCTCCTGAACGGCACGCAACAGCTTTGGTTGCAATTCCAGGCTGATGTCGCCGATTTCATCGAGAAAAAGCGAACCATGATCGGCGAGCTCGAATCTGCCTTTCTTTTGCATCAGGGCTCCAGTGAAAGCTCCTTTCTCGTGTCCAAACAGTTCACTTTCCAGCAATCCCGCGGGAATCGCAGCGCAGTTCATTCGTACCAACGTGCGATCTCGCCTGGAGCTGAGATTATGAATTGCGCGTGCAATGACTTCTTTGCCAGTTCCAGTCTCACCGTGCAGAAGCACCGTCGAGTCGGTCGGTGCAACAATGGCGATCTGTTCCAGCACTTTGTGCAGCGCGTCGCTTTTGCCGACGATATCACCGAAGTTGTGCTCGGACCGTATCTCCGATTCCAGGTAAAGCCGTTCCTCTTCGTCGGAGGTAATACACTGCCGGATGGCATTCAACAGTTCTTCGTCGTCGAAAGGCTTTGTCAAGAAATTCGATGCGCCTGCTTTGAGAGCGCGCACTGTCATTGGGATGTCCCCGTGGCCGGTAAGGAATATGATGGGGATCTGAACATCCAATTTGGCAAGCTTCTCTTGCAGGTCGAGTCCGCTTAGACCGGGGAGACTCACATCCAGTATCAAACAGCTTGGTGTTTCAGATCGCGGGGCTGCCAGGAACTCCTCGCCGGACGCAAATGTCTTCGCCACCAGTCCCGCGGAGCGAATCAACGCTGCCACGCCTTCGCGCGCGGACGGATCGTCATCCACTACGTAAACCAGGGCTGCTGTATCACTCATAGGACCTCCTTGGCTTAGTTTGTAACCGGCGGTTTCCATGTCAACGCCGAGTGGACGGCATCGAGCAATTCATCTTCACCGAATGGTTTGGTCAAATAGGCAACGGTCCAATCGGAGCGAGCTTCGAGCCTTGCACGGTCGTCGGATGCATGCGCCGTGATGAAAATAACCGGCACGTTATGATTGCGGGCCAAGAGCCGGCGGTGGAGTTCGACGCCACTCATCCCTGGCAGGCGCACATCTAATATGAGACAGTCGGCCTTACGAGGATGGGTCGAGTCCAAGAACACCTCTGCTGAGCCGAACACTCTCACTTCCATGCCGACGGACCGGATCAGGCTTTCAAGCGATTCGCGCACCGAAATATCATCGTCGACTACTGCAATAAGAGGCTCCATTTGAGGCTTCCATTGATTGCATAGCAGAGGACGGGACAAGAAATCTATTACATCTTGGTGGTATATCCACAAGGAGTCCGCCAGAGGTTCTACTGACGGAGTCAATCGTAGTTTGTCAATTTCAGGTTCGAGCAGGCGCCTTATGCGAGCGAACCCCCAGGGCCTCCGCCATCCTCACCAGATCCGCGAGAGACTCGGCATGCATCTTCCGCATGACGCGCCCGCGATGAATCTTGACTGTGTACTCGGCTATGTTCAGTTCGGCGGCAATTTGCTTGTTAAGGAGTCCGGAGATCACCTGCTGCATGACTTCCTGCTCGCGGGCGGTCAGCGATTCATACCGGTCTTGCAAATCGCGCATTTCGGCGTGCTGCTGGCGGGTTCGCCGATCGCGTTCGATGGCCTCCTGAATTGCCCGTAAGAGTTCCTTGTCATCGAACGGCTTGGTCAGAAACTCAACCGCTCCCGCTTTCATTGCCTGCACGGAAGCTGGGATGTTGCCATGGCCTGTAAGGAAAACGATGGGGATTTCCAGTCCGACCTCGGCCATGCGCTTCTGCAGATCGAGGCCACTTAGACCCGGCAGTTGCAAGTCCAATACGAGACAACTAGGCGGCTCGGCGCCGGGGCGGGCCAGGAATTCCTGCGCGGACGCAAAGGTCTCGACCTGCAAGCCCGCAGACCGAATCAGACTACTCAGTCCCTCCCGGACCGAGGGGTCGTCGTCCACAATCGCGATAGTTGCGTTAGGCTCCCGCATCTGATTCTTCTTCGTGGTACTTCGGGAGAGTAAAGTGAAAGGTTGTGCCTGGGCCGTCCTTGGCTGTGGCCCATAGCCGGCCTCCATGGGCCTGAAGAATGGAACGGCTAATGGAAAGTCCCATGCCCATGCCGCTGGGCTTGGTGGTGTAGAAAGAGTCAAAGACTTTGTCTATCATCTGAGGGTCAATACCTGTCCCCGAGTCTTCGACCGTTACCAGCACTTGATCCGGGTCAATATTCCGGGTGGTGATCACTAGCTCTCGTGCCCGGTCATCTACTTTGCTCATCGCTTCGATAGCATTCATGGCCAGGTTCAAGACCACTTGCTGCAACTGCACCTGATCGCCGAGAACAGGAAAAACGTCATCCCCAAACCGCGTTCGGATAAGCACGGCGTTTCTCTTCGCTTCGTCGCCAACGAGGGCAAGGACTTCCCGGATGGTTTTATTCAGGTCCAGCTTCTCCCCAGACGCTACGGCCTTCTTTGTCAGGGCGCGAATCCGGGCGATGATTTCACCGGCTCGCTTCCCGTCGCGGACGATCCGGCGGGCGGCTTCCCGGGCTTCCTCCAGATCAGGCACATCTCTGGCCAGCCAGCGCAGGCAGGCGCTACCGCTACTCACAATGCCCGAGAGTGGCTGGTTGACTTCATGCGCGATCGAGGCGGTCAGTTCCCCCAGTATGCTTACCCGGTCGATGTGTGCAAGATCGGCCTCGAGTTGCCGCAGCTTGTCGCGCTGTTCTTCGGCCCGCAAGCGGTCGCTGATGTCCCGGGCAACCTTCAGCAGGAAGCGATGCCCGCCATACGAAACCAGGCTGGTGTGTGCTTCGACAGGAAAGGTTGATCCGTCCTTTCGCCGATGCCAGTGTCTGTCGAATACGGTCTCGCCCGCCGCCGCCCGCTCCGCGGCGGATTCCATCTCGGCTCGATCCGAATCCAGGTGGAAGAAAAGCGACGTCTTTCCGATCATTTCCTCCCGAGTGTAACCCAGGCCCTCGCAGGCCGACCGGTTCACATCAACAATGGCCCGGTGCTCAAGATCGTAGACGAAGAGGGCATCGCCTGCGTGGTCTACAAATGTGCGAAAGCGCGTCTCGCCCTCGCGCAGCGCGTCTTCGGCGCGCTTGCGTTCGGTGATATCTGCTGTCGTGCCCACCACTTCAACCACCTCTCCATTGGCATTCAAAACGGGATGGCCTATGCCATGGAGGTGTTTGACTGTTCCATCGGGCAACACGGTTCTGAACTCGACGTCGGAATCCACTTTCTGATGGATTGCCCGATGGAACGCCTGCACGTACTTGTCGCGGTCTTCCGGGTGTACGCGCTGCATCGCCTGGCCGTGCGTCGGTAATCCATCTTGCGGGTCCAATCCATAAAGCCGGAACAATTCCTCCGACCAGTACAATGGCTCGGGCACGGCGTCGGTGGCCCAGCTACCTGTGTGGGTCAACCTTTGCGCTTCCGCCAGGTAAGCTTCGCTGCGGCGAAGTGCTTCCTCGGCGCGCTTGCGTTCCGTCACATCTGCCGTCGTGCCGATGTATTCAAGAAGATTGCCGGTGCTATCGAACACAGGATGGCCGATTATGTGAAGGTCCCGGACCTCGCCATTCGGACGTACGATTCGGTATTCGTCCTCATAATTGGTCTTCTCGCGAGCGACTGTCAGCAATCGCTCCCGCACTCGAGGCAGGTCATCTGGATGGATTCGCTCCAGAAATCTTTCCAGACTCGGCACACCTTCGTCTGGATCGAAACCCATAATCCCGTAGCATTCCTTGGACCAGTATTGGATACCGCTGGCGGGATTCCAGGCCCAAGTGCCCGAATGGTTTATCCTCTCCGCCTCCGCCAGATAAGCTTCACTGCGTCGCAGCGCTTCTTCGGCTCGCTTTCGTTCCTCGATGTCGGTGCGCGTGCCGTACCACCGCAGGACCCGCCCCTGCTCATCACGCAGCGGATTGTCCCGGATCAAAAACCAGCGATACTCTCCCTCCTTCCCCCGTATTCTTGCCTCCATCTCAAAAGGAGCACCATCGGAAGACGCCCGCTGACGAATGATCTCTAACTTCTTTAGATCTTCCGGATGAAAGATTCGAGCAACTGCTTCTTTTGACTTCGCTTCTTGCGGAGTAAGGCCGGTGTAGTCCAGTTCTCGTCGGTTGGCAAAAACAGGACTCCAGTCCGAGTCGAAAACAAAGACTTGCTGCGGAATCACACCGACGATCTGCCGAAGTTCCGCTTCGCTCTGCCGGAGCTTTTCTTCGGCCCGCTTTCGCTCGGTGATATCCATCGCGGGGCCGACCAATTGAACGATCTCTCCCGCCTCATTCAGGACAGGATGCCGGATGATATGAATATGTTTGATCGTTCCGTCAGGCAGCGCGATCCTGTACTGGTCGAATGTGTCTACTCTTTCACGCAGCGACTTCTGAAAGCTGACTTCTACCCTGGTCCGATCCTCGGGGAGGATTCGTCCAAAAAGTGCTTTCCTGGCCGGTATACCTTCTTGCGAATCGAATCCAAAGATTCGGAACATCTCCTCGGACCAGTAAGTCCATTTGTCACTGGCCACGTCCAGCGCCCAGCTGCCCGTGTGGCTCAGCCGCTGCCCTTCCGCCAGATAAGCCTCACTTCTCCGCAGTGCCAGCTCGGCCCGTTTGCGCGCGGCCCGCGAACGCAGGGTGACGATGCCGAACGCCATGTCGCCAGCCAGTTCCTCAAGCAGCCGAATCTCTTCCGATGTAAAAGCGTCGGGCTGCGCGGAATGAACGGTGAGGCTGCCGAAGGCATTGTCGTTTTCGTCCTTGAGGGGCAAGGCAATGCCGGAACGAAAACCGTGCTGCAAAAGGCTCTCCCGCCAGGGCGCCATTCGAGGATCCGTTGCGAAAGCCTGAACGCAGCAACTTTTCCCGCTGCGGATGGCCTCTCCGGTGGGGCCGCGCCCACGGTCCGTGTCGGCCCAGGTTATGCCGGCGGATGCGAGATATCCCTCCTCGGCCCCGGTCCACGCGACCGGGCGTACGCTTTTGGCCTCGTCGTATTGGGCATAGCCCACCCACGCCATGCGGTAGCCCGCCTCCTCGCAGACGATCCGGCAGATTTCTTTGAGTAAGGTCTGCTCATCGGTGGCGCGCAGAAGCGTCTGGTTGCAGTTGCTGATCGCTCGCAGTTCACGATTCAAACGACGCAACGCCTCCTCGGCACGCTTGCGCTCGGTGATGTCGCTCACCAGGGCCAGACAGCCGCGGTCCTGTCCATCCCCTAGAACCGGTGATATGCGCAGCAACGCCCAGACTTGAGCCCCGTCCGCCCGCAGGAAGGGGAATTCGTAGTGTTCCTGGAGCCGTTGCTCCCGCTGGAGCAGGTGATTCAGTAACTCGTCTTTTTTCTCCTGCGGCACAAAGGGCAGAATGGATTTGCCGATCATCTCCCCCGGCGATGTGCCCAGGATAGCGGCCATGTTTTCGTTGGCGAATACCGTCTTGCCCTCAGCGTCGACCGACCAGACCCCTTCCTGAGCGGTCTCCACGAGTTGCCAGTAGGCGGTTGCAACGGAGTGGCGCTGGCGCAAAGCTTTTTCCACGAGCACGTACATGAGGAGGGTACTCAAGGAAATGAACAGAATTCCCTTGGCCTCTGAAACCTTCAGAAGGTATGCATTGGATAACCCGAGCCCATGTACCAAGCGGTCGGTAAATAAGATCCAGCAACTTGAGAACGTGAAATACAGCAGCGCGATGGTGCGCGATCCTAGTTTCAGACGCTCGACATTAAGCTGGTCGTGAGTCCGACGAAGATCTGCCTCGGCGCGCTGCCGAAACGTGCCGAACCGAGACAGGAGCGCAGCGAACGCTGCAAAAATGACGAAATAGGGGATCTCGGACCGGTTGATGTAGATGGTGTGGACCGGCTCCACGAAGTACCAGTAGAAGCTGATCGTGGACAGGATCGCCGCCAGCACGGCAGGTCCCGCTCCTGCATACCAGGAACTTATGGCTACCGCAAACAGCAGCAAAAGCGCCGAGGGGACGCGAAAGCCGAAATGCTGAAGGAGTAGCGAAATCCCGAGTGCGACACCGATGGAAACAACCGCAAGACCGTAGCGTTGGAGATAACTCAGGGGCAACGCCTCTGATGATCGATGGGCTACGGACTTATTCGCATCGATACCTGACCGGTCCATTTGTTCCACCACCACCGATCGTACTGTCATTCATGGTCGTTCAGCCACTCTCGATCTGCTACACCTTGGCCGATTTGACCTTCCGCTGCTTCTGCGCTCTCAATACCTTTGCTTCCGCTTGAAGCCAGTCATCCAAGGCGAAGCCATCAACGGTGGCGCGTTGCTCGTACAACTGATCGGCGCAATTGCGGATGAGATCCTCGATGTCGGTTGATTGGGCAGCTTTGGTTGCGCGAGGTTGCCTGGATCTTGACTTGGCTATCATGGGAGTACCGCTCCATCAGATACCGTCTGGCAGACCTCTAAGAGGCTCTTGGAGCGTGCCTGCGATCATTTGTGTTCAATCTCAAACAATTCTCCAATGCGTTGAGAGCATAGAGCGCATTCTCGATAGCCTCGGTCTCGCCGTCGGTACTGGGAGAAGCTGCAAAAGCTCTCGGGACCGAAAGACCATTGCTCGCCGGGCTTCTTCGATGCGCAATGGTAGCTTGCTCGCGTCCGTCTCGAACAAGGCAGCGTTGTACAATCCGCGCCGGCTTCGGAGGGCTTCGCCAGTCTGATTCCCGCCCATCACTCGCTCTGAAAACTACACTTAGCACAACAGGTCAACTGAAGTCGGTGATAGAAATCACGTGTGTGAGGTCTCGACTCCTCCCCTCTTCTTGGCTAAGGAAACGCCAGCAACTCACTGATCAGTCGGGCCCTTGTTGCAGACTCAACACGGCGCCTACAGAATTACACACGGCCTCCACACGGCAGAGGCCAGACGGCGAAATCATCTCTCCTCACGGGCAACGTTGCCGACCACAACACATCCCCAGTCATTGCGGTTCAACGGTAGACGCCAAGCCCTTATGGGCTGCGCTCTACCATAGGGCTTCTTTCGAATTCCTACTCCTTTACCCATGGCTTGCACCGTGGCCTTCCTTCTCTCGCCGCGCCTGGTATTCACCGGACTCTGCCACAAGAACGCCGTGCGCTTGCAGAAAGACAGGGCGTGCGCGTTTCTGGAGAAATCGGAGTTGGGGCTGGATAAAGGATGCGAGGCATTCCTGCAGGCTCTGGCGGGGATTGTGCGGGAGCTAAAGCTGGAGGTTCCGGCTGGGGCCCAGGAAGCAAGCGCAGGATCGTAAGGAAAGGGTGGGGCACCCACGGAATCAGGTTCCGGGATGCCCCATTCCTACCCAAACGCAGACATCAATAGTTTAGGATCACTTGTTTCGGCACAGATCCGCCGTAGTTGCATTGTGGAGTCAGTCCCCCGGAAACGTTGGATACTTTCCATGCCGGGTTGACTGGGGCATAGTTGTAGTTCAGGACTATCTGGTTGTTGAAACCGAGCGCACCACCGTAACCAGATGACTCGCCGGCAGGATAATCGCCGCACTGGATGATGTTATAGACCTCCATTACCCCGCCAAATGCCCAATTGAAGGTCTGCCCGTTGCTTGGGGCGTCATTCATCTCGGAGAAGGCACCCGTCGCGTCATCAATGATAACGATGTCCCACTGGCTGCAGTTCTTCACTCCCGAAGCACAGGTGGTTACAATGTAGCCTTCGAGACTATGTCCGGAAGCGGTGTGCTGCGGAGTGGCCTCCCAAGTGTTGCCACTGAGGCAGCAATTCCAGGCAGCGATGCCCCACGCATTGGCGTAATCGGAGTTCCACCCCAAAACAGGCTGAATGATAGTCAGGTCGTTCTTGTACGCCTCCAAGCCGTTGAAAAAGTACAAGGTCTGGCCGTCGGCGTTGGTCGGTGAAGGTGGGACCTGCCACTGCGCGTAGATTTCTGCATAGTTTTGAACGTCATGGATGCTGGCGTATTCGATCCAAGCATGGCTGATGTCGGGGGGTTGAGTTGCGGCCGGCTCGGCCCCAGTTACCTTTTCTCCGTCAGCTCTGAAGTGCGGGAAGGCGCACTGTTGGACGTTCTCAAACATTCCGTTTGCGTGCTGTACGGCGTTCATGTCCTCCCGCAGAACGTCCCCTTCGGCCAGGTGTTTAACGCAGCTGGGATGGAAATAGCCGAATGGAGTCACGACAAAATCTGCCGGAACTCCCGCGGGAGCATGTGGACCCGCTGAGGTCAGGGCCTGGGCCGCGGTCACGATCATAAACAAAGCGAGCATCACTACCACTAAACCTGTGAAACGTCTCATTGTTCTCTCCTTCCCCCGTAGGGTTTGGTTTAAGCGTCGTTCTGGTGTTCGGTGCAAGCTGGGGCTTGCCTCCCCCGAAAAAATGGTCTGTAGAACTCGGACAGGCATGCGTCAGAGCCGGTCTCGCGCATGCTCACGAGTATTTGGGAAAAACACTCGGGTCCGCCGGGAGGATTATGACAGCACCTAAAGTCGCAGCAAATGCGTCATTTCTCCTTTCAGAGCGTGACGTGACGCATGGGGCAGTCTAGAGACCATCAGAACGGTCTACGTGCGTGTAGCGCGTGCGGACGCGAGTTTTCCCCGAAGAGGTCTTGGCAAAGGCAGTGCAGTCCTCGCTGCCGCCAGCGAGCTTATGTGAAGCGCCAGCCGATCAGGACCGACGGATACTACGGCGCGTGACAAGTGCCTGGGTTCATTGCCGCGCTGATGGAATGCCGCCGAGATCGTGTTGAGCCGTAAAAAGTCCAAATTTGGACAAAGTGAGTGCCGCCGTATCAACCTTCGCCTTGACAACTTGCGCCGGCCCGGTCAACAACTTGCCCAACAACGAGCTACTCCCCAGTCGCAGGTTCGGTCCTTTGAGAACCAAGTGGTAGGGCATGTGCCAGTGACTAGGGTTTTTGGGCAAGTCTCATTCAATCGGAACTTCTCTTGACTCTTCAGACCATCTCTTACAACTCGTGTCGAAATCGGGACTGCCCCAGTGTCAAGCGCAACTCTCTTTGAACTCAGGCCCCAACAAAGCAATTGAGTTTAGTGTCAGGGAAATGTTGCCGCGCGAGAACCGTCTTAACGAAATGTATGCGTATTTTCATGGTCATCTTCTCCTTAGAAAACGTGCTGCAAGTTGCCCACCGGTAAATCCAGCGATGCCGCCACATCAGCAATCGTCATCGCCCCTCGCTCAGTTGACGGTGAGCGTCTCTTTGCTGGTTTGCCGTTGGGTGTGGTGACGACGATCTTGCCCGTCTTCGCGCCCGCCGGAACGTCAGCCTGAATGAGGGTCGGGTCGACCACCGTGAAGCTTGTCGCCTTCACTCCGCCGAAAGTCACCTTGGTAGCGCCGACAAAGCCGCCACCCACGATTCCAACCTGCGTGCCGACCGCGCCGCTGGTGGGGTCGAGGTTGGTGATCGTGGGGAGAATGTGCAGCTGCGTGTCGCTTTGAACCTGCTCTTCTACGCCTGCCGGATTGGTAAGGGTAACGGTTGGCGGTTGGGCTCCAACCTGGGGTGGCGTAGACGACAACCCTTGTGACGGGACATGCGATGCATTTTCCGTCGCGATCGCTGAAACATATGTACGCCGCTCGCCGCTAACAGGGCTGGTGCATCACTCCGACCGCTAACCTAACTCTAAATCTTCCTTGTGGAACCGCGAAAGACTTGGGCCAATGACTTGCCAGGCGCAATTTCAGTACGGGCCCCTTGCCCGCATCGTAGAGGTGGTACGGATGAAAAATCTTTCATCTTGACGGGAAAAAGCGATGGCGGGTAAAAATATAGCTCCTTGTGGGATCAAAAAAAGGAAAATCCCAATTAATAATGTTTTGACTATACGAGATGGGCGATGGTTAGGTTCTTATCGTTCTCGAGCCAGAAAAAAAAGTCTGTAATTTTCAAAACAAACACAGCGCGGAGCATCCGATATGAGCCGTAGGCAATGGCGGGTCGTTTTGTTGTTCCTCACCGCAATAGCGACGCAAAGACTGGCGCGGGCAACCGTAGAGTCGTCTTTCTCGCATTTAGCCGCAGCCGGCTGGAGAACGGCATCTTTCTCCGCGGTTTTCCAAAGCGGAGCGACGCAGGGACGTCAAGCCACTCGTACCGAATTATCGACAATACCATCGGCCGACGGCTCATCGAAACTGATTCAGGCGAGTGTGGTTTCGCAGACATCTCCTGCCAGCGGCACGGTGATTTTCCTTTCTGGGAATACGATCCTGGGCGAAGTGTCATTGGACGCGGACGGCAACGCTGTCCTCCCCATACCGAATGGCCAGGATGAGCTCAATGTAGTCGCCCAATATTCCGGCGATATACTTCACAACGGTAGTTCCAGCTCCCAAGCAGACAGCGCGCCGGGGAACGGCTCTCCGGTTCAGATTTGGCCCGCCGACGTGGCGTTCGGGACTCATGGTGTGGGTGCTTCGATCCAGCCGCAGACAGTAGTCGTGAAGAATGTCGGAGCATCGGATCTAACGATCATTGCGGCCGAAATCACCGGTCCAAATTCTTCCGAGTTTTCGATCGTGAGCAATACATGCCCGGGAGTTGAGGCCGTGCTGCCAGCGGGAAAATCGTGCAAGCTGAAGATCTCCTTTGCTCCATCCAGCACGGGAGCAAGCGCCGCAACACTTCGAATCGCAGAAGGCAACACGAACACCTCTTCGGAAGTCTCACTCACCGGAATTGCAGTCGACGGAGCAGTCGCCACTTTCATTCCCAGCACCTTGGTGTTCCCGGGGCAGGTCGTTGGCGTGCCTGCCGCCGGCACGATCGTGCTGCAAAATACCGGCAACATTTCCCTGACACTAAACTCATTTGCTTTGTTGGGGTCGCCTGAGTTCAAAGAGACCACAACTTGTGCTCTCAATACACCGATTCCACCCACTGGTGAATGCAATTTTACCATCAAGCTTACGCCCGGCAGCATTGGTCCTAAGTCAGCTACCCTCGTGGTGACTGACAGCGAAAGCGACAGTCCGCACACTATTGCGATTAGTGGAAACGCAACGAACGCTCCATATTTACAGGTAAGTCCCGCGCCGGTTACGTTCCCCTCCATTGCCGTCGGCGATTCGAGTTCAACGGTTGCCAAGATTACCAACGTAGGAAACAAGGCACTCACGCTTTCTAGTTTCCAACTAGCTGGGCAAGCAGCCTCGGACTTTGCGGCGACTGCGAATGGTTGTGAAGGCAGACTCAAGCCGGGTTCGGGTTGCACTGTGACCATTACCTTTGCGCCGACCGCGATCGGGACTCGGAACGCCAGTCTCGTAATCAGGAGCAACGCTCTCAACAACACGTACTTGCTGGGACACACAGGAAACGCAAAGCCCTCGGGCGGTGGAAAACTCTCGAGTACCAAGATCACGTTCCCGAAGCAAGGCGTTGGAGTCACGAGCGCACCCCTGTCAGTTGTTTTGTCCAATACTGGGAAGACCACACTCTCCGTTACCGGGACTTCGATTAGCGGCGCGTACGCAGGCGACTTCTCGGTAACGACGTCGGGATGTTCGTCGATTGCTCCCGGCTTCGCGTGCTCGATCAGTGTCACATTCACGCCGACGGTAGCGGCGAAAGAAGCTGCCACACTGGCGATCACAACCAATTCGGGCACGCTGCCGAAAATCAGTCTGAGTGGAACTGGAGTGAACGGACCCTTTCTCGCATTCGCGCCGACGACCCTGAAGTTCGGTTCGGAGCCGGCGGGACAGCAATCGGCGCCTCAAGCCATCACTTTGACCAATACGGGCAATGCGCCGCTGATTTTGCGATCGCTCGCTGTCATAGGAGCGCAGTTTACCGACTTCGCGGAGAGCGACACCTGCGGCGCGCCAGCCACTCTGGCCGTGGGCGCTAGCTGCACCGCAACCGTGACTTTCACACCCGCATCGGTGGGAAAGCGGAGCGCTACGCTGACGGCAACCGACAACGCTTCCCCAACCACGCAGACCGCCACGTTGTCGGGAACCGGCACCCAGGGAACCGGTCCGCTGATTACGCTCCAGCTGAGCCAGCCCAGCATCTACACGTTTTCGACCGGCGGAGGCACAGTAACGATCCCAAATCCCGCGCCGAGCGGTGGACAACAGATATTCCTGTCCTCGAACAATTCCAAGCTCTTTGCCAGCCCCGGCCTCCCGACATCGGTGACCATTCCCGCGGGACAAGTGAGCACAAATTTTTCTTTCCCCACGTCGACTTTCTCAGGCGGAGCCGTCTTGACCGCGTTTGCCGACAACTTCCAGAACGGCACGGCGACGCTCACCGTCAACGAACGCACAATGACAATGACGCTCTCAGCTGCCGTCGTGGGAACCGGACGCAGGCTCACGGCGGCACTTAGGCTGGGACAGCCCGCACCTACCGGTGGTGCGACGATTAACCTTTCGACCGCGGACCCAACCATTGCCGCCATCTCGCCGGCGAGCGTATTCATTGCGGCCGGAACGACCAGCAGTACGACCGCAATTTCAGTGACGGGTGTTCAAGGGGGCTCGACGACGGTTTCGGCTCAGGCGGCTGCCGTCGGCATTCTGCCGTCCGGTTTTACGGGAGCGAGCGCAAGTGTTTCGGTCAGTAGTCTTCTGCTTACGCTCGGGCAAAATCTCGTCCTGGCTCCCGGCCAGACGCTGCCGCTACCGATTACTCTCTCCGATAACGGGAATCCAATACCGGTTTCATTAACCAGTTCTCCGACAGGAATCGTGACGTTCCCGAAAAACCCGATGTCCAATACCGCACAAATAACGGGAGCCAAAGCTGGCGTCGCAACGATCACAGTCATTGACCCTTCTGGGAAGTACGCCTCCGATACCGCGACCGTCACTGTCGCTTATGCACTGAACTTCTCGCCGGCGACAACCCTGAACGTAATTGACTTCAACACAGCAACCGTTCAGCTCAATCTGTCAGCTCCCGCGCCATCGCCAGGCTTTACGGCAACCCTCAGTATGGCTGATTCCACGATCGCCACCGTGCCGAGCAGCGTCAAGTTTGCCACAGGTGCCAGTTCGGTGACCGTAACCGTGAAAGGAGTAGCAGTAGGGAATACGACTTTGAGCGCGACCGGGACAGGTGCCAACACGGCGCAGGTTGCTGTTAGCGTGGGTCCGGCAGCTACACTCGCGTTCAGTCCAGTTACAGTTGGGAAAGATCTGGAAGTAGTGGAAGCTGGGACTCTCTCAGAGCCCGCTCCCGCCGGGAACCTGCTGGTCACTCTCACGTCTTCAGACTCCACCAAGGTCACGCTTTCTCCGGATGGAGTGACGGCTGGCACGAAGAGCATCACTGTGCAGGTCCCCGCCGGATCAACCTCGCCTCCGCCGTTCAGCATCATCGGGCTGAACAATTCGGGCACATACACCGTGACGGCCACGGCCACCGGCTACGCCCCCGCAAGTATCAATGTGACCCTCGCGCCATCAGGCTTCGTTATAAATTCGCAGGATATCCAGACGGCAGTCGGGTTGCCGGACGCAACGGTCACCGTGGTTCCGGCGCAATTGGATCCAGCCACTCTGGCGGTTGTTGTCTCACCCCAAACTGTACGTGCAGGGGCCAACTTCAATGTCACCGTCACCAGCTCTGCAACCGCTGTGGGAACGATTGTGACGTCGCCGGTGAACTTCACCGGTGGAACCAATTCCGCCTCGACAACCTTTCACGCCGTGTCGGCGGGCAGCTCGAATGTCAAGGTAGTCGAGCCCGGCGGCTTCAGCCAGCCGGCGAGCCAGACGCAGATCACGGCCGCGGTCAGCAGCGCTGGTTTCGTGGGAGGAAGCTCGGTCTCCATCGGCAATAACCTTCAGCTCGGCTACAGCCTGACTCTGACTCAGCCAGCTCCTGCTGGCAATCTGCAGATCACTGCGACCAGCAACAGTCCGAGTCTGCTGCTGTCCAGCTCCACTTCCACACTTGGGAGCGGCTCGTTGTCTGTTCAAGTGCCGGCTGGATCTACCAGCGTGCCGACGATCTACCTTCAGGCCTTTGCCGGAACGGGGTCAGCGATCGTTACATTGCAGGCGCCGGGATATTTGAACTCGAGCTTCACGGTCAACTTCGTTCCGTCCGGATTTGTCGTGTTCGGCCAGTCCTGCGGATTGGTAAGTACGATTTCCACGACTACACTGGCAACCGCAACGCCAGTGGTAGTTCTTATCGAACCTCTGGATCCGAACACCTTCCAGCCGAACCTCGTCAATACATTTACTTATTATTGCGCGCCTCAAATCACCGAACCGTTTGCGCCCGGCACCAATCCCGTGTCCGTCACCGTAACAAGCGACACGCCCACGGTCGGAACGATTACGACCGGGACTCTGACTTTCAATGGCGGAGACGGAGACCAGAGTACAGGTTTTCTGCCAGTGGCGGCGGGGTCCGCTAATGTGAACATCAACACACCAGCGGGATACACCGCGCCCGCCAGCGATCAACAAGTTGCGGCAAGCGTGGTACCGGCGAGCATGTATTTGAGTTCCACCACTACCGGCCAGAATCTGCAGAGCCCCCTCAGCCTGAGTCTTGGAACCGCTGCGCCGCCGGGGAACGAAACCATCACGCTGACCAGCGCAGACGGCACGATGCTGCTGTTGTCGACCGATCCAACCGTACGTGGAACGCCCACGCTCAATGTGATCATTTATGCGCAAAAATACTCGCCAACAGCCACAATCTATGCTCAGGCGCTTGGGGGAAGCGGAAGTGTCAATGTCACCGCGAGCGCCCCTGACTTCGGCACGGTAACCACTGGTGTGCCCCTGGTTCCATCCGGGTTTGTGACTGAAGCAGAAGTGTACGGATCGCCCGGCTCGTTTACGATTACTCCTTATTCGCCGGATCAGGGTCTGGATATACTCGCTGTGCCCCTAGATCCGAACACCCAGGCTGCTCCCTATATCTGCGGTTACCTCCCATACTGCAATCCCAGCCAACCCTTGATGCCTGGCGTCGGGCCGGTCAATGTCAATCTGAACAGTTCCGACACCGGGGTAGGCTCGATTACGACAGACCCGGCTGTCTTCAACACCGGCGACAGCGTCCAGACCACAACATTCCATCCCATCAGCACCGGCAGCTCAACCATAAGCCTGACACCAACGGCTGGGTTCACAACACCCAGCAACGAGCAACAAGTTGCCGCGACGGTTTCGAACGGCGCGGTTTACCTGTATGCTTCCAATGTCGGTGCACAACTTGAGACTCCCGTGAGCACTAGTCTGGGAGTCCCCTCGCCGAACGGAACGGTAATTACCGTCACGAGTGGCAATCCCTCGTTGCTCGTACTTTCCACTGATCCCACGATCCCGGGCACTGCCTCCGTCCAGCTCACTGTGCAACCAGGCGCTGGCTCGAGCACGACTCCCGTGTACGCGCAGGCGCTAGCTGGAAGTGGTTCGGTCACGCTGACGGCTACTTCTCCTGGGTACGACGCCGCGAGTACCGCGGTCAATCTGGTGCCTTCCGGGTTTGTCATCGCTACCACGTCGTGTTGGGCTTCGTCGTTTTCGACCACGCCCCTTTCGGGAGCACAGACTCTTGCGGTTCTCCCTGTTCCACTTGATCCGAGCACTCTCAATTTCACCGGAGCGAGCTGCTACTCCTACAGTTCGCAGCAGATTGCTCCGGGATTTGGACCACTCACCATCGCAGTCACGAATTCGAATGGCGGTGCCGGAAGCATCACAACAACTCCTCTGACCTTCAATGTCGGCGATAGCGTGCAATACACTGCTTTTCAGCCAGCGAGCACGGGCACCTCGACCATCGGTTTGGGAACGCCTTCAGTTCCGGGCTTTGTTACCCCGAGCAATTACCAGCAGGTTGCCGCTACGGTGGTCAATCCGGTGATTTCAATTTCGGCGGGGAATTTGGGAGTCAACCTGGAAGCTCAAGTCGGTGTTTCCTTGTCCCAGCCTGCGCCCGCGACGGGCGAAATGGTGACCGTAACGAGTTCAGATCCGAGTACGGTAGTCCTTTCGACTGACCCGACAGTCCAGGGTTCAGCGTCGGTGCAGGTTAATATTGCCAGTGGCTCCTACTCTCCGAGTATTTCGGTTTACGCACAGGCTTTGGCCACAGGGGGGACTGTTAATCTGACCGCATCCGGCTCCTCCTTCGATCCTGGTTCCGCTTCAATCTCGATTGTGCCCTCCGGGTTTGTACTTCTTGCCAACTACTGCCCAACTTCAGTCTCTACAACTCTGCTTTCCGGGGGTACGAACCTTACTGTCTGGGCCACAACGCTTGATCCAACGACACTGAACGCGAGCCCATACTCGGACCCATACTCCTATCCTTACTGCTTCCCGAGCTACCCAAGTCCAAGCTATACGCAGCTGCTGGCTCCAGGAGTCGGACCGGTTAACGTCACGGTAAACAACAGTAATGCCAGCGTGTGCAGCGTCACGGCCACGCCAGTTACTTTCCAGACCAACACGAACTCCCAGACGACCGGGTTCACGCCCACGTCGAATGGAAACACCAACGTTTCGATAAACACGCCTTCCGGGTTCAGCACACCATCGAACTACCAGCAAGTGGCGATATCGGTCGTACCCGCCTCGATCAATGCCAACAACATCAGCGTCGGCCGGTTCATGGAGGTCAGCACCTCGATTAGCCTGGGTGCCCCGGCTCCCTCTACCGGGCTGACTGTCACGGTCACCTCCGCCGATCCGACCAAGGTGCAGTTCTCCACCGCACTGAACATCGCCGGATCGGCCTTAATCAGCTTTAACCTGAATCCTGGCGACACCGCAACGCCTGCTTTCTACGTGCAAGCCACCTGCTCACAGGGTGGCAGCAGTTGCACTGGTTCGAAGGGAATCGGCAACATTGCCTACACGGTCGTGGCGCCGGGGTATGCTACTGCCCAAGCGACGGTGAGCGTGATGCCGTCGGGATTCGCTTTCCAGAACATTGGAACCAGTTTCAGTACCACTACGTCCTCCGCCGCTACGACTCTGACCGTCATACCGGTAGCGCTTGACCCGACCTATCTCACGGTCGTGGATTACGAAACGCTTGTACCGGGCGTAGGACAGACGTCAGTTTCAGTCCTCACCAGCGCCACTTGCAATGGCACGTTGAACCAGACTGTCGGAGCCATTACGGTTTCGCCTGTAGTATTCATGGGTGCGGACAATCCCGATTATCAGACCACGTCATTCCAGCCGCTGGCACAGGGCAGCGATGTGATTTACATTCCTGCTCCGGCAGGTTTCAGCCAGGCAAGCACGGGGAATTGCGTTACAGCTAATGTGACTCAGTAACGGTTTGGTCGCGAGGAACTAGAAGCGCAGAGCGGACCAGCAGCCGCTCCGCTACAGGCACGTTGAAGGATAACAGGGCCACTGCTTCATATCTTCAGCGCAATACTTCAGATCGGTCGACCGTAGCGGGTTGACCTGACCGATCTTTTGTACCAAGTGGAATGTTAGTGTAACGCCTCTTTTGAATCTTGTCCGTAGTCGCCGTCGAGGGTGTGGAGATGTGGGAAACGGGTTTTGTTTTCCACATCTCCGTGCCCCGGTTTTGCAAGGATGGCCTGTGGTGCTGGCGGCCGGTAGCCCAACGCCGAGTGCGGACGCTCCGTGTTGTATTCCACCCGCCATCGCTCCGTCAGAATTTGGGCCTCCTTCAGCGAGTAAGAGATCTCGCCGTTCAAAAACTCATCGCGCAACTTGCCGTTGAAACCCTCGCAGTACCCGTTCTCCCACGGACTCCCAGGCTCGATGTACAACGTCTTCGTCCCCAGTTTCGCCAGCCACTGCCGCAACTCCCGGGCGATGAACTCCGGCCCATTGTCCGAACGAATGGAACCGGGGTTCTGAGTGTAAACGCCTGTTTTCGCCAGTTGACAAAGTCAAGCGCCGAATTTAGGACGTTCGGTCAAGGCCCCGCCCAACGCGGGACATCGGTGACCCAACCCTCCCCTTGCCTACGGCTGATAAATCTG
>Ga0326727_10002271_pt1 | contig 66779 bp, 58 predicted proteins | sample MB2enrmetagenome_FD_207643 | JGI IMG/M metagenome (GOLD analysis project Ga0326727, IMG submission 207643) | Lab enriched peat soil microbial communities from McLean, Ithaca, NY, United States - MB29MY | ecosystem: Environmental > Terrestrial > Soil > Wetlands > Peat | place: USA: New York...
GGACGCGATCCGCCCGAGACGACCGAAAACGGCGTCGTCGGGTTGCTGTTTCCGTTGACCTGGTTTGACGCCGACGAGCTCGCGGCCGTGGCGCACGTCGAGGCCGCGGAATGATCGGCCGCGCCGCCCAACTGTCCTTCATGGCGGACAGTTTGCCGCAGGGCGCCGCGCCGAAGCCGAATCTCCGCGCTGTTTGTTCCTTGCTGGCCGACGTGCACAATACGCGCGGCAGGAAGGACAGCAGGTCGTCGACCATGCGTCACGACGCCACGAAAGCGAACCCGGGGGCTGGCGAATGACTCGCCGCGCCGTCGCTTTCCGCCAGGCCGACGTCTCGCGCGCCGTCAAGGGCGCCGCGGCGGCCGGGCTCGCGATCGCGCGGGTTGAAATTGACGCCGCCGGGAAGATCGTCATCATAACCGGCGCGGCTCCGGAAACGACGGAGGACGCGTATGCCAAGTGGAAAGCAGCGCGAAATGCGCGTGAGGCTCAAGGGCGTTAGTTCCGCGACCAAGACGCTCGCGGATGGCCGCAAGGTCACGTATTTCTACGCCTGGCGCGGCGGCCCGCGGCTCGAGGGCGCGCCCGGTTCTCCCGAGTTCATCGCGTCCTACCAAGCGGCGGTCGCTCAGCGCCCGCGGCCCGCGGCCGGCAATCTCGCGAGCCTGCTCGACGCCTACCGGGACTCCGAAGCCTTCCGTGGCCTCGCGCCGAAGTCGGCCAAAGACTACGCGCGATTGCTCGACGCGATCGGGCGGCAGTTTGGCGACATGCCGCTCAACGTCATCGGCGCCGCCGGCGCGCGGGGCGATTTCCTCGCCTGGCGCGACGAACTCGCGCGCGCCTCGCCCCGCGGCGCGGACTACACTTTCGCGGTTTTCGCGCGCGCCCTGTCTTGGGGCGCCGATCGCGGCTTGATCGCCGGCAATCCGTTGAAGCGGCATGGCCGGGTTTACCGGGGGAGCCGGGCCGAAAGCGTGTGGAGCGAGGCCGACGAAGCGAAATTCCTCGCCTGCGCGAGCTCGCCGATCGCCCTCGCCTTCATGCTCGCCCTCTGGACGGGCCAGCGGCAGGGCGACCTCCTGCGCCTCGGCTGGGGCGCGTACGACGGTCGGTTCATCCGTCTGCGCCAGTCCAAGACCGGCGTACGCGTCACGATCCCCGTCGGCGCGCCGCTCAAGGCGATGCTCGACGCGACGCCGCGCCTCTCGCCCGTCGTCATCACGTCCGGCGACGCGCGGCCTTACACGTCGGACGGTTTCCGGGCGAGTTGGCGTAAAACCTGCGAACGCGCCGGCGTTTCCGGCCTGACCTTCCATGATCTGCGCGGGACGGCCGTCACGCGCCTGGCCGTCGCCGGCGCGACCGAAATGGAGATCGCCACCATCACCGGCCACGCGGTCAGCGACGTGAAGTCGATCCTCGACGCGTTCTACCTCAACCGCGATCCGGCCATGGCGATCAGCGCCATCGCGAAGCTCGAAGCGCGAACAAAGTTGCAAACCGCTCTGCAAACCGGCGGCGACGGTTCCACCTGACCGTCACCTAACTCTTTGATTTCGATGGTGGGCGCACAAGGGCTCGAACCTTGGACCCGCTGATTAAGAGTCAGCTGCTCTACCAACTGAGCTATGCGCCCATCGAATCCGCCGCGCCTCGGCCCGGCCAGGCGCGGCATGTAGCAAAGGCGGGACGTCGAGTCCAGCCTTGCGGCGCGACCATCGGCCGCGCCGCCGCGCGCGTCAGTTGCGCGACTTGTCGACCAGCTTGTTCTTGGCGATCCACGGCATCATCGCGCGCAGCTTCTCGCCCACCGCTTCGGTCGGGTGGGCGTTGGCGCGCGCGCGCATCGCCTTGAACGCGGTCTGGTTGACCTTGTTCTCCAGCATCCACTCGCGAGTGAACTTGCCCGACTGGATGTCGGTCAGCACCCGCTTCATCTCCGCTTTCACCGCCGGGTTGACGATGCGCGGCCCGGAGACGTACTCGCCGTACTCGGCGGTGTTGGAGACCGAGTAGTTCATGTTGGCGATGCCGCCCTCGTAGATGAGGTCGACGATCAGCTTCATCTCGTGCACGCACTCGAAATAGGCCATCTCGGGCGCGTAGCCCGCCTCGACCAGCGTGTCGAAGCCGCCGCGCATCAGCTCGACGACGCCGCCGCACAGCACCGCCTGCTCGCCGAACAGGTCGGTCTCGCATTCCTCGCGGAAGGTGGTCTCGATCACGCCGGCGCGGCCACCGCCGATGCCGCTGGCGTAGGAGAGGCCGAGGTCGTGGGCGTTGCCGCTCGCGTCCTGGTGGATCGCCAACAGGCAGGGCACGCCGGCGCCGCGCTTGTACTCCGAGCGCACGGTGTGGCCCGGCCCCTTGGGCGCGACCATGATGACATCGAGGTCGGCGCGCGGCTCGATCAGATTGAAATGGATGTTGAGGCCGTGAGCGAACATCAGCGCCGCGCCTTGCTTGAGGTGGGGCGCGATCTGATCGCGGTAGATCTCGGCCTGCAGCTCATCCGGGGTGAGCATCATCACCACGTCCGCCCAACGCGAGGCGGCGGGGACGTCGAGCACCTTCAGCCCTTCCCCTTCGGCCTTCTTGACCGAGGCGGAGCCCGGCCTCAGCGCCGCGACCACATCTTTCGCGCCGCTGTCGCGCAGGTTGAGGAGATGGGCGTGGCCCTGGCTGCCATAGCCGACCACCGCGACCTTCTTGGCCTTGATGAGATTAAGATCGGCGTCCCGATCGTAATAAACGCGCATGGAATGTCCCTCGCGGGCGTTTCGACCCCTGCTTCTTCGCGAGGCAGGGCGGGGGCGAAAACCGCCGAGCCGATCGGCGCGTTCTAGTGAATGGGCCGGTTCCGATCAAGCGCTTCGCCACGATCGAAGGCGGCGAGCCGCGACGGGGCGCCCGCGACCGCTCGCCGCGCCCCGGATTCGCCCAGCGCCCAACGTTTGACATGGATCAAAACGCCGCCGAGGACCCGGCGGGCGACGGAGAACGGCTTGAGCTCGCCGGCGTCATGTTTCGCCGCGACGGGCCTCCCGCCGCGCCTTTCGTCGGCGGCGAGCGCGGCCCACCCGCCGGCGCGACCTTACGCCACGAATGCGGCGCTTCGCCCCAGCAGCGCCAAGATTGTGGCGCTCGGTGCGCCACGCGACTGGGGGCGGCTTGAGGTCGCCGGCGTTATTCTCTACCAGGACGGGGCGCCTCGCGGCGCGCGTCGGACGGCGACGACGGAGACGATTGACAGGATGGGACCCAAAACGATTGCGGCTGGGCCGCTGCGCGCCGCGCTGATCGCGTGCGCGCTGGTCTTCGTCGCCAGCGCGGCCTCGGCGACGCCGGCGCTGGTGATCGACGCCGACAGCGGCAAGACGCTGTTCGAGCGCGACGCGACCGAGCCCTGGTATCCCGCCTCGTTGACCAAGCTGATGACCACCTATGTCGCGCTGCAGGCGGTGCGCGAAGGCCGGCTGACGCTCGACACGCCGCTGACCATGTCGGCGCGCGCGGCGAGCATGCCGGCCTCGAAGATGGGCTTCGCCCCCGGCGTCGAGGTGACACTCGACAACGCCCTGAAGATGCTGATCGTCAAGTCGCCGAACGACGTCGCGGTGATGATCGCCGAAAACATCTCGGGGTCGGTCGAGGGGTTCGCCGACGAGATGAACGCGACGGCGCGCCGTCTTGGCCTGCGCGAATCGCACTTCGTCAACCCCAACGGCCTGCACGATCCGACGCACGTCTCGTCGGCGCGCGACATGGCGATCGTCGCCCGCGCGCTGCTGAAAGACTTCCCCGAGCACGCCGACCTGTTCGGCATCGGCGCGCTCAAGCTCGGCTCGGAAGTCATCCTCAACCACAATGGCTTGATCGGCCGCTACCCTGGCGCCGACGGCATGAAGACCGGATTCACCTGTCCGGCCGGGTTCAACGTCGTCGCGACCGCGACCCAGGGCGGTCGGCGGCTGATCGTCGTCGTGCTCGGCGCGCCCTCGGCGCGCGAGCGCACCGTCGAGGCGGCCCACCTGTTCGACCGCGGCTTCGCCCAGTGGGGCGGCGGCGAAGGCCCGGCCGCCGACCTGCCGGCTTCGGCGACGCTTTCGGCCCCCGACATGCGCCCGGAGATCTGCTCGCGCCGCAACCGCGCGGCGATCGTCGCCGCCGAAGAAGAGGACGAGGCGGTGATCGCGCCGGTGACCCGCGCGGCCGGCCGCTCCCCGACCCCGCCGGCGATCGGCCAGGCCGCGCCGGCGACTGCGCCGATGACCCCCGAAGCGGCCTCCGAGCCGGTCCATTTCGATCCGGTGCCCGTCTTCATCGGCCCGAAGCCGGGCTGGACCGGACCGGTTCTGGCGGCGCGGCCGCCGGCCGGAGCGCCCGCGCCAGCCCCGGCCGCAACCGCTTATTCCGGCGACAAAACTTCGATCGTCGAGGGCGCCGACGCGCACAGCGCGCCGGTGGCGCTGCAGGGCGCGCTGCGCCCGGTCAAGCCCGCCAAGAAGGCCGCCGCGCCGCCGCCCGTCCATCAAAAGCGGGTCAAGAGCGCCGCCGCCGACAAGCCCGCGCACGGCATGCCCCCCGCTAAGCCGGGCAAGAAGAAAGACGCCACCGGCGCTCCGAGCGTTCCGTGAGGGCGCGCCGGGGCTCCAACCGACGTAACAAAACCGTGAGGGGCGCCATAGTTTGGCCCGGATATCGTCAAGCGCGCGCCTTAACGCGCAGGCATAAGGAAACTGAGCCGCGATGGTTCGGTATCTGGCCCGCTCGGTGTTATTTGCCCCCCAGCCCCCGAGCGGCGGTTAGAACCGTAAGATTGCCACGCAGGCCAGCGGATCGGCGGGCCCCCTCCCAGCCGATCCGCTTTTTTTTGTCCTCAGCGTCGTTTCGCAGCCGACTTGAAACGCGCGCCGCCGCGGCGATATCAACGCGGCCGGCGCATAAGTCGCGGTTGTCGCGCCGCGCCGGCTTAGCGATGACGAGGCGAAAGTGACTGCCGAGGTTTCCTCTTCCGAAAACGCCGAGACGAAAACCCAGAGCTTCGAGGCCGACGTCTCGCGGCTGCTGCACCTGATGGTCCATTCGGTCTACTCGGACCGCGACATCTTCGTCCGCGAGCTGGTGTCCAACGCCGCCGACGCCTGCGAGAAGCTGCGCTACGAGGCGATCGCCAAGCCCGAGCTGATCGAGGGCGGCGGCCCGTTCGTCATTGAGATCGCCGTCGACCCCGAGGCGAAGACGCTCGCCTTCGTCGACAACGGCGTCGGCATGAGCCGCGCCGAGCTCGTCGCGGCGCTCGGCACCATCGCCAGCTCGGGGACGCGCGCCTTTCTCGACCGGCTCGCCGCCGAGGACGTTGGCAAGGAGGCGGCCAATCTGATCGGCCAGTTCGGCATCGGTTTCTATTCGGCTTTCATGGTCGCCGATCAGGTGGTGGTCGAGACCCGCCGCGCCGGCGCCGGCGAGGCCTGGCGGTGGTCCTCCGACGGCCAGGGCGCCTACACGATCGCGCCGCTGCCGCTCGACAAGGCGCCGCTGCGCGGCGCCCGCGTCATTCTCCATCTTAACGAGGCTTCCCACGAATACCTCGAGCCGCAGCGGCTCGAGCGCGTCGTGCGCGAGCATTCCGGCGCCGTCGCCGTGCCGATCGACCTCATCGACAAGCCCGCGGCTGAGCCGCGCCGCGTGGCCGACGGCGCGGCGATCTGGGCGAAGCCGAAGAGCGAGGTCAAGCCGGACGAGTACACGGAGTTCTACCGCGGGCTCGCCGGGCAGTTCGACGAGCCGGCGCTGACCCTGCATTGGCGCGCCGAAGGCCGCTACGAGTATTCGGCGCTGGCCTTCATCCCCGGCTCGCGCCCCTTCGACCTGTTCGACCCGGCGCGCAAAGGCCGCAACCGACTCTACGTGCGCCGGGTGCTGATCACCCAGGACGCCGACGTCCTGCCCGGCTGGCTGCGCTTCGTCCGGCTGGTGGTCGACAGCGCCGACCTGCCGCTCAACGTCTCGCGCGAGCTGATCCAGCAGAGCCAGGTGTTCGCCGCGGTGCGCAAGGGCGTGACCAACCGCGTCGTGCAGGAGCTGGCCAAGCTCGCCGAGAGCGACGCGGAGAAATTCGCCAAGGTTTGGGAAAACTTCGGCGCGGTGATCAAGGAGGGCCTGTACGAGGACCCGGAGCGGCGCGACGCGCTCTACAAGATCGCCCGCTTCGCCACCACCAGGCGGCCCGAGGGCGGTCGCACGCTCGCCGACTACGTCGGGAGCTTACGCGAGAACCAGACGGCGATCTATTATCTCACCGGCGACGACGCCAAACGCCTCGCCGCCAGCCCGCAGCTCGAAGGCTTCCGCGCCCGCGACGTCGAGGTGCTGCTGCTGGGCGACCCGGTCGACGCGTTCTGGGTGTCGACCGCGGCGGGCTACGAGGGCAAGCCGTTCAAGTCGATCACCCAAGGGGCGGTCGACATCAAGGCGATCCCGCTGAAGGAGGGCGCGCCGGCGCCCGCCGAGACCTCGGCCGAGGTCGCGACGCTGATCGCCTTCCTCAAGCAGACGCTCGAAGCCGAGATCGCGGAAGCGCGCGCGTCCGACCGCTTGACCGACAGCGTCGCTTGCCTGGTCGCGCCCGAGTTCGCGCCCGACCGCCAGCTCGAGCGCATCCTCGCCGCCCACGGGCGGTTGAGCGAGCGCGCCAAGCCGACGCTCGAGGTCAACGCCGGCCATCCGCTGACGCGCGCGCTCGCCCGCCGCTTCGCTTCGGGCGCCGACAGGGCGCTGATCGCGGACGCCGCTTGGCTGATCCTCGACCAGGCGCGGCTCGCCGAGGGCGAAGTCCCAAGCGACGCCCCCGCCTTCGCGGCGCGGCTCAGCCGGCTGTTGGAGAAAGCGCTGGGGTAGAGGGGTTGGCTTTGAGGCCGACGCCGCCCTCGCCTCGCCATGGCGGGGCGAGCGTGCTTGGCGATGACGAACGTCGCGTCGTCGCTCGCCACCGCCCATCCCTAATTTTCTCCCCGCTGCGCGGGGATAAGCGACGACGCGCGGCGGGTCGACCGATGGCGGGTTCGGGTCGACGACCCGAACCCGCAAACGCGCGCGTCACTCGGCCGCGCTAGCCGCTCTGCGCGAGTTCTTCTTCGGCGCGGCCGCCGCCTCGGGCGCGACCGCGACGATGCGCTCGACCGGCTCGGAGAAGGCGCGGCCGTAGTAGCTGTCGAGCAGCAAGGTTCTCAGCTCCGACATCAGCGGGAAGCGCGGGTTGGCGCCGGTGCACTGGTCGTCGAAGGCCTCGACGGCGATGCGGTCGACCTGGGCGAGGAAGTCGGCCTCCGGCACGCCGGCCGCCTGGATCGAAGCTGGGACGCCGAGTTGGGCCTTGAGCTCCTCGAGCCAGCCGACCAGGCGCTCCACCGATCGCTCGACCTTCTCCGCCGTGTACTCGCCGGGTTCTCCGAGGCCGAGGTGATCGGCGATCTCGGCGTAACGCCGCCGCGCCTGCGGCCGGTCGTACTGCGAAAAGGCGGTCTGCTTCGCCGGATTGTCGACCGCGTTGTAGCGCACGACGTTCGAGATCAGCAGCGCGTTCGCCAGCCCGTGCGGAACGTGGAACGCGGCGCCGAGCTTGTGCGCCATGGAGTGGCAGACGCCAAGGAAGGCGTTGGCGAAGGCGATGCCGGCGATGGTCGCGCCGTTATGCACCTTCTCGCGCGCGACCGCGTTGGCCGCGCCTTCGGCGTAGGCCGCCGGCAGGTTCTCTCTGAGCAGCTTCAGCGCCTGCAGCGCCTGCCCGTCGGAGAACTCGTTGGCCATCACCGAGACGTAGGCCTCGAGCGCGTGAGTCACGGCGTCGACACCGCCGAAGGCGGTGAGCGACTTCGGCAGGTTGAGCACGAAGTTGGCGTCGACGACGGCCATGGTCGGGGTCAGCTCGTAGTCGGCGAGCGGATACTTCATGCCCTTGGCGTCGTCCGTCACCACCGCGAACGGGGTGACCTCGGAGCCGGTGCCCGACGTGGTCGGGATCGCCACCATGTCGGCCTTAACGCCCATCTTGGGGAACTTGTAGATGCGCTTGCGGATGTCCATGAAGCGCAGCGCCAGATCCTCGAAGGAGACTTCCGGGTGCTCGTACATCACCCAGATGATCTTGGCCGCGTCCATCGACGACCCGCCGCCGAAGGCGACGATGAGGTCGGGCTTGAAGGCGGCGGCGCGCTCGGCGCCCTTGCGCACCGCGGTCAGCGTCGGATCGGCCGCCACATCGGCGAACACCTCCACCTCGGCGCCCGCCTGCTTGAGCAGCCGGATCGGCTCGTCGGCCATGCCGCTCTGGAAGAGGAAGCGGTCGGTGACGAAGAACGCCCGCTTCTTGCCCGCGAGATCCTTCATCGCCTCGACGATCGCGCCGCGGCGGAAATAGATCGACTTGGGGAGCTTGTGCCAGAGCATGTTTTCCGCCCGCTTGGCGACCGTCTTCTTGTTGATCAGGTGCTTCGGCCCGACGTTGTCGGAGATGGAGTTGCCGCCCCATGAGCCGCAGCCCAGCGTTAACGACGGCGCGAGGTTGAAGTTGTAGAGGTCGCCGATGCCGCCGTGCGACGAGGGCGTGTTGATCAGGACGCGGGCGGTCTTCATGCACTCGCCGAAGGCCATCACCCGTTCGGGATGACGGTCCTGGTCGGTGTAGAGCACCGAGGTGTGGCCGATGCCGCCGAGCGCCACCAGCTCCGCCGCGGCGTCGAGCGCCGCGGCGAAGTCGGCGCGGCGATAGAGGGCGAGGGTCGGCGACAGCTTCTCCTGGGCGAACGGCTCCTCCTCGCCGGTGCTCTCCACCTCGCCGATCAGCACCTTGGTGGTGGCCGGCGCGTTGACGCCGGCGCGCGCGGCGATTTTGGCCGCCGACTGGCCGACGATCTCCGGCGAAAGATGCCCGTTGGGGAACACCGCCTGGCGCACCCGAGCGAGCTCTTCCGGCGACAGGATGTAGCCGCCGCGCGAAGCGAAGCGCTCGCGCACCGCCTCATAGACCGGAGCGACCGCCACCACCGCCTGCTCGGACGCGCAAATCATGCCGTTGTCGAAGGTCTTGGACATCAGGATGGAGGCGACGGCGCGCTTGATGTCGGCGTGCTCGTCGATCACCACCGGCGCGTTGCCGGCGCCGACGCCGATCGCCGGCTTGCCCGACGAATAGGCCGCCCTGACCATGCCAGGGCCGCCGGTCGCCAGAATCAGGTTGATCTCCCGATGGCGCATCAAGGCGTTGGAGAGCTCCAGGGTGGGCTCGTCGATCCAGCCGATGATGTCGGCCGGCGCGCCGGCCGCGACAGCGGCGTCGAGGACCAGCTTGGCCGCGGCGCAGGTCGAGGCCTTGGCGCGCGGATGCGGCGAGAACACGATGCCGTTGCGCGTCTTCAAGCAGATCAACGCCTTGAAGATCGCGGTGGAGGTCGGGTTGGTGGTCGGCACGATGCCGCAGATGATGCCGATCGGCTCGGCGATGGTCACCGTGCCGCCGACGTCGTCGACCGCGACGACGCCGCAGGTCTTCTCGTCCTTGTAGGCGTTGTAGATGTACTCGGACGCGAAGTGGTTCTTAACCACCTTGTCCTCGACCACGCCCATGCCGGTCTCTTCGCGCGCCATCATCGCCAGCGGAATGCGGGCGTCGGCGGCGGCGAAGGCGGCGGCGCGGAAGATCTCGTCAACTTTCTCCTGGGTGAATCCGGCGTAGATCTGCTGGGCGCGCTTCACGCGCGCGATCAACGCGTCAAGTTCAGTGGGCGTCGAGACAGGCATTTCCAGTACTCCTCATGGATTGCCGTCGCGGACTTCGTGCGCCTCGCGCCCGGACGGCGGCCCTGCGCGCGGTTTGCGCGCCGAGCCGCGGCGCGCGCCGATCGCGCGCCTAATGGCTGTGAAGGTCGGAGGGCCCTAGGCCTCGCCTTCGACTTTCGCATAAGGGAGACAGTTTGTATTTAGTCAAGAGCGAATGATCAATTATGGCGACGACTCGTTGCCGGAAATTGCGCGTTTCAGCAATGCGTTGGACGCAACAAACAATATGACAATGTTAATAGGCGTCGGCCGGGCCCCTGTGCGACGAAGCGCGAATCGGCTGCGGCGAACGTCTGGCTTGGCGGCATTTTCCGCGCGGCGCCTTGCGACAGCGGTTGGCCGAGCGCCAGATTGGGACCGGACGCTCGAGCGCGGCGCTCTCGTCTTCGAGACGGCTTCGGCCGCGAGATCCCGCCGACGCGACGCCAGCGAACCGCTTATTAAAGTGTCGGCCTCGCGCCGCCGATCTTCCGGCGGACGCCGTCGAGCGAGCATCCTTTCCCGGCCCGTCGCCGAGCAAGCGCGTTTTGCGCGGCGGAGCCTCGGTCAGGACGCGCAAGAAGAGGCGACCTCGTTCGCCGCCTTTTGCAGCCCGGCCGGAAGTGGCGCAGGCGGCGGCTCGTGGTCGCGTGGGGCGTCGTCGGAAGCCCTCGACGCCATGTCGGGCGCCGCGACGACGGCGCATCGTTGCGACAGATTGTCGCAACTCGCGCGGCCCGACGCTGCTTCTAGCGGTCACAATTCCGCTTCGCCGCCAGCGCCGAGCGTCCGCCGCCGCCCCGGACGCGACCACCGGGCCGCCTGTCGGTGTGCGATCGCGCTTGAACATCAGCAACTTGATGAATGCCTATGCACCAAGGTGAATTGATGATCTGCGTCTTTCGCAAAGCTTATATCGGCGTATGTCATAGCTCATTAGGCTAGCATGGCCGCATAAATTGCGCACTTGACGTGCTGAAAGCGCAGATTATTGCGCGTCTCCATATATCGTCTTTGAGATTCATCAAAGCGTCTCGCAGGGAGCCAGCTAAGTTGCAGCCAACCAGGGGAATATGCGCCACCTACCTGGACGAAGTGGGGAGTTGGGATGTCCGCATTTAGAGAGAAGATAAGATGACTGTCATGACCTTTTCCGTTCCCCGCAATATTGTTTATGGAGAGGGCGCCCTTGACAGACTGTCCTCGCTGAGCGGGAAAAAGGCGGCGATCGTCACGGGCGGCAGTTCGATGAAGCGCTTCGGCTTTCTCGATCAGGCGCAGGCGCTGCTCAAGAAAGGCGGCCTCGACTCGATCATCATCGACGGCGTCGAGCCCAATCCTTCCGTCCAGACCGTCTTTCGCGGCGCCAAGGCGATGCAGGACTTCCAGCCCGATTGGATCATCGGCTTCGGCGGCGGCTCGGCGATCGACGCCGCCAAGGTGATGTGGTGCTTCTACGAACATCCGGCGTTGAAGTTCGCCGACATCATCGCGCCCGGCTCGATGCCGCCCCTGCGCAACAAGGCGCGCTTCGCGGCGGCCCCCTCGACGAGCGGCACAGCTTCTGAGATCACCGCCTTCTCGGTGATCACCGACACCGAGAACCACATCAAGTACCCGATCGTCGCCGCCGACATGGTGCCCGACCTCGCCATTCTGGATCCGGCGCTGCCGACCAAGATGCCGAAGAACGTCACCGCCAACACCGGCATGGACGTGATGGCGCACGCCGTCGAGGCGATCGCCTCGACCGCCGCCACCTCGTTCACCGACCCTTACGCGCTCGAGGCGATCACCCTGGTCCTCAACAACCTGGAGACCGCCTACGCCGAGCCGACCAACAAGGCGGCGCGCTACGCCATGCACAACGCTTCGGCGCTGGCGGGCATGGCGTTCACCAACGCCTCGCTCGGCCTGGTGCATTCGCTCGCCCACAAGATCGGCGGCGAGTTTGGCGTGACCCACGGGCTCGCCAACGCGATCCTGCTGCCCACCATCATCGGCTTCAACCGGCAATTCTCGACCAAATACGCGCTGGTCGAGAAGGCCCTGGGCCTTAAGGATCTTAGCGACGCCATCCGCGGCCTCAACGCCAAGCTGGGCATCCCGGCGACCTTCAAGGCGTGCGACGAGGTCGACTTCAACGAGGCCAAGTTCAAGCGGGTCCTCGACCGCATGAGCGCCAACGCCCTCGCCGATCCGTGCACGCTGACCAACCCGGGCAAGCCGACGGTGGCCGACGTGAAGGCGATCTACGCCGCCGCCTACTACGGGAAGTAAGCCCGAGTTCTCGGCGAGCCGCTGGCGCCCCCTCTGCGCCCGCGGCTTTATTTCGCGCTTGTCGCGTCGCTTCTCGGGGCGGCGGCGCGGCGACCGCCTGACGCTTCCGCGTCGTCCTCGCGCAGGCCGGGCGGAGCGCCGTCGCCTTGTCCGCAAGCGGCGAGAAAGAAGGCCACCGCCTCGCGGACGTGCGGGCCGATCTCGCTGCGCAGAGTCGCCAGATCGTCGCCGAAGAGGGCGCGCACCAGAATTGGCATGACGACCAATTCCGCAAATCGGCGCGCCGTTCCCGGCAGGCTTTCCGGCGCAAGGGCGGGACTCTGGCGCTTGTCGCTGGACTTGGAGAGTTCTCCGAGCAAACGCGCGATCTCGTCGGCCCCGCGCGCCCGCATCAGCCGATGAACGCTGCTGGCGAGGTTCGGAAAGCGCCGCGCTTCGGCAATCGTCGCTCGCCCCAAGGCGATCGATTCTTCGACGAGCGCCGATTTCAGGATCAGCGTGGCGAAAATGGTCAGACGCTCTTCGATCGTCGAACCGCTTGCGGCGGAGAGTCGGCTGGCGGCCAAGCTCTCGGCGCGTCGCCGCACCATGCGCTCCACCACAGCGACGAACAAAGCCTCCTTGTGGGGAAATCGCGCGTAAATCGTCGGCTTGCCGGCGTGGGCGACCTCAGCGATCTCGTCGACGGTGGCGCCCTCGAAGCCGCGGTCGAGAAACACGCTTTGCGCGGCGTCGAGGATCCGCTCCTCGACCTCGCCGGCTTGGTCGCGGGGAGGGCGGCCCGCGCGCCCAACGCCGCGCTCGGCCGGTCGGCTCTTCGTCGCCGTCGTCACCTGGAAACCCTTTCTTCACCTTCGCGTGAACGCGTCGCCGCGGCGCGCCGTCCGGCCTTGACATACCGCCTCCCATCGCCGATGTAAATCGAAACGATACTGTTTCGTTTTGTTCTGCAAGTCACGGCGGGCCTGTCCGCCGCAGACGCCGGAGATGGCAATGTCCGAGTTCGTCGAAGAGGAATTCATTGGTCCGGCATGGCCGGAGGCGGCGTTCACAGACGACGGAAATGGCGCCGCCGACCCAATGGAAGCGCCGCCGATCGTGACAATCGAGCCAACCCACGCCCGCGCGCCGGCGTCGAAGCCGGCGCGGGGCCTTCGGCCGGCGAGGGCCCCCGACGAGGCCGAGATCGAACCGGGGCTGGAGCCTGCCGCCGAGGCGCCCAAGGCCAAGCGCGGCCGGCGGCTCGCCGCCTTAGTCGCCGGCCTGCTCGCCGCCGCGGCGCTCGCCGGAAGCGGCTACGTCTATTGGGACGGCGCGTCGCGTTTCGAGTCGACCGACGACGCCTTCATCGCCGCGCGCCAATTCGTCGTCGCCGCCAAGGCGTCGGGCTACGTCGCCGAGGTTCCGGTGGTCGACAACCAGCATGTCGACGCCGGCGACCTGATCGCCCGCATCGACGACCGCGATTACCGCGCCGCGCTCGCTGCGGCCGACGCGCAAGTGGCCGCGGCGCGGGCGAATATCGACAATGTCGAAGCGCAGATCGCGGTCCAGCAGGCCCAGATCGACCAGAATCAAGCCCAGGTCGAGGCCACGGAGGCCGCGCTCGCCTTCGCCGAGCAGCAGGCGACGCGCTACGAGGATCTCGCCCAGCGCGGCGCGGGCTCGGTCCAGAACGCTGAGCAATACTCCTCGGGGCTGCGCCAGCAGCAGGCGGCGGTGAAGACGGCCAAGGCGGCGCTCGCGACCGCGCAGCGGCAGACCGCCGCGTTGGACGCCCAGCGCGCCAGCGCCGAGGCGGCGCTGGCGCAGGCGAACGCCCAGCGCGACCAGGCGGAGCTCAATCTTTCGTACACGAGGGTGACCGCCACCCAGAGCGGACGCGTCGTCAACCTTTCCGCCGCGGTCGGCCAATTCGCGGCGACGGGGACCGGCCTCAGCATGTTCGTCCCTGACGAAGTCTGGGTCGTCGCCAACTTCAAGGAGACCCAGCTCGACGCGATGCGGCCCGGTCAGCCGGCGACGATCGCCATCGACGCTTATCCGGAACGCGTTCTTCACGGCCACGTCGCCAGCGTGCAGCCGGGGTCGGGGACCGCCTTTTCGCTGCTGCCGGCCGAGAACGCCACCGGCAACTACGTCAAGGTCGTCCAGCGCGTTCCGGTGAAGATCGTCCTCGACGATCCGCCGACGGACGTCGCGCTCGGCCCCGGCATGTCGGTCGTCCCCAGCGTGCGGGTCGATCCGACGCCCTCGCTCTACGAGCGGCTGAGGAGCTGGCTGTGAGCGCCGAGGCGATTTCCGCCGGCGCCCGCGCGCGCGCCAATCCCTGGCTGATCGCGCTGGTGGTCGCGCTCGCCGCTTTCATGGAGGTGCTCGACACCACCATCGCCAACGTTGCGCTCAACTACGTCGCCGGCGCGATGGGCGTCAGCGAGGACGAGGCGTCGTGGGTGGTCACCTCCTACCTCGTCTCCAACGCCATCATCCTCACCGCCGGCGGGTTCCTCGCCGGCCTGCTCGGCCGCAAGCGGTTCTTCATCATTTGCCTGGCGTTGTTCACCGCCAGCTCGATCCTGTGCGGAATCGCCTGGAACTTCCAGTCCCTGCTGCTGTTTCGCATCCTCCAGGGCTTCGGCGGCGGCGGCATGGTGCCGCTGGCGCAATCGATCCTGGCCGATTCCTTCCCGCCGGCGAAGCGCGGACAGGCGTTCGCCCTGTTCGGCGTGGCGGTGGTGGTGGCGCCGGTGGTCGGGCCGACGCTCGGCGGCTGGTTGTCCGACAATCTCAGTTGGCGCTGGTGCTTCCTGATCAACGCTCCGGTCGGCGTTCTGGCGATGACCCTGATCGGGGGGCTGTTCTACGAGTCGGCCGCCTATGTCGAAGCGCGCCGTCGCCGTCTGATGGAGGCGGGCGGGTTCGATTTCGTCGGCTTCGCACTGGTCGCGACCTTTCTCGGCTCGCTCGAGGTGATGCTGGACCGCGGCCTCGAGGACGACTGGTTCGCCTCGACGTTCATCGTCGTCGTCGCGACGATCTGCGCGTTCTCCTTCGTCGCAATGATTCCGTGGGAGCTCAGCCGACGCAACCCGACGATCGACATCCGCATGGTGGCCGGGCGCCAGTTCAGCGCCTGCTTCGTGGTGATGCTGGCGACCGGCGCGATTCTGCTGGCGACGACGCAATACATGCCGCAGCTCGTGCAGCAGGACTTCGGCTACACGGCGACCTGGGCCGGCCTCGCGCTGACGCCCGGCGGTCTCGTCACCATGGGCATGATGTTCGTCGTCGGCTGGCTGTCGAGCAGGGTGCAGCCGAAGTATCTCATCGCCGCCGGGGCGATCGCCGTCGCGCTGTCGATGTATGAGATGACCGCCATCAACGGCGGCCTCGATTTCTGGTTCTTCGCGCGTTCACGCATGCTGCTCGGCGTCGGCCTGCCGCTGATCTTCCTGCCGAGCGTCACGGCGTCGTACGACGGCGTGCCGCCCGACAAGACCGACCAAGCGTCGGCTCTTCTCAACGCAGCGCGCAACACCGGCGGCTCGCTCGGCGTCGCCCTGGTCGCCAACGTGCTTTCCGATCGCGCCCAGCTCCATCAGAGCCGACTGATCGAGCATGCGATTCCGTCGAGCCCGCCGTATCAGGAGACGGTGAAGCAGGCGACGGACTATTTCGTCGCGCACGGTTCGTCGCTCGCTCAGGCGCAACAACAGGCGATCGCCTGGATCGGCGAGCAGCTGCACGCGCAGACGTCGTTGCTGTCCTATGTCGACGCCTTCTGGATTTTGATGCTGCTCTCGCTCGCCGCCGCGCCGCTCGCGCTGACGTTGCGTAGAGTCAAGCTCAGCGGCGCTGCGAAGGGCGCGCACTGAGGGTCGCTCGCCACGAAAGGCCGGCTCGCCGCCTCCCCGGCGAGCGTTGGAGCAAGACGCTTTTGCAGTTCCCGACAGTCGCGACGGATGGTCGACCGTTCGTGTCTGAGCCTCGTGTCGTTCGTTACATTTCGCCGGAAAATGCGTCGTCCTTCGTCTCGTGACGAAGGATAAGCGGGGTCTGCGCAACCGCGAACACCAGTGTGAGCGGGAGAACTCCAAAGGTCTTGAACGCCACCCATTGATCCCAGCTCAGTTGATGACGTAAGATTTCATTGAGCCCCGCGAGGGCAAAAAAGAAAAGCCCCCACCGCATCGTGAGTTTGCGCCAGCCCAACTGGTCGAGGTGAATCGCCATGTCCAGGACAATCGGCAGGAGCAGTTTGCCGAACGCCATGGCGCCAAGCAGCGCGCCGCCGAGCAAGCAATAGATGATTGTCAATTTGATTTCGATGAACGTCTTGTCCTGAAGCCAGAGCGTCAACGCGCCAAAACATAACACCAAGACCGCCGTCACAATGGGGACGATCGCAAGACGACGGGTGAGCATCCAGGAGACGACGACAGCTACGACGCTGGTCACCATCAAGATCGCCGTCGACGTCAACATGCCGACCTTTTCCAACGGAAGCCCCTCGGGCAGGAAGCCGCCGACGAGCCCGTGAAACAAAGCCGGCTTCGAGTTCGCCAAGAAGAACAAGACCAACGGTCCCATTTCCAGCGTAAACTTGAACCAGGGGTTCAGCGCCTTGCGGGCCGCGGGGGCGACGGGGGCTTCGGTCATGCCGCCCGCGCTTCTGTTTTCGTCAACGTCGGCGGCGGTCTCGCGGTCTGCGCTCAACTCAATCCTCCTCGCTCAGACCGGCGATCGCCGCGGCGAAATCGCGCGCGGCGAACGGCTCGAGGTCGTCGACGCTTTCGCCGACGCCGATGAAGTGCACCGGCAGCGCGAACTTCTCCGCCACAGCGACCAGCACGCCGCCGCGCGCGGCGCCGTCGAGCTTGGTCATAACCAGACCGGTGACGCCGGCCGTGCGGCCGAACATCTCGACCTGGCGCAGCGCGTTCTGCCCCACCGTCGCGTCGAGCGCCAGCAGCGTCGCGTGCGGCGCCTCGGGATCGACCTTCTTCAGCGCCCGAACGATCTTCTCCAATTCGCTCATCAGCTCGACGCGGTTGTGCAGCCGCCCGGCGGTGTCGATCAGCAGCACGTCGGCGCCGCTTGCGCGCGCGCGCCCGAGGGCGTCGAAGGCGAGCCCGGCGGCGTCGGCTCCCTGCTCCCGCGCGATGAAATCGGCGCCGGGGCGGGAAGCCCAGATCTTGAGCTGCTCGATCGCCGCGGCGCGGAACGTGTCGCCCGCCGCGAGCGTCACCTTCAACCCGGCGGCGGCGTATTTGGCGGCGAGCTTGCCGATGGTGGTCGTCTTGCCCGAGCCGTTGACGCCGACCACCAGGATGACGAACGGCTTCTTGGCGCGGTCGACCACCAGCGGCTGGGCGACGGGCGCGAGGATGCGCTCGACCTCGTCGGCGAGCACCGCTTTCACCTCCTCGGGCGAAATCGACTTGTCGTAGCGGCCCTGGCCGACAGCCTCGCGCACGCGCTGGGCCGCGCCGACGCCGAGATCGGCCTCGATCAGCACGTCTTCCAGCTCGTCGAGCGCGGCGGCGTCGAGCTTGCGCTTGGCGAAGATGTCGGAGACGCCGCGTCCGATCGCCGACGACGAGCGCGACAGGCCAGCGGCGAGACGCTTAAGCCAGCTCTTCTTCTCCGCGGGCGCGGCGGCCGCCGGCGCCGGATCGGCCTCGCCGCGCGAGAACAGGCGCCGCAGCCGACCGGCCTTCGGCTCGTCGTCGCTCGCGTCGCTCACCCGTCCACCTTTCCGTTTCTCGCGCCGAGGCTCTTGCCGGCGACCCGCCGACCGACCTAGCTATGCGCTCATGACGCCGGAACAAACAAGAGCGCGGCTCCTTTATCGCGATGGCCTGATGCTGGTTTTCGACAAACCGGCGGGAATCGCGGTCCACCGCGGCCCGAAGGGCGGCGCCAACCTCGAGGACGACTTCGACGCGCTGCGTTTCGGCCTGCCGCGCAAGCCGGCGCTCGCCCACCGCCTCGATCGCGACACCGCGGGCTGCCTGGTGCTCGGCCGCCACCGCAAGGCGTTGGAGCGCCTCGGCCGGCTGTTCAAGCAGGGCAAGATCGCCAAGACCTACTGGGCGATCGTGGTCGGGGGCCCGAGCGAGGATTCCGGCCTGATCGACAAGCCGCTCGGGCGGCTCGACGCGACCCGCGGCTGGTGGATGAAGGTCGATCCGGCCGGCCAGCCGGCGCAGACGCGCTGGCGCGCGCTGGGGCGCGGCGTCTGGCGCGGCGCGGCGGTCGCCTGGCTGGAGCTCAAGCCGCTGACCGGCCGCACCCACCAACTGCGCGTCCATTGCGCCGCCGAAGGCTGGCCGATCCTCGGCGATGCGGTCTACGCGCGCGGGGACGCCGCGGTCCCCCTGCAGCTTTTGGCGCGCCGGGTCGAGGCGCCGCTCTATAAGGACCGGCCGCCGATCGTCGTCGAGGCGCCGGCGCCCGGGCACATGCGCGAGGCGCTCGCGGCCTGCGGTTTCGCGGGCGATCCCGAGCAGGCGCCCGCGACCGAGGCAGGGCGATCGGCGCACGACTCGCCTGTCGGCTAATCGCTTCCACCTGCGGCTTGATCGTCAGCCGCCGACAGGAGGGGTCGAGACGCCGAGAGCTCTCCCAACTGCAAAGTTCGGAGCCGCGGGCGTCGACAACGGCGATCTCTGCTGTGCGTCGATACCGTCGGCGCGATCTCAGGCGCGCCGTTTCACGACGCCTTGCGCGCGGCGACCGCGACGGCGCCGCGAACCGCTTCCGCCAACGCTTTCGCTTCCTCGGAAGGGCGGCCGGGAGCGAAGATAAGGCCGATGCGGTTCAGCGGCAGGGCCGGCAAGCCCTCCGCTTCGCCGAGCACGCGCAGGTCGTCGCCGACCATGCCGATCGGCAGCACCGTCGCGGCGAGGCCGGCCCGCACCACCCGGCCAATGGCGCTGTAGTTTTTCGAGAAGAACAAACCGTGGGTCGCGCCGGGCCGGGCGCGCAGCGCTTCATGAGTGATCCTGCGCCACATGTCGTGACCGCTGCTCTCCGCGAGCGGAATCGGCGCGCCCTCCGTCCAATTGAAGCGCTTGGAGGCGACCCACACCAGCGGCTCCTCGCGAATCAGCTCGAAGCCGACCAGGCCCTCGTGGTCGGTCAGCAGCGCGAGCTCAATCGCGCCGGCGTGGACCTGCGCGCCGAGCTCGGGCGAATTCTCGCAAACGACGGAAACCTGCACCAACGGGTGGCGACGATTGAAGGAGGTGAGGATGTCGGCGAGAAAGGCTTCCGCGTAGTCGTCGGGGATGCCTAGCCGCACCGCGCCCTTGAGACCCTTGCGCGAGAGCGCCGCCATCGCGCCCGCCTCGATCTGGATCATTCGGCGGGCGTAGTCGATCAACTGCTCGCCCTCGCTGGTCAGCCGGGCCGTGCGGCCCTGTTTGGCGAATAGCGCGCAGCCGAGCTGCTCCTCCAGGCGGCGGATGTGCATCGACACCGCCGACTGGGTCTTGTTGACGCGCTCGGCGGCGCGGGTGAACGAGCCGGTGTCGACGATGGCGAGAAAGGAGCGCAACTGGTCGGTGTCGAGCATGACGATCGATCCGAATCGTTTATGGATTACCGTACAAACATTCGTTGGACCGATCAATGATGAATCGGCATAATGGCGACAGTCAAAAGCATTTATGGGTTCTCGCCACGGCCCGCTGGGCGGTGAACGGGGGTCTATTCCTCAATGGAGAGTTCGATGTTCGATCTTCCGTCCGCCTCTGGAAGCGTCGCCGGCATCGGCGCTGCGGTGCGGCGGGCGCTGGAGTGGCCGGCGCATGTGATCGAAGCGCGGCGGACCCTCGCCCAGCTCGCGCGCATGACCGATCGCGAGCTCATCGACATCGGCCTGACGCGTCAGGACCTGTGCGACTGCTCGGCGCTGTCGCTCGACGACGACCCGAGCGAGAAGCTGGCGCGCGAGCGCGCCACCCGCGCCTGGCTCGCGCATCGGCACAGCGAGATCGTCCAGCCGCCGCGGCGCGACCTCGCGGCCTGACCGCGCCGGCGGCGCGTCCGCTTTAAGCTTTCGCGAAAGATTTTTCGCGATCCTCGCGGGGATTTGGCGTCCCCGCGAGGATCGATTTCGTTTAGGGAATGAGGCCTCCGCTTTCGCCTGAGCCGGGAGGTCTCGCCATGGCCGCCGTCACGCCCGTTTCCGGGGTCGAGCTTCGCGCCGCCCCGCATCCGCGTCTGGCGGAAATCCTCGCGCCGGCGGCGCGCGCTTTTCTCGCCGAGTTGCATCGCCGCTTCGACGGCCGCCGCCGCGACCTCCTCGCCGCCCGCGTCGAGCGCCAAAAGCGCTTCGACGATGGCGAGCTGCCCGACTTCCCGCCCGAGACCCGGACGATCCGCGAGGAGGACTGGCTGGTCGCGCCGATCCCCGCCGACCTCATCGGCCGGCGGGTCGAGATCGCGGGCCCGGCCGACCGCGGGACGATGGTCGCCGCGCTCAACTCCGGCGCGAACGCGTTCGTGGCGGATTTCGAGGACGCCGGCGCGCCGACCTTCGTCAACCTGATCGACGGCCAGGCCAATCTCAAGGATCGCTGGGAGGATCGGCTCGATTTCGTCGACCCGGCGACCGGCGCGCTTTGCGCGCTGAAACCCAACCCCGCCGCGCTGATGGCGCGCCCGCGCGGCTGGCAGATCGAGGAACGGCGCCTGCGCGTCGACGGCCGGGCGCTTTCCGGCGCGCTGTTCGACTTCGGCCTCTACGTCTTCCATTGCGCCAGGGCGCAGATGGCGAAAGGAGCGACGCCCGCCTTCTACCTGCCGAAGCTCGAAGGTCGCGAGGAGGCGCGGCTGTGGAACGACGTATTCGCCTTCGCGGAAGCCGCGCTCGACCTCCCCGCCGGCGCTTTCAAGGCGACCGCGCTGATCGAGACGCTGCCGGCCGCGTTCGAGATGGACGAAATTCTCTACGCGCTACGCGAGCGCGCGCTCGGCCTCGCCTGCGGCCACTGGAACCATGTCTTCTCGTTGATCAAGCGCCTGGGCGAGAACCCCGCTTTCCTCACCCCCGATCGGACGGCGATGACCATGGACAAAGCGTTCCTCGCCGCCTGTTCGCGGCTGTTGATCAAGACCTGCCATCGCCGCGGCGCTTTCGCCATCGGCGGCATGGCGGCGGAGATCCCGGTCCCCGACGATCCCGCCGCCAATGACGCGGCCTTCGCCGGGGTCAAGGCCGACAAGGAGCGCGAGGCGGCGAACGGCTGCGACGGCGGCTGGGTCGCCCATCCCGCCATGGTTGCGGCGGCGCGCGAAGCGTTCGCGCGGCTGGCGGACGGCCCCAACCAGCTCGCCGTGCTGCGCAAAGACGTCAAAGCGACGCGCAACGACCTCCTCAAGGTCCACGACGGCCCGCGCACCGAAGCGGGTCTGCGCGAGAACATCCGCGTCGGCGTGCGTTGGCTCGAAGCGTGGCTCGGCGGCCGCGGCGCCGTCGCGCTCGATAACCGGATGGAGGACGCCGCGACGGCGGAGGCCGCGCGCGCCCAGCTATGGCAATGGCTGCGTCTTAAGGCGAGCCTCGACGACGGCCGCGTCGTCACGCCCGATCTGTTCCGCGCCGCGCTCGGCGACGAGATCGCCAGGCTGCGCGAGGCGTTCGGCGAAGCGGCGTTCGCCCACGGCCGTTTCGCCGAGGCGACCGAGCTGATCTCGACCTCGTCGCTGAGCGAGAGCTGCGAGGAGTTTCTGACGCAGCGGGCCTATCGGCTGATTGAATGAGGCGCGGCGGCGGCGGCGAGGCGTCTCCCGAGCGTCATAATCGGGCTCGTCCCGGCGAGGACGAACGCTCCCGCCGCCGCGCGACGCCGTTGCCCAATCCGGCGCCGCGGTCCACTCCATTCGCGCGTCATTCCCGGCGGTCCGAAGGTGCGCCCTTGAACCTAGAGCGGGCCTCGCCGCGGCGCGCGGCCCCCGGATCGCCGATCGGCCGCTTCGCGGCCGTCGGGAATGACGAGGCGGAGGCGATCGCGCGATTCGGCCGACGCGTGCGAGAAGCGGGACGCGCCTCGCCATCGCCGGGCCGCCAATTTGGATCTTGAGCAAGCCGCCGCCGTAATTCGCGGCGCGCGTCATCGCCGCATAGCCAGCGAAACCGCGCGCGGCCGCAGGGCGGTCCGCCGCGTCCTCGGGAGGGCCGCCTGCGGGAAGGGCGCCACGACCACGAATTTGTGAACGACGCGCGCTTGCACGGCGGGCTTGGTCAACACATATGAGCGTTGCGCAGTGATCGATGATGAGTGATCATCGCTCACTGAGCGTTGATACAACCCCATTTCAAGGAGATGAAAATGCGTAATCTTGTCATCCTGGGCGTCTCCGCCCTCGTTTTCGCGTTCGGCGCTGCTCAGGCGTTTGCCAACGGCTCCTCGGGCCCGACGGGCGGCTACCTCGGCGAGCAGAATGCGGCCGCAAGTTACACGGCCACTCTCAACGGCCGCTGATTAAGCGGGCGCGCGCGCTGTTCGCTTCAGCAAGCCCAATGGAACGCCGACCCTGGTTGGGACGTCGTTGCGCGCGCCGCCGCGGTCAGACCGCGGCGGCGCGCGTCGTTGTGGGGAGCGTCTTGCACAACTGATCAGGAGACGAAAGATTGGGCGCTCGCGCCGGCGGTTGCGTTTGACAATGAGTTGCCGTCGATCGTTACTGTCGCGGGCGAACCGGCGCGGGGGGGGGTGAATCATGAACACGACGACGACCGCGCGGCCGGGGGCCCGCACCTTCGTGGTGTCGCTTGACAATCGCAAGCCGCGCGGCTTGGGGCACGAGCGCGCGGACGAGATCTTGGAGGCGGCGCGCGAATTGTTCGTCACGCAGGGCGTCGAGAACGTGACGACCCGTCAGATCGCCGCCAAGGTCGGCATCTCGCAAACAGCGCTCTACGTTTATTTCGCCACCAAGGACCAGATGCTCCAGCGTCTGGTCGAAGCCGCCTGGCGCGCGCTCGCCAAGGCGCTCGACGAGGCGGACGATCCCGCCCTCGATCCCGTCGGACGACTGCGACGCCAGCTCGACGTGTCGGTGCGGTTCTGGCTCGACCACCCCGACGACTTCCGGATCGTTTTCGCGCGCAAGATCTTGCGCGCCTGCGCCGCCCGGGCCGAAGCGACCGCCGACGACCCCGCGGACGTTTCCTCGGGCGCCCAAGCGTTCGCGCGGCTGGTGGAGCGGGTGCGGGAGGCGGAGAACGCGGGCGCTCTGCGCCGCCTCGGCCCCTGCCAGTCGACCGCGATCGCCATCTGGACGACGATCTGGGGGTTGGTCGGGCTTCGCCTCGGCTTTCCCAATATCGTCGACGCGCCGATCGACAAACAGATCGAGATGACGCTCGACCTCATCTTCAACGGCTGCGCCGCGCGGGCGGCCGCTGCCCGCTGAAGCCGCCGTCGGCCGCTCAACCGCCGTCGACGATGGCCACGGCGGGACGGAGCGGCGGGCCGCAAAAGCCTGCGGGAGGCGGAACAGCCGTGAACCCGCGCCGCCGATTTGCTATAGCGGTTCCAACCTCGAAGGAGCCGCCCGTCGCCCGCCCGTCCGCGGGCGGAGAGAAACCATGACCGACGCCGAACTCGTCGCCCGTTACGACGGCCGCGTGCCGCGCTACACCAGCTATCCCACCGCCCCGCATTTCTCCCCCGCGGTCGACGCCGAGACCTACGCCAGTTGGCTCGCCACGCTTCCCGCCGACAGCCCCCTGTCGCTCTATCTGCACGTGCCGTTCTGCGATCGGCTGTGCCATTACTGCGGCTGCAACACCACGGTGGTGCGACTCGACTCGGCGCTGCGCGCCTATGCGGACGAGGTCGAGCGCGAGATCGGGCGCGTCGCGGCGCGAATCGGCCGCCGCGCCGCCGTCACCCACGTCCATTGGGGCGGCGGCACGCCAACCAGCTTGCCCGCCGACCGCCTCGTCGCGCTGATGGCGCGTGTGCGGGAAAACTTCGCGCTTGCGGCCGACGCGGAGATCGCCATCGAACTCGACCCGACCAGCCTGCCCGACGACCGTCTCGACGCGCTGAAAGCAATGGGCGTCACCCGCGCGAGTCTCGGCGTGCAGGATTTCGAGCCCAAGGTGCAGGAAGCGATCGGCCGGCGGCAGTCTTACGAGCAGACCGCGGACTGCGCGCGGAAGGCGCGCGCGCTCGGCGCCCGCTCGCTCAACCTCGACCTCATCTACGGCCTGCCCTTCCAGAGCGAGGAGAGCGTCGCGCGCACCGCTCGCCGCGCGCTGGCGCTGAAAGCCGACCGCGTCGCGGTGTTCGGCTACGCCCACGTGCCGTGGATGAAGAAGCATCAGAAGCTCATCCCCGAAGAAAGCCTGCCGGGGCCGGCGGCGCGCTTCGCCCAGCAGAGCGTCATCCATCGCGTGCTGGTCGAAGAGGGCGGCTATGTCGCGGTGGGGCTCGACCATTACGCGCGCCCCAGCGATTCGATGGCCAGGGCCGCGGCGGCGCGCCGGCTCAAACGCGGCTTTCAGGGCTACACCGACGACGACGCGCCCGCTCTGATCGGCTTCGGCGCCAGCGCGATCGGCTCGCTGCCGCAGGGCTACGTGCAAAACGCCTCGGCCGCCGCGGACTACATGAAGGCGATCGCGGTGGGCGGCCTGGCCGCCGTCCGCGGCGTCGCGCTGTCCGCCGACGACCGGCTGCGCCGCGAGGCGATCGAGCGGCTGATGTGCGACCTCGAGATCGACCTCGCCGCGGTCGCCGCAAAACACGGCGCCGACCCGGCGCCGCTGATCGCCGACCTCGGCGGCCTCGGACGCTTCGAGGAGGACGGCCTGGCCCATTGGGACGGACGGCGCCTCGTCGTCAGCGAGAAGGGCCGCCCGTTCGTGCGCTCGGTGGCGGCGCTGTTCGACGTCTATCTGACCCAGAACGCTGAAAGGCCGCGGCATTCGCAGGCGGTGTAGCGCAGGCGTTGTCGCGCGGGCGCTCAACGGCCGCAATCAAACACTTGTGAAGACCGCGCCAAGACGCGCGCTTCGCTCCCGCATCGGCTCGGATTCACGGGCGTTTCCGCGCGACCGCTCGTTTCGGACGGCGGGAGGCCCGTCGATCAACCGCCTTTGCGCAAAGACTTGCCCCGCGCCGAGGCGTAACCTCGCGAGAGGCGTTCCGGGCGGAAGCCGCCGACCGGCGTCGATCGGCCCGAGGGTCGGCGTCCGGCAGGCCGCCCCCGAGGCCGTCGAAGCGGCCGGGGCGCTGGCGGGGCGACTCGCGCGATGGTTCGCGCGCGCCGCAAGCCGGTCCAAAGCGCCTTAGCGAGCGTCCCGCCATGGCGGGCCGAGCGCCGCCGCATGGCAAGGCAGGAATGCAAGAGGGAGGCCTCTTGTCGAACCATTCGCCAGCGCATTCGCAGCTTAACCACTGACGCATCGACCGCTCGGAATCTCGCCGGCGGTCCCAGGGGGGGAAGTTCATGACCAGCAGTCAAGCATTCGAGGCCGCGGCGTACCGTAAGGTCGACTGGCGGCTCATACCGTTCGTGTTTCTCTGCTACATCGTCGCCTATCTCGACCGGGTCAACATCGGTTTCGCCAAGCTGCAGATGTCGAGCGACCTGTCGCTGAGCGACGCCGCGTTCGCGACCGGCGCCGGAATCTTTTTCATCGGCTACTTCTTCTTCGAAGTGCCGAGCAACATTGCGCTGAAGGCGTTCGGGGCGCGGCTGTGGATCATGCGCATCATGGTGACCTGGGGCGTCGTCTCCTCGGCCATGATCTTCGTGCGGGGCGAATGGAGCTTCTACACGATGCGCTTCATCCTCGGCCTCGCCGAGGCGGGCTTCTTCCCCGGCGTCATCTACTACCTGACGATCTGGTATCCGTCCGATCGGCGCTCGACCCGCACGGCGTGGTTCGTGACGGCGATTCCGCTGGCGGGCGTGATCGGAAACCCGATCTCCGGGGCGATCATGGACCTGTTCTCGGGGGCGTGGGGACTCGCGGGCTGGCAATGGCTTTTCCTGATCGAAGGCATTCCGTCGATCATCGTCGGCGTCTGGGTGATGTTCTACCTCGACAGCAACATCGACGAAGCGGCTTGGCTGACCGCCGACGAGAAGGCGCTGCTTGCCCGGAACCTCCAGGCCGAAGAGACCCGCAAGACCGACCACAGCATCCTCGACGCGTTCAAGAGCGGCAAAGTCTACGTTCTGTGCGTCATCTATTTCACCTTGATGATCGGGCTCTACGGCATCGCGTTCTGGATGCCGACGATCGTCAAGGCGCTGGGCGTCAAGGGCTATTGGAACATCGGCTTGCTCTCCGCCATCCCGTGGGGCTTCGCCACCATCGGCATGCTGATTCTCAGCCATCATTCCGACCAGACCGGCGAGCGCCGATGGCATTACGCGCTCAACGCCACGGCCGGCGCGCTCGGTCTTGCGCTCGCCGGCGCGTTTGGCGGCAGTCCGGCGGCCTCGATCGTGTTCCTGTCGATCGGAACGCTCGGCGTGGTCGGCTCAATGCCGCTGTTCTGGCCGATTCCTTCCGCGTTCCTCACCGGAACTGCGGCCGCCGCCGGCATCGGCATCGTCAACTCGATCGGCAATCTCGGCGGCTATGTCGGTCCCAACGTCGCCATTTGGGTAAAGGCGATCTCGCCCGACCCCGCCGCGGCGATGTATGCGATCGCCGTGGCGCTTCTCATCGGCGCGGCCGTCACCCTGGTGTTCATTCCCAGCAGTGTCAGGATTCGTTCGCCGTCGGCCGAGTCGGAACGGCCGGCCACGGCGGAATAGATCCGCGGGATCTTTCCATCCGCCGCGGGCGATCGCGGCGAAGCCCTCCGGCGCGCGCGGTCTTGAACCACGCGCGCCGCCCTGGCGCTGGCCAGGGCGGTGCCGAATCGACTATGAGATCATTTCATGAACATCGGTGCGATTCGCATCCTCGGCGTCGACCCCGGCCTGCGCAACACCGGCTGGGGGCTGATCGAGGTCGCGGGCGCGCGCCTCTCCTACGTCGGTTGCGGATCGATCCACACCGACGCCGCGACCTCGCTCGCCGAACGGCTGGCGACCATCCAGCGCGCGCTCTCCGAGCTGATCGAAACCGAACGCCCGGCCGAGGCGGCGGTCGAGGAGACTTTCGTCAACCGCGACCCGCAGTCGACGCTGAAGCTCGGCCAGGCGCGCGGCGCCGCGCTCGCCGCGCTGGCGCTGAAGGACGTGCCGGTCGCCGAATACGCCGCCAATCTGATCAAGAAGACGGTGGTCGGCGTCGGTCACGCCGAGAAGCGACAGGTCGCGGCGATGGTGGCGATCCTGTTGCCCGCCAGCCGCGCGCGCTCGCCCGACGCCGCCGACGCATTGGCGGTGGCGATCTGCCACGCCCAGCACCGCGCGGCGCGCGCCAGGGGCGCCGCATGAAGGAGCGCGCTTGATGATCGGCAAGCTCAAGGGCGTGATCGACGAGATCGGCGAGGACGAGCTGATCCTCGACGTCGGCGGCGTCGGCTATGTCGTCGCCGCCTCGGCGCGCACCTTGCGCGCGCTGCCGGCGGTCGGCGAGCCGGCGACGCTCTACGTCGAGACGCAGATGCGCGAGGACGCGATCCGGCTCTACGGCTTCCTCGGCGCGGCCGAGCGCGACTGGTTCCGCCTGCTGCAGAGCGTCCAGGGCGTCGGCGCCAAGCTCGCGCTCGCCATCCTCGGCGCGCTGTCGGGCGAGGCGCTGAGCATGGCGATCGCGCGCCAGGACCGGGCGGCGATGGCGCGCGCCCCCGGCGTCGGCCCCAAGCTCGCCGCCCGTCTCGTCCACGAGCTGAAGGACAAGGCGCCGGCGCTGGGGGTGGGCGAGCTTGGCGGCGCGATTGGCGAGGCCGAGCCCGGCGCCAGGCCGCCGAAGGCGGCCGAGGACGCCATCCTGGCGCTGGTCGGCCTCGGCTATGGCCGGCCGCAGGCCGCCGCGGCGGTGAGCCGGGCGCTCGCCGGCCTGGGCGCCGAAGCGTCGACTGCGGCGCTGATCAGGGCGGGGCTTAAGGAGCTGGCGCAGTAATGTGTTTCACGACATGATCATCGATCATATGAGGGTAAAATCATGTCCGCGGCATCGACGATCTCGCCGAAATTTCAGGTCTCGATCCCCAAGGCCGTGCGCGACCAGCTGCGTTGGCGCCCTGGCCAGAAGCTCGCCTTCATCGCCAAGGGCGACGGCCTGCTGATGATTCCGGTTCCGAGCCGCGAGCAATTGGTTGGAATCGCACGCGGCGCCGAAGTCGACGATTATCGCGACCGAAACGATCGCTGCTGATGCGCGTCGTCGACACCTCCGCTTGGATCGAATGGCTGCGCGACTCCGAGCTAGGCCGCAAAGTCGATCCGGAGATTCCTGCGCAGCAGGCCCGGATCGTACCGACGATCGTGCAATACGAACTGGCGCGCTGGCTCGCCCGACAGGGCTCCGAGGACGCCGCGAGCAGCGCGATCGCGTTTTCGAACGCGTGCGTGGTGACGCCGTTGGATACGAGGCTGGCGCTCAGAGCGGCCGAGATCGCCAATGCGCGTGCGCTCGCGACGGCCGACGCGATCATCTGCGCGACGGCGATGGAAACCGGCGCCGACCTTCTGACTTGCGACGCGCGTTTCGTCGACATGCCGGGCGTGGTCTATCTCGCCAAGAGCGCGCCATGAGCGAACGACCCCGCCGCTTCTTTCCGCCGCTGATCGGCTTGACGCTGCTGTTCGCCGCGTTCGGCCCGGCGATCGGCGACGCGCTGTTCGCGCCGATCGCGGTTCTTCTCGAAGCGCCGCATGCGGCGGGTTCGGTCGGCGCCGTCGCGGCGCTGTTCGGCCACCCGCTGGCGCTGGTCTTCGCCTATGTGGTCGGCGTCGCGCCGGCGGCGGCGACCGGTTTCGTCTATGGGCTGTGGGACGCGGCGGCGCCGGCCGGCGCCCCGCGCGCGCTCGCCGCAGCGGTGATCGGCGGCGCGATCGCCTATTGCGTCTATCTGTGGCTCGCAACCATCGGCGCGTCTTTCGAGGCGAGTGTCGGCGCGGAAGCGAGCGCCGAGTTCAGGACGTGGATCGACCCCTGGTTTCCGCGCGGATTCGACATGACGCTGCGCGGCGCGTTGGTCGCCTGCGGCGCCGTCGCCGGCCTCGCCTGCGCGATGGCGGCGAGCCTGATCGGCCTGACCACGCAGGGCGCGCTCGCGCCCGCGCCGCCGGCGCTTCCGCCGCAAGGAGGGGCCTGACATGACTCCCCCTTCCCACCGCCTCATCGCCCCCGACAAGCGTCCCGAGGATGAGACAGCGCTCAGGCCGCAGGTCCTCGCCGACTTCACCGGCCAGGAGGGCGCGCGGAAAAACCTCAAGGTGTTCATCGAATCGGCCAAGGCGCGCGGCGAGGCGCTCGACCACGTGCTGTTCGTCGGCCCGCCCGGCCTCGGCAAGACCACGCTGGCGCAGATCGTCGCGCGCGAGCTCGGCGTCAACTTCCGCGCCACCTCGGGGCCGGTGATCGCCAAGGCGGGCGACCTCGCCGCCCAGCTCACCAACCTCGAGCCGCGCGACGTTCTGTTCATCGACGAGATCCACCGCCTCGCCCCCGTGGTCGAGGAGATCCTCTACCCGGCGATGGAGGACTTCCAGCTCGACCTGATCATCGGCGCGGGGCCGGCGGCGCGCTCGGTCAAGATCGACCTCTCCCCCTTCACCCTGGTCGGCGCGACCACGCGCGCCGGCCTGCTCACCAACCCGCTACGCGACCGCTTCGGCATCCCGATCCGGCTCAACTTCTACAAGGTCGGCGAGCTGGAAAGCATCGTGCGGCGCGGCGCGCGCGTGCTCGGCCTCGATCTCGCCGACGAAGGCGCGAACGAGATCGCCCGCCGCTCGCGCGGCACGCCGCGCATCGCCAACCGCCTGCTCAGACGCGTGCGCGACTTCGCCGTCGTCGACGGGGCGGCGACGGTGACGCGGGCGATCGCCGACCGCGCGCTGAAGCTGCTCGAGGTCGACGCCATCGGCCTCGACCAGATGGACCGGCGCTATCTCGACGCGATCGCGCTCAGCTTCGGCGGCGGCCCGGTCGGCGTCGAGACCATCGCCGCCGCGCTCGCCGAGCCGCGCGATGCGATCGAGGAGATCATCGAGCCCTATCTGATCCAGCAGGGCCTGGTGCAGCGCACGCCGCGCGGCCGGGTCTTGACCTCGCACGCGTTCAAGCACCTCGGCCTCGCCGAGCCGCCGCGCGCCGCGCCCGAGGCCGACCTTTTCCAGGAGGAATGAGGCGGCGCCGGCGCGCCGCGCCGACATTCTGTGCTAGAGGATCGGGCCGACCGAATCGACGTCTCGCCGCAGGACGCGCGCCCGCGACGGCGAGCTTGGACCTTGAAGACCCGTGCCAAGCCTGATCCGTTTCATCGTCATCGTCGCCGCCCTCGCCGGCCTGGTCTACGGCGGCATGGTCGCGCTGGTTTCGACGGTGAAGGTCGAGCCGCGCGAGATGACCCAGATCGTCCCCATCCCCAGGGCGCCGAAATGACCGCGCGCGCGACGGGCGATGGCCGGCTCGTCGAAGCGTTCCTCGAGGCGATCGTCTCCGAGCGCGGCGCCAGCCGCAACACCGTCGAAGCCTACCGCCGCGACCTCGACGACTACGTCGACTTCCTCGCCGCCAAGGGCGAGAACGCGCTGTCTTCGACCAGCGCCGATGCGCGCCGCTATCTCGCCGAATGCGGCGCCGGCGGACTCGCCGCCTCCTCGCTGGCGCGCCGGCTGTCGGCGCTGCGCCAGTTCCACAAGCACCTTTACGCCGAGGGGCGACGCGCCGACGACCCCACCATCGCGCTCGAAGGGCCGCGCCGCCCGCGCCCGCTGCCGAAAGTGCTCTCGGTCGCCGAGGTGGCGCGGCTGATCGAAGTCGCCCGCGAGGGCCTCGACGCGCCCGAGCGGCCGGCGCGCGAGCGCCTCGCCGCGGCGCGCCTCGCCTGCCTGATCGAGCTCGTCTACGCTTCCGGCCTGCGCGTCTCCGAGCTGGTGGCGCTGCCGAAGTCGGCGGCGCGCGCGCGCGAGCCGCTGATCGCCGTGCGCGGCAAGGGGAACAAGGAGCGCCTGGCGCCGATCTCGGAGCCGGCGCGGGCGGCGATGAAGTGCTACCGCGAGGCTCTCGACCAGCTCGCGCCCGGCCTCGCCGCCGGCCCGTGGCTGTTCCCCGCCGACAGCATGAGCGGCCATCTCACCCGCCAGGCCTTCGCGCGCGATCTGAAGACGGTCGCCGCCGCGGCGGGCCTGCCGGCGGCGCGCGTCAGCCCGCACGTGCTGCGCCACGCCTTCGCCAGCCACCTGTTGCAGAATGGCGCCGACCTGCGGGTGGTGCAGGACCTCTTAGGCCACGCCGACATCTCGACCACCCAGATCTACACCCACGTGCTCGACGAGCGCGCGCAGGCGATGGTGCGCGACCTGCATCCGCTTTCCGACGAGGACGAGGCGTGAGCGGCGCGCCGTGGCGCGCGACGGCCGACGGCGTCGTCGTAACCTGCCGGCTGACGCCGAAGGGCGGCCGCGACGCGATCGACGGCGTCGCGACGCTTGCCGACGGAACGCCCGTGCTGCTCGTCCGCGTGCGCGCCGCGCCGGAGGACGGCAAGGCCAACGAGGCGCTGCGCCGGCTGATCGCCGAGACCCTCGGCGTCGCGGCGTCGAGGACGCGGCTGGTCGCCGGGGCGAAGAGCCGGGTGAAGCAGGTGGCGGCGACGGGGCAGCCGGAGGCGCTGGCGGAGAGGCTGGCGGGGCTGCGGGGCGCGGCGGGGTAGGCGCGGGACGGTCGGGAGCGCGACGGGCGATCCTTGGCGCGCGGGAGAGGGAAATCAGGGGCTTGCGCGGCGGATTCTTTCCCTCTTGCGTGGGCGGAGGCGCGGCGAAAGGGAGGCGGAGAAGGTGCCCGCGACCAAGGCGGGCGCGGGCGGCCGAATTGGGGAATTCGTATCCTGTCCCCGTAATCCCCCCCCCGTAATCCGTCCCCGTAATCCCCCGTAATCCCAATCCCGCTGCCGCGGGCGCGCCGCTTCCGCGGCGCGGCCTTGACGCCTTGCGCGCGGATCAGGCCGTTGGCGCCCATGAGCTTTGCTGAGACGACCGGCCCTTTGGGCCGGCGCTCTCAGCAAAGCTCATGGCGGCCCTGGCGGCGGTCGGACGTTCGGGAGGCAGGCGCGATCGGCGATCGCGCCACCAGGAGCGGCTGGCGGCTACGCTTCAACGTCGATACAGCTCCGAGAGCCGCGGCGCGGCGCGGAGTGGATCAGGCGAAGCAAATGGAGACTCAATAAACTGTCAGGCGTAATTCCATCCCCTGACGTTCGCCGGTCGGCGGCCGGTTGTGGCCTCGGGGAGACCCGGAGAGCGCGATGCTCGACAAACTGGAAGAGACGGTCGATCTCATGGCGGCCTTGAAGGCCGCCGTCCCGTTCGAAGCTGATTTGACGCCGGAGCTCGTCGCGCATCTTCGCGCCGAGCGCCTCGCCTCCGACATCGCGGCGCGTCAGATCGTGCGCGAGGTCTCATACGCTGGCGACGAAAGGGGCGCTCTCCGCCACATCGAGCCCGAGGGCCTGGGAAGGAGGCTGCTCGTCTCGCTCACCCACCTGCGCCTCAAACGCTCGCTCCCCTTCGCGCCGGCGGCGCTCGACTATCAGCAGCGCCGGGTCAAGAAATTGAAGAAGCAGCGCCCCACGTCCTGATCCGTGCTCGGCGTCCATAGCCCGTCGAAAGACGCGCGCCTTTGGCCAAGCCCGGGATTATGGCCCGATTACGGCGATTGCATTGCGGGGACAGTCCAGAAGTTCGCGCCCTTAATAGAAATGGTTGAAGGAGCGGGCGAATCGCCGCGCTAAGCCGCTCCTTCCATACAACGGATCTCGGAACACCGACCGTAATATTTACTTGCCGCCGAGGTTAAGGGAACTCAAGCTCGCAAGTACAGTTGAAGAGCTTTGCGCCGAAGCCGCGGCGCCGGTAGGAGCGGGAGGCGTCGTGCCGTAATTCCCATCATTCTCTTTGATTAAACCTAGCTTTTGTGCGTCCTTCTGATCTTTGCTAACTGAGGCGGCCGTGTACTCTCCGTTTGCCAGCTTGACCAGCGCGGAGCTAGAAGCGCCAGTGGATGTTAGAGCCGAAATTGACATGCTAAGGCCCTCCGAAGGGTAGCCGCGCTTCGGTAGCTCAATATAGTTAATATTTCGTTTACACCACGTTGGACTGTCGCCGCAATGGCGTAACGCGCAGACGAAACATGCTCTAGTTCTTATCCGTCGCCGCCTTGCTCATCACGTACCGTAGTTTGCTGGCCGCAAGGCGATTGATCGAGGCGCGGCTGGCCCACGTGGGGGCCTGGAACGTGACTTCTGTTCCCGTCGCGACGTCTATCGCGCCGACACGCAAAATGTTGCCGATGCGTTGTATTTCGACGATAATTTCGTCCGGGGGCATGCCCGATCGTAGGGATTCGCGCTTGCGACGGCAAGGGACGGATTGTGGGGGGATTGTGGGGGATTGTGGGGACAGGATACGAATTCCCCATCTAACCCAGCGGCGCTCGCCCCGCGTCCCGATCCGCGCTTGGCGTCCATAGCCCGTCGAAAGACGGGCGTCATTTCCGACGCCCTTTGGCCAAGCCCGCTAGCGCGGGCGCGCCGCCCACGCGGCGCGGCCTTGACGCCTTCCGCGCGGATCGGGCCGTCGGCGCCGATGCGCTTTGGCGAGACGGCCGGCCCAAAGGGCCGGAGCGGAGCGCAGGAGCCGCTCATGAGGGCGGCTTGACCCCTTGCGCGCCGACGCGGCTTCGGCGGCGTCGGAGGCTCGTAAGGAAGGCGCGATCGGCGATCGCCCCTCCAGGAGCGGCGGGCGGCTCGCCTCGAAAGCGGCGAGACAAGCGGAGCAAAAGGGAATCTGCGCACGCGCGGCGAGGCCGTGTCCCGGCAAGGCGGTCAGGCCGCCTCAATTCCGGCCGGCGATGGACGTCGGCGTCGCGTCGGGCGAGGCGGCGGACGCGGGCTCGATCGGATGCGCAAGCTTGGCCGCCGAGGGATCCTCGGCGACGAACATCCACTTGTGGAGATAAGAGATCCAGATCTTGCGACTCGACCAATAATCGAGCCCCAGATTGGCCGAGGCGAGCGGCATGTCGACGTCGACGACGCTCATTTTCTTGTCGTGGAATAGATCGTCGCCGATCTTCACTTGCGCGAAGGGATAAGCGCTCGCCGGCACGGGCGCGCCGTGGTTGAGCGGGCTCTTGATGTGGATTCGGGTGGGCGCGAAATCGGCGGTCGCCGCGCCCCACAGCGCCGAAGCGCTGAGCGAGACGAAGGACAGATTGTTGCCGGTGTCGACGATGGCGCGGGTGCGCTCGGAATTGAGCAGGACGTCGATCGTCACCTTGGCGCCGCGGTGGTCGAAGGGAATCGTCGAAAAGACGCCAGTCCATGGCAGGAACGTGGTGTAGCAACCATCCTCGCGATACAACGTGAGCTTGTGGCCGGGAAAGTCGAATTCGACGTCGAACTGCGACAAAATATCGTCGCCGAGCAGGCCGATCGAGTCTTTCTCCGGCGCTTCGCCGTCGTCCATCGTCGCCACGGTGGTGCTGCGGTCGCGCAGCACGAGGGCGCCGAAGGCGAGCCTCGAGGGAATGACGTTGAGGTGAGAATCGCCCGTCGTCTGACCGATGCCGACCGAGCGATTCGCATGTCGCGGATCTTCCTTCAGCCCGAGCTCCTTGGCGACGCTGGCCTTGAGCACGGTGGTTTCCGCCCCGGTGTCGACGACGATCGGCCGCGTGACGTCCTCGATCTCGGCCATCACCGCGTAATGCGCGCCAAGCGACAGCAGCGGCATCGCGCTCACTTGGTCGAGCCGGCAGTCCACGCCGGCGGCGGCGCCGCTGGCGGCGATTTCCAGGCAGACCACGGGAAGAAGCAATCGCATCGTTTCTTGGTTCGCATGCGGCGTCGGGGCGCGAAGCCAAGGATGACGCTTCAAGCTGATTCGAGGCTGATCGCCGTGCCGACCGTCGATCTCGCTAGGACGGTTGTAAGAATCGGGAACTGTTCTGGAGCCGACGCCGACAAGTTCGCCGCCTTTGGCTTGGCGCCAGTCCGCGGCAAGCGCGTGAAGCGCCCCGCATCGCGGAGCGCCTGGCCAATATCGAACGCCGCGCGGTCGACGACAGCCTGGTCGACGCGCACAACCTCTTTCTTCATCCTGGAAGGCGTTCAGGCGTGGGTCGACGCCAAGCGCTCCGAGCGGCGGACCTTTCACGCCAATGGCGACGGCGCATTCGCCGCCGACGGCGAATCCCTGGACCTGCGGGAGGAAATGACCAAGTGGAAACCCATAATATAGGCGCTTATACCAAGAATCGGCGACAGTGAATCGTCATAGCCCGGTTGTCCCGTCCCTCCACGTCGTGACACGACAACTTCGCCTCGGTAACTAAAACACGGAGCTTCTTGCGCCGGCCGCCGGCGGCGGGTAGGCCTGGATGGCCGGGACAATCTTGGTCATGACGAGTCATTGTCTCTGGATCTTGATATAAGCTATCGCCGCAATCCCCTGGAGACTACGCCAACCCAATTCCAACCGCCTCCGCGACGGGACCCCCTGTTTGAACGCCAACAATCTCGACGATAGGAAGCTCTGAATGAACGACGTCGTTACGGTCATGAAGGCGGCCGACTTCGCCGCAAGAAAGCACGCAACGCAAAGACGCAAGGGCGACGCGGCGGAGCCCTACCTCAACCATCTGATCGAAGTCGCCACCCTGGCGGCCGAGGCGTCCGACGGACGCGCCGATGTCGTCGCCGCCGCCTTGCTGCACGACGTCGTGGAGGATCAGGGCGTGGCCATCGATGAAGTCGCCGCGCTGTTCGGATCGGCGGTCGCCTCCATCGTGGCGGAAGTGACCGACGATAAGAGTCTTCCCAAGCAAGCGCGCAAGGATAAGCAGGTTTCCGACGCCTATCGCAAGAGCGACGACGCCTCGATCGTCAAGCTGGCCGACAAGACCAGCAACCTGCTCGCCATAGCGAATAGCCCTCCGCCGTGGCCCGTCGATCGCAAGCGAACCTACGTCGAGTGGGCGAGAGCGGTCGTATCGGGCCTGCCGTTCAAGCCGGCTGGACTGCTGGCGAAGTTCGAAGAGGCCGCCGAGGCGGCTTTGGCGAGCATCGAGCAAAACGGTTGACGCGGGGCGCTGTGGAATTTCGGCGACAGGACATGGATTTCCCGATTAGTCCAGCGGCGCTCGCCCCGCGCCTGATCCCGGGCTCGGCCTTGACGCCGACGGGCCGACGCGGCCCGGGCGGCGGCAAGAGGTTCGGGAGGCAGGCGCGATCGGCGATCGCGCCTACAGGAGCGTCCGCCGGCTGCGCCTCAATGTCGATACGGCTCTACGGCGCGGCGCGAGGCAGATCAAGGGAAGCAATCGGGGATTCCGTAAGCTGTCCCCATCGTACATCGTAGTATCTGACGCCCTTATGAGAGGCGGGCAAATCGACGACCGGCGATGTCGCAGAAGCTGCTCAGAACCAGCGTCCCCGTCCGTAATAGCCGAAACCACCGAACAAGAATATCAATACGACGATGATGAGAAGCGTATTCGTATCCATGGCCGCGTTCTCCTAGGTTTTCACCGGGAAACGCCGGTTTGCGGCGTTCGCGAGTGCTTCCCAGAACGTAGCGGGGAGTGCGCCGCAGCAGTAGAATCGGAAACTACCTACGCCGAGTCGGAACGGGATGATCGCCCCCCTCGCCCACCCGCGCTCAACGGATGCAAAGGGCTTTCCGCTTGGGCGGCGTTGCGGCGACAGCTCGCCGGATTCCCCGTTTGCTTGGCCTGATCCATCCCGCGCCCCGCCGCGGCTCGCAGCTATGCCGGCATAGCGGCGCGGCCGCCGCGCAAAGGGCGTCGCAGGGCGCCCGTCTTGCGACGGGCTATCGGCGGCTTGACGCCGACGAGCCGACCGTCCGGCGGCCGCGCCGGCGCGAACTCAATACCGATACTGCTCCGACTTGAACGGCCCCTGCTGCGGCACGCCGAGGTAATCCGCCTGCTTCTTCGTCAGCTTGGTCAGCTTGGCGCCGACCTTGGCGAGGTGGAGCGAGGCGACCTTCTCGTCGAGATGCTTGGGCAGCGTGTAGACCTGCCGCTCGTACTTGGCGTGGTTGGCGTAGAGCTCCATCTGCGCCAGCGTCTGGTTGGTGAACGACGCCGACATGACGAACGACGGATGGCCGGTGGCGTTGCCGAGGTTGACCAGCCGCCCCCCCGACAACAAGATGATGCGCTTGCCGTCGGGGAACTCGATCTCGTCGACCTGCGGCTTGATGTTCACCCATTTGAAGTTGCGCAAAGCGGCGACCTGGATCTCGGAATCGAAGTGGCCGATGTTGCAGACGATGGCGCGGTCGCGCATCTTGCGCATGTGATCGAGGGTGATGACGTCGACGTCGCCGGTGGCGGTGACGAAGATGTCGGCGCGCGGCGCGGCGTCCTCCATCGTCGTCACTTCGTAGCCTTCCATCGCCGCCTGCAAGGCGCAGATCGGGTCGACCTCGGCGACCAGCACGCGGCAGCCGGCGTTGCGCAACGACGCCGCCGAGCCCTTGCCGACGTCGCCGAAGCCGTTCACCATCGCCACCTTGCCCGCCATCATCACGTCGGTGCCGCGGCGGATGCCGTCGGTGAGCGATTCGCGGCAGCCGTAGAGGTTGTCGAACTTCGACTTGGTGACGCTGTCGTTGACGTTGAACGCCGGCCACAATAGCCGGCCTTCCTTCGCCATCGCGTAGAGCCGGTGGACGCCGGTGGTGGTCTCCTCGGTGACGCCGCGGATCGCCGCGGCGTTCGCGGCGTACCAGCCGGGTTTCGCCTTCAGCCGCCGCTTGATCGCCGCGAACAGCACCTCCTCTTCCTCCGAGCCGGGCTGGTCGAGAAAGGCGACGTCGCCCTTCTCGGCGCGCACGCCGAGGTGGATGAGCAGCGTCGCGTCGCCGCCGTCGTCGAGGATCATGTTCGGGCTGCCGCCGTCGGCCCATTCGAAGATGCGGTGGGTATAGTCCCAATAGTCCTTCAGGCTCTCGCCCTTGATGGCGAACACCGGCGTTCCGCCGGCGGCGATCGCCGCCGCGGCGTGGTCCTGGGTTGAATAGATGTTGCAGGAGGCCCAGCGCACGTCGGCGCCCAGCGCCTTCAGGGTCTCGATCAGCACCGCGGTCTGGATGGTCATGTGCAGCGAGCCGGCGACGCGCGCGCCCTTCAACGGCTCAGCCGCGGCGTATTCGGCGCGGGTCGCCATCAGCCCCGGCATCTCGGTTTCGGCGATGGCGATTTCCTTGCGGCCGAAGGCGGCCAAGCCGATGTCGGCGACGGCGTAGTCGGCGGCGTGCTTATTCATGATCGGGAACCTCGACGGTTGGGTCGCGCACGCCTTACCAAATCGCCGGAAACAGCGCAATAAAGATATAAGTAAGTCTTTATATTGTCCGACGGCGGTCGGCGGCGCGACCAAAGCGCGCCCGCCTCGCCGCTTTATCGCCGCCAGGAGACAAATCGCCGCACGGTAGGGCAGACCTCCCCAAGTTGGACCGCCGGAGGGCGTCGGGTCTTGTGTTCGACGCGCGGTTGCGTGTTATAAGCAAGAAACGAGCCGCCAACACCTGCGGCGTCGCGAGGCGTAGTAAGAAAGGCGAGTTGGCGACCTCCTATGGCTCTGGCGAACAAGCTGGCGATGCGGCAAGGCCAATCGATGGTCCTGACGCCGCAATTGTTGCAGGCGATCAAGCTGTTGCAAATGCCGAGCGTCGAGCTCGCCGCCTTCATCGAAAACGAGTTGGAGCGCAACCCGCTGCTTGAGCGCGCCGACGAGGCGCCGGCTGCGGACGGGCCGGTCGAGGCGCCGGCCGCGGAGCCGCCCGCCGCCGAGCCGGGCGACTGGGCCTCGGAAGCGCTGGAGACCGACCCCGAGGCGCTCGCCGCCAATCTCGGCACCGAGATCGACAACGCCTTCGACTGCGATCGTCCCGCCACGCTCGCGGAGCGTCCGCCGCGCGACGAAGGCGCCGGCCTGTCCGCGACCTCGTGGACTGGCGCGCCCGGCCGCGCCGGCGACGAGGATGCGCCCGACCTCGAGGCCTATGTCGCGGCGCCGGTGAGCCTACGCGAACACCTCACCCGCCAGGCGGCGATCGTTCTCAGGGACCCGGCCGACCGCATGATCGCCGCCGCGCTGATCGACGCGCTCGACGAGTCGGGCTACCTGACGGCCTCGGTCGCGGAGATCGCCGAACGCCTCGGCGCGCCGGCGCGCCGGGTCGAAGCGACGCTCGCGCGCGCGCAGACGTTCGAGCCCACCGGCGTCTTCGCCCGTAGCCTCGCCGAATGCCTGGCGTTGCAGCTCGCCGAGCGCGACCGCCTCGATCCGGCGATGCGCGCGCTGATCGACAATCTGCCGGCGCTGGCTCGCCGCGACATGGCGACGCTGCGCCGCGCCTGCCGGGTCGACGACGACGACCTAGCGGCGATGATCGCCGAAATCAAACGGCTCGACCCCAAGCCGGGGCGCGGCTTCGGCGCGACCGTCCCGCCGCCGGCCATCCCCGACGTGCTGGTCACGCCGGCGCAAGACAATTCCTGGCGGGTCGAGCTGAATAGCGAGGCGCTGCCGCGGGTGCTCGTCAACGAGACCTACGTCGCGCGCATCCGCCGCGGCGCCGGGCGCGACGAGGATCGGCGATACCTTTCGACCAGCCTGCAGAACGCGAACTGGCTGACCAAGAGCCTCGAGCAGCGCGCGCGCACCATCCTCAACGTCGCCACCGAGATCGTGCGCCGCCAGGACGGCTTCCTGGTCGACGGCGTCGCCGCCCTCAAGCCGCTCAACCTCAAGACCGTCGCCGATTCGATCGGCGTGCACGAATCGACCGTCTCGCGCGCCACCTGCAACAAGTACATCCAGACGCCGCGCGGCCTGTTCGAGATGAAGTACTTCTTCACCGCCTCGCTGCCTTCCGCCTCGAACCCCGGCGGCCCGGCCCATTCGGCGGAGTCCGTGCGCTTCAAGATCAAGCAGATGATCGAGGCGGAGAACCCCGAGGAGGCGCTGTCGGACGACGTCATCGTCGCGCGCTTGCGCAAAGCCGACATCGTCGTCGCGCGGCGCACGGTGGCCAAGTACCGCGACAGCCTGCGCATTCCCTCCTCGGTCGACCGCCGGCGCGCCAAGCTTGCGCCCGCGCGCGCCCACGCGCTCCCTGACGAGCCCGCAAATCTATGAGGAAATTGGGGTTTGCGCCGCCCGCGGCGCGGCTCTCGGCGGCGCGATTGACATCGCCGCGGCCGGCTTCTAACGCTAGCCCCCGGAAGAGGAGCAAAGCGGACGGCCGCCGTAATATGGCGCTTCACGGCCGTCGCGCGCGGGTTCATGGGTCGGCGGAATCTCGTCGCTGTGAGTTTGTGGGCCGTCGCCGCAGGCGGTTGGACTTGGAGCGAGCCAGAGAGGCGAGGCGATCAATGCCTTTACAAGTATCCGGCAAGAACCTCGACATCGGAGAATCGCTGCGCGGTCACGTTCTCGACAAGGCCGAGGCGATCGTCGCGCGCTATTTCGACGGCCAAGTGACCGGCCGCGTCGTGATCGCGCGCGAGGGTTCGGGCTATCGCGCCGATTGCGCGCTGCATCTGAGCTCGGGCGTCGATCTGCAGGCCGAAGGACAAGCGCAGGAGCCTCACGCGAGCGTCGAACAGGCGCTCGATAAGATCGAGCGCCGCTTCCGCCGTTACAAGAAGCGGCTCAAAGGACGGCCCGCCGGCGGCCAGCCGGCGCCCGAAAGCGGCGCCCGGCTGCAGGTCGCCGACTACACCATCCAGGCGCCTGACGAGAGCGAGGAGGAGCCGGCCGGGTACAACCCGGTGGTGGTCGCCGAAGGCTCGCGGCCGCTGAAAAGCTTGTCGGTCGCCTCCGCGGTCGCCGAGCTCGACCTCAGCGGCGCGCCGTTCCTGGTGTTTCAACACGCGGGAAGCGCGCGCGTGAACGTCGTCTATCGTCGAGCGGACGGCGCGATCGGCTGGCTCGATCCCCACTAGCGGCGGGCCGCGCCGCCAACGGAAGGCGCCTCGCGGCGCCCACGGCGCGCGGCTCGTCGGCAAGTTCTCATTCTCGAGTTCAAGATGCCCCTATCCGACCTTCTCACGCCTGACGCGATCATGCCGTCGCTGCGCGTCAACGGCAAGAAACAAGCGTTGCAGGAAATGAGCGAGCGCGCCGCCGTGTCGTCGGGGCTGCCGGCGCGCGAGATCTTCGACGCGCTCCTGCAACGCGAACGCCTCGGCTCCACCGGCGTCGGCGACGGCATCGCCATCCCCCACGGCAAGCTCGCCAAGTGCGGCCGCATCTTCGGCATCTTCGCCCGCCTCGAACGCGCGATCGACTTCGAGGCGCTCGACGGCCTGCCGGTCGACCTGATCTTTCTCCTGGTGGCGCCGGAAAGCGCCGGCGCCGATCACCTCAAGGCGCTGGCGATGATCGCGCGCGTGCTACGCGACGCCAACCTCGCCCAGCAGCTGCGCGCCACCCGCGACGCCTCGGCGATCTATTCCCTGTTGACGCTGACGCCGACCTCGAATGCGGCGTAGACGAACCATCCCTGAAAGCGAGGCCGGCCGATGAAAACCCGCGTGATCGTCACTCTGAAGTCCGGGATCCTCGATCCCCAGGGCAAGGCGATCGAAGGGGCGCTGAGGTCGCTTGGCGTCGAGGGCGTCGCCAGCGTGCGCCAGGGCAAGGTGTTCGACATCGAGCTTGACGCCGGCGACCGCGCCGCGGCGCAGGCGAAGCTCGCCGAAGCGTGTGAAAAACTGCTCGCCAACGCCATCGTCGAGGACTACGCGATCGAAAATGGCTAATCCATTGCGCGCCGCCGTCATCCTGTTCCCCGGCTCCAATCGCGAAGGCGACGTCGCGCGCGCGCTTCGCCAGGCCACTGGCGTCCCGCCGACCATCGTCTGGCACGACGACCGCGCGCTGCCGCCCGGAACCGAGCTGGTCGTCCTGCCCGGCGGCTTCTCCTACGGCGACTACCTGCGCTGCGGCGCCATCGCCGCGCGCGCGCGCATCATGGAGGCCGTGCGCGCCCACGCCGCTGACGGCGGCCTGGTTCTCGGCGTCTGCAACGGCTTTCAGATTCTCTGCGAAGCGGGCCTGCTGCCCGGCGTGCTGATGCGCAACGCCGGCCGCCGCTTCCTCTGCAAGACGCAGCACCTGCGGGTCGAGAACGCCTCGACCGCGTTCACGCGCGGCTACGCGCCGGGCCAGGTGGTCAAGTTCGCCATCGCCCACGGCGAGGGCAATTACGCCATCGACGCGGAGGGCCTCGCCGAGCTCGAGCGCGCGGGCCGCGTCGCCTTCCGCTATTGCGACGCCCGCGGCGAGATCGGCGGCCGCGCCAATCCCAACGGCTCGATCGACGACATCGCCGGCGTCTACAACGACAAGTTCAACGTCCTCGGCCTGATGCCGCACCCGGAGAACCTCGTCGATCCGTTGGTCGGCGGGATCGACGGGCGCCCGATGTTCGCCGCCCTCGCCGCGGCGTGACCGGCGCGCCGACCGGCGGTTGACGCCGCCGCCGACGCCGCCACACCCTCGCCCGCGCGTCGTTTTCGCGGGGGCGCGATCGCGTTGGCCGCTTCCAAGCGCGCCGACCGCCCAGGGAGGCTTCCTTGAACGACAGCAGGCTCGACGACCGGCTCGGACGCATCCTCGGCGAATCGACGAACACCGAAGCGGCGGCGCGCGCGCCGTCGCCGCCCGCCTCGCCGGGCCTGTCGCCGATACCCCGCGATCCTGTGCTGTTCTCCGACTCGGCCGAGGGCGCCGACCTTCACGACGCGGGCGAAGCGATCCGACCGCTTGCCGAGCTGTGCCTCATGCCGGAAGCGCAGACGCCGTTCCTGGCGGGGATCGTCGGCCCCTCGGGATCGGGCGCGAGCTTCGCGCTGCGCCGTCTCGTCGATGCGGTCGAGGGCCTTTCCGCCGCGGCGGCGCGGTCGGTCGAGACGCCGTTCCTGTCGCGCGTGGCGGTGATTCCGATCGACGCCGCGGGCGTGGTCGGCGACCCCGCCTGCGCGCTCGCCTCCGCCGCTTTCGCCGCGCTCGATCGCGACCGCGACGGCCTCGGCTACGCCGCCTTCGCCGACGAGGCGGCGCGCGCCGGCGGCGACCCGCGCCGCGCCGCGGCGGCCGCCCAGGAGCGGCTCGACGAGCTGAGCCAGCGCCTGGAGCACGAACGCGCCCAGCGCGACGAGGTCGAGGCCAAGCGCGCCCGGCTCACCGAGGCGCTGCTCTACGACACGCCGGGATCGCGCGCCGACGCCTTCATCCGCGCCAGCCGCGCCTTGATCGAATCGCGGCTGCGCCGCTTCGACTTGGCGCGCGGCGACGCCACCGCCAACTTCCGCGACCTGGTGCGCGACTTCGACAGCGTCGGCGGGGCGACGCGCGCGAGCCTGGCGATGCGCTCGATCTGGGCCTATCCCAGCCAGACTAGGCTGCTCATGCTGGCGGCGATCGCCTTCGCGGCGGCCTTCATCCTCGCCCAGGCGGGCGGCGAGGCGCTGTCGGGCTGGCTGCGCTCGCTCAGCGCGACCACCGCGCCCGCCGCCGACTGGCTCGCCGCTCACGCCGACCTGTTGGGAACGGCGGCCGACGTCGCTCTGGCGCTCGGCGTCCTCGCCGTGCTGCTCAACCTCTGGCGCGCCTTCAGCTTCGTCGGCCTGCTGTTCCGCGGCCTGAGCTTGCTGCGCCAGGACATGCGCGAACGCCGCCACGAGCTCGACGCGAGCGCCGCGCGCCTCAATCAGCGCGTTCTCACGCTCAGCGCCGAGGTCGAGGCGGCGGCCGTCCACGCCCAGGCGGCCGCGCGGCGCGCCGGCGGCGCCAAGCCCTTGGCGCGCGGCCCCGGCCCGGCCTTCGCGCGCGGCTCCGAAACGCCCGCCGAGGCGGCGCGCGCGTTCTTCGTCGAGATCGGCCGGCTGATCGGCGCGAAAGAGCCGCCGCCGTTCCCGACGCCGCAGCGGCTGGTGTTCGTCTTCGACAATCTCGACGCGGCGCCGCCCGGCGAAGCGGCGCGCCTCCTCGCCGCGGCGAGCGCGCTCATCGGCCCCGGCTGCGCCGGAGTCGTCGCGACCGACCTCGCGGCGCTCGCCGACGCGCGCGGCGGCGAGGAGACGGCGCGGCGACGGATCGACAAGTTCTTCCAGCTCGTCGTCAACGCCGGCGCGCTCGGCTTCGTCGATGGCGGCCGTTTCGCCGCCCGGCTGATCGGCTCCAACGCCGTCGCCAGCCCGGCCGGCGAGCTCGACGCGCGCGCCTCGCGCCTGATCGAGCCTCTGACGCAGGCCGAGGCGGCGCTGTTGACCGCGCTGGCGGCCCTGGCGGCGAAGACGCCGCGCGGCGTCAAGCGCTTCCTCAACGCCTACCGCCTGGCGCGGCTGGCGCCGGCGCCCAAGCCGGCGGTCGCGCTGGCGCTGGCGACGCGGATGAGCGGCGACGACGCGGCGAAGACCGCGCTGGCGGCGGAGCTGACGCGAAGCGAGCGCGCGGAGCTTTCCGATCCCTCCGGCCCGCCCGAGCTGGTCGAGGCGACGCGAGCGGCGCGCGCCGCCAACGACGGCGTCATCTGGCTCGCCGACGCCCGCGCCGCCTGGGAGGCGGCGCGCCGCTACACGCCGCCCGACTGACGCGGCGCGCCTCGGACGGCTCAGGGCGTCGGCGCGGGCGTCGGCGCCTCGGCGGCGATCGTCGTCAGCGACGGCAGGTCCTCGGCGCGCCATCCGCCGCCGAGCGCGACGATTAGGTCGACGACGTCGGTCAGGCGCTGCGCGCGCGTGTTCAGCGCCGATTCCTCGTCGGCGAGCTCGGTCGCCTCGGCGGTCACCACCGTGGTGAAGTTCTGCGTGCCGGCGCTGTATTCGTTGAGGGCGATCTGCACCGCCTGTTTGGCGGCCTTGACCGCCTCGGTCTGCACGCTGAGCTCGCGCGTGAGAATCGGGATCGCCGCGAGCTGGTCCTCGACTTGCTGGAAGGCGGTCAGCGCCGTCTGCCGATAGGTGGCGACGCTTGATTCGTAGGTCGCCTTGGCCGCCTCGACCTGCGCGTCGGTGAGGCCGCCGTTGAACAGCGGCTGCGCCAGCGACAACCCGTAGGACCAGACGGGATTGGCGCCGGCGATTTGCTTGATGAAGGGGTCGCCGACATAGCCGAAGGCGCCCGACAGGGTGAAGCTCGGATAGTAGCCCGCGGTGGCGACGCCGATCGCGGCGTTCTCTTCCTGCATCGTCCGCTCCGCCGCGGCGATGTCGGGCCGACGCTCGAGCAGCGCCGAGGGCACCCGCGCCGGGACGTTGGGAATTCCCGCCGCCAGCTTTCCGCGCGGGATCGTCAGTTCGGCGGGCGGCCGGCCGATCAGCACCGCGATCGCGTGCTCGTACTGCGCCCGGGTGACGCCGGCGGCGATCTGCTGCGCTTGCGCCGCCAGCAATTGCGCCTGGGCGGTGATGACGTCGGACTTGGCGGCGGTGCCCGCGTTGTACTGGTTCTGGCTGATCTGCAGCGAGCGCTGATATTCCTTGACCGTGTCGCTCAACAGATCGTCGAGCGCTTCAGCCTGCCGCAATTGGACGTAGGCGGTCGCCAACGATGATTGCGCCGACAGCGTCGCGTTGGCGAGGTCGGCGGCGCTGACCTGGGCGGCGGCGCCTTGCTGCTCGACGGCGCGGCGGACCTTGCCCCATACGTCGAGCGTCCAGCTTCCGCTAATCTCGGCGTCGAGCGTGTAGGAGATCTCGCGAGCGACCTTCTGGCGGGTCAGCGACGGGTCGAAATTCACCGTCGGGTAGAGCCCGGCGCGCGCCTCGGCGATCATCGCCAGCGCCTGGCGATAATTCGCCTCGTCCGCCTTCAGCGTCTGATTGGAGATCGCCACCTGGGCCTCGAGCGCGCTGAGCTCAGGGTCGTGGAAGACCCCCCACCATTCCCCCTTGGCGAGATCGTCGCGCGGCGTGGCGAGCTTCCAGCCCTTGATCTCTTTGTACTCGGCCGAAACGATCGCCCCCGGGCGCTGATAATCGGGACCGACCGCGCAGCCGACCAGCGGCGCCGCCAGCCCCAACGCGACGATCACGCCGGCCCCCCGGCCCAAACTCATGACCCTGCCCTCGCCAGACGCTCCGCACGGTCCCGCAGATAGAGGCGGTCCCACAGACGATGCGACCAATTTCCGAAACGATCAAGATAGAGGAAAATGATCGGTGTCGTATAAAGGGTTAGCGCCTGGCTGAAGAGCAAGCCGCCGACGATGGTTATCCCCAGCGGGTGGCGCAGCTCCGACCCTTCCCCCGTCCCGAAGGCGAGCGGCAGCGCGCCGAACAGCGCCGCGAAGGTCGTCATCATGATCGGCCGGAAGCGCAATAGGCACGCTTGCGTGATCGCCTCCCGCGTCGGCAGGCCCTCGCGCTCGGCCTGCAAGGCGAAGTCGATCATCATGATCGCGTTCTTCTTGACGATGCCGATCAGGAGAATGATGCCGATCGCGGCGATGATGGTGAATTCGGTGTTGAACATCTTCAGCGCGATCAACGCGCCGACGCTCGCCGAGGGCAGCGTCGACAGGATCGTCACCGGGTGGATGTAGCTCTCGTAGAGGATGCCGAGCACGATGTAGACGGCGACGATCGCCGACGCGAACAACAGCGGCAGCGCCGCCTGCGACTGCTGGAAGGTCGCCGCCGTTCCCGCAAACGAGCCGCGCACCGTCGACGGCATGCCGATGGCGGCGCGCGCCTGGGCGATCTCGCTCTCCGCCTCGCTCAGCGCGTGGCCCTCGGCGAGATTGAACGAGATCGTCGAGGCGGCGAACTGGCCCTGATGGTTGACGCTGAGCGGCGTGCGGCCGTGCTGGAATCGCGCGACCGCGCCGAGCGGGACCATCGTCTCCTGCGAGGTGGAGACGGCGGCGCCCGCCGAAGCGCTCGAATGCCCGCTCGCCGCGATCGAGTTCAGCGACAGGTTGCGCGCCGAGTCGGAGGCGATCGACGTGGCCGAGCTCGTCGCCGTCGAAGTCGAGTATTGCCCGGCCACCGCGTTGGTCTGCTGCGTCCCGGAGGGATTGGCGCCCGACTTCGACACCCAGACGTCGTTCAGCGTCGAGGGGTCCTGCCAGTAGCGCGGCGCCACCTCCATCACCACGTGATACTGGTTGAGCGCGTTGTAGATGGTGGAGACCTGGCGCTGGCCGAAGGCGTCGTAGAGCGTGTTGTCGATGGCGCTCAGCGTCAGCCCGAGCCGCATCGCCGTCGGTCGGTCGATGGTCACGTCGGCTTCGAGGCCGCCCTGCTGCTGGTCGGAGTTGACGTCCTTCAGCACCTCGCTCTTCATCAGCGCCGCCAGCAATTTCGGCGTCCAGTCGTAGAGCGCCTTGTTGTCGTCGGACAGCAGCGTGTACTGATAGGTCGCGTTGCTTTGCCGCCCGCCGGTGCGCAGGTCGGAGACCGCCACCAGGAACAGCCGCGCGCCGGCGACCGACGCGAGTTTGCCCCTGAGGCGCGCGACCACGCCGTCGGCGGTGATCTTGCGCTCGGCCTGCGGTTTCAGCGTGATGAAGGAGAAGCCGGAATTGGTCTGCCGCCCGCCGGTGTAGCCCATGATCGACTCCACCGCCGGATCGGCCTGAACGATCGCTTGCAACTCCTGCATCTTCTGCTTCATCGACTGGAACGAGATGCTCTGGTCGCCCTGGATCGAGCCGATCAACAGGCCCGTGTCTTGCGACGGGAAGAGGTTGTAGGTCATCTGGCCGAACAGGCTGAAGTTCAGCCCGAGCGTCGCGACCAGGATGAGCATGACGATCAAAGGATGACGCAGCGCGGCGGCGAGTGTGACGCGATAGAAGGCGAGCGCCGCCTCGAAGGCGCGCTCGGTCGCGCGATAGAGTGCGCCGTGGTCGAGAACGACGCGCCGCGGCAGCACCAGCGCGCACATCATCGGCGTGGTGGTCAGCGACACCACCAGCGAGATCATCACCGCGATCGACAGCGTCAGCGCGAACTCCTGGAACAGCCGGCCGACGATGCCGCCCATCAGCAGCAGCGGCAGGAACACCGCGATCAGCGACAGGCTGATCGACAGGACGGTGAAGCCGACCTCGCGCGCTCCGCGAATCGCCGCCTGAATGCGCGTCGCGCCCTCCTCGATGTGCCGGCTGACGTTCTCCAGCACGACGATGGCGTCGTCGACGACAAAGCCGGTCGAGATGGTCAGCGCCATCAGCGACAGGTTGTCGAGGCTGAAGCCCAAAAGATACATCACGCCGAACGAGCCGAGAATCGACACCGGCACTGCGACGCTGGGGATCGCCGCGGCGCGCACGTTGCGCAGGAAGGCGAACACCACCAGGATCACCAGGATCACCGAAGTCGCCAGCGTGCGCTCGGTGTCGGCGAGCGAGCCACGGATGGTGATCGAGCGGTCCTGCACCACCTGGAGGCTGACGTCGCCCGGCAGCGAGGCGGCGAGGCGCGGCAGCTCCGCCTTGACGCCGTCGACCGCGGCGATGATGTTCGCGCCGGGCTGCCGCGACAGCACCACCGCCACCGACGGCTTGCCGTTGACGAAGCCGGCGTTGCGCAGGTCCTCGACCGAATCGACCACCTCGCCGACATCCGACAGGCGCACCGCCGCGCCGTTGCGGTAGGCGATGACGAGATCGCGGTACTGCCCGGCGCGGCTCGCCTGATCGTTGGCGTAGATCTGGTAGTGGAAAGCGTCGTCCTCGATCGCGCCCTTGGGGCTGTTGGCGTTGGCGGCGGCGAGCGCGGCGCGCACGTCTTCCAGCCCCACGCCGTAGCGATAGAGCGCGGTCGGATTGAGCTCGACGCGCACCGCCGGCAGCGCGCTGCCCACCACGTCGGCCTCGCCGACGCCGTCGAGCTGCGACAGCCGCTGCTGCAGAACGTTGGAGGCGATGTCGTACATCTGCCCGGCGGTGCGGGTGGTCGAGGTCAGCGCCAGCACCATGATCGGCGCGTCGGCTGGGTTCATCTTGCGATAGGTGGGGTTCGCGCGCAGGGCGGTCGGCAGGTCGGCGCGCGCGGCGTTGATCGCCGCCTCGACGTCGCGCGCCGCCCCGTCGATGTCGCGGTCGAGACCGAACTGCAATTGGACGCGCGTCGATCCGAGCGAGCTCGACGACGTCATCTCGTTGACGTCGGCGATCTGACCGAGATGGCGCTCGAGCGGCGCGGCGACCGACGAAGCCATGGTGTCGGGGCTGGCGCCGGCCATGCTCGCCTGCACCGAGATATTGGGGAAGTCGACCTGCGGCAGCGGCGACACCGGCAACTGCCAGAAGGCGATGAGGCCCGCGAGCGCGATGCCGATGGTCAGCAGCGTCGTCGCCACCGGCCGCCGGATGAACAGCTCGGAGAAGCGGTTGTTCACGAAGCCTCCGCCTCCGTCGCCGACCCGCTGGTCGCGCCGGCGCCGAGGCTCGAGCCGATGCGTTCGAAGAAGAGGTAGATGACCGGCGTGGTGTACAGCGTCAGAATCTGGCTGACCGCGAGGCCGCCGACGATCGCTAGGCCGAGCGGATGGCGCAGCTCCGAGCCGACGCCCGTCCCCAGCATCAGCGGAAAGGCGCCGAACATCGCCGCCACCGTCGTCATCAGGATCGGCCGCAGGCGCAAAAGGCAGGCCTGATAGACCGCCTCGCGCGGCGCCTTGCCCTCCTGGCGCTGCGCTTCAAGAGCGAAGTCGATCATCATGATCGCGTTCTTCTTGACGATGCCGATCAGGAGGACGATGCCGATGACGCCGATGATGTCGAGCCCGGCGCCGGCGAACTCGAGCGCGAGCAGCGCGCCGATGCCGGCCGACGGCAACGTCGACAGGATCGTCACCGGGTGAACGAAGCTCTCGTAGAGAACGCCCAGCACGATGTACACCGTGGCGATCGCCGCCAGCAGCAGCAACAGCTCGTTCGACAGCGACGACTGGAACGCCTCCGCCGCGCCCTGGAAGTTGACGGCGAAGCTGCCGGGAAGGTGAATGTCGCCGAGCGCGGCGTTGATCGCGTCGACCGCGCCGCCCAACGACGCCCCGGGCGCCAGGTTGAACGAGATGGTGGTGACGGGAAACTGCTTGAGGTGCGAGATCTGCAGCGGCGCCTGCTTGACCTCCACTGCGGCGATCGTCGGAAGCTGCACCTGGCCCGCGGTCGAGGCCGCCGACGGCAAGTAAATGGCGTTCAACGCGTCGAGCGACGCCGCCATCCCCGGATCGATGTCGAGAATGACGCGATACTGGTTTGACTGGGTGAACACCGTCGAGATGATGCGCTGGCCGAAGGCGTCGTAGAGCGCGTTGTCGACGGTCGCCGCGGTGACGCCGAAGCGCGCGGCGCTGGCGCGGTCGATGGTGACGACCGCCGAGCGCCCGTTGGGTTGCAGGTCGCTGGCGACGTCGACGATCTCGGGAAGCTTGGCGAGCCGCGCCAGCACGGTCGGCGTCCAGGTTTGCAGCAGCCCGATATCCTGGTTGTCGAGGGTGAACTGGTACTCGGTGGCGCTGACCGTGGTGTCGATGCTGAGATCCTGCACCGGCTGCATGTAGAGCGAGATGCCGGGGACGCCGGCGGTCTCCCGCTGCAAGCGGCGGATGATCTCGCTCGCCGTCGCCTGGCGCTGCTCGTGCGGCTTGAGGTTGATGAGGAAGCGGCCGGCGTTGAGCGTGACGTTGGAGCCGTCGACGCCGATGAACGACGACAGGCTGGCGACGTCGGGATCGGCGAGGATCGCCTTGGCGAGCGCCTGCTGATGCTCGGCCATCCCGGCGAAGGGGATGTCGTCGGCGGCCTGCGTGACGCCCTGGATGATCCCGGTGTCCTGCGACGGGAAGAAGCCCTTGGGGATCGTCATGTAGAGGTAGCCGGTGAGCACGAAGGTCGCCAGCGCGACGATCAGCGTCGCCACCTGGTGGTCGAGCACGACGTTGAGCGAGCCGGCGTAAAGGCGCGACAGCGCCTGGAAGAAGCGGCCGCCGCTGGCGTGACGACGGCCGCGCGGCGCCGCTTCTCGCTCGGCCGGCCTGAGCACCTTGGCGCACATCATCGGCACCAGCGTCAGCGAGACGAAGGCGGAAATGACGATCGTCCCCGCCAGCGTGATGGCGAATTCGTGGAACAGCCGGCCGACCACGTCGCCCATGAACAGCAGCGGAATCAGCACCGCGATCAGCGACAAGGTGAGCGAAATGATGGTGAAGCCGATCTGCCGCGAGCCTTTCAGCGCCGCCTCCATCGGCGTGTCGCCCGCTTCGAGGTAGCGCGAGATGTTCTCGATCACCACGATCGCGTCGTCGACGACGAAGCCGGTGGCGACGGTCAGCGCCATCAGCGACAGATTGTCGAGGCTGAAGTTGAACTGGTACATGATCGCCAGCGCGCCGACCAGCGACAAGGGCGCCGACAGGCTGGGAATGATCGTCGCCGGGATGTTGCGCAGGAAGAGGAAGATCACCATCACCACCAGCGCCACCGCCAGCGTCAGCTCGAACTCGACGTCGCTGACCGAAGCGCGGATGGTCGTGGTCCGGTCGGTGAGCGGCGTGATGGCGATCGCCTGCGGCAGATTGGCGGAAAGGCGCGGCAGCAGCCGCTTGATGCTGTCGACCACCTGAATGACGTTGGCGCCCGGCTGGCGCTGGATGTTGACGATCAGCGCCGGCGTCTCGTTCATCCACGCGGAAAGCCGGCTGTTCTCGGGCGCGATCTCCACCTGGGCGACGTCGCTGAGCAGCACCGGCGCGCCGCTGCGATAGGCGACGATGGAATTGAGATAGTCCTTGGGATCGCGGATCTGGTCGTTGGCGTTGATGGCGAACGCCTGCGTCGGGCCGTCGAAGTTGCCCTTCGGCGTGTTGACGTTGAGGTTGCTGATGGTCGTGCGCAGGTCGTCGAGGTTGAGCCCGTAGGCGGCGAGCGCCAGCGGGTTGGCGTGGATGCGCACCGCCGGGCGCTGGCCGCCCGAGATCGACACCAGGCCGACGCCGGAGAGCTGCGACAGCTTGGGCACGAGCTGGCTCTCGACGATGTCCTCGACGTCGGTGAGCTTCAGCGTCTTCGAGGTGACGCCGAGGGTGAGGATCGGCGCGTCGGCGGGATTGACCTTGGCGTAGACCGGCGGCGCGGGAAGGTCGGAGGGCAAGAGGTTGCCGGCGGCGTTGATCGCCGCCTGGACCTCCTGCTCGGCGATGTCGAGGCTGAGGTCGAGGCTGAAGCGCAGCGTGATAACCGATGCGCCCGCCGAACTCTGCGACATCATCTGCGTCAGGCTCGGCATCTCGCCGAATTGGCGCTCCAACGGCGCCGTCACCGAGGAGGTCATCACCTCCGGGCTGGCGCCGGGATAGAAGGTCTGCACCTGAATGGTCGGATAGTCGACCTCGGGCAGCGCCGAAAGCGGCAGGAACTTGTAGGCGGCGATGCCGACGAGCAGGATGGCGACCATCAGCAGGGTCGTCGCCACCGGCCGCTCGATGAACAGGCGCGACGGATTCATCGCCGCCGCTCCGTCGCCGCCGTCACGGGCCGGGCCCCGGGGGCGGAGGCGGCGCGTCGGCGGCGCCCTGGTCGCTGCCGCGCTGCCGCCGCGGCGTCTTCCCGGCCGCCGCGTCGTTCGCCGAGCTCGCCTTCGCGCCGGCGACGGTCACCTTCGCGCCTTCGCGCAGCCGGTCGACGCCGTCCACCACCACCTTGTCGCCCGCCGCGAGCCCCGACTTGATCACGGTGTTCTTGGCGTCGGACGGGCCGGCGACGATCTTGCGCGCCGTCACCGTCGAATCGCTCTGCAGCAGATAGACGAACCCGCCGTCGGCGCCGAGCTGGATCGCCGCGTTGGGAACGAGTGTCGCGCCGGACAACGTGTCGACCAGCAGGCGGACGTTGACGAACTGGTTGGGGAACAGCGCCCCTTGCGGATTGGCGAAGCTCGCGCGCAGCTTGAAGGTGCCGGTGGTGGTGTCGATCTGGTTGTCGAAGGTGGTCAGGGTTCCGCTGGCGAGCTCCGCGACGTTGGCGCGGTCGAGCGCCGTGACCGGCAACGTCGCGCCGGCGTTAACGCGCGCGGCGATCTGCGGCAGATTGTCCTCCGGCGTGGAGAAGATGACGCTGATCGGGTCGAGCTGGGCGATCACCACGATGCCGGTCGCATCCGACGGCTGCAGGTAGTTGCCGGGGTCGAGCTGCCGCAGGCCGACGCGCCCGCCGACCGGCGCGACGATGTGGCAATAGGCGATGTTGAGATTGGCGGTGTCGATCTGCGCCTGATCGCTGCCCATTGCGGCTTTGTCTTGCGCCACGAGGAACTGCTGGTCCACGACCTGCTGCAGCGCGATCGAATCCTGCTTGCTCAGCGTTTCGTAACGCGCCAGGTCGGACTGCGCCTGCTGGTAGAGCGCCGTGTCCTTCGCCAGTTGCGCCTGGGCCTGGGCGAGCGTGGCCTCATAGGGGCGCGAGTCGATCTGGGCGAGAAAATCGCCAGCCTTGACGATCTGCCCTTCCTGGAAGCCGACCGACATCAGCTTGCCGGCGATCTGCGTCTTGACCGTGACGGTGGCGAGCGGCGTCACCACGCCGAGGGCGTTGATGGTGATCGGCATGTCGCCGGAGACGACCGGCGCGACGCCGACGGTCTGGGCGACGGCGAGTCCGCCCCCCGCTCCCGGTCCCGGCGCCGGGGCGGTGGACGGCGCGACGCCCGTGTAATGGCGCCAGGCGAACGCCGCCGCCGCGGCGAGCAAAAGGAAGACCGCCAGCCTGACCCAACGGCGCTTTTTCTTCGCCGGCGCGGCGGGAGCGGCGGACGAGACCGGCGCGGCGGCCTCGACTTTGTCCGGATCGACCGTTTCGTTCATAAATCGACCTCGCGCCGGGTTGGCGACCCTTCGCACAAACGCACGACGACATCAATTCACGCTTGGGTGTCGCGATTGTCCGACAGAGCCGCGACCAATTCAAGGCGCCGGGGGGAGTTGCAATCCGCCGCGGCATGCTTCATAAGCGCGCGGTCGGGGATCTGCCGACGTGGACGCGGGTGTAGCTCAGGGGTAGAGCACAACCTTGCCAAGGTTGGGGTCGAGGGTTCGAATCCCTTCGCCCGCTCCAAATTCCAGCGTGACAATGAGGTCGGAAAGCGCCCCGCCGAGGGATGGCTTTCGCGCGCCGGCGGGTCGTCCGATCGCCGCCAAGGGGGCGGCCGCCGCCCCCGCCTTACGCCGTCGACGCGCCGAAGATGGCGCGCAGGCCCTCGATCAGGCCGGGACGCTGGCGCGTCTCGGCCAGCGTGGAGAGGAAGGCCTCCGCCCAGTGTTCGACGTCGTGCTCGAGCAGATGGGCGAGCATCGGCCCGTGGCGTTCGCGCCGCTCGATGAGCGGCATCGCCAACGCCGCGCCGATCGCCGCGGCGAGGCCCTCCGCCTCGTGGGGGTTGACGATCAGCGCGCCGTCAAGCTCGGCGGCGGCGCCGGCGAATTGCGACAGCACCAGCACGCCGGGGTCCTCGGAGTCCTGCGCGGCGATGTATTCCTTCGCGACCAGGTTCATGCCGTCGCGCAGCGGCGTCACCAGCGCGACGTCGGCGGCGCGGTAAAGGCCAGCGAGCGCGGTGCGCGAGTAGAGCCGGTTGACGTACCGGACCGGCGTCCACGAGGCTTCGCCGTAGCGGCCGTTGATCTTGCCGATCAGCGCCGTCACCTCGTGCTCGATCGCCGCGTATTCCTTGATCTCGTCGCGGCTCTTGGGCGTGATCTGCAGGAAGGTGACGCGCCCGCGCCACTCCGGCTGCAGCTCGAAGAAGCGGTCGAAGGCGTTGAGCCTCTGCATGATGCCCTTGGAATAGTCGAGCCGCTCGACGCCGAGCGCCAGGCGCTGGCCGGCGAGGCTGTCGACGATCTCGCGCACGAAGGGCGAGCGCGCGGCGTTGCGCGCCACCCGGGCGTAGACCTTGGTCTCGATGCCGACCGGAAACGCGCCGACGCGCGTCTGGCGCCCGTCGAGCGCGTAAGCGTTGGCGCGCGTCGCTTTCGCCCCTTGCGAAACCAGATAACGGGCGAAGTTTTCCCGGTCGTTGTCGGTCTGAAAGCCGATGAGGTCGTAGTAGACGAGGCTGCCGAGGATATCGCGATGATTGGGCATCGTCTCCAGGATGTCCGGCGGCGCGCAGGGAATGTGGAGAAAGAAGCCGATCGGGTTCGCCCGTCCCCGCGCGCGCAGCTCGCGCGCCAGCGGCATCAGGTGATAGTCGTGGACCCAGATGACGTCGTCGTCGGCGATGAAGGCGTCGAGCTGGTCGGCGAAGCGCCGGTTGACGCGCATGTAGCCGCTCTGGTCGGCGCGCGAGTACTCCTGCAGGTCGACGCGATAATGCAGGATCGGCCATAGCACCCGGTTGGCGAAGCCGTTGTAGTATTCCTGGTAATCCGTGCTCGACAGGTCGATGACGGCGTAGGCGACGCGGTTGCGCCTGACGAAGCGCGGCGGCCCGCGGCTTTCCTCGCTGATCTCCCCGCTCCAGCCGAACCACACGCCGTCGCGGTTCTTCAGCGACGCCTTCACCGCCACCGCTAGGCCGCCGGCGGCCTGCTTGCGCCCGGGGGCGGGCAGGGCGACGCGATTCGAGACGATGATCAAGCGCATGCCCACGCCTCCTCCCAACTCGATGACAACCGCGTCGCGGTGTTGATGATTCCCGCCATCGAATAGGCTTGGGGAAAGTTGCCCCACAGGCGCCCGGTCTCCGGGTGGACGTCCTCCGACAGCAGCCCGAAATGGTTGCGGCAGGCGAGGATCGAGGCGAAGCGCTCGCGCGCCTCCTCGTGGCGGCCGATCAGCGCCAGCGCGTCGACGTACCAGAAGTTGCAGGCGAGGAACGCGGTCTCCGGCGCGCCGAAGTCGTCGTCGGCCGCGTAGCGCATGACGCGGCCGTTGCGCGCCAGCTCGCGCCCGATCGCCTCGCAGGCGTCGCGGAAGCGCGGGTCGGAGGGCGCCAATAGACCGAACTCGGCGAGCAGCAGCACGCTGGCGTCGAGGTCGGAAGAGCCGATCGCGCCGGTCAGCGCGCGGCGTTTATCGTCCCAGGCGCCGGCGAGCAGGCGCTCGCGGATGTCGCGCGCGCCGTCGCCCCAGTAGCGCGCGCGTTCGCTTAGGCCGAGCAGGCGCGCGATCTTGCTCAGCCGGTCGCAGGCGGCCCAGCACAGCGCCACCGAATAGGTGTGCGCGCGCGCCCGGCCGCGGTATTCCCAAATGCCGGCGTCGGGCTCGAAAGCGACCTTGCGCGCCTGGCCGCCGAGCTTCTCCAGGTGGCTGAACAACGCGGCGTCGCCCATCTTGGGCAGCCGCTCGTCGATGAACATCTGCGTCGCGCCGAGCACGATCGAGCCGTAGACGTCGTGCTGCGCCTGCGTCGCCGCGAGATTGCCGACGCGCACCGGCCCCTGCCCGAAATAGCCCTTGAGGTCCGGCGCCGTCCGCTCGTCGAGGGGCGTGAACGGCACGACGCCGTGGACCGGAGCGATGTTCGGCGAGCGCTCAGCGGCGACGGTGGTGCAATAGTTGATGTAGGCCTCCATCGTGTCGGTGGCGCCGAGCCGATTGAGCGCCTGGACGACGAAGAAGGCGTCGCGCAGCCAGCAATAGCGATAGTCCCAGTTGCGCGCTGTTCCCGGCGCCTCGGGAATCGAGGTCGTCACCGCCGCGACGATTCCGCCCGTGTCCTCGAAACTCAACAGCTTGAGGGTGATCGCCGCGCGCACCACCGCCGACTGCCATTCGTAGGGCGCGCCGAGGCGACGCACCCACTCAAGCCAGTGGTCGCGGGTGCGATCGAGAAACTCGCGGCAGGTGACGTCGACCGAGTTGCGCAGCGGCTCGTCCTGGCCGAACAACAGGTTGACCGGCCGGGTCAAGGCGAAGGTGGTTTCGGAGAGAATGTAGGAGATCGGCGCGTCGGTGGTGAGCCGCAGCGCCTGGTCGCCGCCGAGGTAGCAGATGTGGTTGGAGCCGAGGCTGACGTGGTCGATCGGCCGCCCGTAGCGGCAGGTCGGCCGCGCCCTGATGACGATGCGCGGCAGGCCGGCGATCGGCTCGATGCGCCGGATGATCTGCGGCGCGCGGTAGGTGCGTTCGTAGAGCTGGAAGCGCGGCGCGAAGTCGGTGACGCGCGCCTTCGCGCCGTGCGCGTCGCTGAGAACGGTCGAGACGATCGCCGTGTTGCGCACGTATTGCGCCTCGGCGCCCTCGTCGACCGCGTCGGCGAGCGCCACCTCGCAGAAGCCCTTCTCCTCGTCGCCCGCCAACAGGCGGGAGAACACGGGGTCGGAATCGAAGCGGGGAAAGCACCACCAGACGATGCGCGCGCGCCGGTCGACCAGCGCGGCGGTCTGGCAATTGCCGATCAGCGCGAAGTCCATGTCGGCGCTGACGTCCGCCGCCGCGGGGTTCATGTCGCCGCCCGCCCGGCGACGACGGCGGCGAGCCATTCGCGCACCGTCGTCGGGTCGGCGAAGACCTCGGCGACGCCCGGCCGTCGCCGTCCGACCGCGTAGGCGACGCCGCGCCGGTCGGCCGCCGCGGCGAAAGCGGATTCGTCTGCCGCGTCGTCGCCGACGAACACCGGCGTCCGCCCCGCGAACGGAGCGCGCAAGAGAAAGCGCGCCAGGGCGCGCCCCTTGTTGAAGCCGCGCGGTTTCAGCTCGTAGACGAATCCGCCCGCGGCGACTTCGAGGTCGAGCCCGGCCTCCGCTTCGGCGAGCCGGCCAAGCGAAGCGCGCAACCCCGTCGCGGCGTCCGGCGCGGCGCGGTAGTGGACGGCGAAGGAGAAGCGCTTGTCCTCGGCGAAGACGCCGGGAAACTCCAACAGCGCGGCGTTCAACGCCAGCCACAGACGCGCGGGCAGCGCGGCGGTCGCGGCGACGATCTCGCCGTTCGACTCGAAGCGCATCTCGATTCCGTAGACGCCCGCCGCGCGCGTCGTCAGCGGCCGGAAGAGCCGATCGACGTCGGCGATGGTTCGGCCGGTGACGATCGCCAAGGCGCCGCCGAGCGCGGCTTCAAGACGCGCGAGGCTGGCGACGAGCCCGTCGGGCGTCGTCACGCCGTCGGGCGTCGGGGCGATGTCGAGCAGCGTGCCGTCGACGTCGAGGAACAAGGCGGCGCGCTCGAGGTCCAGGGGACGACTTGCGCTTCGCGTCGCGTCGGCGGTGGCCATGTCCGCGCCTCCTTCGAGGGCGCGACCTTTGGCCGCATATGTGGCGATTGTCTGGCGCCGCGACGACGCCGATTTCGCAGTTCCTGCCTGCCGTTAGGCCGTCAGCTCGACGACCGGTGGTAGACGTCGTCGAGGCGCACGATGTCGTCCTCGCCGAGATAGGAGCCGGTCTGCACCTCGATCAGCTCGAGATTGATCTTGCCGGGGTTGGCGAGCCGGTGCGTCGAGCCGATCGGCAGGAAGATCGACTCGTTCTCGTGCACCATGATCGTCTCGCCGTTGCGCGTCACTTCCGCCGCGCCCCTGACCACCACCCAATGCTCGGCGCGGTGGAAGTGCTTCTGCAGGGAGAGGCGCCGGCCCGGCGCGACGACGATGTGCTTGACCTGGTGACGCGGGCCGGAGTCGATTGACTGATAATAGCCCCACGGCCGGTAGACGCGCTTATGCTCGATCGCCTCGCGGCGCCGGCCCTGCTTCAGCGCGTCGACTAGGCGCTTGACCTTGTCGCCCTGATCGCGCCCCAGCACCAGCACTGCGTCCTGGGTCGAGACGACGGCGACGTCGTCGACGCCGACCACCGCGGTCAAAAGGTCGTGGGAGCGGATCTGCACGTTCTTGGCGTCGAGCGTGACGCCCTCGCCGACGATCGAATTGCCGTTGGCGTCGCGCTGCGACAGCTTCCACACCGCGTCCCAATTGCCGACGTCGGACCAGCCCATGTCCGCCGGCGTCACCGCCGCCCGTTTCGTGCGCTCCATCACCGCATAGTCGATCGACTTCTTCGGCGCCTCGGCGAACGCCTCGGCGTCGAGGGCGAGGAAGCCAAGGTCGTCGACCGCGGCGTCGAGCGCCTTCGCGGCGGCCCTCGCCATCTCCGGCTCGAAGGCCTCGAGCTCCTCGCGCATGACGTCGGCGCGAAAGAAGAAGTTGCCCGAGTTCCACAAATAACCTTCGGCGACGTAGCGTTTGGCGGTGGCGAGGTCGGGCTTCTCGACGAAGGCCGCGACGCGGCGGGCCCCGCCCGCGCCAATCGGCGCGCCGGGGCGGATGTAGCCGTAGCCGGTCGCCGGCTCGCTCGGCGCGACGCCGAGCGTGGCGATGAAGCCTTCCGCGGCGGCGGTCGCCGCCGCGGCGCAAGCGCTGAGGAAGGCGGCATGGTCGAGCACCACATGGTCGGCGGCGAACACCGCCGCCACCGTCGTCGGGTCGCGTCGCGCCGCCAGCTCGGCGGCGATCGCCACCGCCGGCCCGGAATCGCGGCGCGAGGGCTCGAGCACGATGGTCGCCTTCGCGCCGATCTCGTCGAGCTGCTCGCGCACAATGAAGCGATAGTCGCGGTTGGTGACGACGATCGGCGCGTCGAACAGCGGATCGGCGAGGCGCTGCAGCCCGTTTTGGAAGGTCGACGACGATCCGATCAGCGGAATGAACTGCTTCGGCATGGTCTCGCGCGATTCGGGCCAGACGCGCGTCCCGGCCCCGCCGCACATGATGACCGGTAGAATCCTGCTCGCCATCGGCGGCCCCGCCCCGTCGTTTCGTTCCGCGAATCTGCGAAGCGGATTATGACGCCGCGGCCGCGGCGCGGCAAACCGCGCCGGGCCGAGGCGTCGTCGCGGCGCGCGCGCGCCAGGCCGCGCCAGGCGGCGCCGACCAGCGCCGCCGCCAGCAGGGTCTTGAGCGCCGTCGCCGCGTAAAAAGGCGCGACGCCGACCGCCCAGGCCCGTTCGGCGCCGAGCGGCGCCGCGAGCCAGAGGAAGCCGAGGACGAACAGCGCCGCATGGCCGAGAGTCATCGCGGCGATCAGGCGCAGCCAGTCGCGGTCCCAGCCGCGCTCGGCGAGCCAACCGACCAGCGCCGCCGCGACCAGGAAGCCGACCAGATAGCCGCCGGTCGGGCCGGCCATGTACGCGGGGCCGGCGACGACGCCGGCGAACACCGGCAGCCCGACGAAGCCCTCGGCGAGATAGAGCGCCAGCGTCGCGGCGGCGAGCCGCGCCCCGAAGGCGGCGCCGATGACCAGCACGGCGAGCGTCTGCATCGTCATCGGCACCGGGTAGAAGGGAACCTGGATCTTGGCCGAGGCGGTGAGGAGCAGCGTTCCGCCGATGGCGAGCGCGGCGGCGCGGACGAGGCGGGGAGCGGCGCGGGAGGGCCACAGCGTGGCGATCAAAGTCGCGTTCGGCGGCGTGTGCATGGCGAGTTCCCTCTCCCTCTAACTTCGACGCTCGCGGCGGCGGTTCGCGCCAGACGACGGATGTGGGTATAGACGGCGGAAGCGGGCCTAGACAAGGCGGCGATCGCGCCGCAGTTCTCGTCCCGCGACCGCCGGAGCGCGCCGTGAACCGCCGATCCGCCCCTGTTCTGCTCGCGCCGACCGAGGCCGAGGCGCTCGGAAGCGGCGCCGCGACGCGGCTCTCGCCCCTCCTGCGCAGACTGATCGCCGGCAATCCTTCGCCGTTCACCTTCACCGGAACCTGCACCTACGTCGTCGGCGAGGGCGAGACGGCGGTGGTCGATCCCGGCCCGGCGGATCCGGCGCATCTCGACCGGCTGCTGGCGATGATCGCCGGCGAGCGGGTGAGCCGGATCGTCGTCACCCACAGCCACCGCGACCACGCCGCCGGCGCTGCGGCGCTGCGCCGCCTGACCGGCGCGCCGATCTTTGGCGCGCGCGCCCACATTCCCGGCCGCGTCGATTCCTCGCACGCGCTCGACTACGCGCCCGACGTCGCGCTCGCCGACGGCGAGCGGATCGCCGGACGCGGCTTCACCCTCGAGGCGGTCGCCACGCCGGGCCACGTCGCCAACCACCTGTGCTTCGCCTTCAGCGAGGAGAACGCCCTGTTCTCGGGCGACTGCGTGATGGCGTGGTCGAGCACGGCGATCGTCCCGCCCGACGGCGCGATGGCCGACTACATGGCGTCGCTGGCGAAGCTGCGCCGCCGGCGCGAAGCGGTCTACTGGCCCGGCCATGGCGGCCCGGTCGCCGACCCGCAACGCCGGCTCGCGGCCTTGGCGCGGCGCCAACGCCGGCGCGAGGCGGCGATCCTCGATCGGCTGGCGGCGGGCGAAGCGGACGTCGACGCGATCGTCGCCGGCGTCTACGGGGGCTTGAGTCCGTCGCTGATCGGCGCCGCGAAGCTGACCACGCTCGCCCATCTCGAGCACCTGGTCGCGCGCGGCCTGGCGGTCGCGGACGGCGCGCCGGCGCTTGGCGCGAGGTTCCGCCGCGCCTGACCCTCACGGCCCCTGGGTCGCGTCCTGGATCGCGGCGACGAATTTCTCGATCCGGCGCGCGTTGGCGCCGAAATCGTGCCGGCCGACCCGCGACACCGAGCGCAGGTCGATGCGCGTCTGGCTCGCCAGCGGCCGAATGCGGATGGCGATGTCAGAGACGAAGCCGAACGCCGGCGACCGGGCGATCGCCTCGACCTGCGCCACGCCGTCGACGCGCAGGTTGGGGGGGCTGGAGTCGACGACCTTCCAGCCGAGGTCCTTAGCGACGCGCAAGGCGAGCTGGTAGGCCTGCGCCGGCTCGAGGTCGACCAGGAGCGGCTGCGCCTTGGGATAGGCGGCCTTCTGCAGAAGCGCGATCTCCGCCGTGCGCGGCGGCGGGGTCCAGCCGGCGCGCGCCTCCCGCGCCTTGGCGGAGATCATGAACGAGGGCGGCGAATCGAGGTCGGTGGTCACGTCGGCGATCGGCGGCAACCGCAACGCGCAGGAGGCGAGATAGGCGGGATAGGCGATCAGCGCCAGCGCTAGCGCCGCGCCGAACGCCGCCTGGCCGGCGCCGCGCCGGCCGGTGCGCCAGATCACCGCCGCCGCCGCGCCGGCGAGCAGCGCCGCGAGGATCGCCAGCGTCAGCGCCGCGCCGAACACGGTCAACGCCGAGGTCGCGTCCAGGCCGACGAAGCGCGAAAGGCCGACGGCGACGGCCGCCGTCGCCAGCGCGAACGCCGCCGTCCGCAGGCTCCACGCCGCGGCCTTCGACACCGGTTCTTCGACGATCAGACGGCGCATGAGCGGGCGCGGCGCGGCGCCCCGCCGTCCGCCTTACTTGTTGCCTCCGCCCTGCGCGAGCCCGTTGCGGGCGCTGATCTGCCCGCTCGCTTCGGTGAAAGCCTTGTTCTCATCGCCAAGCTGAACCGTCGGCATGCAAAGCGGGTTGCACCAATAGGACTCGCGCGCGTCCCCCCGTTGCACGACCAGCACCGATCGCGTCGGTTCGACGTCGATGTTCTTTTCCTCGATTATATTGCCCGACGCGTCGAGCGCAATCAGATTGGTCTCGCCGTAGCCCTTGCCGGTGATCACCATCGCTTCGCCGCCCTTGAGCATGGTGACGTCGGCGATCGCCGGATTGCCGACGATCAGGGTGCGGACGCCGGCGGGGAGCTGGGCGACCTTCGCCTGGTCGAGCATGACCTTCACCGCCTCGGGCTTCGCCGAGTCGGGGGCGGCGAAGGCCGCGGGCGCGAGCCCGACGGCCAGAGCGAGAACGAGGGAGACGCGGCGGAACATGGCGCAGCCTTTTCGGACGGCGGGCGCGAGCCCGCGCCGTCAGGAACTTACGTCGCCATTGTCGCCCGAAATTGATGAACGAAGCTTCAACAAGCGCCGGCGCGGGCGGCGGGGCGGCCGCCGCTCGCGCGGACGTCGCTCAGCCGATGGCGATCCGCCGCGGCTCGGCCTGCTTGGCCTTCGGCAGGGTGAGGGTCAGCACGCCGTCCTCGAGCTGGGCGCTGATCTTCTCCTGGTCGATCTTGCTCGACAGGGCGAAGGCGCGCGCGTAGGGGCCGACGTTGTACTCGGTGTAGACCGGCTCCATGCCTTCGTACTTGCCGAAGTCGATGCGCCCCTCCACGCGCAGCACGTCGTCCTCCAGCGCGACGCTGAGGTCCTTCTTCTCCACCCCCGCCATCTCCATCGCCACCGTAAGCGCGTCGTCGGTCTCGTAGATGTCGGCGTAAGGGACGTAGAACCGGCCGGGAACCGTCTTCTCTTCCTTGCTGACCAGCTCTTTCTTGTCGCGAACCGCGAGCTCCTGGGTCTCGGTCATCGTGTCCTCCATTCGTGTTCGGGTTGCGGCCCGGGTCAGGCGACCGGGATCGACTTCGGCTTGTCGCGCTCGGCGCGCGGCAGGAACACGGCGAGCACGCCGTCACGCCATTCGGCCTTGACGCCGTCGGCGTCGATCTCCACCGGCAGGGTCACCGCGCGGTCGAATCGCCCGCCGAGACGTTCGCGGCGATGCAGGCTCGCCTTCTCCGGATAGGCCACCGACTTCGTCCCGGCGAGACGGATGGTGCGGCCTTTGACCTCGACGGTCAGGTCGGATTTCCGCACGCCCGGCGCCTCGGCGACGATGACGAAGTCGTCGCCTTTGCGGAACACGTTGAGCAACGGATAGCCGCCCCCGCCGCTCGGCCCCGTCGTCAGCCAATCGGAGGCGCGGAAGGCGTCCAAAGCCTGTTGCAGGCTCGAAAGCGCATCGAACGGATCCATGATCATGGTGATTGTCGACTCCTTCTTGCCGCTCCCTGGGCGGGAAGCGCGGCGCCGCCGACGCGGCGCGTCGCAAACCCTGCCGATCGCCTCGGCCGGGCTGTCAGCGCTGCCCGACCGGGAGCGCCAATGGAGGTGGGAAAGACGCCGCGCGGCGTCAAGAGCCGGCGAGCGCCCTTGTTCCCGCTCGTAGGTCCCCGTCAGCCGACCGCGCGGGAGAACCGCGCCCGCCATCGCCGCCGGCGCCTCGGATTTGCCGGCGCGGGCGTCGAAACGGAGCGGGCGCGAAGCCGATCGCCGACCGGCCGGCGCGAGCAACCTTCCGTTCATCCTGGCGCCCGCCGCCGGCTTGACACGCCGGGCGCCGTGTCCATATGTCTCCCGTTTGACCGGCGGGATCACACCGCCGGCCCGCGGGATTTGACAGGATCAGCTTGCTGCCGCGTCACCAACAGCTAAAGCGTCACAGACCGGGAAGCCCCCCAAAAGCCTCCGCGCTGTGATCCCTGGCAGGCGATTTCGTCGTCGGCGAGCGTCGCGGCGAAGTCTGATCGGCGTCGCGCGATCTGGAGGTTTTGATGCCCGTCATCGTCGCTTCCGAAGAAGCCCACCCATTCCTCCCCTCGCTGGCCAGCGGCTCGGCGATCGAGCAGCGCCGAGCGCTGCAGCAGGACATCCGGCCGCTGGAGATCGCCATCCTCAACCTGATGGCCGACAAGATCACCACCGAGCGGCAACTGGCCGCCTGGCTCGGCAGCACGCCGTTGCAGGTGCAGCTCACCTTCGTCGCCACCGACGCCTACGTCCACGCCATCCGCAACGGCCACAAGAGCCGGTCGACGCCGACGGAGCACATCGTCAAGTTCTACAATCCGTTAAGCGACATCCGGGCCGACAAGTTCGACGGGCTGATCGTCACCGGCGTCAACGCGCTGCAGCCGCGGGTGAGCGACGAGGCGTTCTGGCCGGAGGTGCAGGAGATCTGCGACTGGTCGACCGGGCACGTGTTCTCGTCGTTGTTCCTGTGCTGGGGCGCGAAGGCGGCGCTGAAGCACTTCCACGACGTCGAGAGCATCAAGGGCCAGCACAAGACCTTCGGCCTGTTCGAGCACCGCCTGGTCAAGGACACGACCGGCCTGCTGTTCGGCTTCCCCGATGTCTTCCAGGCGCCGGTGTCGCGCTGGAAGAACCCCGACCCGGCGGCGATCGCCAAGCGGCCGGCGCTGGAGGTGGTCGCCACCTCCAAGGAAGCCGGCCCCAACATCCTGGTCGAATCCGAGGCGTTCGGCGAAACCGGGCGGCGCTTTCCGCGCCGCGTCTACGTGCTCAACCATCCCGAATACGAGACCGAGACGCTCGGCGTCGAATATCGCCGCGACCGCGCCGCCGACCCCGCCACGCGCCTGCCGCTGCATTATTATCCGGGCGACGATCCGACCCGCGCGCCGCTCAACACCTGGCGCCACACCGCCCAGCTCTACGCCAACTGGGTGAAGCTGGTCTACGAAGCGACGCCCTACGACCGCAACCTCATCCCGCGCTCGCAGCCGAGCTGAGCGAGGGGTCGGCGCGGGCCGTCACTCCTTCGCCCCGCCGCCCTCGCGCCGCCACGCCCACACCAGCGCGCCGAGCAGCGCCAGCAGGCCGAGGAAGCCCGCCGCCAGCGGCGTGCGCGACACGCCGACCAGCTCGCTCGCGTTCGTGCGCTTGACGCCGACGTAGTCGGCGCCGGAATAGCTTGGCTGCTCGTGCATGGCGATCACCCGCGGAACGGCGATGGCGTCGCCCGCCCCTGCGGCGAGGCGGCGAACGCCGCCGCCGGTCGCCTCGGCCAGCGGCCGGAGCTTTTCGGCGGTCGACACCACCTCCTGGAACTCGACCGGGTTCTGCGGCCCGACCACCGCCAGCGCGACATGCGCGCCGTCGCTCGCGCGATAGAGGCCGTCGTCATCGACCGAGACCGTCGCGCGCGACAGGCCGGGCGCGACCGGCGCGAGCTGGACCTCGGTCGTCTTGCCGTCCGGGCCGACCACGCTCGCCTTGGGAACCTCGCCCTTCACGCTCTGGCGCTCGATGGTCAGCTCGCGCCCGCGCGCGCGGGCGCGCAACGCCTCCTCCTCCAGCTCCGGCTCTTTCATTAGCCAGTGGGCGAGGCGGCGCAACAGGTCGAGATGGGGCCCGCCGCCGTCCCAGCCGCGCGCCCACAGCCACATCTGGTCGCTGAGCAGCAACGCCACGCGGCCCTTGTCGACGCGCGACAACAGGAGCAGCGGCGCGCCCTGGGCGCCCTGCATCAGCGCCGAGCCGCTAGTGACCTCGCCGCCGGTCTGTCTCAGCCAACGGCCCCACGCGGGCGGCGAGACGTCGCCGCCGGGCAGGCCGCGCGTCACCGGATGCTTCGCGCCTTCGGCGGTGACGGCGGCGCGGAACGGCTCGTCGAACTCCTCGCCGGTCGGGCGCGCCGGCGAGATCGCGCCAAGCGGCGTGGCGTAGAGCCCTTCCGGCGTGCCGAACGCCGGCCCCTCGGCCATCAGCAGCGCGCCGCCCTCGCGGACGTAAGCGACGATGTTGTCGAGATAGAAGCGCGGCAGGATCGCCTGGCTCGAGTAGCGGTCGAAGATGATGAGGTCGAAGTCCTTGATCTTGCGCCCGAACAAATCGGCGACGGGGAACGCGATGAGCGACAGCTCGTTGATCGGCGTGCCGTCGACCGCCTTCTCCGGCGGGCGCAGGATGGTGAAATGGACGAGGTCGACGTTGGCGTCGGACTTCAACAGATTGCGCCACATCCGCTCGC
>Ga0326727_10002272_pt1 | contig 66745 bp, 60 predicted proteins | sample MB2enrmetagenome_FD_207643 | JGI IMG/M metagenome (GOLD analysis project Ga0326727, IMG submission 207643) | Lab enriched peat soil microbial communities from McLean, Ithaca, NY, United States - MB29MY | ecosystem: Environmental > Terrestrial > Soil > Wetlands > Peat | place: USA: New York...
TTCAAGTGCAGGATCTCTACGCCATCCTCGATGAGGTGGCGAGCCATCGGGGGAATGCTATGTGCAAGCAGGAAAGTGCCAGGGAAAACGCCCGCGCCTTGGACAAAGCCACAGCGTTGGCCAATCTTGGTGGGGATGAAAACGTGCTGGCAGAAGTGGCGCAGATCTTCCTCGTCGAGTGCTCCCGCCTGATGTCCGAGGTGCGCGAAGCGATTCATCGCAACAACAGTTCGGCGCTGGAACAAGCTGCCCATAGCATGAAGGGGAGTGTGGGTGCGTTTGCTGCGCGGAAGGCCTATGAAACAGCGCGCCGTCTGGAGGAATTAGGGCATGAAGGGAAACTGAAGGATGCGGAGAGAGTGTTCGCGAGCTTGGAAGCGGAGATCGACCGCCTCAAGCCGGAGATGGAATCCCTGGTGAGCGGCGCCGCCGTGTCCAACTCCTTGATGCTGCATGGAGTCGGACACTCCTAGGCCTAAACGCCAAGGCGTCCACGGCTGCGGGTAGCCGTCACGCTCATAGCCTCCTCAGGGACCAGGGGCGAATATCGCATGAGGCGAGGGTGAGCCCTTCACATAAACCAGCTTGTACCCCGTGCGCTCAGCGAGCGACTGAACTTCCTCGAGTGTTAACGCTTGGAAGAAACCCGCCCAGGGTTGGAAGAGGTCACCGGGTTCAGCCAAGGCCGGAGCGCCGGTTAGGCGTAACAGGCGGCGGAAGCGGAGTCGAACTTTGCCTAGCCTTCCTTCGGAGCAATCCCCATCCCCCAAATAATAGCTGAGGAGGATGGGGGCGTGGGGGACGAGGGCGCGCAGCGCCTTCAGCAAAGCGTCGCGGTCCTCCCGCCAGATATAAGAAAGGCTGATCCAGCCAAAAATGACCCCATCAAATTCCTTGCCACAAACGTGGGGTGCAAGTGGGCCTGATCCCTCTCGAGCGGCCAGGACGATATCCGCGTAGGACGCGGAAATAACTTTGCTTTCCGGGTAGGCGGAGGCCACTGCACGTGCTGCCTCAGCGAGCGCCGGCGCGGACTCAAAAGCCACAACCTCGTACCCCATCTTCAAGAGCTCGACGAGTTCGCGCCCACCGCCGGCGGCGCCCAGGAGAATCCGGCCGGAAGGTGGAAATGAGGAGCATATGGCCTCGCGCTCCCAGGGGAAAAGGCCGTCTTCGAACGTGGCGCCTCCGGGGAAGTAGGTTGGAAGCCCGCTGTAGACGGCGCGATTGGTGCGCTCGCGGCCGGGTTTCGAGGTCCACGCCCAGAGCGTCTCATCCCTAACCATCACGGAGGTGCGCCACATCGCCGACATGATGCGGTCCAGAAGCAACAAGGCCCTGACGTGTAGGGGGGCCTTTTCTTTCATTCCCGCCTCTATGTTCACTGTAAGCTGTTAGCTGAGATTTTGGCGGAGCAAGGTGCCGCCGGTCAGGAGGGCACGCAGACCCAGGAGCAGCAAGCGGGGTTGATGCAGGCAGATGCGGAACAGCAGGCTGCTGGGCTCGTCGCGGGTGTGGGCTTCCAGATCCTTGCGGGCGCGGGCATTCAGGAGATCCACCAGAAGCGAGTAATCGGCCTGCTTGAAACCGTGGAGAACTTTGCGGATGAGCAGATGCACGTCCAATTCGCGCCGCAGGGCCCGCAGCTTGTGGCTCGACCCACCATTCAGGATGGCCTCCGTGACACCCACGGCGCCACGGAAACCCGTGACAATCCCGCCCACCGTTGTGACCTTGACGTGGCCCGCCGCGTCACCGACAAGATAAACATCGCCTCCCGTCAGCCGCCGCCGAACCGGGTTCCATCCCGTATAGACGGGGATCCTCGCCCCCTGGTACATCAGGGGCATCAGGCGATGCTTTTCCAGGAAACGCTCCAGGACCGGCCTGGTCGCCGACCCGTCTTCGCCAATGAGGCCGACCACGCCCTGGGTGGGGGAGTGCGGGATAAGCCAGTAGAAATAAGGCGTGTCGTCAGGGATAAACCAGACACGCACGGTGCCGGGGGGCATTCCGGGCGGCAAATTTACGATGGTCTGGACCAACGGGACAGTACGCGGTTTGGGCCAGCCCGCGGCCTGAGCCACTCGGCTGACGGCTCCGTCGGCGCCGATGACGGTGCGGAACTGTGCCTCCTCGGTGCCTCCGCCGTGGGAGCGGTCCATGGTCAGCGTCAAGGAGTGATTCTGCCCATGGAGAGACAGGAGCTTTCGGCCGAACTCGACGGCTGACCCCGCCGACCGGGCCGCGCCGGCCAGTTCGTTAATCAGGGCGCTTCGCTCGATCACCAAATCAGGGCGCCGAAGCGCAATCTTAGCGACCCGTCCGTCAGTGAATAATTCAAACTGACGGATCTCGTTGACGACCGCCTTTTCGCCCAGCCCGCCGAGCGTTTCCCGCATTCCATCGGTAACGATCAGCGTACGAGGGGCCGAATCGAGCCGGTCCTGCCCTTCAAAGACTCGCACTTCGCGTCCGGCACGGGCGAGCAAGTAGGCTGTGAAAAGCCCCGCGGCCGACCCGCCGACAATCGCGATTTCTTGAGGGGAGTGCTGACGCCTAGCCACGCATCCTCATGCACCGAGGCCCGCCGTCACGTGAGCGGCCAGGTTCGCCATTATATGCCCTGCGATTCCCTGCCTCGGGAGGGTAAAACACGCGAGCCAGTATAACCCAATCGCGCCGCGCGGGGGGATAAACCTTAGGCCCAAGAGGTGGTTATCAGGCCTGCAATTTCGGCGTCTTGGTCTTATCACTTGCTTCCGGGGCTAGAGCCCCTTCTGTTCCTGTCGCTATTCGGTGGGCCTAAAGGCCCGCCCTTCCTTACCCTAGTGAGAAATCCGGTCTAATCCTACGCTGCCGCCCCAGGCTTTGGCTGGGCCTCATAGGGGAACCGCTCGAACGCCATGACGGCGGCCAGTACGGCTAACCCCGCGATGCCGGCCACGACATAGGATGCGGCAACGGGTAGACCGCATACCAGCCAAGCCAGCACACCAGAACTGGCGCCCACGGCATAGAGGAGAAGAACCGCCCCCCTCTGCCCAAGGCCCAGGTTCGCTAAACGATGGGCGGCGTGATCCTTGCCGGGCGATGCAAAGGGAAGCAGCCCGCGGCGCGCCCGGGAAATTGAAACCAGCGTGGTATCAAAGATGGGAACAATTAATATCAAAACCGGTATCATCCAACTCGTGGCTTCCGGTACGTCGTTAAGGCGCAATTTGAGCCCAAGGGTGGCCATCATGAACCCCAGGAACATGGCGCCTCCATCTCCCATAAAGATCTTGGCGGGATTGAAATTCCATCCTAAAAACCCCACTGAGGCGCCAAGGACCGCGGCGGCTAAAGTCGCTACCAAAACCTGGCCTTCCCGAATGGCCAGGATCATGAAGAACAGCGAAGCGACGGCCGCGATACCGCTGGCCAGTCCGTCCATGTGATCAAAAATGTTGTAAGCGGCGGTTATCCCCACGACCCAGAGCAGCGTGATGGCGATATCGAGGGCAGAGCCCACGCGACCCGGCAGAAGAGCCGACCCCAGGTGAGCCTTGACTCCCAACGCCACGAGCGTCAACGCCGCCAGAGGCATGGCGACAAACAATTTTATCTGATGGTGCAGCAGGCGGCGGTCGTCGAGGATGCCGACAATCAGCAGCAGGGTCGAAGCCGCCAGGATGCCAAAAATTTGCCCTCGCGCCGGACTCTCGACAAACAAGGCGATGGCCACGACCGTCCCGCAGTAGATGGCGATGCCCCCGAACAACGGCATCGGAGTGCGATGAATCTTGCGCGGCCCGGGTTGGTCAACAAAGCCCCAGTGCAGGGCCATCCGCCGAATGGGAAACGTCAAGCACCAGGAAGTCGCCAAAGCTACGGCGAAAGGCAGCACTCCGCCTAGCATCGCTCCTCCTCAATTTTGCCCTTCATATCAACGAGGACAAATCCTATTAACGGTAAGCCGGTAGCGCAGCCTGGCGAATGCAACGGTAACAGCCCACAAAACGGCGCAGAAATAGAACGGCCTTATTCTGAGGGCCTATCAGGATTGTCAGTCAGTTTTGCCCTTTCCTCCAGCCTTTGCCCCCGACGTGGATGGCACCAGGCAAGATCCGCGATCTGCACCACCATCGGAGCGAACTCCGCTTCCCCGCTGCGCACGGGCGGACCCAAATCGCGAAAGCCAAGCCGCCGATACATCGCGCTCTCTTCCACGCGTCCAGAAATCACCAGACTATCGTAGTGGCGAGCGTGCTCGTACAAGGCGAAGAACAGCCCGGCCAGCACCATGCCCTTGCGATGTTCCGGGGCGATCGCCAGCAGCCGTATTTCCATCACCCGCCCGTACGTTTGCAGGACGCTTGCGTCGGCCAGGCGCGCGGCAACGGAAAATGGCGGTCGATTGTGCGCCGAGACCATGCCGACCACCTCGTCGCCGGCGAGTGCGATCCAATAGAGGTTCTTGTCGTGGAACTTATCGATCAATCGGGGTGACGCGGCGGGCGTATACTGGTGTAGCTCGCTCGCAAACACAGCATGATTCAGCCGGAAAATTTGCTCGAATTCCACTTCGGTTTCAGCTTGCTTGAAGCGATACATCAGTGAAAAATGTACCCTTTTCTTGGATGGGATTTACAGCTAAGCAGGTCCTGCTATCCATGATGTTCCCTGCGCGGGGCTGGTTCCCCTAGTCCCGACGTTCTGCAGCGGGCTGTAAGTCTGAATTGTACAGCCTTGGGGTCAAGCCACCTCTTCAATCACCTGCCGGAAGCGCTGAAGTTCTTCCTCCCTCCCAAAGTTCTTGGCGGCGGCGCGCGCGCGTTCGCCCATTCCCGCCAAGCGCTGCGGGTCGTCGGCCAATTCCCGGACAATCGCCGCGGTGGCGGCAGGATCGTCCGGGTCGACGACCACCCCGCAATCCATCCGGCGCACTACCCGCGCCGCGTCGGTTTCCTCGGGCGCCAGCACCAAGACCGGACGGCCAGCCGCCAGGATGGAATAGAGTTTGCTGGGGACCACGACTCCTTCCAACCCGCGCTTCACCGTCACCAGATGCAAGTCTCCGGCGGCGAGCACATAGGGCACTTGATCGGGAGGCCGGAAAGGTAGGAAGCGGATTTTTCCGACCCCCCGAGCTGCGGATTCCACTTGCGCCCGCAGCGCGCCCTCGCCCACGAAAACAAATCCCACGCCGTCGTGATCCAGCAATCCGGCGGCTTTGATGACCGTTTCCCATGCTCCGTAAAAGCCCAGGTTGCCGGCGTGAAGCACCACAAAAGGGAAGCCGCCGCGAATCTCCTGGATGGCCGGATGGTCCTGCGATGCAACCGGCTGAGCAGGGCGAGCCCCATCGCGGACCACGACCACGCGCGCGGGGTCTATCCCCTTGGCCATGATGCGCTCGCGAGTGTCCTCCCCCAGGACGATCACCCGGCTGGCCCGCCCCAGCGCCCATCGGTGCAGGCGCTCCCAGAGTCTTACCCACCAGGAGGGGTGGACGATGTTGCCCGCGAGCGCCATCTCCGGGTAGAGGTCGCGAATATTGTAGACGAACGGTTTGCGTTTGACCCAGGCCACGAAGGCGCCCACGATGCCCTCGAAGGGCGGATCGGTCATGGCCATGACCAAGTCGGTTCGCACCACCAAGGCGCGCGGAATCGAAAGCGCCACATAGGAGAGGTAATTCCAAATCCGCTGCCGCATCCGAAAGCGTGGGAATGTGCTCGAGCCCACGCGTTCGACTACCGCCTGGCCACGCGGGTCACGCCGAAAGAGGTAAAACGGGTGCCGCTCGGAGGGGTCGTAAGAAGGCCGGCCGCAGAGCACAGTGACTTGATGATGTCCCGCCAGCTCATCCACCACGGCCGCCGCCATCAGCGCCGTCGCCGCCGTGTCCGGAGGGAAATACTCATTGAGCAGAAGAATGCGCATCCAGTTGTTAGCGCGGATTTCTCACCACGGGTATTGTAGCGGCCGTCTCCGACCGCCGATTTAACTAACAGCGATCGGAGATCCCCGCTACAAAGCCGGAATTGGCCATCCGCAACCCCTGACCTTTGTGGTCTGCGCCAACCTCGATTGCCCGCCAGCAAGCTGGCTTGAGCCAAAGCGGCAGCAAGCTTCCGCACTCCAAAGCTTCACAAACCACAAGCCGCTCGCTGCTTACTGCCTGCTGCTTGCTGCCCTCTGCCCCATTTCCGCGCTATGCTCCTCCGGCGCCGAGGCGGGCGGCGCCTTTTCGACCATATAATTGCCCAACACCAGAACATCCATGCGGGTTCGGAGAAAGCAAGCGATGGCCTCTTGCGGCTTCAATACAATCGGCTCATTCTCATTGAAAGATGTGTTGAGCAGCACCGGTACCCCGGTTAGCTTCTCGAATTCCTTGATCAGGGCCCAGTAGCGGGGATTGGTTCGGCGGCTCACGGTCTGGAGACGCCCCGTCCCGTCCACATGCGTGGGAGCAGGAATAGCGGCCCGCTTCTCCGGGCGCACCGAGTAGGCAAGGTTCATGAAGGGAGAGGGGTGGGAGCGCTCAAAAAATTGTCCGGTGGCTTCTTCCAGGATGGACGGAGCGAAAGGGCGAAATGTTTCGCGATGCTTGATCCTCTGATTGAGGATGTCTTTCATTTCGGCGCGGCGAGGATCAACCAGAATACTTCGGTTACCCAATGCCCGCGGGCCCCACTCTGCCCTGCCCTGAAACCATCCTACGATCTTGCCGTCGGCAATGTGCTTGGCCGTGGCGCTTACTAATTCTTCGTCGGAGAACCTGGTCACGCGCAGGCTCGAATCCTTGGCCAAGGTGCTTTCCAAGGCCTGGGCGATGGCCTCCGGCGTGAACTGCGGTCCCCAGTAGGCGTGGTCCATCACGAAACGCCGAGGCTGCCCGAGGATTTGATGATACACATAGTAAGCTGCTCCCACCGATAGGCCGGCATCACCCGCGGCGGGTTGAACGTAAACTTCCGAAAACGGTGTGTTGTCAAAAATCTTGCCATTCGCAACACAGTTGAAGGCCACGCCCCCTGCCAGGCACACTTGGCTTTGGTGGGTGGTCGAGGGCAGCAGGTTCAGCAGCCGGAAATATGCTTCTTCCAGAACCGCTTGCATCGAGGCGGCAATGTCCTGGTAATTTTTGCCGACCGGTTCGTCCGAGGTCCGGGTCTTTCCCAGCCGCTGCTCAAGATAGGGGGAAAAGAGCTTACCCAATACGGGAGTCTTGCCGTTTTCTTGCCAGGTCATTTCCGGCCCGGTGTGATGGTGGATAAAGTACCGAAGGCCAAGGGTGAACCCCTTTTGGCCGTCGGACTTGACGATGCGGCGGAACTCCTCGACATGGGCAGGTTCGCCGTACGCGGCTAGCCCCATGACCTTGTATTCGTCGCCAAACTTCCAGAAGCCCAGGTACTGGCTGAGGGCGGTGTAAAAAAGTCCGAGTGAATGGGGAAACGCCACCGATCCATGGACAATTAGTCGGTTGCCTCCTCCTGTCGCCCACATGGTGCTGGCGAAATCCCCCAGTCCGTCGGTGGAGAGCACGGCCGCTCGATCGAAGGGCGAGACAAAGAAGGCGCTGGCCAGATGCGCTACGTGATGCTCAATGCGATGGTGTTGCGCGCGAATAACTTGCGGGTCAACGTCGCACGCGGCGGCCAGGTCTTCCTGAATTCCCCGGAAGTGCTTCAAGGCCCGATAGCGGTCAAGAGTGAAACGGGGCATGCGGACGGCATAAAAAAGCTTGGTGGCGATTCGCGCCCAAGGGTTGCGGGGAATAGCGATGTGATCGATGTCTCTGATGGTCAAACCGGCTTCCGCCAGGCAATACCGGACGGCGCTCGCCGGGAAGCCCGCCGCGTATTTCACGCGGTTGAAACGTTCCTCCTCCACCGCCGTGACTAATTGTCCGTCGCAAACCACAGCCGCGGATGCGTTGGCGTGGTATGCATTAATGCCCAGAATGTTCATAGGTTATGATCGCTTAATGGAGGTCAATGGAGAGTGTTGGCCGAATCCCCTCCAGGGCAACCCACGGGCGCGAGATCTGGCCTGACCAGCAGATAGTGCGTGTCCCGGTGAAATACATTGCTCAATTCGTAAGTATGGCAAGTGGTCCAATCCTGGAAGTTGATCCACGCTGACAAGTCCTCACGCTGCCAGTTGTTGACGAAGGCAAAAACCGGAGAAGACTCCGCGCATCGTTTCGCGCGTTCGTCAGCGCTGGCACTCGCAAACTGACTGCCGTGGACCAGACCGTTCATGTCACAAACGGAGGCTCGAGTGAAGTAGGAGATAAACCCAATGTCATAGGCAACACCCGCATGACCTGCCAATACCTCGAGGTGCTGGCTTCGCATCTCCCGGAACGCCGCACTCCGCTGGGCAATAATCCCTCTGACGACGTGACCTTCCAAGGCCCACTCACAGAGCATGAGTAGGGCAAGCCCCCCGATGATGGGCAGGCGGAAGCGGGAGAGAAGGCTCTGGGGGTCGTCTCGCGTGAGAACTGAGCCCTTAGATCGCCAGCTCATCTCAAGGAAAGCAAGATTCCAGGCGACCATCATGACGACCGCCGGCAGGAAATATCGTACTCCCTGCATGGTCTGACCGCGCAGCATGGCAATGAAAAGTTCAGCCGGCAAAGCAAGATTGACCACCCCGAGCGCCCAGAGTTTTGCCTTCTCCGCGTGTGTCCAGGCGAGGATCATCGAGGCTACCCAGAACAGCAGTAACCCGAGCCCAAGGGAAAAGGAGGCTGCGAAGCTAACAACAACGTCTCGTGCGTACGCTATCACCCCATAGAAACCGGCGGCCTTCGCTGTCGCCGTATCAGGAATTATGTGGCCTGTTATAACCAAGATTGCGAATACAGCCAAGGCGGCGCCCACGGCTAACTGAATCTCCCTGGCCATGGCGCGCAGCGAATCTCCTAGCCGGGCCCCCTGTACTACTATTCCCGAACTTCTTTTCGCGCTGCGAAGATTTTGTGCCACGGGCGTCCCGCCCGTGCTCGAGCATGGCCGGGACGGCCATGGCACAGCTTTGGTTGCGGCTCTGCCCCCCTGTGCAAGCGTTCCGAAACGATAGATGGCATTTCCAAGGCAGACGAAAGCCAACAGAAACGCTGTCTCCACTCGCAACAACACCCACGCAAAAGCCAGCAGCATCGGAGCCACCGACTTCCCGGAACCCGCCGACGATGCCGGGTCGGGCATGGCGCTGTACCCGACCATCAAGGCCAATGCCGTCGCTAAACTCGTCTCCATCCCGTCCGTAAACCACCGGACAGCCATAGGGCTTGCCAGTATGAGGAGAAGAAGAAGCCATAGGTCCCACGCGACACGAACCGCCTTCCACGCTCGCCTCAGGGTCAGGCCAAGGAGTACAACGTAACCCGTTACCGACAACACCTTGGGAAGAAATACCGAAGGAAGGATGCGCCCCGCCGCAGCGAGCAAAGCCACGTACAACAGACTGGAAGTTCCGTGGCTCGGATGGACGCCGTCAAAGGTGAGGAAGCCGTGCGCACGGAGCATATCAGCATATCGCAAGTGGATGAGCGCATCATCGAGATAGTGAAAGCGCGCTACCCAGATCCAAGCCCCGACCCAAATGGCCAAAAGAATGAACAGAACGTAGCGGCCCTCCTGGTCAATTCTTCCAAAACCTGCGTTGGTTCGGCCTCGTAGCAAGTCAGTTCCCCAGGTGGCGCTGTGCCCATCGATTCAAAACGAAGAGACTCCAGACGCGCGACCAAGAGGTCCGTCCCCGCAAAAAGTCTGACCAGATGTGCCGCACGGCGCGACCGCTGAGAGATGTCTCGAGAGGGGGCGCCAGGGTCTTCAGTTCCGCCTCCACTTGTTTGCGCAGGGCACCGCGCAGCCAATGCTCCCAGGGCAGCGTGAAGGTTCGCTTCGGCTGCGAAACGACTTCCGCGGGCAGCAGATCGGCCACGGCGTCAACCAGCAGCGACTTGGGCACCCCGGGGGTTTGTTTGACCGATCCGGGCAGCCTGGTCACAAATTCCACCAGGGCGTGGTCAAGAAACGGCACCCGCACCTCGAGGGAATGCGCCATGCTCATAGCATCGGTGTCCCGCAGCAAGGTATCGACCATATAGGATCGGGATTCCAGACAAGACACGGCGGTGAAATCATCGAGGCGTTTCGATTCCCGGGCAGTTTGTTCCAACCAATCCTTCCAGGGTTCCGGCGAGTCAAAGCCATTGCCTTTGAGCAACCCCAGCACCTGGGTCGGCGCGAACAGGAGCCGGGTATAGAAATAAGGGTGCGGCAGAAAGTTGGGATCACGCCACAGGGCGGCCATCTTGCGGTGGGAGTCCCGGGGATGGAAACGCCCCAAGATTTTTTCCGCCGCGGAGGCCATGGTGGAGCGGAACCCCCCGGGCACGGTCCGCGCCAGGGAGGCGACCGATTGCGCTCCCGGGGTCGAGCGGAAAGTGCTGTACCCCCCAAAAATCTCGTCGCCGCCTAAACCCGAAAGCGCCACCTTCAGGCCGGCCTGCCGCGCCGCCCAGGAAACAAAGTAAGTGTTGATGCCGTCCATGCTGGGCTGGTCGAGAGCGCCCACCGCCTCGCTCAGTCGCGCGAGCATATCATCGCCGCTCAGGACCAGTTCCTGGTGATTGGTTCCGAATCGGCGAGCCGTGCGTCGGGCCAATGCCGCCTCGCTGAATTCCTGCTCCGGGAAGACCACGGTAACGGTGTTCAAAGCTGTTTTCTTCCGGGTCGCCAGGGCGACGAGAGCGGTGGAATCGATGCCGCTGCTCAAGAAAACTCCTACGGGCACATCCGCCGTCAAATGGGACGCGACGGTTTCTTCCAGGAGCGACCGCAGGAACGCCGTCGCGGAGCATCGTTCCTGTTTTTTGGTCTTGAGAGCGGGGCACGCAGAGGCCGCGAAATCCCAATAAGGTTCCGGGTGGACACCCGTGTGCCGCCCGGCGGCCGAAAGGGTGATCCGGTGCCCGGGCGGCAAAGAGTAGACGCCCTCGACCAACGTCATGGGCTCCACCACCGATCCGAACAGTAAGTAGCTTCGCAAGGCGGTCTCTGACAGCCGCGGTTCGACCTGACCGGAAGCCAGGAGAGACCTGACTTCGGAGGCAAAAATCAAATTGCCATCGACCAGCGTGTAGTAGAGCGGCTTGATGCCGAGACGATCTCGCGCCAGCAGCACCCGGGGATTGCCCCGCCGCGTGGATTTTGACGTCTCGGCGAGAGCAAACGCGAACATCCCCTCGAAGTGGTCCACGCAATCCTCTCCCCATTCCTCATACGCGTAGACGATCACCTCCGTATCGCTGCCCGTCCGGAAGGGGTACCCACGGGCCTCCAGCGTGCGCCGCAGTTCCCGGAAGTTGTAGATCTCCCCATTGAACACGACGACGACGGTCCGGTCCTCGTTGAACACCGGCTGATGTCCGCCATTAAGGTCGATGATGCTGAGCCGGCGCATGCCCAAGGTGACCGAGTCATCCACGAACATGCCTTCGTCATCCGGCCCACGATGACTCATCTGTCCCATCATCTGCCGTACGACGCTTTCGGTCGGTTCAGGATCCGTGCTGCCTATGACACCGCAGATTCCGCACATGGGTTGTTACGCTGATGGATACAGGAGGGCGCGCCCTTATTCGTTACTGCTGGATTCCCTTCGCCATGGCGCCTGGAGGGTCGCGATCGTACCGGTTTACAATCAAATTAGCTAGAATCCCCAATAAAAGCAGAGGCAGGGAGAGAAATATCAGCCAGAGGGAGGGGTTTTCCGGAAAATAGGCCCAGTTGACGGCTTCCTCCCATCCCGGGGCGATACGGTCGAGCGCTTTCCGGATGAGATCACCCATAATGGGGATTCGTTTTAGACGGACGTGAATGGTGTTCTCAAAAGTGTACATGGGGTTATAACCGGGCATCCTGCTGATGGCATCTTGGAACACCTCGGGATCGCGCAGTTCTTCCTTCGTCAGGCCGTGTCCCAGGTGATCTTTGAACACCAGTCCTTGTTGAGGATTTACCACAACCCATCGGTTACCCCACTGCACTTCCGCCACCACATGCATCACACCGCCGGACGGGTCGAGCAGCAACAGACGCCGCGCGTTAAGGCCAGCGGCATCCCCCAAATTCACGAAGGCATTACTGGCCGATCCGCAGATCTTCAGCAAGCGCCGGTTCTGGACAATGGTTACAGCGTCACGGTTTTGCAGCACCCCGGCCGACGCGGTGATGGGGGTGTCGATCCTGGGGGGCTCATGGTGAAACCACGCCGCCAAGGCCTCCGTCTTCTCTTCTGGCGAACCCGTGAGGGGAACGATGGCGTCGGCAAATCCTTTCAAATATCTTCGCGTTGAATAGTCCCAGGCCAGCCCAAAGGCGAATAAGCCCATGGCGACGATTACCAAGGTCCTGGTGGCAAAGCGGGCCGGGGCAAACCAATGGCGAGAGGCCACGGGTGGACCCTCTTTTTGCATTTGAGTCGCGAGCGAGCCTTCTGTAGTCATCCTTATTCCACGGGGTTATCAGATTTGCTCGGGTCAGTCACTGCCCGCCGAAGGAGTAGAGGCAAGTGCACGGCGTCGCAAGAAATCGTCTCTCGTCCTTTCGTAGGAATCTTGCATTCCCCGCACCAGCCCTTCCCAGGAGATCTCTTCCGCCACTTGCCGGCATCCTGATCTTAAGCGCTGGTAAAGTGTTGGGTTGCTTAACAGCTCATCGAGAGTCCGGGCGAGGGCTTTGGAATCATATGCAGTCACCAGTCCCGCCCGCTGATCCACCAGAGGGGCTATCCCGCAGCGATCGGAAACGACCACCGGAGTACCGCAAGCAATGGCTTCCGCCACCGTGTTGCCGAAGTTCTCGTAGCGTGACGGCAGCGCAAACACCGTCGCGTCCACGAAGGCCGCTTTCTGCGAATCCTCATAAAGAGGCCCCGGGAACAGAACGCGCTGGTCAACTCCCAGGGTTTGAGCTTTGTCACGCAGAAAGGCCAGATACCCGCTTTCGCCTTCCGGCCCGGCGATGACCAGCTTGATCCTGCCGTCGCTGATTTGCGGCAAGGCTTCAATGAGAAGGTCGGCACCTTTTCGCGGGATCAGCCGCCCCAGGAATAGGATCAGGCGCTCATCATCAGGGATTCCCACACTTTTCCGGAAAGCGCCGAAGGGAGGAAGCTTGTTGAACTCCTCCCGGTCGATACCATTGAATCGAAGCAGCACCTTCTGGGAAGGAACCCCCGCGGCCCGCAAATCTTCCCGTTCCAACTCTGAAGTTGCGATCCATTTGCTTGCCTGGCCCAAATAGTTGCTTGCCAATCTCCTCCAAATCCCTTTGAGCAGGAATCCCCTGTCGATGGGCCGCGTCATTCCGAGCGGCTCAACGAAGTACGGGACACCGAACTTTCGGCAATAGCGCCCCACCGCGGGACCTAACATGTCATAAAGACCATAGGTGTGAACAATGTCGAAATCCTTGAGGCGGCGTCGGCAGAACCCCAATATACCCGGGTTTACGGTCAGACTTCGGTAGTGGCAGCGGGTTCTGAAATAAACGACCTCGATTCCATCCAAATCACTCCGCCAGCCTTCCGGGCCGCTAACCACTTTGGCCGCGGCAATCTCGCGCGGCCCAAAACCCAGGTCCGCGGTTAGAACTGTAACCTCATTCCCCAGGCCTCCCAGGGCTCGGGCGATGGAGCGAACCTTGATGGCCGGTCCGCCTCGCTCCTGGAAGGGATAATACGCTTGCGTCACTAGAAGAATTCGCACCAGCCGCCTCCCGAGGTCTTGGACCCATCCCGTTTAATGTACCTGGAAATAAAGGGAGGATGGAAAGTGCTCATGGATCGACGCAAAGGGTTTAGTTCGCCCATTCCGTAAGCCATTCACATCGGCTTGAGGGTGGTAGTCCGGAAACACCTCCCGCAGGACGTCTTGTCTTTCATAGTGCAACTGGCTCATGCAGAAGATGATCTTGATCCGGTTGTTAAAAATAAGAAAGGCGTGGAGAAGCGACGTTTCATTGAAATGCAGGAAATTCTCAAGCACATCGCGTGGGTAATCATAAGGAAGATGGATGTCGTGAAAATGAACGAGCACCCCAGGGCGTAAACGCGGCAGCACTTCCAGGATCAAGTGATTGACGTCACTCCCGGGTTTCATCGCATGCGAGGAGTCAATAAACAGGAAATCGTTCTCGCCTAAATCAGCGAACAGCTCTAAGGGGACTCGCTGGACCGGCTCGGTAATGAGTTTGGTTCCTTCGAGCGCTCTCAAACCTGCCGAGGGATAAGGCTCAATGGAGACCATTGACCAGCTCCCGGCTCCCTCTTCTTCATTCATCCTCAGGGCCTTGAGCAGGCAATAGGTTGAGAGGCCTCCCCCTACTTCAATCACTCTGCGCGGCCGATAATGCCGGATCACGCCATGCAGGGCTTCGGCCTCGATGTATCCGTAAGCATGGCGAAGGCTCTTGGCGCCCTCATGATAGATATTGTTCCCCAAATACTCCTTCTGATAGGGCAGACAAATGGCTCGTAGGTTTTCGACCTGTTCATCCAGGTTTGCCGCCACCCCCGGCAACTCCGACTTCCTTGCCCAAACCGGCTTCGTCCTGGCAAGTTCCAGGATGTTCGCGACGGGCGAGTAGTAGTGGACAGGGAGAACATGGATGCCGAAACGGATGCCCAGCTTGTGAAGCTGCAAGAAGGCTGCCTTCTGGAAGGCCCGCATGTCTCTCAAGGATAACCTCTCGGATTAGAGGGCCGCTCCCTGGTTCGCGAGGTTGCGATGAATGTAACCGGAGTCGGTCAGTAGCTCTTCCAACCGCCGGCAGAGGAAGTCGAACGAATACTCCTGCCTCACCCATCGGCTCGCTGACTCTCCCATGCTCTTGGCCTCTTTGGGCGCGTTGAGCAAGTGGAGCAATGCGTCGGCAACCGCGGCCGGGTCCTCGGGGTCCACCAGGAACCCGCACTCTCCATGCCGGATCAGCTCCGCCGGAGCCCCGTAGTTGGGTCCGATCACCGGCTTCCCAAAAGCCATGGCCTCCAGAAAGACAATTCCGAAGCCTTCGCCCTTGGGGTTGTATGCATCGATCACCGTCCTGGCGGGCAGCAGAAAAACCTCACTTCGGTGGTACAGCGCGGCCAGTTCGGATTCGCTCACCTCGCCGGTAAAGACGACGTGTTGGGAAAGTCCCAGCCCTTGCGCCATCTCTTCCAGCCGGGCTCGATCATCGCCTCCTCCCACCATGACGTAAGTGAGATTCGGTATCTTCGCCACCACGAGCGGCAGGGCGCGGAGCACCACATCGTGCCCTTTGTAACGTTCCCACGCCGCCATTCGCGCCACGGTCAAGACCAGGCGTTGCTCACCGGAGATCCGCGCGCAAGCGCCCGCCTGCGCAGGCTCGGTGCTTAACAGTTTCTCGTCCAGCGTGCAGGGCAGGCTCGATATACGCTTTTCGTCAATCTGGTGCCGGTGCGCAACCTGCTCCTGGCAAAACCTGCTAATCGCTAATATGCGGTCGGACTGACGTAAAGCCCCACGTTTCCACCAGGGGAGCACCGCCCACGCTTCGATGCCATACACGACAATCCAGTACGGTCGAAGACCCAGCCTTGCCAGCATCCACCCGAGGGGCCCCAGAGCCAGATGCGTACATATCGTCAAATCCGGCCGCCATCGGACTGCTTCCCACAAAACGTGGCAGCCAAAGCTCAACTTGGACCACGCGGGGAATCGCCCCCTCCCGTTTCCAGCCGGACCTTCGGAAATCGCGAGGCAACGCACATTTTCATCTCCTAAAAGGTGCTTGAGTGCCCGCACCAGGGTGTGCGTATATCTCTGGATTCCACCGACTCCCTCCAAGGGTGGGGTGAGCAGGAGTACCCTCATGGCGTCTCATGGACCGCGGATAACCGCGTCGCGGCGCACCGCTCGATTACCTGTTCGAAGATGGCCTTCAGTTGCGCAGCGTTGCGGTCCCAGGTGTACTTTTCCGCCGTCTTGGCGGCCGCTTCTCCGATCTTCTGACGGAGGGCGGGGTTCGTCGAAAGCCGCTCAATCAGCTCAGCTAACCTGCCGCCATCATGAGGGTCCGCAAGGATAAACCCGTCCACTCCCTCGGTGATGATCTCGCTGACCCCCGCTTGGCTGCTCACAATGCCGGGGACTCCGCAGGCCATGGCTTCAAGCGGCGGCATGCCAAAGGCATCCTGAAGCGAGGGGCCCACGTAGAGGTCGGCAGCGGCATAATAAAACTCCACATCGGGGCGCGGAGGAAGGAAGGCCACACGCTCTTCGAGATGATGCTCGGTGAGGGTCGAGCGGTAAGGGTCCGCGATGTCGCGACCCACCACCAGGAGCCGGACCGGTTTGCCCGCAAGCCTGCCGAGCGCCTCCAACACGCAGGGCAACCCTTTGTTCTTCCAATCGTTTCCCACCAGGAGCAGGCACAAGGTCCCGTCTTCGAAGTCCAGCGCGCGGCGCGCCGAAGCCCGCAACTTCCGCCGCGCCTCCGCATTGAATCTCCGCCCGTCCACGCCGTGAGCAATAACCGCGAGCTGTGATTCCGTCCTGCCGTAGCGCTTAAGGTCGCGGGCCACTCTTGCTGAAACCACGGTAAGAAGGGCCCTTCTCCCTCCATAGACCCATCGCTCCAGGGCGATCACCAGCCGGTAATAAATCCGCCGGTGCAAAAGCTGCGGCCAGGAGCGCACAGGATTGGCATGGAACTTCAGAGTGTTGCGCACCTGGCGGAAAAACTCCGCGAAAACGATGTGGACGGAAATAACGTCGGCATCAAAACAGTTGATTCCGGGCGTATAGGTCAGATCAAAGCGCAGACCACCAAATCGCCGGTCCCACCACCGGCGCCAGTGATTGGCCATAAGCCACCACCCGTAGGCGAAAAGGTGCGGCCCGGGCAAGGGGGGAACGCGGTGCCAGACGATGCGGCTGAGATCGATATCCTCTACCCGGTTGCTGTAGACGTGAACCTCATAATCGCCTGCCAAGCGCTCGACTTGCTCGGCCACGCACCGCTCGGTCCCGTGTTGCTTGTCCAGGAACGGCGATACCACCGCGATGCGTCGCCGGTTGCTCGTCAGCAATGATTGAGTTCTCCTGAGGCGAGGCAATTGGCCGCTACCGGGTAAGCGGTGATCGGAGGTCCGGGCACAACGGCATACCCGAGTCTGCAAGTGCACTCGGAAACGGTCTGAAATGTAAGCTCATCGTTGAAATCGCACAAGACGATGGGTTTATGCTTGCGGAGCGTGTCCGTAGCTCCTCTGAGAACATGCCCCTCATGCCCTTCGACATCGATTTTGATGATGTCGGGGGGAGGCAGGCGCCCTCCCGTAACCAGTGCGTCAATCGTCTGGCTTTCGATCTGCACAGCGCCGGAGGGCCTGATCGTGGCCTGGGAGGTATCGATGGATGTATCCAACTGCAACGTCCCGATGCTGTCGCTCAGGGCGCAGCGGATGATCTCCACACGCAATCCCGGGTTCGCGGAGATTTCCCGGCTGAGAGTGTCTATCGCTTCCGGATCAGGCTCAAAGGCAATCACCCGCCCGGTGGGTCCGGCGAGCAAAGCGCAATAAAGGCTGTGAAAGCCCGCGTGGGCGCCCACATCATAAACCACCGCTCCCGGCCGGATATATCGGCGGAATGCCTCCTGCATATAAGGTTCGAAGGTTCCGAGCAGATAACGCTGGCAAGTGAGTTTGTCGATGTGCCATTGAAAGCGGCCGGCGGAGGTCTGGATGGCCACGACCCGCCCCCCGATCCTCAGGGCCGTCGTGTACAGCGGTTTGAACCGCTTCAGTCTAAACTTCCAGGGCGTGGGCAAAAACGCTGCGAATTTCGCCAGGTACCTGCTGAGCATGGTTAGCGAAGGTCGCTGCTCGCTTCCTGAGGACCCTGTTTAACCAAAGATGGCAACCGAAATAAGACCCCCACCAGGAACCAAAGAAAAGCGTTGAGGACGTAATTCTGGTAGGCAACAAGCCCCTCATAGGTGAACGGAAACAACAAAAGAAACCCAAAAAACGCGATAGAAAAGGCCACGGGAAACGCCCAGGTACCTTTCAACTTCATCAGTACCCTAAGACTTGCGAACACCAGGGCAGCCGTCCACAGCACCCAGAGAATCAGTCCCAGTATCCCGAATTCGAGCACCAGATTCCCATACCCACTCTCCACCCCGACGTTGGGGTAGGGCACTTCCAGGATCCGGCTCACATATTGTACGCCCAGAGACGCCGTCCCGATGCCATGTCCTACTGGCCATGCCGGGTCAGCAAAAGCCCCCAGGAAGTTGGCAACGGGATAGAACCAGGTGCGGCTATAAAGCTCGGTGTCAGGGCTATCCGGGGAGAGGGTCTCACGGTAAAACGTCAAGCGCGCGCCGATGACGTTGGGGAAGAAAACCACCGTCAGGAACAAAGCCACGGCGACGAAAGTGAAAGCCCGACGGATGGCCTTGGCCAGCCGGTAGGCGGCGCCCCCGGCATGAGGAGCCCCCCAAAGCATGCCCGCCGCCAATAGCGGGGCGCTCCCCGCCACCCACATGAAGGCTCCGCGCGAACCACTGAGCACGGCGGCCACGACAACACAAGCCAGCGCCGGAAATACAATCACGCGGCCGCCTTTTTTCCGTAAAAGCAGATAGCCTGCTGTGCCCACTGCCAGTATGGCGGCAAGGACCAGGTATTCGGTAAATCGGCCATCACTGACAAAAACCGAAGGAGGCCGGGCCACCAGTACACCGGAGGGCGTCGTTCGCACCAGGTGTCCTAATTCTTCAATGTCCGCCCCACTATGCGGATTGAGGAAGTCCAGTCCTAGGATCGACTGGAGAATCCCAATCAGCGCGATAATTCCCGCGATTCCTGTACTGAAGACGAGGAAGCGGTGCAGGTCGCGTTCCGCTCGAAACGCCGCATAGCCGACGAACATTAATGGAACGTAGTAGAAATAGATTTTCAGCCCCAACAATCCGTAGAATATACTCGGCGAGGCGGGATTAAATACCTGGACCAGCCCCAGAAGAAAGAACAAGCCCAGCACGTATCGGAAGGGCGGACGGAAGTGCGCCGCGTCGTGGCGCGCCTCGTCGGACGCGATGAGAGACAAATAGGTGACGCCTACCAGTACGTCCTTGGCGAAATAGACGTACATGTTGTTCCCCATGTACTTGCGAATCAGATCCTCAAAGAGCAGCCAGACGAAAAAAAGGTAGACACCCTTGCGCCAATCGCCCGCAATCTTTGCACCCACAAAGAATGCTACAAACACCACGCCGAGGAGAAGTGGTGCGCGGAAGCTGCCGGCCGTGATCGAGTTGCTGAGCTGCCATATGACGTAAAGAATTACGGCCAGGGCTATAAGCGCCATCCACACATTGCCGCTTTGCGAAACATCTACTCGACGGTTGATCATAAGTTGCTACCCCGGCGGGCTACGGATATTGGATTTTTGAGTTTTCGGGACAGGTGGTGCGTGGTGTGTTCAATCCCCAATCCAACATCGAAAATCCCCTATTAGAACTGTGCCTTCCACCCGCTTTTCTCATAGATATAGAAGGTCGAGCCGGGCTCTCCGTCCCGGCGCAAATAGATACTTCCGGCAGTGGCCGAGCCCTTGGGGGGTCCCAGACCGGAAGTGATGCTGGGCCCGTCGCCCACCTGGATGGAGTCCGCCTTGAATTGCTCGCCACGCAGCAAGCTGACTTGTCCGGGGAGGGCCCCGTCCCGGTAGGACTGAAGATTGATGGCTAACTCCCAGGCCTCGTTGTCAGAGATCGCGCCGGCGGGTATCTCCAGCAGGACCGGCGCAAAGAAATCCGTGGCCGTCCGCGGGTCTGCGTACCCCGATAACATGATGGCCCCTTTACGTGGGCTGGCCGTAACTTGCCACGCTCCCCACAACCACTCCCATTCGCCGTCGCCCTTCCAGGGCGCTTGAAGAACCGCGTAGTTGCTGGTCTTTCCCGACTGCCCCGGCCCCGCCAGACTGCAAGCATCGCAGATGAGCTGAACGGGGTTTCCCCCGTAGTAGCCGTTTGCGGTCGCCGCCCGGACCCATACCCCGGCAAGGATCCGATCCCCGATTCCCGGCTGGTAATTTCTGTCGACGAAGAATTGGGCATAGCTGAGGCCCCCCAGGGAAGCAACCCGGGTGGCATTTTTGGTTCCGTCCGGGGCAGGGACATCCGAAATTTGCGCCTTTCCCGAGGTCCACCACTTCGAAGGTGATTGGCTGGCGAGATTGGGGAACCTGGCGACAACCGGAGAAAAACCACGCCGAGCGGCGTCCGTCTGCCCCACCACGCGGCCCCGGAAGATGCCGCGCTGGCCCAAGCTAAGTGGGCTTGGAACGGTAGTCGAGTAGAGGCCCGGAGGCGATTGCGAAAAAACCGTCGCTGCACCGACGACCATACCGTCCTGAAGTCCCGTTACCAGGACGTTCTCGGGAGGGTTGTTGAGGCCATCGACCCGCACCGCCGGTGTGGGGCCCACGGAATCTGCCAGCGAGACGTCGGAAATCGTGATCGAGGCCATGCCGGTCGCACTGCCTCCCGGGACCGAAGGCAGCAGCCACACCGCCGGGACATTCTGGAGTGACTCCGTCTGCAAACCGTGGATGTAGAGGCTGGTTATGGTGTAGGTGTTCGTATAGAATTTGATCCCACCACCGCCTGTCCCGCCCCCGGCGATCGAGGTATCTTCAAAATACGCGCTGGCGCCCGCTCCGTACTTCCCGTCCAGCAGCACCGCCGCCCCCTTATCATCGGTGGGCGAGGGCGCCCGAGTATTCGCGCTGAATCCGCACCGAATGAACCGCAGCCAGAATGACCCGCCGGTTAAATCGACGGTAGGACCGTTGCCGATTTTCGAGTTGACCGCGGCGGAAACGTTCTCGAAGCTGACACCTTGCGATCCCCCGCGTCCGGCGCGGGTCCGGTCAAAATTGGAATTCTCCCCGACCACGATGCCACGCCCCGGGTATTGAATCGCCAGATTCTCAAAATGCAGACTTGACCCCACCCCCGACAGCCATATGCCCGGGTGGTATATGTCGTTGCCGTCCCCCGCCGAGACGAATACCTGGCCTTGATAGGAATTGAAGCTGAGGTGCGTGCCCCCCACACCCACAAAGCTGACCGCAGCCTTTGCCCTTCGCCAGCCATCCGGAGGATGGGGGTAGTTGGGATCAATTTGTCCCATGATCCAGATGCCGCACCCGTGAGGATCACTGGGCTTGCATGCGGGGATGCCTCCTCCATCCCTGCCGCCGTCCATGATGTAGATCGTTCCGCCCCTCGAGGGCAATGCGTCGTAGCACGCCATGACATCGGCTTTGGCAAATGCCCAGTATGAGCCGTCGTTGGAATCGCTTCCCCCGGATTTGGCGTAACAGACCGAGGACTGGGCACGGGCAGGGACGACCGTGAGCAGGAGACTGAGGGACAACCCGGGAAGCAAGCAGCGAATGGAGCCGATGGCAGTATTCCTTTGGCGCACGTCCTTAGTAGAGGGCGTCGCAAGGGGAATTACCCCCTGTCAGCAGACGCCTTTCCTTGGTAAAGATCACTTTTGGACCGGCAGTCCTGTGCAGTCGGGGTGAGATAGAGCCATTGCTGACCCGGCGGTCTGAACTCTCGGGCAAACTCTCGCCATTTCTCCGGCACGACAGAACCGCAATTAAATTGATCAAATGTAATAACTTTGGCATTATGCGAGCTGCTAAAACGCCCCAGCATTATGCTCCGTGCATGGGTGCCGGGAACCGCCTCGTGAATCTCAATGATGAGATCGCAGTTCTTTAGAGCCGATAACACCGTCCCTTGGAATAGCTTCAACTCGTAACCCTCACAATCGCTAATCACTAAGCAGCGTCGCCCGCATGTGAGTCTCTGGAGAATTCGCGGGTCACACCATGATCTCGTATGAATTCGATCGGCTACCCCATTCAGGCGTGCCATCTGGCGCAAGTAAGACCGCTCACGTGGCTCGCAGTCAAATGCGAACACGGGGGCGTTTGTTCGGATGGCAAGTCCCACTGCATAGTAGCCCTCTGCACAACCGATATCGATGATACGATCGTATCGTTTTGAAGCAACCTCTTCGATGATGGGGTGAAGCTCAAGTTCATAGGTCGCAAACAGGATCGGGATACCGTCACGACTGGCCAAAGACGATTGGGGATAACGCATTCCCCGAAAAGGGCCACGCAGTACGTTGAGACCATATTCGCCGATCATTTCATTTGTAGCTTGCTCGACCCCCCATTCTCTGTGCAGTTGCTTCTGATGATTTCGGGAACGAATAGACTGGACAGTTGTGAAGAGCCGAGCTGGCAACAAGGCTTCCGCAGCCCTTTTTATATGAGGGTTAATCGGTTTCACGAGTATTGGGTCCGTAAGGACAATCCTGCGTTAAGGAAAATCTTACGGTGTCAATTGGCACCCAGCAGCATCACCTCTCGGAGCTGCCAAGCGGCAAACCCACCGCACCAGGCCCCTCAGGCGACGGGCCCGACCCTCCCAAGAGTTGACGATAGACGGAGAGGTGTTCGGCCACCATTCGCTCCTCGAGAAAGAGCTGGAGCGCCCGCTGCCTTGCCTTTTTACCCAACGCCTTCGCCAAGTCAGGCTCGTCGAGCACGCGCCGCAGGCAGGACGCCAAGCCCTCGATGTCACCGGGTGGGAACTTCAAGCCCCCCTCGCCGACAACTTCTCCCAAACCGCCGATATCCGCCGCGACTACTAAACGTCCGCGCATCATCTGCTCGATGGCCGAAAGCCCGGCGGTTTCCTCCCAAACCGACGGCATGACCACGGCATCGATCGTCCTCATCACCTTCTCCAGCGCCTCACCCTCTAAAAAACCCGTAAACTCCACACACTCCCTGATGTCCAGCGTGGTAGCCAGATCCTCCATCCGCAAACGCTCCGGCCCGTCACCGATAAACTTCAACCGGAACTGGTGGCCCCCGTCTCGCAGGTAGTGGGCGGCCTCTAAGAGCAAGGGCAATCCCTTCTCACTGACCAGCCGGCCAACATAGGCAAATGTCTTCATGCGGGGCGGCGCATCATTGGCGTTTCCTCGGTCGATGACCGGCGGTTGCGGCCTGGGGTCGGGAATACCATAGTAGACAACTTGCGAACGCGGCAACTGCTGCCGGCGGTTCACATGATCGCTAATCGGCAGATTGATGGATGCCAGCCGGCAGGCCCATCGTCGTGGGAATGTGGCAAAAACCTTCACCAAACCTGTAAACCAGGATTGATGGGCGGCATTGCAGGCGATACATTTTCCATAGTGGCGGGCCATAAAGTGCCCCGGGCAGAGGGTCTTGTCCGGCTCCAGGAGGAGCAGGCCGTTTGGGCAGATGGCCTGGTAGCCGTGGTGCTCCACCGCCGTGGGCTTTCGCAGGGCCAGAGACAGTGTCAGGGGCAGGATCGAGGGTCCCGCCAGATGAACCACGTCGGCCTCGCGAATCAAGCCGATCAATCTTCCCAGTCCGGGCTGTCGCACGACGCGGAACGGCAGGGCTGCGTCATCATTCCCCTCGGCGGGAGTGGGAGTGGCTACCGTGACCCGCAGGCCGTCTTTCCCGGCTTGAACACTCTCGGCCAAGCCCTGCGCCAGCAACATCACGTAGGTCTCAACCCCACCGATCTTGGGTGCGAAGCCGTGAGTGTAGATGAGAATTTGCAATGTGGAACTCTTGGCTCGATCAGTGAGGAGTGGAAACCGTGGCCACCTTCGGTCGCACGGGGCTCACCCCCATACGCGCTAGATTAAGCGCCAGCATCGGCCATGGTATGCCCGAAGGGCATGAATATCATTAGCCGTAGGTGAAACCTGCGGACCCGAAGCGGACCTGGTCGGATGTTGTCCGACCCCGCAGGGGTCGAATATTCGACCCCTCTGGGGTCGCAACCTGATTTTACGTGGCATCTTTCCGTAGGTTTCACCTACCGCTAATGACCTTGGGGTCCCTTCGGGACCCCGCCGACCGCGCTTGATCTTGCGCCTATAGGGCTCACCCCCAGGGCTGCCCGCTCGACGGCCTGAATCAGGGCTTCGATATTCTGGCGCGGCGACCACGTCTCCATGCGCCGGCGTGCCGCTTCGCCCGTCTGCCGCAGCCGCCGGGGATCCGCCAAAACCTCGCCCAGAATGGCGGTGAGCGCGTTCACGTCCCCGCAAGGGAAAACATAGCCGTTCTGGCCTGCGGAAATCAGGTCGCGCCCGGCGCCCACGCGATCGCTTACGACCGCGCCGCAGCCACAGAGCATCGCCTCGTTCACCACCACGCCGAATGCCTCGTATTCGGAGGGCAACACCAACAGGTCGGAAGCGCGATACACCGCCGGCAGTTGCGACTGGTTGATGAATCCGAGGAAGTGAACGCGTTCCGCCACCCCGAGCGACAAGGCCCGGGATTCCAGCGCCGGCCGCAATGGACCTTCTCCGGCAAAAACCAGGTGAGAACCGCCAACCGCGGCCTGGGCAAAGGCATTCAAGACATCGAGGGGATGCTTCCAGGGCTGAAGCTTGCCACAAAAAAGGGCGACGGGCGCCTCCTCGGGCACTCCCCAAGCCCGCCGCACCTCGCCGCGGTCCACGATTTTGGCCTGTTCGGTCCACCAGTCATTGTCAACCACGTAGGGGGTGATAACCAGGCGCTCCTCCGGGATGCCCAGGGATCGCATGAGGGCGGCTCCACCGCTCGAGGGAACAATGACGACCGTCGAGAGACGGAAGAGCCGCGGCCAGACGAACCGCTTTACGGTAAGCTTCCACTTTTTGCCGTCCAGCGGAACCAGGCCATGCGCGTCCGTCCCAAACAGCATGGGAACCTGGTGGAGTTTGGCCGCCGCCAGGGCGATCCAGAAGCTCAAATAAGCGTAACCGGTGTAGGCTACGACCGCATCGTACTTGCCGCCGCTCACGAGCTTCCATAACCCCGGATTGAATAGGCCCCCAAACCGCCCCAGCCCGGGCCAAGGGGATTTGTTCGGAACCTGAACCCATGGATAGCCTTCGAGCAGCGGTACGTCCCACTTTACTTCGACACCGAATTCCGGGTCGATCCCCGGCTCCGCTCCTTGCAGACTACAGTAAGCCACCTGGATTTCCAGGCGCGGGTGCCGGGCCATCTGCCGGAAAACCGGCGAAGCATACTGCACAGGATGGGTGCAAACCAGCAGCACGCGATACTTATCAGCCATGAGTGCGCGCCCCCGAAGCTGATAACAGGATGCCTTCCACCTTGCCAGTCAACGCGCCCCACACTTCACCGAACTGGGGTAAGTGGCCAGTCCAGGTGTCGGCCACCATGGCCGCCAGTCCCCACGCGCCTCGTTCGCCGATCATGAACCACCAGGCCAGGAAAATCGGCCATCGCCACCAGGGCAAATGCTTTAGCATGATGTAGGTGTAGTTCCGCGCATACGAGAAGTTCCGCCGGGGCCGGTCCGTGCGATCCACGCCAGGTGCGCGCGGCGCCCCGTGGTGATAGACAAGGGCGCGCGGCTCATAAACTACTCGGAAACCCTTGCGCGCGGCTTGCAGGCAGAGATCCAAGCCATACATCGAGGCATCGTCAAAGTTGAGGACCCGGTCGAACTTCAGGGACACCATCAGTTCGCGCCGCCACGCCCAGTTGCATTCCATGACGGCCTGCACATCGAGGGGAGATTCGCCTCCAAGACTTCCCACGTTGCCCCAATGCTTGCCATACCAGGTGGTGCATCCAGGCTTCCCCTTGAGCCGCGGCGGCTGGGCGGCCGGCGTAATCACCCGCCCTCCAACCACGCCGACGCTCGGGTCAGCAAAAGATGCCACAAGATGACTTAGCCAGTCCGCGCTGACCGTGACATCGTCGTCCACGAAGGCGACGATATCACTTGAGGCGAGCTCGAGCCCCTTCTCGACAGGCGGCAAGTGCCCCGCTTCGGTCACCCAGCCTGCCCGCAAGACCGTTTTACCCGCGCACATTTCTTGCGCTTGGATGAGCGCATCTTTGGTCGGTGTGTCGTCTTCTCGCCCAATCACCATGACTTTGTGTGGCGGTTGAATGCCGCCGACAATCGAGCGAATACACTCGATCAGAAAGCCCGGTCGGCAGTAGGTTGGGATAACAACGATCACAGAGCTCAATTCAGCTCCCAAATGCAGCCTCCCGGTTCGCTTACTCCGAGCGAGCGGACGCGTTTCCCTTGCGCCCGTAGCACCAGGTTCGAGGCGTAGCCAAGCCTGTTACCTGGGGCGCCATCCCGCCCGCCCGCTGGACTGCACCTGAGACTTCGCGAGGGTCCATGGCCGCCCCCCTCCAGGTGCGTCCTGCGGCCAAGTCATCCAGACCGAGTGCCGCTGCTAGTCTCTTTGCTATGGCTCTCCTCCACGAATCGTCAGCAGAATTCACCAGCATGTCGATCAGGCCCCAAATCAGCCGGCCCTTCCAATTCATCGTCGGGCCGGCCAAGCTATTGAACTGGAAGCAATAGACTCCCCCCGGTTTGAGCACGCGCAACATCTCGCTCAGGTAACCCATCTGTAGCTCTTTGCTGGGGATGTGTTGTAAGACCAGAAAGCTGAAAACGAAGTCCACCGAGTCGGACGGGACATCCTTCAACGTCGTGCCGTCTCCGTGCATCCACACGACGTTTTCAATTCCCCGGTGAAGCTCCCGTCCCCGTTGAAGCATCTCCTCGGAAATATCCGAGGCCAAGACTGTGGCAAAGTGGCGTGCGAAGCAGCGGGTGATTCGTCCAACTCCGCAGCCTACCTCGAGCATTGACTTCCCTTCCGGGTTGAATCCGAGCTTCGTCAAGACAGGCTTGACAAGTTGGTTGTAATCAGCTTCCCCAGACTGGAAAAAGGACTCGCTGTCCCAGTTCTTTCTTTCCGAGCAGATGTAATGGAAGGGGTTGCTGCGCGCCCTGTCGTTCCAGTCCATCTGCATCAAACGTTTGTTATGATCCAAGGTGCTTACTCCTGAGGGAGAAACGTCGCACTAACGCAGGCCAGGCGGCACGCAGACGCTGTAGATTGGACCGGGCGGCAGAACCTTTTAAATGAGAACTCATGTCGCTCCCCGCGATGCCTGAATCTCAAAAGGGGGGAAAGTAATTTCGCCATGTCGTGGCAGGCCGTCACGACGCGTCACGTTGTAAAGCACCTTGCGGTTTCTGCGCGCGGCGGAGGAAGGCCTTGGCCTGCTGGGCGCGGGCGAGTAACGTCTTTCCGAGGATGAGGCCGGTCAGAGATGTCGTCAGTCCATTCAGCAGCAATGTCGCCGGCAATGGACGAGCAAGTAGGGTCGGTGCGCGTGCTATCGCCCGCAACTGAAAGCAAACGGCCTTTCGATATTGGTGCCTCGCCTGATAGCGGCCAGCTAGGAAGTGGAGACGCTGGGCTTGGTGTATCCTATGGCCCAAGGCCTGGAAAGGCGACGACAGTCGCCTCACAAAGTCTCGACGCAAGTTGACCCAGTCCCGGGGAGATACGATGAGGGGGGTCTGTCCCGGGTGGATCCGCATCTTCCTCACGATCTTGGGAACGATCGCTATTACGCTATCCTCTGTTACCAGCCGAAGCCAGATTTCGTGATCTTCCCCTACCCTCCAACTCTCGTTCCATCCCCCTGCGGCGAGCAGAGTGTCTCTACGGACCAGCGTTTGCCCCTGCGGTGGGATGCATCCAAACAGGATATCGGGCCAGGCCTTGCACGTGAAGGCCCAGCGGGGATGAGGGGGGCGATACCAATGTCCACGATCGTCGAAGGAGATGCGCGCGCCCACCACGGCCAGCGCCTGGGGTTCGCGCCGGGCCGCTTCACAGAGATAGCTCAAAGCGCCTGGCGCCAGCAGATCGTCATCGTCCAAAAACAGCACAAACTCACCCTGCGCATTGCAGAGGCCCAGGTTGCGGGCGGCCGAGCGCTCCCGGTGATGTGGCTGGCGGAAGATTCGCACCTGGGGATCGCCGAGGGAAGAAAGCCACTCCCAGGTGCCGTCCGCGGACGCGTCATCCACCACAATCGTCTCGCGGCTGGGATAGTCCTGCGCCGAGACGCTTCCCACCGCTTCCTTAAGGAAGGTTAGCCGGTTCCGGGTTGGGACGATCACGCTAACTGTCACCATGGTTGGCTAAGCCCGCTGCATTTCTGCCACCTATATAGTCACATCCCTATCTGCGTGCCGCAATTTCCTCCGCAATCCCCGCTTAGTGCAACAAGTAAGCGTAATAATCCGTATCACCTAACCTTGTCCACGCGGCCGTTGAGGCGCAAGGGGGCAGAGCACTCGTGATGATGGCTTTCGCTTCTGTTCTTGCGAAGGCCTGAACGACCTCTCTCTGGACTTGCGGGCTCGCGGCCCAGAACTTGTCAACATCCCGAGGTTCTATCATGGCGACAATTTGAGTCCGAGCTAACCGGGCCCAGTTGAATTCACCAAAGGGCGAAAGCGAGATATAAGCCACCTTGTCGCCCGGCAGAATTCCCATCTGTCTTAGGGCTTGAGCGACTTTCCAGTCCACGGGAGATTCATGTCGTAGGTTGGCCAAATCGAGAACCGTCGAACCGGCAACCGGAACCGCCGTTGTAATCGCCATTGCCAGTACCGCCCCAATGATCAGCTTCCTCGATTCGCATCTATTGGGAATGCGCACGCCGGAGAGGATCCCCAGCCATAGCAGTAGTATGAAGGGGCCGACATAGCGCGCCTCAACAAGTATCAAAGAGTACGCGCCGAGAGCTGCGACCGCCGGAATCAGTAGATGCCAGTTTTCGCCGACGGCTTGGAGAGAAGACCGAGGTCCTGGGCCTAAGCAAAACAACACGATGAGACCTGCAACCAGGCCCGCTTCGGAGAGGAACAGGAAGTTGTAGTAGGTAATCGCACTGAGTTTCAAGGCACTAACTTGGCCTTTCATATCAAAATGCGCCTTAAGACCTTCAGACCAATATTCAGGATCATACCAGAGCGGAAACGTACCTTTGATGGGCCGCGCAAATTCATAAGCGACAGGCGACTCGTGAATCCTGTTGCGGGGATGCATCAAGGTATTCGCCGGGAGTGTGTCGAAGTGCAAATCATCCACGAACCACATGTAGTTCCACTTCCCACTTTCTCCAAAAGTGGGGCGACCTATGGCAACTGATAGGGCAAAAATAAGAGGGCTGCAGATGGCCAGGAAAATAGCTGCTGCCACCAACACGCGCGGCAGACCCCTGCGCAGATGGCCCACCGAAAACAAGGCAACCCCGAGGAAAACGCAGGAAACGGGAAACATTATTGTCTTCGCCAGATAGCCGAATCCGCAAACGACACCCAATAGTACGAAATTGCGCCAACCCGTGCATCCCCCGCGAATTCGCACCACCAGTCCCGAAGCCAAATACACCAAAGCGGCGACACACATATCGGGTGTAGGTTGTTCCAGTTTCATGAGCCGGAAAGAGATCCAGAGGAATAACGAGTAGCCTATCAAATACCACGCCCATGGGGGCAAGCTGACAAGCCCGTTTTCACCACTGGGCTTTCGCTTTCGGTGCCAATCGATTAATGCACTGAGGAGAAACTCAAAAGACGCCAACGCTCCCAGAAAAACAACGAAGTTCACGAAATGCACCACGGGGAATTCCCAGTAAGCCGAGGGCCTCAGGATCTTCATGGCTGCACCCAGCAGCCACGAGTACAATGGGCTCCAAATAGCGTTGACGGCCATGTGCCAGTCGCGCCGCAAGTATGCATCGCCCATATCGAGATAAGAGACGCCGTCATCGAACATGTACCATCGCCTCGCCCAAGTCTCCGCGATACCCAGCACTATCGCTGCGCACCGAAAGAGAATCCTCAGCCAGTTGTACCCCTCGTCGTTATCGGCGCCAGCGAGCGCCATCGTTTCCCCTCCAATCGAGGCTGTTGATATGAGCCGAGTCATCGCGGCAGAAGAGCCGTGGGAAGGAGCAAGCCGGCATCCTCATGGGTAGCCTTGCCCCCCTCATCGAGAGGCAAAACCTGGCGCAGGACCTGGGCGAGATTTTCAAGGGAGTGGCTCCGGGCCACCTCCATTCGTTTTTGCCGCTTGGGGCTGTCCGGCGGTTCGTTGAGCGCCGCTTGGATTGCCACGGCCAATTCTTCCGCGGTGTCCCCGAAGTAAATCAGGTCTTCGTACTCCCAAAGGTTGAGGAGCGGCGTGGAGACCACCGGCATGCCGAGCGCAAAATACTCGAAGAGTTTCAGGGGAACGCAATGCAGCCACTGCTCGTCGTGGCAGTCATAAGGCAGGAACCCGACGTCGAATCCATAAAGGTACCCAACCAGTTCCTGCGGGCTCACCCGTGGCACAGCATGCGCATTCGGTAAGGGCACGGGACATGACTCAGTGGAAACGAAGTGCCACTCCGGGTGCGCCTGAAGGAGAGCGGAAAGGACGGGTCCATTCAGCCGGCGATTGGGAGGACCAAGGTATCCGAGGTGCGGTCCGGGAATGGACGCCATTTCCGCGGCGCCACGGGCCAAGTTAGCAGGATCGGGATTCAGCAGAGCGAGATCGACCCCCTGGGGAATCAGCTTCACCTTGGCCCCAAACTTTGCCTTGAGCTTATGAAACACGCTCCTGGGGATCGCCAAAGTCGCGTCCGAAATCTCGGCAAAATAATCGGCGTTCGACTCGATGTAGTCAACCCGCAGGTAGACCGAGAAAAACTTTCTTTTCATCTCGGAACAAACGGGGCCGACCCTTCCCAGATTACAATAGAGGAAGATGGGATCGCGCAGTCCAAGTGTCGAAGCGAACCGGGTCATCTGCCCCGCCAATGCCTTCGCCTGCATCTTTTGCAGGGGCGGAAAATAGTTCAGCCGGTGCCCCCAATGGCGTGGGCGCATGACGTAGACGTTCTTGGCCACCTCCCCCAACTGGACTGGCTCCCGGTCGCGAAAAAGTGAAGTGGGATTGTCGCAATAGAGTACTTTGGCCCCCAGTTGTGCCAAGGCCAGCGACACTCGTTCAGGGCTGCCGAACATTCCCCAAGTCCAGCCGGGGAACACAATCGCATCGCGCATCGATCTAACCAGACCGTCCATTGGTTAATGACGTGTAAAGCTCCAGATAGCGCTGAGCTTGGATTCTGAGGTCGTATTCTTCCACGGCGATCCGGCGGCAGTTGGCAGCCAACTCGGCCCCCAGTGGGGGGTTGTCCAGCACCCGCAGGATGGCTTGGCGCAGCGCCCCAACGTCTCCCTTGGGAGCCAGAAAGCCCGTGTTACCGTCGCGCACCATGTCGGGGACCCCTCCCACATTAAAACCTATCACCGGCGTGCCGCACGACATCGATTCCATGACGGTGTTGGGCAAATTGTCGTCGAGGGAAGGAGTCACGTAGAGGTCCGCCGCGCTGTATGCCCAGGAGAGAATCCGATCGTTGTCGATAAACCCTGTGTTCATGTGGGGAAAGGGGAGCGTGAGGGAAGGCGTCCCACTCCCCACTGAAAAGAGATAGATATCGGTGCTGGCCAGGGGCGTGAGAGCTTCGACAAGCAATGAAAACCCCTTGAAGGCCCACCCGCCGTACTGCGCGGCAAAGAGCACCACCTTGGAGTCTTTCGGCAGGCCAAACATCTCCCGCGCCAGCAGCTTGTTTCTGGGGCAGAAGACATCGGTGGCAATTCCATAAGGGATCACGGAGACCGGGAATCCGCCCAGGAGCGTACTCTGGCGGGCTTCATCGGCCAGCCACCGGCTGGGCGTCACCACGTGGAGCCGTTCCTTGGGGATGTGCGCGTAGGCGCCCTTTTTGCGCTGCCAGATGGCGTGCGTCAAATCCTTGTCAGAGCTGGAGCCAAGCTCGGGGCAGGCGCCGCAGCCTTGGTTAAAACGGCCGCAGGCGCCGTGCGTGTGGCATCCTCCGGTGAAGGCGTTGGCATCGTGCAAGGTCCAGACCATCGGCTTGCGGGCGGACGGGGCGCGGAAGAAAGTGCCATAGTCAACGAGCCCCGCCACAAAATGCAGGTTTAGCACTTCGCATTCGGGGATCTGACCCGCTAAACCTGCGCCATATTCGCTCCGGTCGTCACTGAAGAACCCGGCGTGCGCAGGACGCGTCGAGGCATAGCGTCGAGCGTCTCGTAGCAACATTTGCCGGCGGGCCAGACGCAGCAACCGGGGAACCAGGCTGCGGCTCCGCACGGCCTCCTTCACCTGAGGGTCCTGGCCGCGGCGTTCCGCCACCAGCATAAGGGAGTCCTGATTGAGCAGGCGCAGCCCGAGGTGCAGCCGGTAAGCTGACCGCGCTGCCCCGCCCCCGTTGTCGTGCGTGCTGATGTGGACGACCCTCATGGTTGGGATGCCTCCGCTTGGGATTTGCGAAAAAGGGAGTTCAAGGCGCGCTTTAGGGGGCGCCCAACCACTAAGGGGCGAGTCATGACCGCCCGCGTCACGAAAAGCAGAGCTTGGAGGAGTCGGCCTTGCCGGTAGTGAATGTGGGCGGCGCGGAGCATTGCATTTGCTACGGCGGAGCGGTGGACCGGGCCGGACCTCAGAACATTAGTCAATTCCTCTACCAGGCGTAACGCCGTGTCGTCCTGAGAGGTCCGCAAAATCGACCGAAGATAAAACAACTCTCTTGCGTGCCGCAAGATACTCTCGGCGCGGTTCGGAGGCAACAAGGGCCGGCTGGTCTCGATGCAACGGAGCATATCGACATCGGACTCGCCGCTGCTAATGAAACCCGCCGTCGCGGAGGTGGCATGAAGGCGGCACGCCGCTAATGTGGCGGGTTCGTACCATATTAGATAGTGTGCTGCTATCCTAATCCACATCTGCCAGTCAGCAGCAAAGGGCAGGTCCAAGCGGAACCCCCCTAACTTCTCATACACACACCGTCTAACCACCATCGAAGGAAAGCTAATGCAGTTTGAGAAGGCGATTGTTTCAAGGAAGCCAGCCAAGATTCCGGCAGTGGGTCTCAGCAATTCAGCAGTCCCCAAATGGCACTCGTTTTGGTCAATGAACGTGTTTCGGCAAAACGCCGCGCCCAAATCGCTCCGAGCTTCCAGGGGGGGCTTCAGCCGTTCATAGAAGCCCGGAAGCACGAAATCATCCGTATGCAAGATGTGTATGCAGTGACCTCGCGACCTTTCTATACAGCTATTGAAGTTTGGCATCAAGCCGACGTTGTGGGGGTTTCGAAAGAAACTCACCCGCTCTCCCGCTAATCGCCGCACGATGGGCTCGGGGTCATCGAGGGAGGAAGCGTCATCAACGACCTCAATCTGCATTTCCTCAGCCCCGGGGTCCTGCGAGAGCACACTTCTCAGTGTTTTCTCGAGGTATTGCGTCCGGTTGTGTGCCGGGATCATGACCGACCAAAAGGGCCGCCGACCTGTTCGGGGCGGGGGTCCAATTCTGGGAGGTCCGTAATCCGGCATCAAACAGACCTTATCCTGGGGCTAGCTCCAACTCTTAAGTCCCGCTTAACCATTGGGTCTCTTCCAAAGAAAAAAGGCTGCCTGATCCCCACGCCTGACAATATTCAGCTCGTTTGCTTTCATTCGAAAATCCTCAATCTCCTGAGCAGAAAAGATGGACCTTGCAGGCTGGTTTAGATACGACGCATCATCCATTAGGGGGATGTCTCTCAAGTATTGCTCGCTGCCCCAAAACTGAAATTCAGTGGAGTCCCAAATGACCTCGGCCACATCAAGACCCGCCTGGGCCGCTAGAATCTCCATACTTTTGATTGAATGAAGAAAGAGGTGCCGCGGTGCGTCCACCTGAACCCAATGAATACCATAATGTTCCCATGCAAAGGAATTTGCGACGGGAATTCGGATCAGGCACAGACCTTCGTCCGAAAGAACCCTGTGAACGCTGCGCAACACTTCAAGAGGGTCTGCCATATGTTCAAAGGAATGGTGAAACGTAACGATGTCGAATGTCTGGTCAAGGTCATGGATCGATGTCTTCAGCACTCGAATCCTCGTAGAGTAAGTTATATCATTGGGAATAAACTGATCGATTCCCCACAAGTCCTGAAACCCTAATTGGCTGAGAAGCAACAAGGCGGCGCCATTACCGCAGCCTACGTCAAGAATCTTGTTTTTCAAAGACCAAGCTCCCTCCCTCAATCGTCGCAATCCAATTTGCCCGCTGACCCAATGGGTGATGCCTGGTGGCATCGGTAACAGCTTATTCAGAAGCCTTCCCAGTACTCCCCGGTGAAAGAGGGCAGCGTCGTTTCTCACTGCCGCAAGCCTGCGTCTCGCCCAGCTACGGCGCGAAGCGGGGTCTTGTAAGATCGGTGCAAAAGCGTAGTATTCCGGCGGATAGTACCGGCCCAGGTTCTGTGGAATCTCTGCTATCTGCAGGCACCCACAAGACGCACACTGAAAGTACCTGAACGTCTCCCGCAAGCCGAACATCATCTCTCGCGGATAGAAGTCCTGATTCCCGTTGAGACCTCCACACACTCGGCATTTTGATTCCCTTTTCGGATTCATTTACGTGTCCTGCTGCGGTTTCGGCTGGAACTCGGTGTCCTCTCGAAGGCGAGTGCCCATCCCTCCCCTCACGATGACAATCTTCATTTTCACCTCACGGGATCTGCTTGTTTCATTTGTGAAGGCACGTAATCGGTTTTCACCTCCAGCAGAGGCCGGACTACGCCCGGCATATGTCCGGCGTAATCCCCTCGTGCCGAGTCGCCATCCAAACTGTCAACTACCTGGAATGCTACCGCGTCCCGCTGATAGAAATGTACAGTAAACGGATCATAGGTGCTAACCGCAGTGCCGACGATCAGCGATCCCTCCGAGAGGTAGTTGCCCGGAATCCACACCGTGCTGCGATAGTGGCCGGGGTTCTTCGACGTACGCCGCCACTCCGGAGACCAGTCATGGACGGCGAAAACGCACGTTCCCTCTTCGTTGTAAAAGTGATAATTCGGCACGAGCAGATAATTCGGAGTAAGGACTTCATACTCCATCTCGATCCCCACCGGTTCACGGATGTCGATGGTTTCGGTAACCCGCCCGTCCGAGGCGCGGACGCGCACGGCACGCAGGCAGACGATTTGATTTCCTGGACAAGTCGCGCGGTCCGTCCATTCACGTGCCGCTGTCGTACCCAAGCCGCTGCTGAGGTACCTTCGCACCACCTCATGCGTCGGCCCGTCGCACAGGACGCCCCCTTTGTCCATCAAGATGGTCCGCGGACAGAGGCGCGTGACAGCCGGCATGGAATGGCTGACGAAAAGCACCGTTCGGCCGGTGCCCGCGATCTCGCCCATCTTGCCGAGGCACTTCTTCTGGAAGGCGACGTCCCCGACGGCCAGGACTTCGTCTACCAGCAGCATTTCCGGCTCGAGATGGGCCGCGACTGCGAAGGCGAGCCGCATTTGCATGCCGCTACTGTAATGCTTGATCGGCGTGTCAATAAACTTCTCGACTTCGGAAAAGGCCACGATCTCATCAAACTTGCGCTGAATCTCGGCCTTGCCCATGCCCAGGATTGCCCCACTCAGAAAGACGTTTTCTCGGCCGGTTAATTCGGGGTGGAATCCCGTGCCGACTTCCAGAAGGCTGCCCATTCGGCCACGAACTTCGGCGAACCCCGTGGTGGGCTTGGTGACGCGCGCCAGGATCTTAAGCAAGGTGGTCTTCCCTGCCCCGTTGCGGCCAATAATTCCCACCACTTCGCCCTGACGGACATCAAAGGAAACATCCTTGAGCGCCCAGATGTGGGTGGGATCACCGTTGGTCGAGGAAAGCTTCCGCGCCTTGAAGACCCTGAAGGGGGCAGAAATGGCGCGGTTGAGGACATGCCTCAAACCGGGGAACGGCTCCCGCTCGCCGATGCGGTACCGCTTACCCAGATTCTCAACCCGAATTACAGCGTTGCTCATTTAAGGGGTCCGAAGTCTGAAGTCTGGAGTCAGCCATTGGCAGATCTGCCTGTGAGGTTGGGCATCGCAGACTGAGATGCTTGGCATGCTCAAATCCAGCCGGGGCTAACTTCACAGTGACTTTTTACTTGACAACGGTATCGTTTTAGTATAGACATCACATTTTTAATGGTAATAAATCCAGTAAGAGAGACTACATATGCCCGACCCATAAAATTAAATCGTTGAAACTAAGGCAGTTACTACCCTTGGCATGGTCGGAATCTATGAAAAGAGAGGGCCAAAAAACCAAGGTAAGCTTCATAATGTTATTGACGATAGAGTCCACATAACCACCGTTGCTCGCCTCATCCTGGGCAGAATTAGCGCGGTGCTTTCCCAAGAGTCAAACCATGATACAGGTCAGGCTTCAGCATTTTCTCCACCCTGCCTCTTCGGCGAGGACGATCATCAAAAAGCTCGCTTCTCCGGAGGAGGCTTTCCGAGCAAAGCATGCGAGGGGAGCCCCCGTCGAGTTGCGGGAATGGGCGGCGGTATACCCGGACAACTTCTTTACCTCACTCGAGTACCTCGAACTCGATCCCGAGTTCGTTCGCTTATCCCAGAGCCTGCACGTCGCGAACTACGTCGGGGTCACGGTGCGCGAGATGTGGAATATCTACAATTGGGTCAGGAGAACACGGTCGGTTCCGGGCGACGCTGCCGAGGTGGGTGTTTACAAGGGCGCCAGCGCGAAAATCATTTGCGAGGTGAAAGGGGAGAGACGCCTGCACCTCTTCGATACATTCAAGGGGCTTCCGGACACCGACTCAACCATCGACACTTTTAAGAAGGGCGATATGGCGGGTAACAGTCTCGAACAAGTCCGGGCCTACTTGTCAGAATATCCCAAGCTCGAATTCTATGAGGGTATTTTCCCGGACAGCGCACGACAACTCGCTGAGACACCCGTACGCTTTTCATTTGTCCATCTCGATGTTGACATCTATTCGGCAACGTTTGCTTGCCTTTCATTCTTCTACCCGCGGATGCCCCGCGGGGCCGCGCTATTGAGCCATGATTACCGCAGTTTCAACTGTCGAGGCGTCAAGAAGGCTTTTGACCAGTTCTTTGCAGATAAGCCCGAACCCATTATAGAACTCTGGGACACCCAAGCCCTGATAATCAAACAATAGGAACGCGTGCAGAACAAAATCGCGTTTTGAGTTGGTAGCCACGGACAGTGCCCTCAAACGACCAGCTTGTCCGGCCGCACAGAGGCCAATTTCGGAGTGCGGGAGCTCGCTCCCGCTTTTTCTACCGCTGACTCGTCAGCGCTGGGTGCTTCGCCGCGACGAGTCGTGGCGATGGAAAGCGGCGACGAGTCGCCGCACTCCAAACTTCGGTTCGCTTACCCGTGGTGAGAAATGCGGGCTTAGGGGACCGGAGTGGTCACCTGCCACGCCGTCTCCCCGTGGAAGACTCCGTGCGTCCAATTCAAATCGAAACCGCATTTGGCCAGTTCGCCTTGTTCGACTCGAAACTGCAATGCATCGGCCACGTGATCGGCTTGGAGATAAGCGCTCGGGCCGGTCCAAAGGGATACCACGTAAACGCCCGGGTACAGCCGGCAGTGTTTGAGGATGCAGCGGGCCTGCGTCATCCCGTTCACCGTAAAGAGGCCGGATCCCGGATCGTCGCCGCTGAACAAGTGGAGCACCGGAACCCCCATGAGCGTCCGAATCAAGATGGCGCAAAATACCGAGCGCGGCCGGGAAGCCGACTCGAGACGAAGATCGAAATAGAGGTCCTCACCGTATTCGAAGGTCGAGCAGGGCTGGCCGGCATGGTTGCGCAGCTCGACCCTTGTGAACTTCACCTCCCCGCTGCCGGCCCGATTGGCAACGGAGGTAAGATCCACGGTGGCCGGCGAGTCGGCAAGCGGCGCGAGGTATTCCTCGACGACCTTATCGGTCGGGCCACGGGCTTTCACATGGCCGTTGTGCAGAAGCAGCACCGATCGGCAGAGCGAGGTGATCGACGCCATGCTGTGGCTCACAAAAAGCACCGTGCGGCCGCTGCGTGCCACATCGCTGACTTTGCGGATGCACTTCTCTTGAAAGCGGACGTCGCCCACGGCCAGAACTTCGTCCACCAGGAGAATCTCCGAATCAAGGTGCGCGGCAACGGCAAAGGCCAGCCGCACATACATGCCGCTGGAGTAATGCTTTACGGGAGTGTCAATAAACTTCTCGATTTCCGCGTAGGCTACGATCTCGTCGAACTTCCGGTCCACCTCCTTCTTGCTCATGCCCAGAATGGCGCCGTTCAGATAGGTGTTCTCGCGGCCGGTAAGCTCCGGGTGAAAGCCCGTGCCCACTTCGAGGAGACTGCCGATGCGGCCCCGGACCTCGGCATGGCCCGTGGTGGGCTGGGTGACCCTGGCCAGGATCTTGAGCAGAGTGGTCTTGCCGGCGCCGTTGCGGCCGATGATCCCCACCACTTCGCCCTGGTGGATCTCAAATGAGGCATCCTTGAGAGCCCAGATGTGGGTGGGATCACCGTTGGCCGAGGAGGGCTTCCGCGCCTTGAAGAACCGGAAGGGTGCGGAAAGCGCGCGGGCCAGAATGTCGCGCAAGGCGAGGTACTGTTCGCGCTCGCCAATGCGGTAACGCTTGCCCAGATTTTCAACGTGAATTACGGTGTCGGACATGCTGTCAGGCGTGAGGCTTCAGGAACCGGCTGCGAGTGTCGCGTTTGGGGTGGACAATTTATCGCCAAATCATGGGGCATTCTGACGCGGAAACGGCCATCGGAAGCGGACATAATGTCACCACCGTTTCTTCGTTCGACCGTTCCCGAGACCTCTGCCCACATCCGCGAGGCCCCGCCCGCAATTCTGGCCTTTTGGGGCACTGGTTAGTATTTACGGTTTATCCACTATGAGCCGTCGGCTGGAAGCCTGAGCTGCCGGCTGCTTTCACACCACGTCGGCAATCGTTCCTTCCATCTTGTGGAAGTACGCCAAGCCTCCGCCTACTAGGAGCAGGACCATGCCGGCGGAAGCGGCGAGCATGATGTTCGGTGGCTGGCCGTGCCCGGTGAGCGCCCAACGAAAGCCCTCAATGACGCCAGCCATGGGATTGAGCCCGTAAAGCCAGCGCCAGCGCTCCGGGACCAGGCTGCTGGGATACGCAACGGGCGAGGCAAACAGCCAGAACTGCACCAGGAACGGAATCACATAACGCACATCGCGGTAAATGGCATTTAACGCGGAGAGCCACAGCCCCACACCCAGCGCCGTCAAAACCGCCAGCAGCAGGAAGCAGGGAAAAAGCAAAATCGCCGGTCCCGGCATAATGCGGTAATAGGCCATCATGCCGAGGAACACCACGAAGGCGATGGAAAAATCGAGCAGCCCAGCCACCACCGCCGATAAGGGAAGCACCAGCCGGGGGAAATACACTTTGGTGATCACGTGCTGCTGTTCGACCACGACATTCGTGGCGCTTTGCAGGGCGGTGGCAAAGTACATCCAGGGAAGCAGGGCGCTATAGTAAAAGATGGGATAAGGCAGACCATGCGAATCCATCTTGGCCAATTTTCCGAAGAAAAGGCTGAAGACAACCATGGTCATGAAGGGCTGAATCACCGCCCAGGCAGCCCCAATGGCGGTCTGCTTATAGCGAACCTTGATGTCGCGCCAAACGAAGAAATAGAGCAACTCGCGAGCCGCCCAAAGCTCCTTGAAATCAATGTCCAGCCACCCGCGCGGCGGAGCGATGCGCAACACCGGCGGCTCAACCTGAACTGCTTGCTCTGCGAGTGCGTTCGTCACTTTTTTTTAGCCACTCCTTGCTGCTGCTTCAATTGGCGGACGTCTTCCTGCTCGATATGGCGCATCAGGCCCCTGCGGTTTTGAAAATAGGCCGCGAATTCGCTCATGCCGCGCTTCGGCACCACGAGGAATTGATTGTAAACCATCTGCTTCCAGGATATCGGTCCACGGGCTGGAACCATGTGCGTGCCCCACTGGAAGATGAAAGCCAGATTCCAGAGGATGAAGAGACAGGTGACCGAACTGGCGGTCGCAAACGCCCGTCGCCCTCCCCTTACCCACCTGGCGAACTCGCTGAAGCATACCGCCAACCCCAGGACGAACAAGGGCGTGAGGGAAACGAAGAAGCGGTTGCCGAACGATGAAATGCCGTCCCAACACGAGTCGATGGCAACGAGATAATAGAGGGCCAGGAGCGCGATGACGAGGTAGGCTGCCAATGCCCGGTCATGCCTGCGGAGGAGAAAGAGTCCGGCCACCGCAGGAATAAGAATGGGCGTCCAAACCAATAAGCCGTGATCCGACGAGAACAAGACGCTGACCAGGCGGGGTGCGGCCCATTGCGTAATATCGATATCGCCATATCCGAACGACAACGGGTGCCCATAAATAATCTGCCGGGTGATCATGGTGGGCAAGAAAGCGATCAGTGTAGCAAGACAAAAAAGTAAATTGCCACCGAAAAGCCGGCCGAGACTCTGCCCGTCGCGTCCCGACGCGCGCCATCCGTGCCAATAGCCCGCCACGGATTCAGCAAGCGGCACCAGCAGCACCGAGATGTTTGCGTAATACACATCCAGGACCAAGCCCGATATCAAACCCAAAACCACCCACTGTGTAAGGGTTCGCCTTGGCCGGGTCCGTTGCCAGTACCACAGGAAAACCGCTACCGCAAACACCGAGTGGGCGTGCGACCATGAAGGATTGAAGTACATGTAAACGGGGAGAGAACTCGCGAACCAGATGCCCAGCGTCGCGAGCAGTGCCCAGCGCTCGTCGATGTACCGGCATGCCAGTCGAAAGGATATGAGCAAGCCCAGAAACCCGTAAAGTGCCGTGGCGAGTGCCATCGTAACGAGATAGGGCCGAGAATAGCCGTTTGGTTGGACGTTGACCCCCAACTTCTGAAGCGTCAACATGGCGCAGTGGACCGGCACCAGAAAAGGGGCCCAGAGCATGGAAGGCCCGACGGCGAAGTGATTGTCGAGATGGCCGGTCGGCGTATACAGGTGGGGGTCAATTTTGCCATCCGCACTTATCCTACCCATGATGAAACTCTCGTTCGCGGCCCGCCAGTCATTGGTGAAATCGAGCTTGTGCTCTACCAGGAGCGATCGGATGTAGGCATAGTAGCCGACTCCATCACCGCGTATCCAAGGGTTCACCAGTGGCAGTGTCAGGAAGAACAAGAGCAGAAGAATCTTGGTATATCGATTGCCTAGGTGCGCTGGGGTAAGGCTTTGCGGCGCGGGATCGGTTGAACTATCGCGGGTTGGCAAGGTGGCCTGGGTCAACTGGTTCATTCTGCCGTTTTGGCTGTCGTCCTTGCTGCCGGCTCGATCGCTGCTTGAGGCTGCCGGGCCGCTACGGGCCGCCGGCCCCTCAAGCCGTAACGCAGAATGCACCACAAAGCTCGAAAGCCGTCTCGCCATGTTATCTTCTTTCCTTCGGCATAAGTGCGTCCATAATATGAAATCGGGACCTCGTATATACGCCATCCATGCTTGGCAATCTTGATGGTGATCTCCTGCTCGAATCCAAATCGACTCTCTTCCAGATTGATTCCCTCAAGCACCTCACGTTTGAAGGCCTTATAGCAGGTCCAAACATCCGAGAGATTCAGGTCGGTGAGCATATCCGAGATCAGGGTGAGAAGCTTGTTGCCGATGTAATGCCAAAACATGAGGACGCGATGCGGGCCTCCCAGGAAACGGGAGCCGTAGACAACGTCGGCCTCCCCGCGGTCGATCGGCTCAATGAGCTTGTGGTAATCGTGCGGATCATACTCAAGATCCGCGTCCTGGATGATGACAATCTCGCCTCGTGCTTCGGCAAATCCCTTTCGCAACGCCGCGCCCTTGCCGCAGTTCTTTGCTTGGAAAAAAATGCGGATATTCTCGGTGGACAAAACCTTTGAGACCCGAGGGAGCATGATCTCGCCGCCGCCCTTTTCGGCATTCCTGGCCAATTCTGCCAGAACCTCCCGGGTACCGTCCGTCGAACCATCATCGACGATGATGATCTCCTTCCCGATGTCGACTTCTTGCACCCTCAGGAGAATCTCTTCAATCGTCGCGCGTTCGTTGTAGACGGGGATCACAATGGAAATTCGAAGAGTTCCTGGCATATTCATACGCCTCGCCTCGGCTTACTGCCGATTGCCCAGCCGATCCTTGCCGATAGGGTTTCCCACCCACGCCCGATTTTCGAGCACCAGCTTTGGGCCATGGCTAGAACATGACTTGAGGGCAGGCGAGACAGGATCCGACGGGCCAAGAGAGGCGAAGCCAGGCACAGTGGCTCTCCCCGCTAGGCTGGGGCGGTTTGAGTCACCGGCGCTTTCGCCGCAATGTGGGTTGCCACCTTATCGATAATTACCGAAAGGGGCGCGGAGGGACGAAAACCTGTAAGCCGTATCAGCTTTTCTAACGACGGGACTCGCCGGGCCATGTCCTCAAAGCCCGGCTCGTAAGCCTGATCGTAAGGAATATAGTGAACCGCCGAGGGGCTGCTGGTTCTTTGTTTGACGAGCGAAGCCAATGCTTCGATGGTAATTTCGTGGTCGTTGCCGATATTCACCACTTCGCCGACCGCGCGAGCCGTGTCCATCAGTTTCACGATTGCCTCGACGACGTCGGCGACGTAGCCAAAGCAGCGGCTTTGCTTGCCCGTCCCAAACACGGTCAAGGGTTGACCGCTCAGAGCCTGGGTCACGAAGGTTGGCAGCACCATCCCATAGCGGCCGGTCTGCCGGGGGCCCACGGTGTTAAAGAGCCGGCCGATCACCACCGGCAACTTCTTCTCTTTCCAATAAGCTAAAGCGAGAAACTCATCCAGGGCCTTCGAGGCGGCATAGGACCAGCGGGCCCTGACGGTCGGGCCCAAAGTGGTGTCGTCGTCCTCACAAAAAGGTACTTTCTGGTTCTTGCCATAGACCTCGGAGGTTGAGGCTACAAAGACCAGTTTATTCTTTTTGGCGGCGGCTTCCAGGACCAACTCGGTCCCTTTAACATTCGTTTCGATGGTTCGTACCGGGCTTTCAATGATCCGCCGAACGCCCACCGCCGCCGCCAAGTGATACACGACGTCAGACTCGTCAACCACCTCCGCCAGGAGGGAACGATTCATCACCGTATCAAATAAACATCGCAAGGCCGCGTTCGCCCGCAAGTGGCGGACGTTTTCAACGGATCCCGTGCTCAGGTCGTCCAAGATTATGACGCTGTCTCCCCGCAAGAGCAGGGCTTCCGCCAGGTGCGACCCGATGAATCCCGCACCACCGGTAATTAATGAAACCATAAGGCCTTTCTCCTTCCGCAGGATGAGCGCAGCGAGTGGTCATGGCGCCGTGGGGGCGGTGGAGCATGCTTCGAGGCTCCGCGAGATCGCGAGGACCCGCCCACCGCTAGCCGGCGGTGCGGTTGCTATCAGAATAGTACGACTTATAACTATATGAATAATATCCGTGATAGTATCGATATCCATAGTATCCGTCGCGTTTCACATCCACCTTGTTCAGGACGGTCCCGATGATTTTTCCGCCCGCGTGTTCAATGACCCGGCAGGCTCGACTGAGCGCGGCGCGTGTGGTCGATTCACTTTCCACCACCATGATGACGCCATCCACGACACTGGAGAGGATGGTGGCATCGGTGATCGGCAATACCGGGGGCGAGTCGAGGATAATGTGATCAAAATCCGCCCGCAACCGCTTGACCAGGCCTTCCATCTTCAGCGAGCACAGGAGTTCAGCCGGATTGGGGGGAATGGGGCCACTGGGCAGGAGGGATAGGCCCTCCACCCGTTCAATCTTGAATAACAGTTGAGGGCCGTACTCATAGGCGCCCGTGAGAATTCCGGAAAGGCCCTTGGTCAGGGACAGCTTCAGGACCTTGGCGATTCCCGGCCGGCGCATGTCCGAATCGATCAGGAGGACCCGGCCGCCTTTCTGGGCCATGGTGAGAGCGAGGTTGAGCGCCGTCGTGGTCTTCCCTTCGTCCGGTTGCGAACTGGTAATCAAGAGCACCTGGGGCGGCCGCTCGGCCGTGGAAAGTAAGATCGAGGTGCGCAGCGCTCGAAACGCTTCGGAAACGGGAGCTCCCGGTCGGTTAATGACCGCTAAGGCGGTGGGGAACTTCGCGGTCTCCTGATTCACGGGGGAAAGGCGCTTGGGACCGGACGCGGCATGACGGCTTAGCGCCTGTCTTATTTGGGCGATGGGGACAATGGCCAGGGTGGGAAGATCCGTAAGTTTCTCGATCTCCTGGGCACTCTTGATGGAATTATCCAGTGCCTCCCGGGTCAAGGCCAAAGCTACCCCCAGCCCCAGCCCTGCCGCCAGGGCAAACATAATGTTACGAACCTTGTCCGGGCGGATGGGTGTGGACGGGGGCGTCGCCCGGTCGATGACATGGATGTTGGTTGCCCGCAAACCGGCGGAAACGTTTGCGTCCTTCAAGCGCCCGAGCAAGCTGTCATAAAGCTGTTGGTTGGAGTCAAATTCCCGCTTCAGCAGATTGTGTTCGATCAACAATTGGTTGACCTTGTCGACTTCAATTTTCTGGGTGGCCACGGCAGCCGAGAGAATCTTCTCACGCTGCTCAGCCGCCTGGTACTCACTGCGGATGTTCTCCACCGCCCGCTTGCGTTCCCGCGCGATGAGCCCTTCCAGGTCTTTCAGTTGATCCTGAACGGCCAGAGCTTTGGGATAGGTAGGACCATAACGGGAGACGGCCTCCGAGAACTGCTCCTTCAATTCTACTTCTTTGGCTTCCAAACCATTTAAGAGGCTGTTCGATTGGATAAAGCCCACTTGCGCCTCATTCTCGGACACCATTTTGTAAAGCGATTCCTTTGACAGGCGCTCGGTTTGGGCCGTGCTGAGGTTTTTGTTCAGGTCTTCCAGGCGGGCTTCGGCGACCGTCTGCTTCTCGCCCACACTCACGATGTTATTTTGCCGCTCGTAATCCATCATCGCTTGCTCGGATTTTTCCACTTTCAATTTCAATTCATCCAACCGCTGCTCCATCCATCCGGTCGCCTGCCGGGAGGCGTCATACTTGGTACGAAAGTTGTATTCCTGGTAGTTTTCGACCAACGCGTTAACAATGGCAGCCGCCTGTTTGGGATCAGTGCTCTCGTATCTTACCAGGATCATGCGGGTATCCTTCGCTCGCTCCACGTGCAGATGGGATTGAAATGCCTGAACGGCGGCAGTTTGCATCGCCGTGGGAGTACCCACGACTTTATTGCTGGGCTTTTCCGATCCCCCCAGCCCTAATCGCTGGATCGTATCCCACGCCAACTCGTCACTTTGCAGGATGCTGACCTGCGTGGACAAGAAAGCGTCGTCGGCTTCCCCTGTCTTGAAGAGATCGTTCAAGGACTGCAGGAGCGGTGTTTCGGATTCGACGTCGACACGGGACATGGCTTGGTAAACCGGCTTCATCTTGAAGGAGTAGAAGGCTACCATGGCAGTAAGCACAAGCGTGACCGCCAGAATGAGCCACTGATGTTTTACTAACAGGTCCCAGACGGCGCGGAATTGGCCGAACGCATCGATCTCGCTGATCTCCAGGTTCTTGGTCGTTGTGGCGCGACGGTCGCGCGCGTCACTAGGACCAAGAGCCGCAGGGTTGAAAGGGGCTAATTGATTGTCTTCAGGCATGGTATGTCCTCATGTTTGAGCCAAGTTGGGTTGTCGTTAGGGGCTCTGTGTTGGCTCTGATTCCACGGAGTCCTCAGCCTTGAAAGCAGCCTCGCGGTTGTTGACCAGTTTCGGGATCCGCGCCCCAAACTCTTCCCTTGGGGGCCCGCCGACCGAACCCTAGTGAACAAGGATTGCAGCAGCGGCCGCTTCGGTGGTAATCGCCGCCGGAACACCCGTGAGGGTGTGGAGCGCACGCTTCCCTCCGCTCGTCGGGACGAAGAGGATGTCGTTAGGTTGCATTTTAGGGTCTGGCGACCGACCAGCCAATATCTCTTTCAGATTGAGCGCAATTTCCTGACGCCCGTTCGCCGCTTTAGGGTCCTTACGAATGATTAGCGCCTTGTTCTTCTTAGCTGTCGAGTTAACATCTCCGGCAATGGCCAGGGCCTGCAATACGGTGAAATCACTCTGGTTTTCCTTAAGGGTGTAGCCTCCAGGACGGGTGACATCTCCCAGCACGTAGAAGACACCAGCACGGCCCACCGACACGCGGTCACCGGGCCACACGGCAGTCAACGAAGCGGGATCATTACCATCCAAGACTTTCTTCAAATCAAGGGTCAGGGTAGGGCTCGCCTGCTCGCCCGCCGCGCGGAGGTCTCGCAGGGCCAGGGGACCACGTGTGATCGTAACTTCCGAGCCTGCGTCCTCACCTAACCCGCCACATTGCGAGAGAATGTCAACGAGCTTTGTCTGCCGAGTCACTTGGAGAACCTGGGGCAGTTTTATTGCTCCATCCACAGCAACCGTGCTATTCCGGGTTTGCTTGATCGCAACGGAAATTTCCGGGCGCCTCAGCCGGCCGGACTGGCGAAAAGCTTCCTCCAAGGCGCGGGCGAACTGGTCGGGCGTCAAGCCAGCAGCATGGACGGGTTGATCCAGTAGCGGCAAAGTGACCATGCCTAATGGGCTTACGTCATATGAGCGGGACAGCTCTGGAACATCGTAGACATAGATATCCAAGACATCTTGCGGGCTGATCTCCAACTCGTCAACTTGCGGCGCCAGGGGAGTCACAGTTGCGGGTTGCTGATCCGGGGTCGAAGGGCCCGGTTTTGTGCCCTGGGTGGCGTCTTGAGCCTCTAGGCTTGCGGGACGGCTGAGCACGATGAATCCTATAACGAACCCTAGAATAATCGTCGCGATCAGATGGCACCCGAGCGGTCCTCGGGCGGTCGAGATTCGAGACATTCTCCTGCTCATGGCGTAACTCCTGTTGGTTATCATCCAGCGCCTCGGACGGCGGGCGGCTCAACGGAAATGATACCGCCCGTGAGGTCTCTGGAAGTTCCTTATCGTGGGCGGGCACGGCGTCTTACTCCGAACGAGTCACGATCGGCAAACCGCAGTCAAGTACCCGGCAGATAGGGGCCTTCCGGAAGGGAAACAGGTGCGAGGGAAGATGATAACGTTGCTCTTCCCCTATGGCAGTCAAAGGTGCATGTGCGGAAAAGAACCTTAAGAGCAGCTTAAGTAAAGGGTTGGATTGCCCGGTTCCCTTGGCTGTGGTGCGGTAGAAATCCACCCCACCCATAGGCCATGCCTCAGATTTCACAGCAGACCATGTCATCATGCACTTGCCAGATAGCTCCGCCGTCTGACTTACCTGGGCGGTCCTCAGTAAGCCAAACAGTTCGCCAGCAGCCGCAACGTGCCTGATCGTGTATTCTAAAGCCTCTGCCCAGCGTAAAATGGCAGGCTTTCCACTATACGAAGTCAATCCACGCTTGCAAAGTCGGTTTCCCCAGGTTTCGACTCCGTGCGGGTAAGAGTTTGACCTAACCCCCAACCCTGGAACGTTCTGCCAGGAACTCGAGGGACGGCCGCACTGCAAAACCGTGGGATGGTGGTGACTCCACCAAAGAGAATCCAGACGCAGTATGAACGATCTCTCAGTTTTGGTCAAGGCGCATCTTGGCGATTACGCCCCTTCGCGATGACCAAAAGTCCAACTTGTCCCCAGATTGGGACTTGAAGGCATTCCCCATGCAGCGAGTTTCTTATTCTTCCGCACCCGGAGGGCCGGGGAAAGCTTCCGGAGAAAGGCTCGCCAAACCAGCACAAAATGCGAACCACGCCGCGTTTGCGGGAATATGAAGGTTAAAATCAACAAAACTATGGACAAGCATGCCACAACAGGCAACGGTCGCGCCCAGTTGAATCCAACCTGGCTCATTTTCCGCTTGGACAACCAGATTTCTAAACGACCTGAAAAAGAATACCAGCGCCACAAGGATCAATACCCCACCCAGCAATCCCGTCTCCGCCAAAGCCTCCACATAGTCATTGTGGGCGTGCTGAGTTATCAAATCATTCGCTTGGGATTGATGGGGTGGGTAAGCCGTCTCAAAACTCCCCATTCCCTCCCCTAACCAGGGATGCTCCCGAAAGATCCCGAGCGAGTTCCTCCAAAGGGTTGGCCGCTCCCCTTCTTTGGTTTCTGACGAATAGCTCTCAATGGTTCCGATCTTCGTAAGGACAAAAGATGGAACAAGCCAGAAGAAGAGCACCGCTATTACCGCAAGCGCCAACCCCGTGGTTGCAATCCTCCTTCGCCGAGCCCGGACGGGATCACGCCTGACCAAGATCCAACCCAGGATCGCGGCCTCCACCAGGAGAGAGACAAGCCCTCCTCGTGATCCGGTGAGCAGCGCTGAGACAATGGGGACCAGAACGCCGAACCAGAGCATGCCATTCAGTGGATCGCGCTTTGGCCGCGAAAGAACGTAGGCGGCGGAGACCGGGATAACCATCTCCATTAAACCCGCGTAATGATCCCGGTCAACGTAGGGGCCAAAGGGGCTTCCAAGGTTATGATCGACCCAAACAATGCGCGTGGGGTTCCACAAGAATTGCAGGATGGAGAGAAAGCTGAAAATAAAACCGAAGGCCAGCACGGCCATTCCCACCCGGCGCCAAGTTTCAACGGCCGACCCTGCGAAAAGCTGGATGACGACGAAGAATAGGACCGCGCAGGTGGCGAACTGAAGGAGCGATTCCCTCGTCGCAATAGGGGTTATTGTGGTATGAAAGATCAACTGAACCCATCCCAGGACAAGAAAAAGGGCGAGGGACAGATAGAGCGGGGACCAGCCTATTTTCAGGCTATTCTCCCCAATGCTTCCTTTCATCCATAGAATCAGGGCCAGGAGAGTCAAAATGCTGAGGGACGCCCAGGCCCAACCATAGACGGCGCCATAAGGGAGTGGGGCCGCGAACAGCATCAATCCGAGCAGTATCCGGGCCGATGAGAATGCTCGCGGTTGAGGACGAGTTCGCATTCCCGGAATTTCCGGTAAAGGGTTTGCCATTTCCATCATATGGAAACCGTCGCAGCGGCTATAAAGCCGACGCCTTGCAGGCATTCTCGCTCGCCGGACCCAATGACTTCAGGGCAACTGTGTCGAGCCAGAAGCTTCCCGTGATCTCGGTAGGAAAGGTTCGGCCCAATCCTCGTACGATGGCAACCTGTACGAGCTTGGTATCACGTTGGGTGCAAAAATTGAGGCTGACCTGGTGCCAGGCAGATGTCCCGACGGTTGTTTCACTCAATAGATTCAGGCCATTTGCAAGCTTCGGGTCAAGCACCTGCAAGCGCGGCCCACTGTCCGAAGTAATGTCTTGCGAGCGAACATAGGCGGTCAGCAGGTAAACTTGCCCCGGAGACACCGGAACCAACTGATAAACAGGCTGATACGCCTCGTTGCGGCTTACTGTGAAGTCTATTCGCAGGCAGCGTTTTCCGGTGTGTGCACCCTCGTCGGAAAAATCGAGCGCAATATAGGGGCCCCCCCGATTGCGCCAATCCAAGCCGACTGCCAACGGCGTCTGCTCAAAGTCGCCGTTGTAGATAAGATTACCCTCGTCATCGACCGCAGGTTTAGGGATGACTCCCAATTTCTCAAGATCCCGCCACGCACCCTGCGCTTCCTCCACCCGGCCGAGCTCAAGTAAATGTTCGATGTAGGGTGTAACCAAAGCAAGTGGGAAGGCAGTCCCCGCCTCCATCGTCTGAACCCAAACCTGATGGGCAAGATCCGCGAACCCGTTGGCGCTCAAGAAATTCAGATAGGCTAGCTTCGCGCGGGGATCTTTCCCGGCAGGCAGGACCTTCTCCCGGATGATTTGGGCATTCCCCAAAGAACCAAGGCAGACGTGGAAAGCGGCCGGCCCGTAGGAAGGATCCAACTCCAGCAGGCGGCGAAACTCCGCCAGGGCCATATCCGTCTGTCCCGCGCGTAGAAAGGTGTTTGCCGCCACCCAATGCAATTGCGGGGTCATCGGGCTGAGCTTGACAGCTTGCTCCACCCCATGCGTGGCACAGCTCATGTCGCTAGCCAGTTCGCAGACCCAAGCGAGGTCAGACCAGTACTGCGCTGCGTACGGATTCAATTCTGTGGCAAGACGAAGGTGCTTCAACCCTTCGATACGGTCCGCCTCTCCCAAAGAGCTGCAAAGGACCATGCCCAAGCTGTGGTGAAGGTCAGGGTTGGTAGGGTCCAGAGCCACTGCCTTTCGGAGTTCCCCCACTTCCACGGACCCGCCCAGGACTGAGACCAAGACTGTGCGTACGGCCTCCCCGCCCAGGAATCCTGCCACCACCCCCACCAGCAGGAAGAAAATCCACTTACGCCACCGCGCTCGTAACGGCAGTTCAAGAGTACCGGGCAGCCACCATTGGGAAGGGGAACTGCGGGCAAACTCGGCCCCCGTCCACGGATCGCATTGGGCCTTTTCCTGAGTCAAGTCGAGCAGCCCCCTAGCGGCTCGCATCGTCTGGGGCCGTTCCTACTTAATGGCCCCCTACCTGATACTCGCCACCCCCGTACTTGCTATGCCGAAATGCACAGCCGTAATTAGTTGGAATGGCACCAGCAGCGCTTTAAAGCACTCTTAATCGGAACGCGATTATAACTCAGGCGTGAAGTCTAGGTAGCTTTTAGTGGGTTCAACCATGGCGGGAGCGCCATTCCCTGAGGAAGTTGCCTTCGAAGGCGCTCCGATGGATAGCCCTCCGTAAGATACATACACCCCAAAATCCAGACTAGGCAGGGACGCTCGACCAGCCTGGACTGATGATCCCCGGCACAAGCCCTTGACACCGCCCGCCGATTCGCTGCACCATGGCGACGTCAACCTCCACCGCCACCGATCTCTGCAACATCTCGACAGAGAGGAGAAGTTTCCACCAATTCTTCTTGCGGACCAATATCCCTTCCAGTCCTTGCAGCGGACCTGCCGTGACCCTGACATGGTCCCCGCACTTGAGGAAGGGATGGGGCTCTGCCTTGACAGGACTTTCAACTACCCTCCGAATCGCCTCCACCTCCGCGCCGGCAATACTGGCGGGTTGCCCTCCGAATCCCACCACCGTGTGTACGCCAGGAGTGGTGAGAACAGGAAGCCAGTGCACGACGGGTGCGCGGAGGAATACATAGCACGGGAAAAGGGGAAGTGCCACTCGCTTGATTCGGTCTTTCCACTGGTGAGCGGTGGTGTAGAGAGGCAGGAAGGCGTCAAAACCCTTCCCCTCCAGAATTCGTTGCACAATCTTCTCGTGCTGATGGCGAGTGTAAAGAGCGTACCAGCCATGGTGGAAATTGGAGGCCGCGACCGATGCCATTGGTTCGATCATGAGGAATGCAACTCCGCCATGTGACTTACAGTAAGTCCAAGAAGTTAGCTCCCTCGAACCGAGGAGGGGCGCGACGAACCCCTCGTTCGCCGGATGCCAACCGCGGCTTCTGATCTTGCGAGCGGCTGCCCCCCGGCAGGGAGTCGACGAATCCCGAGCTGTGTACGAAGTGCGTCACCTTCGCGAGTTTACTCGCGGACTACCGTTGGCCACCATGCGTCTTTGGACATTATCACATCCGGCCAGGTGTTCGCACGGGAAGTGTACTAAACAATCCCATTATCAACAATAACGTTTATTCTTCAAGTCCCCCAAAGTGTATTATCTCCCTTGCCATTTAGGAGGGTCCTCCGACTATGACAGTTTGTGACCCATCACAAAACGCATTCTGCTCCCTGTCTTTTCTAATCTACGCTGTGGTTTTTCAAAAAATAAGTCATACACAGCCTGGAGATAAGGCCCCAACCATTCGCCCCGGGAAATTTGCTCCGCCCTCGTGGGGGCGGCGCGCCTGTCGCAATTCCCACCTCCGATTTCCTTTCCTGCCTTGTAACTCCCTTGATCCCCCCACCGTGGGCTCCCTCCCGGTTTCATGCCGAACTTGACGCCGGGGATCCGCCCGGTGAGCACTGGCTGATTGTAGGCTAAGTATATTGCCTATAATGCCTGTTGCCCTCCTTAAAAATAAATATCACGAGAACCGGTGCACCCGCCGATATAGGGGGTGTGCCTGAGAAATCTACGCGCGCACATGGAACGCGTCATGGAAGAATACTGCCCTATTCCTGCCCACCACGACCTTCCTCGCCCCGCGCAAAGGGTGGCGGTGAAAGGCGCGGCGTCTCAGGCCACGCGGCTGGCGACAACGTCCGCCCATGATCGAATCTCCTCCCTCGTCCCACACCTTCATTCGTGGTCCTGCCCAACCCTCCGCCCTCAGTACCCGGTGCCCGTCTGCGCCTTGTCCCGCCAGCAGGGAGCGCGCTGGGCGTTGAACTCTCGCGGATGGGGTCCGGGCGCTTTGTTGAAAAGCTCAACTCGAAGTCTAGCTCAGGGCTCCAAGCTCGCCCTGGGTCGATGTCCATCACCAACCGGCGGCGGCTTCAGCAAAAGGTCCCGCTCAATGCCTTCAGGAGGAAATAATGAGGTCTAATCGACGCACGCTTACTTTGCTTTTTGTGATGGCGCTTTGCTTGATCCCGTCGTTCGCCCTGGCTGGGGCCAACGCTGTTCTCGTCGAACGTCCCGCTGCCGGACACAAGTTCCTGGACGCCAAGAATGTTGCGCTGCACGGCATCAGCGCCCTCATGATGGCGGCGGACATTGCGACCACGAATCAAGCTCTGAAGGTTCCTGGAACCTACGAACTGAATCCGCTGTCGCAGACCTCGGCATCGCGCTACGCCCTCAAGGTCGCGGGCTTCGGTGCGGGGCTGGGTCTGGCCTATGCGATGCATAAAGCCGGCCATCACAAGGCGGAGAGAATTATCCCCATGGTTTTCGGCATTCCATCAGCAGTCGCGGCGGCGCACAATGCCGGGATTCACAAGTAGCCGATCCTTTCTAGAGAGAATGTGGCGCAAGGCTCGCTCCCCAGCCTTGCGGCTTTTCCGCCACGGTGCAGTACTGGCGGCGCGGACACTGAGAAATGTGTTCGTCTTTTCTGCGGTGCGGCGGGAACGCGCACCGCTGAAAGATCCGAGGGCCTGCCCTGAGCATAGCGAAGGGGCCGGACTACTGGTCCTGCATTGCAATGCCCTTGTTATTCCAGCAAGGATTTTTGTACTTATCTTCTGGTTAGCCACCGTCCAGCCGCGGAGCCGCCGCATCGTGTAGCGCCGGACGCGAGCCCGGGAGACGCGCGCCCCACACCCCTTCCCCTCTCCCCATGCGGCGGGGAGAGGGTGCCCGAGATTCCCACGGCTGGGAAGCTGTGAAAAAATCGTCGTAGGGGCACGCCATGGCGTGCCCCTACCTGAATTTTCAATGGGATACACGGGATGAAACTACCCGTCTTCGGAGTTTTTCACAGCTTCTGGCGCCGGGGGTCACTACCACCCGCTACGCGGGCTAGAACGACGGTCCTTTGCCCTTTGCCTTTTGGTTTTCCTTTACGGCTCCTTCGCGCTCTCCCTTTACTCAACCCGCTCACAGAGCACCACGCGCTCCTCGTCATCCACTTCACGCAAGCGCACTTCAATGACTTCGCTATCGGAGGTCTGTAGAATCCGGCCCACGTAGTTCGCCTCAATGGGCAGTTCTCGGTGCCCGCGGTCGATCAGAACCAGCAAGTCCACCCGCTGCGGCCTCCCATGGTCAAGGAGGGCATCCAGGGCAGCGCGGGTGGTGCGGCCGGTATAGAGGACGTCGTCCACCAGGATCACCCTCTTGCCCTCCACGGAAAACGTGGGGGGCACCTGCTGGACGACTGGCTTGGGGGCAACGGTGGAGAGGTCGTCGCGATAGAAGGTGATGTCCAGGGTTTCCACCGGCGGCGAGGTCTTTTCGATCTCCTTGATCTTTTTGGCCAAGCGCTGCGCGATCGGAACTCCCCGCCGGCGGACACCCACCAAAACCACTCCCACCAAGCCGTTGTTGCGCTCCAGGATTTCGTTGGCGAGGCGCACCAGGGTCCGGTCAATCTCCGAGGAGGACATCAACTGGGATTTTTCAACAACCTGAGAAACCTTGGGTTTAGCGGGTTCCGCATTTTCCATGGCATGCTCCAAAGCGCGGAATTATAGCATTTTCGATGGGTCGGCGAACGAATCGCCATCTCCCCGCACGCAAAAGCATGGCTCACTGCCGGCGACGCATCCTGAGCAGATTCGAATCAATCTCCTTGATCTTGTCAAACTCCCCATCCCAGAAGGACTGTGATTTCATGCTTTCCAGGTAGCCGCGGGTATAACCAAAAGCGGTCCAGACTTCTTCCTTATAGCCGAAGAGGCGCTCCTTCTGTTCGCGCGGCCGCACGTCCAGAATCTCCCGGGCATCTCCGCCGCGAAATATCTCCTCCACGGAAGTCCCGACTTTGCTCTCCGTGAGGGGGCCTCGGCGCCGTTCGAGCTCCGCGAGCACGGAGGGATAGCGGTCAAAGCCGTCCGTAGCAATAGTCACCACGTTGTCGTTCGGGCGGAGGTCCAGGAACCGCGCCATGTGGATGGCGCCGAGGATATTGCACAGGCTTGAGACGCCGAACAGCTCATGGAAACATTGCAGGGATCCCGCCGCCAAACCCAAGATTCGTTCGACCACGGGCGGCCACCGCTCCAGCAGCTCCAGCCCCATGACGCAGTCTTCATCATGAATCAAGGCGACGTAGTCCGTGGCGAGAACGTTGTGGATCAGCGTCACCATCTTGTCGCCGATGCCTTCAATACGATGCGTTCCGCACCCCTTGTTGAAGAGCGTGGAACACTCCCGCGGTTCGAGTGCCGCGACCAGGCATTCGGGGAAAGCGGCTTTGATTTCATCGCCCGCGGCAAGCGTCCCGGCTGAGCCGGGCGCCGCCGCAAAGACTGCGACCCGGCCATTCCCGCACCGTTTCGCCGCTTCCATGGCGCTGCGCCCCGTGACAGAACGGTGAAACCGGTAGTTGGGGAGCAACTCGAATTGGGCAAGCACTTGGTTACGCGGGTCCTTGCGGTATTCCTGGGTACGCGCCAAGACCAGAATGACGTCGCTTTCCGAGCCTGGCGTCAGGTCAAGCTGCCCGCCATATTGGCGTATGCGTTGGAAGCGCTCGGCGCTCATGTGTTCCGGCATGATCACGACGGCGGGATAACCCTTGAGACGGGAGACATAAGCCACCCCAATGCCGAAGTTGCCGGTGGAGGGGCCGACCACCGTGTGCTTGCCCACCTCAATCTCACCCGCCAATTCGCCCTCCATGAGTGTTGCGTAGGCGGGCCCAACCTTATGACTGCCGGAAGGGAAGAAGTGCCCTACCAGAACCACAATGTTTGCCTTCACGCCCGTCAGCTCTTTGGGCAGGAGCACATGACGAATGCCATGGTCCGGCCCGCGCCAGGTGATGTTGAAGAGATTGGCAGGGTCCAGTTCATCGCGCCGAGCCGCCGCGGCTTGGTCACGGAGCGCGGAGGGCAGCGTTCCCGGCTCGAACATTTCTGCATAGGTAGGGCCCGGAATGAAATTGGTCATCGGTCTTTCCTGGGCATGCGACGCATCAAGGGGATGGTTTGGCGTGCGCCCCAAGGTATCAAGTCCCCTTCCTGTAAGATCTCCTCCAGCCCGGCGCCGTCCGGTGCAATGTCGAAGGGTTTCGTGACCGCGGATTGTGCACTCCGGATGTCTTTCAGACCATTGCCGGTAATCAAGGCAAGGACGCTCGCGGAGTGTTTGATGAGGCCGTCTTCTACCGCACGGCGCACCCCGGCCACCGCCGCGGCAGCGGCGGGTTCCGCGAAAATTCCGGACAAGCGGCCGGTGCATCTCATGGCTTCGAGAATCTCATCGTCCTGCACGTTGATCATGCTCCCGCCAGACGCTTGCACGGCCAGCACCGCCTTCTTCCAGTTCCGGGGAACGCCCACCGCAATGCTGTCGGCAATGGTCTGGGGCGTGACGGGCCGTAGCGGCTCGCCGCTCGAGAAGGCTGCCGTTACGGGGGCAGCGCCCGCCGCTTGCACGCCGAGCATCCGGGGAGCGCATTCCACAAGCCCCAGAGTCTTCGTTTCCTGGAAACCCTTCCACACGCCGGCCAGGGTGCATCCGTCCCCTACCGAAACCGCCACCCAATCGGGAACCTTCCAACCAAGCTGCTCGCAGATTTCCAATCCCGCGGTTTTCTTGCCTTCCATCAGGTAAGGATTAATGGCGCTGTTTCGATTGTACCAGCCCCAGCGCTCGCATGAGCGCTGACATAACTGAAAGGCGTCCTCGTAACTGCCCCGCACACGCAAGACCGTCGCGCCGAAAATCAGCAGTTGGTTGACTTTTGGTTCAGGGGCGCGTTCGGGCACAAAGATGATGCTTTTCAGTCCTAACGACGCAGCCATTCCGGCCAGGGAGGAAGCGGCGTTCCCCGTACTCGCGCAAGCAATAATCTTCTCGCGATTTTCGCGCGCTTTCACCACACCCAGAGAGCTGGCGCGATCCTTCGTTGAACCGGTGGGATTGCGCCCGTCATCTTTAAGATACAATTTCCTCAATCGGAACTGATGCGCAAGCGATTCCGCCTGAACCACGGGCGTCCACCCGACCGACAGGCGCGGCAGAACCGCATCTTCGCGGATCGGCAATAATTCGCGGTATCGCCAGTGCGTGTAATCAGGACGCCTGGCCAAACTCCGGCGCGTTATGCGCAGGGCAATCGCTGGGTAGTCGTATTGGACGTCCAGGATGCCGGTTATTCCACAAGCAGGACAGGTATACGGAACGCGGGTTGAATACACCCCGCCGCAGAATACACACTTGAGTCCTTTGACGAACTCCACGTTCCACTCCCGGCGAATTTAAGCAATAGGTTATCGCCATTTCGGTTTGAGGCCAACGCCAATGCGTTTTCATGAAAGTTTCTGCTCCGACGGCTGCCCATACTGCCCCCCATCTTGGCCCTCGATTCCGAGAGAGGTAATTTAACCTAAGCCCAGGCGCAATTACTTATAATGGATGTATCCCCCAAGGCAGTTGAGGTGATCTTCGATGTCTCTGGAAAGGCCCACGCTACAATCTCTTCCCAAAGTTCTATTGCATGAGCACCTGGATGGCTCTCTACGTCCGCAAACCGTCATTGAACTGGCCAAGGATGCCAAATACACCAAACTGGCGACCGAAGATCCGCAGGCTTTAGCCGATTGGTTCTTCCGAGGCGCTAATCGTGGAGATCTGGTCGGTTATCTCGAGGGCTTTGCCCACACCATCGCGGTAACCCAATCGGCCGAGGCGCTGGAGCGGGTCGCCTATGAGCAGGTCGAGGACTTGAAGAGGGATGGCGTGGTCTATTTCGAAACCCGCTTTGCTCCGGTTTTCCACACCAAGAAGGGGTTGTCCAACGAACAGGTCGTTTCTGCCGTGCTCAAGGGACTGGAGCGAGGCCGAATAGACTTCCATGTGCCGGCCGGATTGATCATCTGCGCCATGCGCAATATGAAGACCTCTCTGGAGATGGCGGAGTTGGCCGTGGATTTTCGCCAGCGGGGAGTGGTGGGGTTTGACCTCGCCGGAGAGGAAGGTGGCTACCCCCCCAAAAAACATGTCGACGCCTTCCATTACATCCAACGGCAGAATTTCAATATTACCGTTCACGCGGGCGAAAGTTTCGGAAAGGAATCCATCTGGCAAGCCGTTCAGTATTGCGGGGCGCATCGCATCGGTCACGGGACCCGGCTGATTGATGACATCGTGGTGGCAGACGGCAAAGGAGTGAAGCTTGGCGACCTGGCCCAATACGTTCTCGACAAGCGGATCCCCCTGGAAATCTGCCTGTCCAGTAACGTTCACACCGGAGCCATCCCTACCCTCGCCCAACACCCCTTCAAAATCCTCTACCAACAGCAATTTCGAGTCACCCTCAACACCGACAACCGACTGATGAGCCGGACCAGCATGACGAACGAGTTCCAAGCGGCCGCAGACGCCTTTGGCCTGACCCTTGATGACTTCGAGAAAATCACGATCAATGCCATGAAAAGCGCCTTCATCCCGTACGCGGAGCGCTGCCGCATCATCTATACCGTCATCAAACCCGGTTACGCCAGAATCCGTTACCCTGAAAATCCGCCTTCTGCCGGCGGGATTCAGCCAGGAGCCTGAGGTCGGATTTAGAAACCACAGCGGCAGTCGCTAATGTGAGTTCTTCTCAACTGCTGATCTCTCTGCTGAATAGGATGAGCTGCGGTCGCACTGCCGCTCAGAGAGAAGTCTGATCGAACGGACGGGGAAAGATTTCAGCCAGTCGCAAGGTCTGCCGGGAGCCCTGAAGGTTGGCGAGGATCACCTCGATGTCCCCGCAGAACTCCCAAAGGAGTTGCCGGCATGCTCCGCAGGGGGAGGCGGGAGACTCGCTCGAGGTCACGACAGCGATTCGCGAAAAGGCCCTTTCGCCCTCTGACAGCGCCTTCCACAGAGCCACGCGCTCAGCGCAAACGGTCAGTCCGTAAGTTGAGTTCTCGATGTTGCACCCCGTGTAAACCTTGCCGCTTGCCGCACACAGTGCTGCCCCCACCTTGTAGTTTGAGTAGGGGGTACAAGCGTTCTCCCGTGCCTCGAGGGCGCGTTGGACAAGCTCATCAGGATTCATCGCCGCCCTCTTCCCTCCCCCAATTGCGGCAGGACCGCATCGAAAAGATCTACGAGGTGGCGCGAAGCGGCGCGCCCGGCGGCGAGCACCTCCTCATGCGACAAGGCCTTTCCCGCCAACCCTGCGGCGCGATTGGCGATGACGGCGATGGCGAGAACCCGGCATCGCAATTGGCGAGCGGCCATCACTTCCGGCACGGTGGACATTCCCACGGCATCTGCGCCCATGCCCTTCAAGGCGCGGATTTCCGCCGGCGTCTCATAAGTGGGTCCGAGCAAGGAAGCGTACACACCTTCGAAGCACGGCACGCGCAGCTTGCCGGCTGCTTTCCGCGTGATGCGGCGCAAACCGGGATCGTAGGCCGCAGTCAAATCCACGAACGGCGCTCCCCAGCGCGGATCGTGAACTCCGACGAGGGGATTTACGCCTTGCAGGTGTAAGTGGTCAGAGAAAATCATAAAGCCGCCGGGCTTTGACTTCGCGGCTATTCCGCCCGCGGCGCAAGTCAATATGAAGGTCTGAATCCCCGCCAGCGCCAGCGCGCGCACGGGAAACACCACGGCGGATGGCGCGTGACCTTCGTAGCAATGCACTCGCCCTGCCAGTATAGCCGCCGGTATGCCCTTCCAGGTTCCCACATGTAAGGCGCCGCCGTGCCCCTGCACGGTCGTCTCAGGAAAGTGGGGGATGCGTTCGTAGGGAATTTGTAATTTCGTTTCCAGCCGGCCCACTACCTCCGCCAATCCCGAACCAAGCGTGATGGCGACGCGCGGCGCAAAACCCCGCGAGCGAATGTATCGGGCGGCCTGCTCCGCCTCTTCATAACCGTAGGGCGAGGGGTGAGCGTCAAGGGATGTGCGACGCGGCATGCATTTCACCATTTTGGATTTCAGATTTTCGGGCGCACGTGATCTTAATCCAAAATCCAAAATCTGAAATCCAAAATTGCTAAGCCAGCAGCAGCCCGGCGATAGCTGCCGCCAGGTAATTGGCTAACGTACCCGCGATGAGCGCCCTGAATCCCAGCCTGGCCAAGTCTTGCCTCCGCGATGGCGCCAGGGCGCCGATGCCGCCGATTTGAATCCCGATCGAAGAGAAGTTGGCAAACCCGCACAGAGCATAAGTAGCAATCGTGAATGAGCGCTCGGCGATATGGCCCTTGAGGGGACCGAGCATGGAAAAGGCCACAAACTCATTCACCACGAGTTTGGTTCCCATCAAGTCCCCGACCGTCGCGGCGTCTTTCCAGGGAACGCCCAGCAGCCATGCCACCGGCGCCAAAGGATAACCGAGCAGGGTTTGAAGGCTGGTGTGAATACCCTTCAGGCCCAGGTTAATCAGCGCAATGATCGCCACAAACGCCACCAGCATGGCGGCGACATTCAGCGCCAGGTGGAGGCCATCCAAAACCCCGCGGGATACGGCATCCAAGAGGTTGATGGGCTTCGCCTCCTCCGTGATTTCGACATGGCCTGAGGTTTTGGCGTGGCCGGTTTCCGGAACCAGCATCTTGGAAAGCACGATGGTTCCGGGAGCGGTCATCACCACCGCGGTCAGCAGGTGGCGCGCCTCCGCTCCGAACAGGACATACGCGCCGAAGACCGAACCGGCGATATGGGCCATGCCTGCCGTCATGATGGTCATTAACTCAGATTCCGTCAGGTCTTTCAAATAGGGCCGGATCACCAGCGGCGCTTCCGTCTGCCCCATCAAAATGCTGGCGGCGACTTCCAGGGATTCAGCCCCGCTCGTCCCCAGCAGTTTCATCATGGCCTTGCCGGTCAGTAGGACCAGCGTGGGGATGATGCGCAGGTAGTAAAGGATGGACATCAGCGAAGCCACAAAGATAATCATGGGCAGGGCTTGAAAAGCGAAGATCATCCCAAAGCTCCCGGCTTTTAGCCCCAGCGGGCCGAACACGAATGAGGAGCCGGCAAAAGAACAATTCAGGACATCCACGAACGCGTGCGAGATCTTGTCCAACAACCAATAGCCCAAACGCGTGCGCAACACGAATAACGCCACGAGGATTTGTAACCCCATTCCCCAGCCCACCGTGCGCCAAGGAATGGCTTTCCGGTTCTTGGAAAGCAGGACAGCCGCCGCCAGTATCGCCAGCATGCCGAGTATGGGTATCGACCGTGTCATTCTTTGACCTCTCCTCGCAATATCTTGGCGCGGTCCTTTAAGATCCCCACAGGTTGACGGCGCATTGTAGCGCTGAGCGTTAGCTCAGCACGTGCCGACCTAAAGGTCGGCTCTACACCGAAGTAATGAGGAATTCCCGCTACAACTCCACGATCCGCTCGGCGGGAACCACGGCGCCTTGCGAATGCAGAACGCGCTCCAAAACCAAAGGCGGAGGAGAAACCGGTTCGGGGGAAATAGCAATCGCCTCCCGGATCATATCGCGCGCCCAAGGCACGCGCGAGCGGTCATTGGAATAAAGAACGCAAAGGCGCTCACCGGCGCGCACCGGGTCTCCCACCTTCTTCTCAAAAACCAATCCCACCGCGGGATCGATCGTAGCGTCCGCACGGTCACGCCCGGCGCCGAGAACCATCGACGCCAACCCCATGACTCTCGCGTCCAGCCCGGCGATATAACCATTTTCGGACGCCACCACGGAATCCTCAAACCGCGCACGGGGCAACAGCGAGTAGTCCTCCAAGGTGCGCGGGTTTCCTCCCTGTTCCGCCACCACGCGGGCCAACCTTTCCAGAGCCTGGCCGCTGGCGATGACGGAATCATACCGCGCGCGCGCCTCGTCCAGGGAATCCGTCACATTTCCCAGCAGCAACATGTGGGCGGTAAGTTCGCGGCAGAGCTCCACCAAATCGCGCGGGCCGCGGCCCTTGAGCGTTTCGACCGACTCGATCACTTCCAAGGTATTCCCGACGGCATTTCCCAGCGGCTGTTCCATGCCGGTGATTAAGGCATGAACGCGCTTGCCATGCGCCGTGCCGGTATTCACCAGGCTCGTGGCCAGCGCGCGGGCATTCTCCAACTTGGGCATGAAGGCTCCCGAACCGGTTTTAACGTCCAGTACCAGGCCATCGATGCCCTCCGCCAGTTTCTTGCTCATGATGGAGGCGGTGATCAGCGGGATGGATTCGACGGTGGCGGTAACGTCACGAAGCGCATAGAGCTTGCGATCGGCAGGGGCGAATTCCTCCGTCGCTGCGCCTAAGGCGAGGCCGCAGGTCTCAAGTACCCGGTGGAACTCCTGGAATGACAAGCGGGGGTTGAACCCGGGGATGGCCTCCAGCTTGTCCAACGTGCCGCCGGTGTGCCCCAGGCCGCGGCCGGAAATCATCGGCACCAAGACCCCGCCCGCGGCCGCCGCCGGGGCGATAATCAACGAGGTCTTGTCACCCACGCCGCCCGTGGAATGCTTGTCGACTTTGGGCAGAGGAAGCGCCGAGAAGTCGAGCGCGCGGCCCGACCGCAACATGGCTTCCGTCAGGTCGGCGGTCTCCTGCGCGTCCATGCCGCGAAAGTAGATCGCCATCAGCAGGGCGGCGGCTTGATAGTCGGGGATCTCGCCCCGCGTGTAGCGCTCGATAAAGTCAAAGATGTCTTCACGCGTCAGACGCAGGCCGTTGCGCTTTTTTCGGATTAACTCTGGTGTGTCCATGCACGGACGCCAGTCGGACCGTTGACCACCCGCGATTTCTATCCTTGGCCCTGCGAGGGCTAGGAGTATACAACGTTTTGTTACCCTCCCGCGACTCCCGCCCCCGCAACCCACCCAGTGGGGATCTGCGCTTGAGCTGACGCACGGCTCGGCATAGAATCTTGATTCGAGCCCATAGGCCAATCGAAAATTCCTCCCGGCAACCGGGAAGAAATCCCACGCCCTGACGGAGCATAGGATGGATTACACTTTCGAGGACATCGCGAAGATGATTGACCATTCGTTGTTGCCGATTACCCTCACTGACCCGGACCTGGAACAAGGTTGCCGTCTTGCCCTCGAATACCACTGCGCGAGTGTCTGCATCATGCCCTTCTATCTCCGGAGGTGCGCGGAGATTCTGAAAGGCAGCACGGTGAAGGCAAGCACCACGATCGGGTTTCCACACGGCGGCCACACGACCGCCATCAAGGTTGCAGAAGCCCGGCGGGCACTCGACGACGGCGGAGAAGAGTTGGACATGGTTGTGAACGTCAGCAAGGTGCTGAGTGGAGATTGGGACTATGTCCGGAGCGAAATCAATGCCGTCATCGAAGTGGCCCACGCCCAAGGCCAGAAAGTAAAAGTGATTTTTGAAAACTGTTATCTCGAGGACTCCCACAAGATCCGGCTCGCGGAGATCTCGGCGGAAGCAGGCGCCGATTGGGTGAAGACTTCGACAGGATTTGGGACATCCGGCGCAACCCTGGACGATGTGAGGTTGATGCGCGCCCACTCACCCGCCCGGGTGCAAGTGAAAGCGGCAGGAGGCATTCGCAATCTTGACCAGCTCCTGGCTTTCCGCGCCTTGGGCGCAACTCGCATCGGCGCCTCGAGGACTAAGGATATTCTAGAGGAATGCCGGCGGCGGCTGATGAAGTAATGGACGATTTTCGATTGCCGATTGCCGATTGAAAATCATCTGATTTCAGTCATCAAGTAACCAGTAAGGACAAATAAATTGGTAACTGGAAACTTAAAACTTCCTTCCGTTCCATCGGAAATCGGCAATCGACAATCGGCAATAGAAGCACTCGCGCGCGCTACGGCTGTCTACGCCCGCCGGTTCTCCCATTCCTTATCGAAGTCGCCCCGACGGAGAAAAGACTTCTGGGTTCCCACCCTCGTCGTCGAAAGCGCCGCGTAGAGACTGGCGCGGGTAAGCGCTTCCTTGTCCGGCAGGCCTTCGGCAAGAAACACCGCGAAAGAGCCGATGAAGGCGTCGCCTGCGCCGGTGCTGTCGATAGGATCAACCTTGAAGGCGGGGATCAGTTCCAAACCTTTCGACGTCGCCAGAAGCGAGCCGCGCTCGCCCAGCGTAATGACAACGTGTGAGAGCCCCCGCTCCAGCAAATAATCCGCACATTTCCTGGCATCGTCGACGGAGTGAACGGGAATGCCCGTGATAGCTTCGGCTTCGCTCTCGTTGGGGACGAAGTAGTCCGCCGCGGCAACGCTTTTGAAATCCAGAGGCAGAGCGGGGGCCGGGTTCACGATGCAGCGAATACCCTGCGACTTGGCGAACCGAATCGTGTGGTAGACAGTGGCCAAGGGAATTTCGAATTGCAGCAGGAGGGCATCGGCCTTGCCGAGAAGCGGCGCGGCGGCGTCCACATCCTCAGGAGTAAGTGTTTCGTTCGCGCCCTTAATGACCAGGATGCGGTTCTGGCCGCTCGCATCCACAAAGATGGGCGCGACGCCGCTGGAAACTCCTTCCGCGATGCGCACGTGCCTGGCATCGATTCCGAAAGACGCGAAGTTCTGGATGGTGGCAGGACCAAACAAATCACTGCCCACCTTGGCGACCATACTGACGGAAGCGCCGCAAAGACGAGCAGCTACGGCTTGATTCGCGCCCTTCCCGCCAAAACCCAGGTCAAATCTCTTCCCGAAGATCGTCTCGCCGGGCCGGGGAAACGTGTCGTTGAACGTGACGAGGTCCACGTTGGCACTGCCCACCACCGCAATGTTGGATTGTTTCGCCATCTTTTTTCGCTCGACCCAGTCTATTTCCAAACCAACAATTGTCAAAAGCATTTTCGGAGGGGCTCGTGTGAGCGAGTGTAGCGCCGCGCGGCGGCGCCGCAATCAAAATGTGCCACGGCCATCTTGGCCGTGCCCCTTCACGGGCGGGACGCCCGTGGCACATCGCCGGCCGAACGCTGTTCGGCCCTACACATGGCGGGGAAATTCTTGCCAAAAACAAGAATTTACGGCATTGCAATGCAGACCTCCGCCTTTGAGGTCTGCGGCTCTTCTCGAGACGCGCGCTCCCGAACCCGCGGGCAGACGTCGGTCTTGGAGATTTGCAGTTTTGGCAAAGGAAGAACCGCGGACCCCAAAAGCGGAGGTCCGCGCTACCCACTACCAAATTTTGGGTGCTGTCTAATTTGACGTAGCGCCGACCTTTAGGTCAGCACTCAGTTTGAATTTTGTCTTGGAAAGAATGGCAGCGAAATTGCTGCTCCAGCGCGATTTGAGTTATTTTGAGTGACTCAATTGCCGCCGCAGTATTTCCACGATCAAACCAACCAGCGCAAACGTAGCGGCATTCGCAACAAGAGACCAATACAAACTAATGGGAAAATACCGGCCAGCTATCGCAACCGGGCAGGTTAAACGGACGAGAGTGTTCACAATGGGTTCTATCGGATTGTCCTTGCTTGCCCTTTCGAAATAAACTCCCCAGCAGCCCGCAACGATTAAGCCCGCACTCGCCCACATCGCAATTCGATATTTCATCCTGCCGCTCCTTCAGTTCTCTCGTCCAATAGTCTCACCAATTCCTCCAAACTGCAAACGTGGTTTGTTAGGCCTTCTTCCATTGCGGGTGTAACTCTCAAGGGCGAGAAGATTCAAACTGAGACACTACCAAATTTTGGGTGCTGTCCTAATTCGAGATGTAGCGCCGGGCTTTAGCCCGGCATGTGCCGACCTAAAGGTCGGCGCTACGTCAAATTAGTCGGTCATGTCGCTTTGCGACACCCCGAAGCATGAAAAGGCGCCGAAATTTCGGCGAGAATCCTGGGCCTGCCGGAATATCGGCGTCTTTTCGGAGCAGATAGCAGAAACACCCGCCCCCACCCAACCCCAACGGGGATGACCCTACAAAAGGTCGGCCCGTTCAGGGCCGGATGCCTCCGAAAGCCCGCGTAGCGGGCGTCATCATTTAGTCCATGGCGAAAGCCGTGGGAAAAATCGGGACGCGATGACGATCGTCCTTCCGTCAAGGGATCGCGATCAGCAGGCCACCGCTTATGCCCACCGATTGCTCATGCCCTCGCCCAAAGTCGTACTCGTAACCCGGTTCGAGATACCAGCCGAACCGATGCTTCCCGGAAGGCCAAAACATGAAATCCAGCACGGCTTCACCGCCGGCGGAGTTCTTTATCACGCCGCTCGAGCTCGTATGAATCCACTCCGGACCAACGCCGAACATAAACTCCGCTTTATGGGACAGGGTCCAAGGCTTCTTAAACAGAAGGTCAGTATCCCATTCTGCCGAGTGATGACCGAAAAGCCGCGTAACGCCCCCCTCGAGTTCCAGCCAGTTCTCGATCGGCGTAACTTCAACCGCGACAGAGGGCCCGAAGCTCGATCCGCCACCTTTAAGGCTCCAGCTAGGAGCTGCCCCAAGCTCGAGGATTGCGGCAGGTTCCTTATCGGCCGATTGAGCGAAGGCGTTTCCAGAACAGAGCACCAAGGACGCTATCAACACGGATTTTGTCGCGTTCACGGCCACCTCGACCGATTCGATATGGTTGGACCAGTGTGCGCCTTCTAGCCAGGACCATGAAACTTACTGAGGACCGCCCGCTGCATAATCTCAGGGAAGGGCTTACCTGGCAATTGTTTTCTTCATCGTCATTCTTCTGTGCTGAGGCAGACGTGGCTGGCGCAGAGCGCAGCTGTGCGATTCAAGCCCCTGCCCATGCCCGCCGATGTTCCCGACCTAGGAACGCCCTTTCGAATCCGGCCACGTCCAGTTTCAGATTCTATTGTCTGAACAATTCGTCCGTCTTGACCACGGACCGGCTTGCCTGCTTCACACTCAATCGCAGGGCTGCGCTCCCCCTGCGCCAGCTTGCCCGCGATTTGCTTCTAAGGAAAGAGCTTCTGGAGTTCAGTTTTAATTGAATCGAAAGAAGGATGAGAAAGGTTAATCGGGCAGTTTTTCTCTTCGAGTAGAAAAGAAAGGCTAATCCCTGGATTCTTTTCTTGCGATGCGGCAATCAACGCTCTTAATCTTAGCTTCGCTTCTCGGGTTTCACCTCGCTTGGCGGATTCTATACACTTACAAAATTTCTTGACACAAGAAAGTATTTTCCGTCTGTACTTATTCTCAAAGCTCTTCAGGAGGAGTGTGTCCAGGCTTCCTTTCTTGTCTGCGGATGGAACCAAAAGTATCGCGGTTCTTGGGCACCCATCCACCTCTGCGAATTCAGAAGCTTTCTCGGGGACAGGATATCTCGTC
>Ga0326727_10002273_pt1 | contig 66728 bp, 54 predicted proteins | sample MB2enrmetagenome_FD_207643 | JGI IMG/M metagenome (GOLD analysis project Ga0326727, IMG submission 207643) | Lab enriched peat soil microbial communities from McLean, Ithaca, NY, United States - MB29MY | ecosystem: Environmental > Terrestrial > Soil > Wetlands > Peat | place: USA: New York...
AAAAAACTTCCGCCGCCTGACGAGCCGCTGGGAACATCGTGCCGTCAACTTCCTCGGCATGGTTCAACTCGGCTGCATATTGATCCTGTTGAGGCATCTGTGAGACTGCTTCTAGTAGCGCACAAGGACTTCCTCACGCTGTGGAAAGACGCCGACCCCGACATCCCAATCCTGAAGCAAGCTAAGGCGGAGTAGGCGAGGCTGTGGTACGCCGCAGGAAGGCTCTGCGGGACTGTCGGCATTGAACTTTGGAGGAAATCAGTCGACCGTTTGGATCAAGGGTTTGACGTATTCGGGATGAAGTGGCTGTTTCGGAATAGTCAGCCGTAATCTTGTTCCTCGGTTTGGCCAGATCGCGTGCTTGAATGTTTCACTCTCTTGATGCAGTTTCCCTCCCTCCTCGTAACCTGCCAGAAGTTACTGTTAGTTCCCTTAAGGCCGTACCTCGTTTCTGTTCTTCAGCCGATAGTTAGGTCGTGCAAGATGGTCCGCTGTTTGCAGACCACCTATTCGGGCGGGCCCGACAAGAGCGGGACCTCAACCGGCCGAGCGATGACAGAAGGAGAGGGCCAAGTGAAAGACCGGACAGACGCCGAAGAAATCCTACGTTGTTCGTTCTGCCATAAGTCGCAGGATGCAGTGGCCAAGCTCATCTCCTCCCCCAGCGACTATTCCCGTGCCTACATCTGCGATGAGTGTGTGGCCGTCTGCAACTCGATTCTCGAAGACGACTGCTGTTCTGCCCCAGACGACGGCACCCCAAATCAATTGCCTAAGCCGCAAGAGGTCAAGGCCTTTTTGGACGAGTACGTCATCGGCCAGGAGCAGACCAAGAAAAAGCTGGCGGTAGCTGTGTACAACCACTACAAGCGGATCTTCATGAACCGCCAGCGCACCAGGGACGGCCTTGAGCTGACCAAGTCGAACATCATGCTGATCGGCCCCACTGGCACCGGCAAGACCTTGCTGGCGCAAACGCTGGCTCGCATGCTTGATGTGCCCTTTGCCATTGTGGACGCCACTACCCTGACCGAGGCCGGCTACGTCGGCGAGGATGTGGAGAACATCATCCTCAAGCTGCTCAAAGCGGCTGATGGCGACGTGGCACGCGCGCAGACGGGGATCATCTATATCGATGAGATCGACAAGATCGGCCGCAAGGATGAAAACCCATCGATCACCCGCGACGTTTCCGGCGAAGGGGTACAGCAAGCTCTGCTGAAAATCCTGGAAGGGACCATAGCCAACGTTCCTCCTCAGGGCGGACGCAAGCATCCGCAGCAGGAATTTACACCGGTAGATACGACTAACATTCTGTTCATCTGCGGCGGGGCATTCGTGGGACTGGAGAAAGTCGTGGGCTCTCGTTTAGGAAAGAAATCCCTCGGCTTCAAAATCGGAGGGGATGCGGCCGAAGAACCAGCCGTCAAGGAAAAGCGGGATTTCGAACTGCTCAGCGAAGTGCAACCCCTAGACTTAATCAAGTTCGGCCTGATTCCTGAGTTTGTGGGCCGTTTGCCTGTGGTTGCTATGCTGGAAGATCTGGACGAGCCGGCGCTGGTTGAAATCCTCATTCGGCCCAAGAACGCTATCGTCAAGCAGTACCAGCGGCTGTTTGAATTTGAGAATGTCCGACTGAAGTTCAGCGAGGACGCGCTGCGTGCGGTGGCCCGCCAGGCTATGGCCCGTAAGGTGGGGGCGCGGGGATTGCGCATGATTCTGGAAGAGCTGATGCTGGAACTGATGTACAACCTGCCCAGCCAGGGGACGGTAAAGGAATTTGAAGTGACAAGCCAGATGGTCGAAAAACGCGACGTCTCACTGGCTATGATGGAGAAGGCCGGATAAATCATAGCTCAAGTATCCAGCACCAAGGTCTACTGAGGCGTGCGAGCCGGCATAGTCATCGAATCGATATCGCCCACTGACCCTATGCCGGATTGTGTATTCGTCTGGTTACGAAAGTTTCCCATCGGACCTTCTCTGCTGGGCGTTCTGCAACTGGCAAAACCAGCCAGCAGCGCGGCTTGTGCGCCACCGCAGCGGCGTGAAGCTTGTCGCTCACACTTTTTCAACTCACCGTGGCACCAGATCACAGACAGAAAACCATATCTGGTGTTATAAAATTCGTCGTACAACCAACGACAAGTGTGCGCTGCAAGTACGGCCAAACCGTTTGGCCCGACGATCCGAGTTCCTTAAGCGTTCGTCGGGGCTTGTTCTCGTTCTGTCGAGGCTGGCGCTGCTATTGCGCTGGTTCCTGTGCTTGTGTACCACGCGTATCTCTCACTGGAGAAATCGGTCACCCGAGAAGTCGGTGCAGTCAACCTTGATGTGCGATAGAGTGCAACCATGAAGCCAATTCGTATTTTCAACGTAATTCCGTCGTTACCGGAGCCTTTGAGTGGCCTTCGCCGCTTGGCATACAACCTGCATTGGGCGTGGGACCACGATGCCATCGAACTGTTCCGCCGGCTGGACAGCGAGCTGTGGGAATCCTCAGGACATAATCCGGTGCGCATGCTGGGAGCCATGGACCAGGCTCAACTGGAGGCGGCGGCGCGGGATGAGACGATTCTGGCCCACCTCGAGCGCACCGTTCGGGAACTCGATTCCTATTTGGCGTCAAAGTCTACATGGTATCAACGCACTTATGGAAAGCTGGAAGGCCTGCAGGTAGCGTATTTTTCCGCGGAATTCGGGTTGACCGAATGCCTGTCCATATTTGCCGGAGGGCTGGGCATTCTGGCGGGCGATCATCTGAAGTCTGCCAGCAATCTGGCGGTCCCGCTGGTGGGAGTTGGCTTGCTGTATCAGGAAGGGTATTTCTCTCAATACCTCAACGCCGCCGGATGGCAGCAGGAATCGTATGCGGATAATGATTTCGAAAATCTTCCTTTGACTTTGCAAAGGCGGCCGGACGGCCGTCCTGTCAACGTGGAAGTGCACTTCGCGGGCCGGCCCGTGGCGGTTCAGATCTGGCGCGCTGAAGTCGGACGGATTCCGCTTCTTCTGCTGGACGCTAACGTGCGTCAGAACAGTCCAGACGACCGCAGCATCACGAACCAACTCTATGGCGGCGACCGCGAGATGCGCCTGAAACAGGAGATTCTGCTGGGAATCGGGGGATGCAGGGCGTTGGAGGCGCTGGGGCTGACGCCCACCGTTTACCACATGAATGAAGGGCACTCCGCTTTTCTCTCGCTGGAATGGACTCGCCGTTTGATGGAAAAGCGCGGTCTGAACTTTCGCGAAGCCCGGGAACTGGCTTCCGCGGGGTTGATTTTTACTGGCCACACGCCAGTCCCGGCTGGGCACGACTATTTCGCACCTTCTCTTATCGAGCACTATCTGGGAGACTACGCCAAGATCTTGGGACTGAATAATCGAGAGTTTCTCGGTCTGGGAAGGCAAAACCCGGCCAACGACGGCGAGGAATTCTGCATGACAGTGCTGGCCATGCGCATGGCTTCGTCGAGCAACGGCGTCAGCAAGTTGCACGGCGAAGTATCCCGCGAAATGTGGCAGGGCCTGTGGCCGGGCGTGCCGGTGGACGAGATTCCGGTCGGCCACGTCACCAACGGCGTGCATTTCCGTTCCTGGAACTCAAACGAAATGCACCAACTGTACGACCGTTATCTGGGGCCGCGCTGGCGGGAGGATCAAGCCGATCCCAACCTGTGGCTGCGGGTTGAATCCATTCCGCAAGAGGAGTTGTGGCGCACGCACGAACGCCGCCGCGAGCGCTTGGTATCCTTTGCCAGGCGGCGGCTGCGGTTGCAGCTAGTCCGGCGCGGTGCGCCGCGATCAGCTATCGATGCCGCCGATGAAATTCTTGATCCTTCCGCGCTCACCATTGGCTTCTCGCGCCGCTTCGCCACTTATAAGCGGGCCACACTGCTACTGCGGGATATAGGCCGTCTGGAACGAATTCTCAACCAGCCCGGCCGTCCGGTGCAGATTCTGTTTGCCGGCAAAGCTCACCCCCACGATGACGGCGGAAAGGCGCTCATCCAGCAGATTGTCAAACTGGCGCAACAGGAAGAGTTCCGCCGCCGGGTGGTTTTCATAGAGGACTATGACATGGCTGTAGCCCGAGCACTGGTGCAGGGCTGTGATGTGTGGTTGAATACGCCGCTCCGGCCGCTCGAAGCTTGTGGCACCAGCGGGATGAAAGCGATGGCCAACGGCGCTCTCAACGTGAGCACGCTCGATGGCTGGTGGGACGAGGCCTGGCAAGCTGCCACGGCTAAGGGCGTCTTCGTGGGATGGGCCATTGGACGCGGCGAGAAGTATGAGAACCCCGAGTACCAGGACCAGGTGGAGGCGGCCGCATTGTACGACGTATTGGAATCGGAGGTCGTCCCGGCCTTTTATGAGCGGAGCGCCGATGGGTTACCGCGGCGCTGGATTGCTTACATGAAATCTTCCATCGGCATGCTGTCGTATTCGTTCAACGCGCAGCGAATGGTGAAAGATTACACCGCCGATTTTTACTCAAAAGCGCATGAACGGTGCCAGCGATTGATGGCCGGTGGAGCGGAACATGTGCGAGCACTGGCGAATTGGCTGTCGCGCGTCGAGCAGGCCTGGGCAAATGTCAGGGTGGAAGCCGTCGATGCGGTGGGCGGCGGAGAGATCAAGGTCGGCGATCAGATCGGTGTCCGGGCGCGAGTGCAACTGGGCGGCCTCGCACCGGAGGAAGTAGCGGTGGAATTGTATTTAGGGCGACTGAACGCCGATGGGCAACTCGCCGATGCGGTGATCGTCCCGATGCAGCCCGCCGGACAGCAGGACGGAGTCCACATCTTTGAGGCCAAGGAAGTGATGTGCCGCCGCAGCGGGCGCAATGGCTACACCGTCCGCGTCCGGCCGTTTCACCTGGACGAGGCGAGGCGATTTCTTCCCGGGCTCATTCGATGGGCCGACGGACAAATTGGGAAGGCCGCTGCCCTCTAGCGGCAACGGTGTGGAACTTGATCCCGTGCGCACGACCCTCGTAGCTGCTTGTCCTTAATCAGCCGGCCCTCGGTACGGAGGGCTGACGCACCCCCGCCAACGGAACGACGCTTAGTCGTTGCAGGTCAGGCGATTGCGCAGTTCGGGCGCCGATACCCGCATTACCCGCTTGACAGAAATACCAAAATGTATCAATATTCATTCGTTTTAATAAAACATTTTAATAAAACGAATTGAACCGGGAAGGCGTGGCAAACATGATTGGCGCGGTGGACATCGGGGGCACCAAGATTGCGGTGGGAGTAGTCGATCAGCAAGGCCGAGTCCTGGCGAAGAATGAGTTTTCGACAGACGTGCCGCGCGGCTTCGACTACGCGATGCAGCAGGTCAAAGCACTGCTGTGCGAGTGCGCGGGCCGGGCTGGAGTCAAGCTGCGCGGGATTGGGATCGGCTGTGCAGGCCCGGTAGACGCGGTCACCGGCGCCTTGGGAAATGTGAACAATCTGGCCGGCTGGGCCGGCAATCCGGTGGAGTCGTTGTCGCAGGAGTTTGGCGTTCCGGTGGCCCTTGAAAACGACGCGGATGCGGCCGCGTTGGGCGAGCTCCGCTGGGGCGTGGGAAAGACAACGACGCGCTTCCTCTACGTGACGGTCGGAACAGGCATTGGGGTAAGCGTGATTCTGGACGGCAAGGTATACCGCGGAGTTAACGGGTGCCATCCCGAGATAGGACACCACATCATGGATCCTTCCGGGCCTCCCTGTTCGTGCGGCGTGCGTGGCTGTTGGGAGAGTCTGGCGGCGGGACCGGCCATGAGGGCATGGCTAAGTGAGAATGCGCCCGCCACGTATGGAAACCGCAACCTTACGGCGCGGGAAATCTGCACCCGGGCGCAAGATTCCGATGAATGGGCGCAACGTGCGGTGGAACGAGAGGCATATTATCTGGGACTCGGCCTGGCCAACCTGATCACATTATTCGCTCCCGAGGCAATCGTGCTGGGCGGCAGCGTAATGAAGAGCGCGCATCTGTTCCTGGATCGCATGCATGAGGTGATTGCGCAAAGCTGCCGGTTGGTTCCGGTCAGCCGCGTGGAGATTACCTTAGCGTCCTTGGGAGCAGACGCGGGATTAATCGGCGCGGCGCAGGTTTGGCACCATCGCTTTGAACGCTGCGGGGGTGAGGTTGGCCACTAATACGTATCACATCATTGAGGGCCAGTACCTGCGCGACATTCTGGACCAGCCGCGGGCTATGGCGGCAACGCTCGAGCAACTGGAAGTTTCTACGGAACTGGCTATGCTCGCCGCGCGGTTGCGGGAAGGCAAGATCAAGCGTGTCCTCCTGACGGGGATGGGAGCTTCTTTCTATGCTCTCCATCCCCTCTTTCTCAGGCTGAACGGGTATGGTTATACCGCGTTGAGTGTAGAAACCGCGGAGGTGGTTCATTCGCTGCCGCGCTGGTTTGAGAAGGAGACCCTGATTATTGCAATTTCGCAGTCCGGGCAGAGCGCAGAAGTCGTGCGGCTGATCGAAGAAAACCGTGGCCGGGCGTCGATTGTAGGGGTCACCAATGTGGCTGACAGTCCGCTGGCGTCGCGGGCCAATGCGCTGATTCTCACCAAAGCGGGGAAAGAATTTTCCGTCTCCTGCAAGACCTATGTGACGGCGTTAATGGCGCTGCATTTGCTTGGCGGTCTGCTGTGCGGGGCGGATGCGGGGCGCACGCGCGAGGAACTGGCTCAGGCCGTACCGGTGGTGGCAACATACCTGCGTGGTTGGAAGGACCACGTTTTGGAGATGGCAGAGGAACTGGGACACGTCCGCCACCTGTTTCTGCTGGGACGTGGAACCTCACTGGCGGCCGCTGGGGAGGGGGCGCTGATTGTCAAGGAATCTGTGCGCGTGCACGCGGAAGCAATGAGCAGCGCAGCTTTCCGGCACGGCCCGCTGGAGATGGTCAACGGCGAAACCCTTGCGGTGATTTTCGCCGGCAAAGCGGCCACCAGAGCACTTCAAGTCAAACTGCGCGACGACATACGCCACGCTGGAAGCAGAACCGCCTGGATTGCTGAAGATGCTGCACCTGGCGCGTGGAAGCTCCCCAAAGCTCCGGCGGGCATCCGTCCCATCCCGGAAATTCTCCCGGTGCAGATGATGACGCTGGCCCTGGCGGCAGAAGCGGGCATTGAGGCGGGACGCTTTGCGCGCATTCCAAAGGTCACCACCACAGAGTGAAAACAGGCGCAGAAGCCGTGGTCGAAAGAAAATCCGCGAGCATCTGTGCCAATCGGTGGCCGGCTTTTCGCTGGTCTCGTTGAAGAAACTGGCCACGGATTTGCGCGGATTCCCACGGATCTTCCGCTGGCACGGCGCCCAGACTAGATTCTTGACTGCTCCAGGTGGGCTACCGGGTCACAGCCGGCTGGCGGCAGTCCCTACGCATTTTTCCCCTTGCACGCCGGTCATCCTATGACTCCTTGAAATCGATCATCGCCGGCGCGCGGCGGAAACCGCCGGTGGTCACGGCTAGATAAAGTACACCGGCTGCGAACCAGATCCCGCCAATCGTCTTCGCCAAGCTGTTGAGGTTCCACCAGATCAAGGAGCAAAACAGAAATCCCACGGCGGGAAGCACGGCATCCGCGACGATTCGCCGTTTGTAGCCGGGGCGGGAAAGAACGGTGAATTGCCAAAATGTCGCCAGATTGACTCCCATGAAGGCGAGAAACGCGCCGAAGTTGAGCAGTTCTCCCGCATGTTGGTAGGCGTTGCCGATCGAGTTCAGCAGCACTGCGCCGACCAAGGTGAGGGCCCCGATGATGAGGATGTTGTAGGTTGGCGTGGCGCTTCCCGGGCTAAGATGACCGAACACACGACGCGGCAATACGTTGTCGCGGCCCATTCCGAATAAAAGCCGCGCTGCGCCGAGACCGCCAGTAAGCCCGCTGCCGAATGCGGCCAGGATCAGAATGGCGCCCATAGCGTTAAAGAGCACAACGCCACCGACACGGCTGCAGATATCCATGAACGCGGTTTCAAGATTGGGGAACGAGCGCCAGTTCGGCCAAACCAGATGCCCGAGGTAAACTTCGAGTCCGCCGAAGACACCGGTGAACAGGCAAACCAGCACAGTGGCCAGCAGAACGTTGCGTTTCGGATTCTTGACGTCTTCAGCAAGGGTGGTCACGCCGTCGAAGCCAATGTATGTGAGGGCAGCGAAGGAGGTTGCGGTCCAGACTCGCTGCGAGTTAAAAGTTGCCGGATCATAGAATGGTTTGGTCGAGAACAGCGCAGGTAAACCATGTAAGCGCAGTAAGAAGCGCACCGCCAGCACCAGGAACGCGCCCACCACAACAAACATGAAGAACAACAGTATCTTGTTGGCACGCGCCGAGGTACGGATGCCGCGGAGGTTGAGCAGCGTGATAATACCAGCAATGATGGCGGCCCAAACCACGAACGGAACCTTGGGCAGGTAGCGTTCATGCAGGGCGGTGGAGATCCAGACGGTATTGATCAGCGGCTGCAGCAGATAATCGAGGAACATCGCCCAGCCCGCGAGAAAACCGAGGTGGGGATTGAGTCCCTTGCCCACGTAGGTGTAAGCCGACCCGGCTGCGGGATAGAGCGCGGCCATGCGGCCGTAACTGACAGCGGTGATCAGCATGGCGAACATGGCAATGACAATCGTCGTGAGGAAGTGGCCGTCGGAAAGCTTCTGGGCCACACCATAGAGTGGGACGGGAGCGATGGGCTGGATCAGGACGATGCCGTAGAAAACCAAGTCCCACAGGGTTAGTACACGCCTCAGGTGGGGCGTGGACGATGCGTTAGTCTGGGCTGCTGTCGTCGGTTCACTCATGGTATCTGTTAAGTTTCGGCCTCAGCGCAAAAGAAGAAAACAACCTCAAAAGGGCTGAGTATGACATGCCCGCACGAAAAAGGCTAAGTTTCGATTGCCGGCGCTTTGCTCTTCTTTGCTTGTCACTTTTCATATTGTTTGTGCTTGACACCAGACCTATTTATACATCACTATTCATACGTTTTAATAAAACGTTTATCGAGGAAATGCAGGATTTTGGCACGGCTGCATATTCCGACAGAAGGAGCAATACTTTGCTGCGTGTTCTAAGGCTCGCTGAGGCATCTAGCCCTTCGCATCTGTTCCACATGATCTTTCATCGGCGGCTGATGGTTTTCGCGATCTTATTTCTTGCCGCACGCTGCATGGCGGCTAGCGCTTCGGCCCCAACTCCGGCCCAACCGATAACCAGGATTCCACTCAGTCAAAACTGGCAGATTCAATCTTCTTGCGAAGTGATGGCGCAAGGGCGGGAAATCTCCACGTCCGGTTTCAGCGCCAAGGGCTGGCACAAAGCCAGCGTGCCCACCACGGTAGTTGCGGCGCTGGTCGCGGATGGCACGTATCCCGACCCTTATTTTGGAATGAATTTCAAATCGTTCCCAGGCATGGACTATTCATCGGATTCGTTTTTTGCGAAACAGTCCATGCCGGCTGACAGTCCCTTCCGCTGCTCCTGGTGGTTCCGAACCGAGTTCCCTGCCCCGGCGCAAGCGAGCACGCGTGTGACGTGGCTGCATTTTGACGGGATCAATTACCGCGCGAACGTGTGGTTGAACGGCGAGAAAATTGGCGATGCCAAGGACATCGCCGGCATGATGCGCGTCTTCGAATTTGCCGTTGGCAAGCATCTCGCCGCCGGCAAACTCAACGCCTTGGCAGTGGAACTCTTCGCCCCTGAAAAGACCGATCTCGGCATGACCTGGGTCGACTGGAATCCAACTCCCGCGGACAAGGACATGGGGTTGTGGAAAGACGTCTATTTGACGACAACCGGTGACGTCGCTTTGCGCCATCCGTTCGTAACGTCCAAGCTGGCAGCGGATTACAAAACCGCGGCTCTGACGATCACCGCCGATCTGCACAACGCCAGTGCGCAACCGAGCACGAGCACCATTCACGCAGAGGTCGAGGGACTCCGCTTAAGCCAGAAAGTCGAACTGGCGGCTTCGGAGTCGAAGACTGTGGTCTTCACGCCCGATCAGTATCCAGAGCTCCGGCTGGCTCATCCCCGGCTGTGGTGGCCCTATCAGATGGGCAAGCCCGAAATGTACACTGCGCGGTTGCAGGTCGAAGTCCAGGGGCAAGCATCGGACTCCGCGACGGTGCATTTCGGAATTCGTGAAGTCACCTCGCAGCTCACTGAGAGAGGCTATCGCCTGTTCAAGATTAATGGCCGCAACCTGCTCGTCCGTGGAGCGGCGTGGGCACCGGATATGTTTCTGCGGTGGTCACCAGAACAGGCCGAAGCCGCGATGGACTACACCCGGGGGATGAACCTGAACGCGATCCGGCTGGAAGGCCGTATGGAGCGAGACGAGTTCTTCGACATGGCCGATCGGCGCGGAGTTCTGATCATGCCGGGATGGACATGTTGCGATTTTTGGGAGCAATGGGAGGAGTGGACGCCGGAGACTACCAAAATCGCGGTCGCTTCGCTTTCCGATCAGCTGCTCCGTCTGCGGAACCATCCCAGCGTGTTCGTTTGGCTTTATGGCAGCGATAATCCTCCGCCGGTAAATATTGAAACTCTGTACTTGCAGGTCGTGAAGGATACGAGGTGGCCCGTGCCGACACTCTCGTCGGCGTCCGAGCAGACCAGCATATTGGCAGGCGCCTCGGGAGTGAAGATGACCGGCCCTTATGATTACGTTCCACCGAGCTACTGGCTCACTGACAAAGCAGCCGGCGGCGCGTTCGGATACAACACGGAAACCGGCCCCGGTCCGGCGATTCCGACGTTGCCCAGCCTGAAGCGTTTCATTCCCGCCGACCATTTGTGGCCGATTGACGAGTATTGGAACTACCACGCCTGCCTGGAACGGTTCCCCAACCTCGACAGGTTTCTGAAAGGTATGGACCAGCGCTATGGCAAGGCCGCCAACCTCGCAGACTTTCTTCGCAAGTCGCAAGCCATGAACTACGAAGCACAGCGCGCCATGTTCGAGGCGTACGGCCGCAACAAATACGAGTCCACCGGCGTGATTCAGTGGATGCTGAACAATGCCTGGCCGTCGACGTTCTGGAACCTGTACGACTACTACCTGGTTCCGGCAGGCGCCTACTTCGGCTCACAGAAAGCGTCCGAACTGCTGCACGTGCAGTACTCTTACGACGACAACTCGGTGGCGGTGGTGAATGGTTACGATCGCGCTTTCCCTAGTCTCAAGGTCAAGGCGACGAGCTATGACATCAATGCAAAAGAGAAAGTGTCTCAGACAGCGACCCTCGACGTTCCGGCTGACAACAGCGTTCGCGCCTTGCAACTGCAGCCCGTCGGCGATATTTCGACAACGTATTTCCTGAAACTCGAGCTGCATGATGCCGCCGGCAAGCTGGTGAGCGACAATTTCTATTGGCTCTCGACCAAGCCCGATGTGCTCGACTGGGACAAGAAACTGGACACTGTTTACACGCCGCAAAGCGCTTATGCTGATCTGAGCGGGTTGAACACTTTGCCGCCGGTGAAACTCAGGGTCCATAGTTCGATGTTGCAGGCCGGGAATGAAACAGTGGTGCGCGCTTTCGTGGAAAACCCCAGTCCCAGCTTGGCTTTCATGGCGCATCTGCGGGTGGCCAAAGCGAAAAGCGGAGACGATGTGGTTCCGATTTTCTGGGATGACAACTACGTTTCCCTGCTGCCGGGAGAAAAGCGCGAGCTCAGCGCTCGCTTTGCATCAGGCAAAGCGGGAGGCGGTAACTTGATGTTGACAATCGATGGGTGGAACGTTGTGCCAGCCAGCATTCCACTCACAGTCAAGGAGAAACCCTAATGCGTAATCTTATAGCGGTGTTCGCATTGATCTTCTGTGCGGCGCTCGCCTGGCCGCAAACGAAACTTTCTCCACGCTGGGAAGAATTAACGGCGGACGATTTCCGCGCGGCGATCCAGCAGTCGCAGGGCGTGTGCTTGCTGCCGTTTGGCATTGTCGAGAAGCACGGGCCGCATCTGCCCTTGGGAACGGATTTGATTAACGTCCGTCATGTGGTGCTGGCCGCGGTACAGACGGAGTTTGCAGTGGTGTTCCCGGAGTATTACTTTGGCCAGATTTTTGAGGCGCGCCACGAGCCCGGCACTATTGCGTACAGCGCTTCTGTGCAGATGCAGCTTCTGCAGGAAACTACCGACGAGATGGCCCGCAACGGCTGCAAGAAAGTGGTCATTGTGAACGGCCACGGCGGCAATGAGAATCTGCTGCCGTATTTCGCGCAAACTCAACTGGAGAAGCAGCGCGACTACGTGGTTTACGAAATGCCGCTGTTTGACGCACCCCCCGGCGGACCACCGAAGAAGACCACAAACGATATGCACGCGGGCGAAACCGAAACTTCGGAGATGCTGATTGCCCGGCCCGATCTGGTGCACATCGACCGCGCCAACCAGGAATCGGGAGCCGACCAGGCACGCCTGAAATTACCCGATCCGCTTTACACTGCTATCTGGTGGTATGCGCGCTTTCCGTATCACTACTCGGGCGACGGCGCAACGGGAAGTCGGGAACTGGGTGAGTATGATATGAATGCCTGGATTTTAGCCATTCAAAAAGTAATTCGCGCCGTGAAGGCCGATCAGGAAAGCCTGCGGTTGCAGAACGAGTTTTTTGAGAACGCGAAGCATCCGCTGAACACTCCGCACTAGGAGTATTGGATATGGTCACGATTCGCGATGTGGCGAAGGAGAGCGGGTTTTCTTCCACCACGGTCTCGATTGTGTTGAACAACGCTCCCTTGGCCCGCTACATTCCCGCCACCACCAAGAAGCGCATCGAGAGCGCCGCCAAACGGCTGGGCTACCGGCCGAACCTGTTTGCCCGCTCCCTGCGCAGCCGGCGCAGCCACACGGTAGGCGTCATGGTGTTTGACATGACAGACCCTTTCTGCACCTTAGTGCTGCGGGGCATTGAGAACTCACTCTACCAGGCGTCATATCTTCCTATCCTGACCGACGTTTTGAACGAGCGTGCCCGCTTCGAGCGCTATCTGGACATGCTGCTGGACCGCCGAGTGGAAGGGCTGGTAGTGCTGGCCAACTGGCTGTTCGTGAACATTGACGTCCTCGGCGACCTGGAAAAGAGCAACATCCCCACCGTGATGATTGGGAGGGAGTTGAAGAACGATTCGATTAGTTCAGTCATCGTCGATAACGAACTTGGAGCTTACACTGCCATCGAACACCTATATTCACTTGGACATCGCAAGATTGCCTTCATTCGTGGCCCCAGGGCTTTGGCCGATAGTTCACCCCGCTGGAAGGGAGCACGGGCTTTCGCCAAGGCGCGCGGCCTGGAGCTGGATCCACGGTTGATCGCGGACCTGCCGGAGTTGCGCGACCCGATTTCCAGCTTCGAAGTCGGCTACAAATTGACCGAAGACATGCTCAAGACGAAACGGCCATTCACCGCGCTCATGGCGTTCGATGATGTGACGGCGTTTGGGGCGATTCGGGCCTTGACCAAGGCGGGGCTGCGCGTGCCGGAACAGTGCTCGGTAATCGGTTTTGACGACGTGGCAGCCTCGAGTCTCTGTACCCCTCCCTTGACGACCATCCGCCAGCCAATGGAGGCGATGGGGGCGATGGCGGCCAGCATCGTGCTGGAAGGAATCAACGCCATGCTGGAAAAGCGCGACCTGCCCGCCGTACATCGCAAGCTGGCTCCGGAGCTGGCGGTGCGGGATTCGACCCGCAGCCGGGGATAGGTCCCGGCCCTGGCCTCAAGCCGGGGCGGCCGATTTTTTACTTGACTTGAAAATAGCAGAAGGTGCAATATTCATACGTTTTAATAAAACGATTCCTTAAGAGTGGTTGCCGATCTGGCGAGACACAGACAACCGAGGAGATATGCCATGAACTCACGGGGCTTCATAACCGGAAGCGCGCGCTGGTGCTTCTGTGTGTGTTTTCTAGTCTTGTTCACTGGAATGGCCGCATTCGCCCAGGCCGGAAGAGGCGGCATCAGCGGCACCGTCACCGACCCAGGCGGGGCTGTCATCCCCGGAGCCCAAGTAATCCTGCTGAACCACGCAACCGGATTAACGCAACACACCGTCACCAGTGCCGCGGGGCTCTACACCTTTGTCTCGCTCAATCCTGGTATCTACCAGGTCACAGCCAGCCAGACTGGCTTTGCGAGCGTGTCCCAAGACAAGGTCACCGTGAACGTGGATGAGGTCACCGGGGTCAACATCACTCTACGAATCGGACAGGCAACGGAGACGGTCACTGTCACTGAAGGAGTCGACTTGGTCGAGCCTACCCACTCCACCCTTGGCTCGCTGATCTCGTCCGAGACGATTGACCGAGTTCCGCTGCTGACACGTAACGTTTTCGAACTCGTACAGTTGAGCGCCGGTGTTACTCCGGCCAACGGAGCGCCAAATTCTTCCAGCTCGTTTGCCATCGAGAACATTTCGACCGGGCGCCCGGGGATCGACGTAGCCTCCTACACGATCAATGGCGCCGTCGAGGGGTCTGTCTATTACATGGTGGATGGCAGCCCCATCGGAATTGCGGAAAACAATTCCGGCGCCATCTTCCCTGCGATGGATATTCCCGAAGATGCTGTCAGTGAGGTTCGGGTTGAGACCCAGAATACGCCCGCGTCCTACCAGAGCGGAGGCGCAGGCGTCATCAGCCTGGTAAGCAAGTCCGGCGGCAATCAGTTTCATGGCGATGTCTTTGGGGTATTCCGGCCCGATATCCTGGCCGCGAACGAATGGTTCAACAAGCAGAGCGAGCTGAGCAGCGGCCTCAGCAACACGCCTCCTTCCTTCCACCGTTATCAAGAGGGCGGCGCCATCGGCGGACCCATTAAGCGCGACAAGCTTTTCTTCTTTGGTGATTATGAGTACACGGACCAGGAACTGTTTGACGGTTCGAACCGGTTTACCGTCCCCACGACGGCCGAACGGACCGGTGACTTCTCGGCCATGAGCTTTACGATCTACGATCCGACCCAGCCCGACCTATCCAATGGTAACCGGCGGCCGTTTCCCGGCAACAAAATTACGAACCCCAATCCTATCGCATTGACTTTTCTATCGCATTTCCCAAAGTGCAACTACCCTAACCCCAGCACATGCGATTCCGCAACGACTGACGTTGTCAACAATTTCTATATGCCCGGCTTGGACCCAACCAGAGCACATAGGTTCGACGTCCGGGTGGATTGGAACCAGAGCGAAAAGCAACGCATCTTTACCCGATTCTCTTTCGACCGGTTGTTCTCCGGCACCTTCAATGCTTTCGGGAACATGTGGGACCCGAACTATGCCCAGAACGTGACCAACGGGCGCAACATCCTGGTGGCCGACGACTTGACCCTCAATTCCTCCACCGTCCTGCAGTTGCGCTACTCCTTTACCCGCCACCACGAGACTCAAGGAGGAGATCCACGGCAAGTAGGCACCGACCTTACCACGCTGGGCTTTCCTGCGTCGTTGGCTGCCGCGGAGAACTACAAACTCCTCCCCCTCATCGTTTTCAACGACTACCTGTCCCCCGGCAATCAGCTCGGTGGCACTGGCAACTGGAACACGTTTCTCTTCGCCAGCGAGGACAGCGACGCCAACGCCGCCATCACCAAGGTCTGGCGCAAGCATCAAATATCGACCGGCTTCGAATACATGAAACGGTATCTCAATGTCGGCCAGCCGCCGAATCCCTCCGGCGTGTACGGTTTCGACATCAGCGCTACGGATCAGTCCACCGGCGCGGCCACACCCGTAGGCGGCAGCGATTTCGCCTCTTTTCTTGTCGGCATGGGGATGACGCCCAGCCTCGAACCTGGTGCTAATGGAGCTTACGACCAGAATTTCACCAAAGACATTTTTGTGGCCGAGGCTAACCCCTACTACGCGGCCTTCGTCGAGGATACCTACCATCCCTCCCAGACTCTGACCATTACCGCCGGACTGCGCTGGGACATCTTTGCAGGGCGCACCGAGCGTTTTAACCGCTTGGAGTACTTCAATCCCAATGTAACCAATACCGTGAGCGGCGTCCCCTATACCGGCGCGGAAATGTATGTCAACGGTGGCAACCGCTCTCCCTTTACGACCAATCTGACGAACTTTGGGCCTCGCCTGGGTTTCTCCTGGCAGCCGATCGCTCGCTTCGTCGTGCGGGGTGGCGCAGGCTTTTACTACGGTCCCAGCACGCACAACGTTGCTCATGCCAGCAATGACACCGATGGGTTCTCTACCGCGACGCCGTGGATCGCCACCTGCTTTAACGCAGACGGCAACACGGTTTACAACGGTACTTCGGGATGTCCGACGCCCACACCCGGGGTCTACACCGGGCCTAATTCATTAAGCAACCCCTTTCCGAATGGAGTGATTGAACCGTTCAGCAGCCCGCCGACAGGCTTGGCCAATAACTTGGGTATAACCTTGAACAGCGAGCTGCATTCCCAACGTACACCCACCACCTACAACTACAACTTCGGCGTGGAATATGAGCTGCCGCATCAGGTCGTCGTAAGCGCCGGCTATGTCGGCAGCCGGGGGCTTTTCCTGCCTTTTGACAATGTCGATCTGAACATGCTCGATCTGGGCACGATCGCGAAATACAACACTTCGCTGTGCATCACGAATGACCCTAGCTGCTCGACAGTGCCCAACCGATGGGCGAATCTTCCGGGCGCGTTTAACGGTCTCTCCACAGTGCCTCCGTGGTTTGCGCTCCAGCCATACCCGCAATTCGGCGACGGCAGCTACGGTTCGGGCAACGGCGTTGTAGTGTGGGGCTACCCAGCAGGCGACTCGGAGTACAGCTCCTTGCAAGCCAAGGTGCAGAAGAGGCTGACCGGGCATTTCACCACGCTAGCCACCTTTACCTGGGGGAAACTGCTGACCGATGACGGGTATCCTCCCTTGGAATTCGTAGGTTCTCACTTGGGCCAAGCTCAGGACTGGAGGGATCTGCGCTATGAGCACTCGGTCAGTCCCCAGGACGTTAAGTATCAGTTCACCGGGCAGGCATCTTACGACCTGCCGGTTGGCAAGGGCCGGGCCGTGAATTTGAACGGTGCAGGAAACGCCATTCTGGGTGGCTGGACGATGAACGGCATACTGTATCTCAGCACGGGCGTTCCCATCGCCTCACCGAGCGTGGGGGCAGCCATTGGGTACTTCAATCAGCGGCCCGACATGATCTGCGATCCGGCAAGTGGTTTTCGGCGGACAGCTTTGCAATGGGTCAACAACAATTGTTTTGCCTTTCCCGCCAGTCCATTCGTTCCGGGAACTGCCCCGGCCTACCTAGACGGCGTTCGCACCATGGGAGCACGGGATCTGGACCTGTCCCTTTACAAGACATTCTCTTTTGGGGAAACGAGAGCGCTCCGCTTCGAGGTCTCCTCGTACAACCTGGCCAACAAAGCACAGTTTGGAATGCCAAGCGTACAGACAATGACGGTGAGCTCGGGGCAGCCATTCGGCTCGATCCCGAATACGGTCAATACGCCGCGCCAGTTCCAGTTCGGAGCGCGGTTCAGTTTCTGACGAATGATCCGCAGGAAGCGGGTTATGGCAAGCCCGCTTCTTCGCGGAACTACCAACAGGCGTGCCCCGAACATGCTACAGCTGGGTGCGCCACATAAGGCTTCATTGCACTGCTGCTCTGACTCGGATGGTACGTGGGACGGCGCGCAGCTTCTCCAGCAGATCCTGATCACAAGGGCGATTGATGTCGTAGATGGCGTACCCCAGCGTTCCTCGTGTGTCCAGCACCTGCCGTTCGATGTTGATTCCGCGATCGGCGAGGATGTCGTTAATGGCGCGCAGGATGCCCGGCACATTGTGGTGGATGTGCATCAGCCGATGCGAACCCGACTCGTATTCAAGATGGCAATGCGGCAGGTTCACGCTCATCAGTGAATTTCCGCTTCGGAAGTAATCCATCATCTTCGCCGAAACGAATTGCCCGATGTTCTGCTGCGCCTCTTCCGTGCTGCCGCCGATGTGCGGCGTCAGGATCACATTGGGCAACCCCACGAGCGAACTCTGAAATGCGCCGCCGCTTTCCGGTTCCTGCGGAAAGACGTCTATCGCCGCTCCCGCGAGCTTCCCGCTCTTCAATTGGCGGGCCAGTGCATCATGGTCCACCACGAAGCCACGGCTCAGATTGATCAAGCACGCGCCCGGTTTCATCCGCCCGAATTCGTCTTCCCCAATCAGGTTTTTGTTCTGCGGCCGCCCGTCCACATGCAAGGTGATCACGTCGGAGGCCTCCAGCAGTTTGCCGAAGCTCACAGCACGCGCATTTCCCCGCGCTAGCACGTGCGCAATATCGTGGAAGACCACGCGCATGCCCATTGCTTCGGCCAGGTCCGACACCTGCGATCCGATTTTGCCGTAGCCCACAATTCCCAGCGTCTGTCCGCGTACTTCGTGCGATCCCGCCGACGACTTGCTCCATACCCCGCCCTGCAGCTGGCGGCTCAGTTCAAGGGTCCGCCGCAAGAGCAGGATAATTTCCCCCATGGCCAACTCGGCCACGGACCGACTGTTGGAATGCGGATCGTTGAACACTGCGATCCCCCGGTCGCTTGCAGCTACACGGTCAATCTTGTCCACACCAATGCAGAACGCACCCACGGCCACCAGTTCCACCGCCGCTTCCAGCACCGCGGAAGTGATTTGGGTTTTCGACCGCACGCCAAGAATTGCAATCTCGGGCACCTTGGCGATAAGCGGTGCCTCTTGCAGCGTCCCTTTCAGCAACTCGACTTCGAATCCCGCTTCTTCGAACTGCGTCGCGGCCACTCCGCTGATGTTTTCCAGCAACAGAACCTTCAAGGACCCTCCCCGGCCACCTCTACAAGGGAATAAACCGAGATTATATAGGCGAGAATGTGCGTGATAGACGTGAATACGAGATGGAAGCTGGACTGATCTCCTGGCGCTCCTTAAGGCGCGCCCGTCGTTTTCGATGGACTGGTCCGCCCGCCTCTGGGGAATTCTGCTGGCACAGCGATCTTCTTCAGCAATCTCTTTCGCTGAGCGCTCGGTGGTGTGTTCAGGACCTGGCGCCGCTGCTCGCCGACCTGCTCGACAAAGGCGCTCCATTCCGGACCGAATTGCCGGGCCAGTTCCCGGCGCAAACGTGCGGCAAGCGCGGGACTGCGCCCGCTGGTCGATATCGCGATTTGCAGCGGCCCCCGCTTGACCACGGCGGGGTAAAAGAAGTCGCAGTGCTCGGGATCGTCGACGGAATTGCAGAGGACTTTCCGAGTTTGGCAAGCACGGAAGACAGTTGCATTGATTGCGGGCGAGTCAGTGGCCGCAATCGCCAGGAAGGCGCCTTTCAGGTGGCGGGGAGAAAATCTGCGCCGGTGCCAAACCAGCTTGCCAGCTTTGGCCCAGGCGCGAATCCGGTTTACGGCCGTGGGACTGATTACCGTGAGCCGCGCGCCGCAAGCCAGCAGACCATCGATCTTCGCCGCGGCCACGCTGCCGGCACCGATGACGACGCACGTGCGCCCGGTCAGCTTCACCATCATGGCAAACAAGCTCATATCAGTCCCGTCAGGAACCTCCGAGTCATGGTACCGCAGTTGCAAGTCCCATGTGCTCAGTCGCTTATGGCGGTGCGCAACAAATTGCGCCCATTTCCTCCAAAGCTCTCGTCAGACGGCGTTTCCTACGTTGTCGTGTGACGGAGATCACAGCGGATTTTTCAATTTTCTATTAAAGTTATCAACATTATAGGTATGGCCCGCTCTGCACAGTGTCAACCACCCCCCCGGCCAACGGAGATATTTCATGGATAACGAAAAAGGCGACGGTCACGTCCCGGCAACACCGCTGCTTGACGAGTTAGAAAATGGGCCCTGGCCCAGCTTTGTCAAAGAGATCAAATCCGCCGCTCAGAGCAGCGAGAGCGCGCAGGACTTGCTTGGCCAACTTGAACTTTCCTACCAGGAGAAGAAAGGTCACTGGAAGCACGGTGGGTTGGTGGGAGTTTTGGGTTACGGCGGCGGAGTCATCGGTCGCTACAGCGACGCCGGAGAGCAATTCCCCAAGATTGCCCACTTCCACACCCTGCGCGTGAACCAACCGGCAGGGTGGTTTTATACCAGCGCCGCTCTGCGCACCATCTGCGACATCTGGGAACGCCACGGATCGGGCCTGACGAACATGCACGGCTCGACCGGCGACCTGATTCTGCTGGGTACGACCACGCCGGAACTGGAGCCCACTTTCCAGGAACTTGCGCAAGCAGGATTCGATTTGGGCGGCTCGGGATCTTCTCTACGGACGCCTTCCTGTTGTGTAGGCATGGCCCGTTGCGAGTGGGCCTGCTACGACGACATGAAGCTGTGTTACGACCTGACCATGGCGTATCAGGACGAGATGCATCGTCCGCCGTTTCCCTACAAGTTCAAAATCAAGTGCGCGGCGTGCCCCAACGACTGTGTGGCGGCGATTGCCCGCGCCGATCTTGCCATTATTGGCACGTGGCGAGACGACATTCAGATAGACGACGCTGAAGTCGCGGCCTACACCGCTAAAGGACTTTCCATCCAAAAACAGGTTTGTGATCTCTGTCCGACCCGGTGCATGGAGTGGGAGGGCGGCAAACTCGCGATTGACAATCGCAACTGCGTCCGATGCATGCATTGCATCAACGTCATGCCCAAGGCCTTGCGCCCGGGCAAGGACCGCGGGGCGGTGATCATGATCGGCGGTAAAGCGCCCATCATGCAGGGTGCGCTGCTTTCCTCGGTTCTCATTCCGTTTGTACCCGCCGCAGAACTGATGGAAACGTTGCAGGAGTTGGTCCGCCGCATTTGGGATTTCTGGGATGAGTACGGCAACAACCGGGAGCGCGTCGGCGAACTGGTTCAACGAGTGGGACTGCCGGCCTTCCTCGATGGCATCGGCCTGGATCCTGTGCCCGAGATGGTCGCCTCGCCCAGGGACAATCCTTATATCTATTTTCAAGCACAAAAGGGGGATGAAAGATGAGCACGGCCCCGAAACGAATCACCGACATCGGCCCACCGCGTTACGACCAGTACTTGCACCCGGTGATCAAGAAGAACTACGGGAAATGGGAGTTCCACGAAAACATCGAGCCTGGAATTTATTGTCACGTTGCCGAGTCGGGCGACCGCATCTACACGGTGCGGGCCGGTTCGCCGCGTCTGTTGAGCGTTCAGAGTCTGCGGCGGTTCGCCGACCTGGCGGACAAGTACTGCGGCGGTTACCTGCGCTTCACCAGCCGGAACAATGTTGAGTTTCTCCTGGATGATCCGGCGAAGATCGAGCCGCTGAAGGGCGAATTACGCGCGTCGGGATTTCCGGTCGGCGGCACCAACAATGCGATCAGCAACATCGTACACACGCAGGGCTGGATCCACTGCCATTCTTCGGCGACGGATGCATCCGGACTGGTGAAGTGCTTGATGGATGCGGTCTATGAACACTTCACCCACGAGGATCTTCCGGCAAAGTTGCGCATCGCTGTTGCCTGCTGCCTCAACATGTGTGGCGCGGTTCACTGCTCGGATATTGCAATTCTTGGCGTGCACCGGCTTCCGCCCAAGGTCCAGCCGGAATTGATCCGCCGGTTGTGCGAGGTTCCGACTCTGATTGCGTCATGCCCTACTGGGGCGATTCGGCCGGCAACGGCCGACGGCAAACCCTCGGTCACGGTGGTGGAAGACCAGTGCATGTACTGCGGCAATTGCTACACCGTATGCCCGGCGATGCCGCTGAATGATCCGGAAAACGATGGCTTGTCGATTTGGGTGGGCGGCAAGGTAAGCAACGCGCGGACCGCGCCAAAGTTTTCCAAGCTGGCAGTTCCCTTTCTGCCTAACCACCCGCCGCGCTGGCCTGAGCTGGTCGAGGCAGTGGTGAAGATCGTGGACGTCTACGCGAAAAACGCTCGCAAATACGAACGCGTGGGCGAGTGGATCGAGCGGATTGGCTGGCCGCGCTTCTTCCAACTAACGGGATTCGAATTCACGCGGTATCACATTGACGATTTCAAGCACGCAGGACTCACTTATGCGCGTTCGGCGCACGTGCGCTTTTGAGGCAGTTTGCGTCCTCCCCCACAGAGGAATTGATCGATGGCGTTGTTCAAAGAAGTGAAGAAGCCGGTCATTAAGGCCGTATCTCCGGCAGCCGACGAAATCAGTCCGCTGCGCCCTCTGTTTGTGGCAAAAGCTCCACCGTGCGCCTCCGGTTGCCCCAACGGTAACGAAGTTCGCGGCTCACTGGTCATGATCGCGCAGGCAAAGGACTATGGCCTGAGCACCGAGCAGGCGTTCGAGCGCGCATGGAATTACATTGTAGAACGCAATCCTTTTCCCGCGGTCACAGGCCGAATCTGTCCGCATCCTTGCGAAGCGAACTGTAATCGCAATGCCAAGGACGGGGCGGTCGCCCTGCACGCCATCGAGCGGATGCTGGGAGATTTTGGCATTGCCCGCAAGCTCAAACTCCCCTGCACGAAAGAAAGTCACAGGGAAAAAGTTGCTGTATCAGGAGCGGGCCCGGCAGGCCTGTCTTGCGCATACCAATTGGCTCGTCGCGGATACCGCGTCACTGTCTTCGAGAGCCTGCCTCTGCCTGGGGGCATGCTGCGGTATTGCATTCCGGAGCATCGCTTGCGACGTGACATTCTGGACGCGGAACTCAACCGGTTGTTGGATTTGGGGATTGAGTTGAGGTGCAACTGCCAAGTTGGAAAAGACGTTTCCCTGGAGCAACTTCGACAAGAGTACCAAGCTGTGTTCGTGGGTACGGGGGCGTGGCAGGCTATTCCGCTCAAATTGGCGGGCGAGAACGCTCGCAACGCGATCGGTGCAATCGAATTCCTGCGGCGGCTGAATGGTGCGGAAAAAGTCGAGCTGGGCAAAAAGGTCGTTGTCGTGGGTGCGGGACCAACGTCTATCGATGTAGCTCATAGCTGTAAGCGTTTGGGTGCGGACGTCACCGTGATCGGAGCGGAAATCACGGCCGCGGACTGGCAGATTGAGGCGATCCGGGCCGAAGGCGTGCAGGTAAAGGCGCCTGTGGTTCCGGTAGCCATTCAGACGCAGAACGGATACGCCACGGGCGTGCGGTGCGCCTATCTCGAAGCCCCAACACCGGATTCACCACAGGCCGCGCCACGTTTGTCCGAAAGCGAGTTTGAGTTGGAGGCCAGCCTGGTTATCATCGCTGCGAACCGGGAGCCTGATCTTCGCGGATTCGAGACGGTCTCCAATGGTGAAGGGTGGTTCCGGATTGATGATTGGGGCAAAACGCCAGCAGAGCGACTTTTCGCCGGCGGCGATGACACCGGTCTGGGCTCCGTCTCCCGCGCCATTGCGCATGGCCGTCTGGCAGGGGAAGCGATTGATCGCCAGTTCCGAGGCTTGGAACCGGAGAAACCGGCCCCGCTTCCCACCATCACTGCCGACAAGATGAAATTGGAGTGGTACCAGGCTGCTCCGCGGCAACTAGCCACGGAAGAGGAAGAACACCGCATCGAAGTGGTTCACGAAATGGAATGGAGTGAAGAGGCGGTGGTCAACGAAGCCAAGCGGTGCATGTCCTGCGGCATGTGCATGGATTGTGAAGCTTGCTGGATGTACTGCACCCCGAATTGTTTTGTTCGATTGCCCAAGGGTGAGCACTGCCGGATCAAGCTGGAACTGTGCAATGGTTGCAAGAAGTGCGCCGAAGCCTGCCCGACGGGGTACGTTGAACTTATCTAATGAAAAGGAGCGGAAATGCCGACGTTTGCAGTGGAGGGACGAGCCTACGAAGTAGATGAAGACGGTTTTCTTCAGGAACCGGAACGCTGGAACGAAGAAGTTGCCAAGGACTTTGCTGGCAGCGAAGCGGTTAACGAGTTGACCGACGAACATTGGAAGGTCATCCATTACATTCGCAATTACTACCTGGAGTTCGGGATCGCGCCCATGATCCGCAAGCTGTGCAAAGAGACGGGCCATAAGCTGAGTGAGATCTATCAGCTATTTCCTTCAGGCCCGGCCAAAGGCGCTTGCAAGCTTGCCGGATTGCCGAAGCCGACAGGTTGCGTGTGAGAAACGATGCATCCGCAGCAAGAGATCGTTGAAAAGTGGATCGAGCGGCTGGCTGATTCTCATCCGCAACAGTCTGCCGCGCTCCGTGCGCCGCAGCCCGATCCATTCCGCAATCCGCTTGGTTATGCCGTGCGTAAGGGCTTATCCCAACTCTGGGAGGAGTTATTGGGAGAAATGAAGCCGGAAGTCATCGACCAGGCGCTCGATACGATCCTCCGCATTCGCGCCGTGCAGGAACTTTCTCCGAGTGAAGCCGTGGGCTTTGTCGATCAACTGCGCCGCTTGCTGTGTGAAGCGCCCACGCCCATGGATCGAGCGTTGCTCGAGGCCAGGATCAACCAACTCACGCTAGCAGCTTCCCATAAGTACATGCAATGCCGCGAACAGATTGCTGCCGTGCGTTTGCATGAGACAGAGCGCCTCACACGCATACACCGGACGGCGTCTGGAAAGGCTCGCGCGTGAACGCCCTGCGCGCGCTGGCCGGGTTTGTGGGCGTGGTGCTGCTGGCCGCAGCCGTAGCTTGGCTCAAGCTCTCTCTGCTCGCGGTGACGATTCCCTACGTTGCTTTCGCGTTGTTCCTGGTTGGCTTCAGCTATCGTGTTCTGCGCTGGGCATGGGTTCCGGTGCCGTTTCGCATCACTACGACCTGCGGCCAGCAGAAGTCGCTGCCGTGGATCAAGGCTGCGCCTCTGGACAATCCGTCGACCGGTTGGGGCGCATTGGGCCGTGTGACTTTAGAAGTGCTGTTCTTCCGTTCGCTGTTTCGCAACAGCCGGGCACGGCTGGAGAGTGGGCGGTTCGTTTTCCGTGAAGATCAATGGCTGTGGCTGGGGGCGCTGGCTTTCCACTGGTCGTTGCTGATGATCCTGCTGCGGCACTTGCGGCTCTTCCTGCAGCCGGTTCCCGCCGCCGTGCTCTGGATTGAGCGGCTCGACGGAATCTTCCAGGTCGGTCTGCCTCACATTTACGTCTCTGATGTGGTCTTTGTCTGTGCGCTGGCGTATCTGATCTCACGGCGGCTCAGCGACCCCGTGCTGCGATTCGTTTCGTTGTTCTCGGATTATTTCGTTCTCTTTCTCATACTCGGAATCGCCCTTTCCGGCCTGCTGCTGCGCTTTTTCATGCGCGCCGATCTGGTCGAGATCAAGCAATTCGCCCTCAGTCTGGCCGCCCTGCACCCACGGGTGCCCAGTCCAGCCAGCCCGGTTTTTTGGATTCACTTGTTCTTGGTCAGCACCCTGGCCGGATACTTTCCCGCCAGCAAGCTGGTGCACATGGCTGGCGCCTTTCTCAGCCCCACGCGGAATTTGGCCAACAATAGCCGCGCCAAGCGTCACATCAACCCGTGGAACGCTCCAGTCGCCCACCGCACGTATGCGGAGTGGGAACAGGAGTTCCATGACAAATTGAAAGCGGCAGCGTTACCGATCGAGGCACAGGATGCCGGAAAAACTACTGCAGATTGAACCGGCAGCGCCGCGCGGTGACTGGACGGACGCCACGGTCCAGTTTCGCAAAGGTTCGTTCAGCTATGGCGCTGCCCCGAAGAACATTGCCTATCTCGGCCTGCCAAATCCGCGCAAGTGGCAACCGTTCGACGCTGACTGGCAACTCCCTCCCGGCTGGAAGGAAACGCTCCTTGCCGGTTTGAAAGACAAGCTAAACCGCTATCGCTCCTTCCGTCTGTTCATGGACATCTGCGTACGTTGCGGCGCTTGCTTCGACAAATGCCACTTCTACCTAGGCTCCTCCGATCCCAAAAACATGCCGGCGCTGCGCGCCGAGCTGCTGCGTTCGGTTTATCGCCGTTATTTCACCCTCAGTGGAAAGATCTTCGGGTCGCTTGCCGGCGGCCGCGAATTGACCGAAGACGTGGTGAAGGAGTGGTTCTACTACTTTTACCAGTGCACGCAGTGCCGCCGCTGCTCGGTATTTTGTCCTTATGGAATTGACACCGCTGAAATCACCCTGATTGCCCGCGAGCTGCTGGATTCGATCGGCTGCAACATCAATTGGGTGATGGAGCCGGCAGCCAACTGCTTTCGCACCGGCAATCACCTGGGCATTCAGCCGCACGCTTTCAAGGACAGCATTGAGTTTGCCGCCGATGAGGTCAAAGAGCTCACGGGAATCGGGATTGAAGTTCCCATCAACCGCAAAGGGGCGGAAGTCCTCTTCGTCATGCCGTCCGCCGACTACTTCGGCGAGCCGCATTACTACACCTTGCTAGGCTACCTGATGCTGTTTCGCGAAATCGGCCTCGATTACACGGTGAGCGCTTTTGCTTCCGAGGGTGGGAACTTCGGCCTGTTCTCCTCGCACGAACTTACCAAACGGCTGAACGGCAAGATTTACGAGGAAGCGCGGCGCCTGGGGGTCAAATGGATTCTGGGCGGGGAATGCGGACACATGTGGCGCGTCCTGCACCAGTACATGGACACCATGAATGGCCCGGCGGATTTCCTGGAGTCGCCGGTTTCGCCGATCACCGGAACTCGTTTCGAAAACGCGCGCTCCACTTGCGCCGTTCACATCTGTGAGTTCACTGCCGACCTGCTGTACCACAACAAGCTACGTTTGGACGCGAGCCGCAACGACCGCTGGAATGTGACCTTTCATGACTCCTGCAACCCTTCTCGCGCCATGGGCCTGCTGGAGGAGCCGCGCTACATTATCAAGCGGGCGTGCCGGAGTTTCCATGAAATGCCCGAGGATACGATCCGCGAAAAGACCTTCTGTTGCGGCAGCGGCGCAGGGATAGGCACGGATGAAAACCTTGAAATGCGCCTGCGGGGAGGATTCCCGCGCGCCAACGCGGTCAAGTACGTAAAGGAAAAGCATGGTGTGAACCTGCTGGCGTGTATTTGCGCCATTGACAAGGCGACCCTGCCCACGCTGATGGAGTACTGGGTTCCGGGCGTGGAAGTGGCTGGCGTGCACGAACTGCTGGGGAACGCGCTGGTCATGACGGGAGAAAAGGAGCGCACCACCGATCTGCGGGGCGAGCCACTGCAGAAAGGCGGCCAACCATGAACGATCGGCCTTTCATTCTGGGCGGCTTGCTGGTGTTCGTCGTTTTCGTTACGGCTCCTATTTGGCATGGTGTGGCGGCGAGACAGGTTGCCTTGGCGCCCTTGGAACTCAAACTCCCCGCACAGGAGAAGCACTGCGTCGCGCCCGTGAGCTACATGCGCACTTCGCACATGCGGTTGCTGGACGAATGGCGAACTGAGGTTGTGCGCAATCAGCAACGCCAGTACACCGCCTATGACGGGAAGGTTTACGAGATGAACCTGACGCGAACTTGCCTATCCGGATGTCACGGCAGCCAGAAGGAATTCTGCGACCGATGCCACAGCTACAACGGGGCCGCAGCGCTCAACTGCTGGAACTGCCATAGCGATGCTCCGCTGGCCGCGAGGAATGCGCCATGAAAGTCACACGAAAACAGTTTCTTCAGTTATCGGGATTGTCGCTCATCGCCGTGACGGCCCGGAAACTGGTGCGGGGCGCGGCGAACTCCACCGCAACCGAGAGCCCAAAGACAATCCGTTGGGGCATGGCGATTGACGTGCAGAAGTGCCGCCGGAAGGAAGGCTGCAACGGATGCATCAAGGCGTGCCATTCGACTCACAATGTTCCGCAATTCGGCGACCAGGCGCGCGAGGTCAAGTGGACATGGAAGCAACCTTTCGAAGACGTGTTTCCCTTCGCTCAAACCCAGTACACGCGCGAGGTCTTTGCCGACGCTCCGGTGCTGCTGATGTGCAACCACTGCGATGATCCACCGTGCCAAGACGTGTGCCCGGTGGATGCTACCTGGCGCACGGATGAAGGTGTGGTCACGATCGACTGGCATCGTTGCATCGGCTGCCGCTATTGCATGGCCGCTTGCCCTTACGGTTCGCGCAGCTTTAATTGGCAAGATCCCCGACCGGCAATTCCCACTGTGAATCCCGACTTTCCGACTCGCACCAGGGGAGTGGTAGAAAAGTGCAATTTCTGCGAGGAACGGCTGGCCAAGCGACTACCGCCGGTGTGCGTCGAAGCTTGCGAAGAAAAAGCTCTGATATTCGGAGATCTGGAACAAGCGGATTCGGAAATAAGGAAGGTGTTGCACGCGCGGTTTGCCGTACAGCGCAAGCCCGAGCTAGGCGCGGGACCTTCCGTGTATTACCTGATCTGAGTGTTACTTATGCTCATGTTTGAAAAAGCGCTCACGGGAAGCCGCAGGTACTGGTTGTGGGTCACGTGTCTCTTGCTGGTGGCGCTGGCGGGATTCCTTTGTTACCTGCGGCAACTGGCGCACGGTTTGGTCATTACCGGACTGAGCCGCGACGTGACGTGGGGCTTGTACATTGCGCAATTCACGTTCTTCGTCGGCGTCGCAGCTTCTGCGGTGACGGTCGTTGTGCCGTACTACCTGCATGACTGCAAACAGTTCGCGCGCCTTACAATTCTGGGCGAACTGCTGGCAGTTTCAGCTGTCACTATGTCCGGCCTGTTCATTTTTGTCGATCTGGGGCAGCCGGCACGGATTTTGAATGTCGTGCTCCATCCCCAACCTCAGTCGGTAATGTTCTGGGACATGATCGCGTTGAGCGGATACTTCCTGATCAACACTGTGATCGCGATGGGCACGCTCCACGCCGGGCACGAACACGCCTCGCCTCCGGGCTGGATCAAGAGCCTGGCCATCGTTTCCATTCCCTGGGCAATCAGCATCCACACGGTGACCGCATTTCTTTATAGCGGTCTGCCCGGGCGAACTTATTGGTTGACCGCGATACTGGCCCCACGATTTCTGGCTTCTGCGTTTTCCTCCGGGCCGGCCTTGTTGATTCTGCTATGCGTGGCGATGAGAAAACTGACTGCGTTTGATGTGGGACGCGAGGCCATTCACAAGCTTGCTGTCATTGTCACCTATGCCACCGCGATCAATATCTTTTTCATTCTGACGGAAGTGTTCACCGCTCTCTACAGCGAGATTCCGGCACATGAGGAGAACTTCGAATATCTCTTCATCGGCTTGGGCGGCGATTATCACCTTGTGCCCTGGATGTGGTTTTCTTTCCTGCTCTGCTTAATTGCATTGACCTTGCTGCTGGTCCCGCGATGGAGAAGCAACGTCCGCCTGCTGGTCATCGCATGCCTGTGCATTTTTGTTTCGATTTGGATTGATAAGGGGTTGGGGCTAATTATCGGCGGCCTTGTGCCTTCGCCGCTCGGCGCCATCACACGCTACGCGCCCACGCTGCCCGAGTGGACCATCGTGTGCGGTATTTGGGCCATTGGTGCGTTAATGACTACCGCTTTCTACAAAATCACTTTCTCCATCTGGGAGGAACACTGAGGGAAAGACCTTCGCAGGAGATTCGCAATGTCAACGACTCTGTCTGAATCGGAAACTACTCCCCAGCCCGATCCCGCAAATGCGATTGCGCAAAGCAGGCGATCGGAAGACTGGCTAGCCGTCTGGATTGGCCTGTTCGTGTTTGCGCTCTCGCTGACTTTGCTGGCCGGGAAAGATCTGTTGGGCTGGGCAATCACTACCTCAGTTTGGACGGTCCCGGCAAAGGCCTTCGCACCTGCTTCGAAGTACTACTCGACGCTGCCGTGGCTGTTGTCTTTGGCTGCAACCTATGTTTTCCTGCTCGGTGTCCTGCTGGCGGCGGCCAAGGCTCTTCGCGCTAGCCTCAAACGCTTCGCTTTGGGATTCACGGCAGTTTTCATCCTTAGTTATGCCTGCTGGTTTGTTGGCAGTTGGGCATATATCGCAGCCACGCCGGACAAGCGGTCCGCACTAAGAGTCCCCTGGTCGCTCAGCCTCACCAATGAAGCAGGATTCATCATCGCCTTGATTGCCGGCTTGCTGGTGGGAAATTTTCTGCCTGGCTTCGCCAAAGCCATTAAGGAAGCGATTCGTCCTGAGCTTTACATAAAGACCGCCATCGTCATGCTGGGTGGATTTCTGGGGATTGCGGCGCTGGAGCAGCGCCATCTGGCCACGTCAGTCATCCTCCGCGGCATTTGCGCCATTATCGAGGCCTACCTGATCTACTGGCCGATCGTGTATTTCATCTCGCGCCGTTATTTTGGCTTCAGCCGCGAGTGGGCTGCCCCGCTGGCTTCGGGCATTTCCATTTGTGGTGTGTCCGCGGCCATCGCGACAGGCAGCGCAATCAGAGCGCGCCCCGTCGTCCCCATCATGGTTTCTTCGCTGGTTGTGGTGTTTGCGGTGATCGAACTGATGGTGCTTCCTTTCGCCGCTCAGCATTACCTGAGCGGGCAGCCCATGGTGGCGGCGGCGTGGATGGGATTGGCAGTGAAAACTGACGGAGCTGCCGTCGCCAGTGGCGCCATTGCGGATTCGCTGATCCGAGCCAAGGCGTTCGCCGCTACCGGAATAACTTACCAGCCAGGATGGATATTGGGCGTATGCACAACGGTGAAAGTATTTATCGACATTTTCATTGGCGTATGGGCCTTCATCCTCGCGTGGATCTGGTCGGCAAAGATCGAACGGCGGTCGGGAGACAAGGTTCGCCTCGTCGAAATCTGGCAGCGCTTTCCGAAATTCATTCTGGGCTACGTAGCTACATTCCTGATCGTGCTGGCGCTCGGCATTGCGGCGCCGAGTCTTGTGCCCAACATCAAAGCGGCGATGGCCCAGGCGAATGTGTTCCGCTCGATCTTCTTTTTGATGACCTTCTTTGCCATCGGTGTGATGTCGAACTTCCGCCGGCTGTGGCAGGAGGGATTTGCCAAGCTGGCTGCAGTCTATGTGCTCTGCCTGTTCGGATACATCATCTGGATTGGACTGTTGATCTCATGGTTGTTCTTCCACGGCGTATTTCCCCCGATGGTGAAAGGGTAAGTTATGTCAGAACCTCGCATGACAGAAGAACTGGAACGAATGAAGACCGAGTACGAACCGCTGCTACCGATCGAGCGCAAGCTGATTTGGTACACGCTGGTCAGCGGAATCGTGCTGTTGGCGGCCTTCGTGCTCATCAGCCGCGCTTTTTCATAGTCCGCGAATTTTCGCGGATCAGGAAGAAACGCGGTCACTGGAAATTGCAGTGCATTGAAACGCAGCCATTTGGAGGGAACGTTGAGTGCAAACATTGGTAAGGTCTACTTGGTAGGCGCCGGGCCGGGATATCCCGACCTGCTTACGATCCGGGCTGTCCGGCTCATCCAGACCGGCGACGTCATTGTCTATGATCGTCTGATCCAGGAAGAAATCCTGGACATGGCCAAACCTGCCGCCGAGAAGATTTTCATGGGCAAGTACGTTTCGAAACACGCCTCCCGGCAAGACGAGATTAACGAATTGCTTGTCCGCAAGGCAAAACAAGGCAGGACGGTCATTCGCCTCAAAGGCGGCGATCCGTTCGTGTTCGGCCGCGGCGGCGAGGAGGCGGAATACCTGGTCGAGCACGGAGTGCCGTTTGAAGTCGTTCCCGGCGTGTCCTCTTGCCTCTCCGCCCCACTGAGCGCCGGCATTGCAGTCACGCACCGTGATCTCGCTTCGTCGGTAGCCATCGTGACCGGCCACAATTCGGACCAGAACCATGACCGCGTCGACTGGCAGGCGCTGAGCAAGGTAGATACGCTGGTGGTTCTCATGGGCGTACACAACGTCGGGCACATCGCGCAAGCATTGATGGCCGCCGGAAAATCCAGCGACACACCCGCTGCTATGGTCCAGATGGCTTTCTGGCCGGGCCAGCAGATCGTCGTGGGAACGCTGGCAACGATCGCGGAAGACGTTCGCCGCGCCCATGTCGAAGCCCCTGCAACCTTGGTAATCGGCGAGGTCGTGGGTTTGCACGAGAAACTGAAGCAGGCTTCTTCAGACATGGCGATCGAATGGCGCCAAACCCTTGCGGCCATGCAGGAACCTCTTCACGTGCAGGCCGAGAACCGGCCTTGGAGTTTGTCCGAGCAAAACGGCGAACCTGCTGCGCTGGAAGATTTATCGGCGGAGGTGTTGCCATGACGGCTGCTTCGCCAATCGGCATCGAAACCCTGGCCGACGAGATGTTTGCTCTGGTGAAGGAATGCACCGGAAAAAGAAAACTCAAAGCTGGCGATCTGACCAAGGCCATGATCGCCAAGTACGGCGAGGCGGCATGCGATAAGGAAGCATGCAAGAAGGCCATCCGCGTTCTGATTGACTCCGGCCGCTGCATCTACACCTATCTTGGAGGCTCATACATCGAATTGCCATCCCAGAGCGATGGAGAGCCAGCGCCCTAAACAAGGCCAGCCACATGGGCGAGTTGTGCGCATTTCCACGGTTGGTGATAGCCGGCATGTCCGGCAGTTCGGGCAAGACCATTGTTTCCCTGGGTCTGCTCCAGTTGCTGCGCCGTGCCGGAATTGAGGTTCGCGCTTTCAAGAAGGGTCCAGACTACATCGACGCATCCTGGCTTAGTTGGGCCTCCTCCAACACGGCAAGGAATCTGGACACCTACCTCATGGGGCCGGAGCGCGTCTTTGAATCATTCACTCATCACGCGGCCCCAGACGGGGTTAACCTGATCGAGGGCAATCGCGGCATCTTCGACGGCTTCGATGCCGCCGGTACCCACAGCACTGCGGCGCTCGCCCGCTGTCTTTCCGCTCCCGTGATCCTCGTGGTCAACGCCAGCAAGGTTACTCGCACGGCCGCCGCGTTTGTGCTTGGCTGTCAAAAGCTCGACCCGACGGTCACGATTCGCGGAGTCATCCTGAACCACGTCAACGGAGAGCGCCACCAGAAAGTCTTGCGCAACGCGATTGAGTCGGCTTGCTCAATTCCCGTGGTGGGGGCTCTCCCTAACGCGAAAGCCAGCCTTTTGCCGGAAAGGCACTTGGGATTGGTAACGCCGCAGGAACATTCCGCAAGAAAGAAACTCGAGCAGGATCTGCTGAGCCTTTTTGAGGGCAAACTGGATCTCGACGCTCTTCTGGTGATAGCGCGCAGTGCGCGTCCACTGCAAAAGCCGCTGCCAACCGATGGTCCAGAGGCAGCCGCGGCGCAAGTCAACATCGGCTATCTAAAGGATGCAGCGTTTACCTTCTACTATCCGGAAAACCTGGAACAACTCGAACGAGCGGGCGCGAAGCTGATCCCGATCTCCGCGCTGACTGCAACCGCTTTGCCGGATAATCTGCAGGCTCTCTACATCGGCGGCGGCTTCCCGGAAACCCACGCGCAGTCATTGTCCGCAAACAACTCGTTCCTGCACTCGTTGCGCCAAGCGGCGCTGCGCGGTTTGCCAATCTATGCAGAGTGCGGCGGTTTGATCGTGCTTGCCAGGAATTTGTTATGGAAGGATGGCCGTTATCCCATGGCGGGAGTCTTCCCGTTCGACATAGAAGTTTTCGGCTTTCCGCAAGGCCATGGCTATAGCGAATTGGGTGTGGACAGGCCCAACCCGTTTTTTCCCGTGGGACTGGTCCTTCGCGGCCACGAGTTCCACTACTCCCGCATCCTGGCCTGCGAGGAAACTGTATCAACCGCCTGCGTTGTGAATCGCGGCGCAGGATGCTTTGACAAACGGGAGTTCGTCACAACCAGAAATGTTGTCGCCACCTATACCCATCTGCACGCGCTTGCCTCGCCCGAATGGGCCACGGGCATGGTGAATGCTGCGAGGCATTCTACTGTTCAAGCAGCCGTACGCGGGACAATTTAGGAAGCGCACAGCGGACCAACCTTAGATAAAAGCGCCGCGCGTCGAGCGGATGAGGCTGTCCCCACGGGAGAGGGGTAAGGTCCCTGCTACCCCGCTCGGCTGCTTACGCTGAGACGCGCACCGGCTCATTCCCGTGGCTCGGGATGGGCACGACACGAGCCGGCTTGAGCGTGCGTTCGTGGGCCCAGCGGGCTATTTCGGTTACGCCATGAATCGCGGCATCGACTTCTTCCTTCGTGTTGAAGGCGCCGACCGAGAAGCGCACGCCGCCGTGGCTTTCCACCAAGCCGAGTTGCTGATGAACCAGCGGAGCGCAATGCAATCCGGTGCGAGTGGCGATGTTGTGGTCCACATCGAGCATGATGCCAACGTCGCCGGGATCAACTCCCTCGATGTTCATCAGAATCGTCGAGAGATGATTCTGCAGGTGATCGCAGCAGTAGAGCTGTACGCCGTCAATCGCTCGCAAGCCCGCGACCAGCTTGTTGGCCAGTTTCATCTCGTGAGCGTACACGCGCTCCACGCCGTTTTCGTCCAGCCAATCCTGACCGGCCCATAAGGAAGCCACTCCCACCATGTTCGGCGTTCCGAACTCCAGCCGCCAGGGATATTCCTCCAGGTGATAAGGTTCAACCGATCGAACTCCGGTGCCGCCGGCGCGAACCTGGCGGACTTCCACGTGCTTGCGGATGCACAGCCCGCCGATGCCCATGCTTCCCATGAGCGCCTTGTGCCCGGTAAAGGCTATGACGTCAACGTTCATCTCTTTCATGTTGATGGGAATGATGCCGGCGGTTTGGGCAGTGTCAACCACGAACGTGATGCCGTGCTCGCGGCAAATAGCGCCGATTCGTTTGAGCGGTTGCACGGTACCGATCACGTTGGAGCCGTGATTGATGATGACGACTTTAGTATTGGGGCGGATGGCTCTGCGGATATCATCCAGGTCGATGAATCCAGCAGCATCGAAGGGAAGGTAGGTCGCCTCGCAGCCGTAGTCGCGGACCATGTGGTTGACCGGACGGATCACCGAGTTGTGCTCGAGATTGGTCGTGATGACATGATCGCCATTGCCGAGCAGTCCGGGGATGATCAGATTCAAGGCATCGGTGACGTTGTAAGAGAAGACGAGCCTCTCGGGTGCATCCTCGTCACCGCCGAAAAACCTCGTCAACCGCTCGCGCAGCTTCGTGAGAAGCGAACCCGCTTCAATGGCCAGGTCATAGCCGCTCCGTCCCGGATTGACGCCGTGGCTCCGGTAGAACTCGTCCATGAAACAGTACACCCGTTCTGGTTTCGGCCATACCGTCGCCGCGTTGTCAAAGTAGATCAAGCCCTGCTTCATGCTCCCCCTCCCGTGATCGTTCACTTCCAAATTCACAACTTACTCTCTTCTCGCCCGATTGTCTAGCAAAACGATATACTTAACTGGCTTACTTATTGCAATCCCGTGACCACCAGAAGTTGCATTTTTCATCAGCCACAAGTCCCTTATTTGCAAGATTTTGGCTTGGCGATAGAACTGGCTTCGGCGCTCATGTGCATTCTTTTGCACTTTGACGACGCAAGATGTTCACAAGACTTTCCATTCTTTTCTTTTCCACAGCCAGTGCGACCCTGTTCTGCGAAGGTTGGCGTCTTTTTCGGAAGCCGCGCGCCCCATCCAGAAGACGAGACGTCCGGGAAACCACAATGCACCGCGCAGACTTCCCCGCCAGCTCGCCCCGACAATCGAAATGCTGTTGTCGTTTAGAATCAGACTATGATGGCCACCGACGAGACGAACCGCTCCGTCGCCATCCACATTGAGGACCTTTGCCGCCACTACCACATGGGCGAGTCGTTGATTCGCGCGGTTGATGGCGTCTCGCTTGAGATCAAGGCAGGTGAATTTGTCGCCCTCCTGGGCGCATCGGGCTCGGGAAAATCGTCATTGCTGAACTTGGTTGCCGGACTGGATCGCCCGACCTCCGGCCGTGTGGTTGTAGAAGGGCACGACCTGGCAGATCTTTCCCGCGAGCAATTGGCGAAGTACCGCCTGCACACCGTGGGCATGGTGTTTCAGTCGTTCAACCTGGTGGCCAGCATGAGTCTGCTGGAAAACGTAGAGCTGCCGCTGCGCTTTGCGGAGGTTGACCGTAGGCAGCGTCATGGTCTGGTGACGAAGGCGCTGGACCGGGTGGGACTAGGCGCCCGCGTCCATCACCGGCCCGCGGAACTTTCCGGCGGCGAACAGCAGCGAGCATCGCTGGCGCGAGCGCTGATCAACCAGCCGCGCATTCTTTTGGCGGACGAGCCTACGGGTAACTTGGACAGCCGCACCGGTACAGAGATCATGAACTTCATCCGGGAGTTCAACGAATCGCCGGGCATGACCGTAGTGATGGTCACGCATGAGCGTACGCTCGCCGAGCGCTATGCCAAGCGCATGATTTTCCTGGCGGATGGGAAGCTGGTGGATGATGAACCGAATCCCACCACCGAGATGGCGGTGAGCCCGGGAGAGGCGCAGTGAAACGTTACGACGTCACCGAACTTGCCCTGCGTAACCTGCGCGAGTCGTTGCTCCGCAATTCGCTGACCACGATTGGAATTTCGGTTGGCGTGGCTTCGTTAGTCGCCATGCTTGCACTCGGCATTGGCTTGCAACAACTGGCGGGGCGTCGGCTGGAAAAGTCCGGGCTGTTCGACACGGTGGTAGTAACCTCGCGCCGCGATTTGCGCAGCTTCGGCCACGAGCAGGAACAAAATGGCCCATCGCCGGCCGAAAGCCCCAGCTTGACGGAGACGGCTCGGCAGAAATTTCAGGAACTGCCCAATGTGTCCGAAGCCTACCCTGACATTCGCTTCATTACCGAACTTCGCTACCAGGACAAGCCTCACTTGACCATGGTCTCCGGACTACCGTTTTCTGCCAAGAACAATGAAGCGTTCGAAGGCCAGCAGGGCAGGTTCTTCTCTTCCGATTCAGCGGCGGAGGTCATTCTTCAAAAAGCTTTTGCGGAAGAGTTGCTGGGCCGCAAACAAAATGCGGGCGATGAAATTAGCGTTGCTGAACTCGCCAAGCCCCTGCTCGGCAGCGAACTCACCATGCGATACGCAGAGCGAACCTCCACGCCGGAGACCGCACAACCCGCTTCGGGCAAGGCCGGCGCCGAAGCTGCTGCAGGCGCGTCTTACTCAGTCGTGTCCCACGAGCAGAAGCTCACTATCGTGGGCGTCTGCGATCTTGATCCTGATAGCATGCGCGGACAAATGCGTGCTCGCCTGTTTATTCCGTTGAAACTCGCCCTGACCCTGCACGTAATGCAACCTTCAGAATGGCGCGACACCACAAACTTGGCAGGCGGCACTCCGACTTACACCACAGTGGAAGTTCGGGTGAAAAGCCCGAAATACGTCCCGGCGGTCGAGGATGCGATCAAGAAGATGGGCTTCAACACCTTTTCGATTGTGGACGCCACCAAGAACCTGCGTCAGTTCTTTGCTGTGCTTGACCTTTTTCTAGGAATCTTTGGCAGTCTCGCGCTGGCCGTGGCCTCGATTGGCATTGTCAACACCCTCGTGATGGCCATTCTCGAGCGTCGACGTGAAATTGGCATCATGAAAGCCGTTGGCGCCAGCGACGCGGACGTGCGCGGACTCTTCTTTGCAGAAGCTGGCGCCATGGGCATTTTCGGCGGCGCGCTGGGCGTAGCGCTGGGATGGACGATTGGGCGCGTCATCAATTTTGGCACCAATGTTTACCTGAAGCGGCAACATTTTCCGCCGGAACAGATATGGTCTGTGCCGTGGTGGCTGGTGATCGGGGCTATCGTGTTTTCCATCGTCGTCAGCCTGCTCTCCGGCCTGTATCCAGCCGGCCGCGCAGCGAAACTCGATCCGGTGCAGGCGCTGCGCTATGAGTAACCTGGCGCGGATAACCCGTTGCGTGCGCCTTCCTCTGGCGGTTCTCCTGCTGGCCATCTCCGCCGCCGCTCAAAGCCGAGTTGAATGTAGCGCCCTGAAAAGCCACATTCTCGGCGATGCCGTACACTACTGCGTGCTGCTGCCGCCGGGTTATGACAAACCTAACCCGAAGCGCGGCAAGGGTTATCCCGTCCTCTACTTCCTGCATGGGCTCGGCGACAACGAGCAAACCCTGTTCAAAACCGGCGGCCTGACGGTGATCGATGAATTTCGCGAGCAGCACAAAGTGGGCGATTTTCTGATCGTCACGCCGGAAGCCAAGGCCAGCTTCTATGTCAACTCTGCTGACGGCAAGGTCCGCTACAGCGATTTCTTCCTCCAGGAGTTCATCCCTTATGTTGAGGGCAAATACCGCGTGCAGCGCGGGCGAAGCGCCCGGGCGATCACTGGAATCTCCATGGGCGGTTATGGCGCGCTGCGCTTTGCCTTTGCGAGTCCCGAACTGTTTTCCGCAGTCAGCGCGCAGAGTGCAGCCCTGATGACCGAGTCGGCTCAGGAACTCAACGCCGGCTCGCGTTCCGGCGCACCGATGGCCCGGTTTCTGGGATCGGTGTTTGGCACTCCGATCAACACGACTCAATGGAAGGAGAACGATCCGTTGCTGCTGGCGAAGAAAAACCACGCGGCCGTCAGCCGAATGGCGATTTACTTCAACTGCGGGGATCGGGACGAATACAGCTTTGAGACCGGCGCCACGAAATTACATCAGGAACTACAGGCGGAAGGCATCAAGCACGAGTATCACCTTTATCCCGGAGACCACAGCGCCGCGTATTTTTTGTCGCATTTGGGGGAGATTCTGCAGTTTCACACGCTGGCCTTCAAAGGCAAGTAAGCAAGAAACGTTTCAGCTCTGCGGTTCTTGACACTTGTCTCTTACATCGAACGAAACCCTGTACCCGCAAAGTACGCAAAGGCTCCGCGAAGTGCGCGAAGGGGGCACATCTTCCACCACACTGCTCTGAGAAAAGGAGTTTACTGAAGTTTCTACGGCCTCGCCGTTTGCCGGGGCTGCACGGAATCGAGATCAAGGTTCAGCTCCAGCACATTGACCCGCGGCTCGCCCAGGAAACCAAGTTGCCGACCCATGGTGTGTTTCGCGACCACCGCGCGAACCTGGTCTTCGCTCATGCCGCGTTCGCGGGCAACACGCGGCACCTGGAACTCGGCTGCCGCGGGCGAAATATCAGGGTCGAGTCCGGAGGCAGACGTTGTGACCAGATCAACGGGAATCGGCTTGCCCGGATTCTCCGCTTGCAACGATGCCGTATCTTGCCGCACGCGATCAATCAACTTCTGGTTGGTAGGCCCCAGGTTGGTGCCTCCCGAGTTCGCGGCATCATAGCCGTTCCCCGCAGCCGAGGGGCGCGAATGGAAATAGCCGGGACCAGAAAATGCCTGCCCAATGATGCGTGATCCAACGATCTTGCCGCCACGCTGGATCAACTGCCCATTCGCTCGATCTCGAAACATGAATTGGGAAATGAGGGTGATCGCCAGCGGGTAAAGCACGCCAAGCAGAATCGTCGTCGCTACGGTCATCAGGACGGCGGTGATGAGGTTCTTTTTCATATGCAAAATCCTTAAGCGAGTGCAATCCGGGTAATGACCATGTCAATCAGCTTGATTCCAATAAAGGGCGCGATAATTCCTCCCAGTCCGTAGATCAACAGATTGCGGCGCAGAAGGTCGGCCGCCGGCATGGGCCGGTATTTCACTCCTCGTAACGCCAGCGGGATCAGGGCAACGATGATGAGGGCGTTGAAGATCACCGCCGAAAGGACCGCCGATTGCGGCGTTTTGAGGTGCATGATGTTCAGCGCGTTCAAGACCGGAAAGGTCCCGGCGAACATCGCCGGAATAATGGCAAAGTACTTGGCCACATCGTTGGCAATCGAAAATGTGGTCAAGGCGCCGCGCGTCATCAACAGTTGCTTTCCGATTTGTACGACCTCGATCAGCTTGGTGGGGTTGGAATCCAGGTCCACCATGTTGCCCGCTTCCTTGGCCGCTTGCGTGCCGGTATTCATGGCAACGCCGACGTCGGCTTGGGCGAGCGCGGGCGCGTCGTTGGTGCCGTCGCCCGTCATGGCGACCAGCTTGCCGCCCGCCTGTTCGCGCTTGATCAGGTCCATCTTGTCGCGCGGCGTGGCTTGCGCCAGAAAGTCATCGACGCCGGCCTCGCGGGCAATCGCGGCTGCGGTGAGCGGATTGTCGCCGGTAATCATGACGGTGCGAATGCCGATGGCGCGGAGCTGGTCGAAGCGCTCGCGCATCCCGCCTTTGACAATGTCCTTCAGCTCGATCACACCCAGCACGCCTCGGCTCTTCTCGGCCACAACCAGCGGCGTGCCGCCGGCGCGTGCGACCTGGTCCACGTTCTCCTGGACCTGCTTGGGAAACTCGCGCCCAGTCATCGAAACATATTTCTGGATTGCATCCACCGAGCCTTTACGGATTTCATAACCGTCCAAGTTGACGCCCGACATGCGCGTCTGAGCAGAAAACGGAACGAACTGAGCATCGCGCGAAGACAACTCCCGTCCGCGAAGGCCGTATTTCTCCTTTGCCAAAACGACAATGGATCGGCCTTCCGGCGTCTCATCGGCAAGGGAGGAAAGCTGTGCAGCATCGGCCAGTTCGGCCTCTGTGACGTCAGGAGCGGCGATGAAGCGCGAGGCTTGCCGGTTTCCCAGAGTGATCGTGCCGGTCTTGTCAAGCAGCAGTGTGTTTACGTCGCCGGCTGCCTCGACGGCACGGCCCGACATGGCGAGCACGTTGTGCTGAATCAAGCGATCCATCCCTGCAATGCCGATGGCAGAGAGCAGGCCGCCAATGGTGGTAGGAATCAGACAGACCAGCAGTGAGACCAGCACAAAAACGGTTTGCGGCGAACCGGAGTAGATGGCGAACGGCTGCAGCGTAACCACCGCCAGCAGGAAGATGATGGTCAGCCCTGCCAGCAGAATGTTCAACGCAATCTCATTGGGGGTCTTTTGACGTTCAGCTCCCTCAACTAACGCGATCATCCGGTCCAGGAATGTTTCACCGGGGTTCGAGGTGATTTTCACTTTGATCTGGTCCGACAAGACGCGCGTTCCACCGGTTACCGCCGAACGGTCGCCGCCAGCCTCGCGAATAACGGGCGCGGATTCGCCCGTGATCGCCGATTCATCTACCGAGGCGACCCCATCAACGATTTCGCCATCCGAGGGAATGAACTCGCCTGCGGAAACCAGCACCAGGTCTCCAGCGCGCAGTTTGGAGCTGGGTATTTGCTCGATCGCGCCGCTCTCCACCAGCCGGTTGGCCATCGTTTCCGAGCGGGCTCTGCGCAGTGTGTCGGCTTGCGCCTTACCCCGGCCTTCGGCCATCGCCTCAGCGAAGTTGGCGAATAACACCGTGAACCACAGCCATAGCGTGATCTGCAGGTTGAACTTGAAGGCGGCGCTGCCGCGAAATAGCAACACAGTGGTGGTGACGCTGCCGATTTCCACCACAAACATGACCGGGTTGCCCATCATTTTGCGCGGATCCAGCTTGACGCACGCGTCCCATGCTGCGCGCTTGACAATCTTCCATTCCCAGATAGCTTTTTTCTTTATAGCCACGAAAAACCTCAGAAAGTCTTGCCTGCGCCCATGAGCAGGTGTTCCAGAACCGGCCCGAGGCTCAGGGCCGGAAAGAATGTCAATGCTCCCACAATCAAGATGACGCCGATCAGAAGTGCAGTGAACAGCGGCGTCGTAACCGGGAATGTCCCCAGCGACGGCGGGACGTACTTCTTGCGCGCCAAATTGCCCGCGATTGCCAGCATCGGCAGCATCATCATGAAGCGGCCCACCAGCATCGTGACGGCGCCAGCGACGTTGTACCAGAGGGTGGTGGTGTTCAGACCGCCGAAGGCAGAGCCATTGTTGCCAGCCATAGACGTGAAAGCATAGAGAATCTGGCTCAGTCCATGCGGACCCGGATTCGTGATGCTCGACGTGCCGTAACCCTCGACCGAGGAAATGGCTGCGAAAACCAGAATCGTCAACGGGAAGACGAGCGTGACGAGCATTGCCATTTTCACGTCATACGCTTCGATTTTTTTCCCCAGGTACTCGGGCGTGCGGCCCACCATGAGACCCGCTATAAATACCGCCAGTACGATGTAGATCAGCATGCCGTACATGCCGGCGCCCACACCCCCGAAAATGACCTCGCTGAGCATGATGTTGACCAGCGGGACCATGCCGCCAAGCGGGGTGAATGAATCGTGCCAGCCATTGATCGCGCCACAACTGGCATCGGTCGTCACCGTCGCAAACAGGGCGCTGTTGGCAATGCCGAAACGGACTTCCTTCCCTTCCATGTTTCCACCGGGTTGCAAGGCGGCCACGTGCTGGTTCACCGGGCCGGGAAGCAGCGGGTTGCCGCGGGCCTCAGCCCAGTATGTGACGCTCACGCCAATGAGAAACAAGATAGCCATCGCTGACCACACTGCCCAGCCGTGGCGCGGTGAGCCGGTCATTCGACCGAGCGTGTAGGTCAATCCCGAGGCAACCGCGAAAATGCTGAACATTTCGATCAGGTTGGAGAGAGGCGTCGGATTCTCGAAGGGATGTGCGCTATTGGCACTGAAGAAACCACCGCCGTTGGTTCCCCACTCTTTAATGATCTCTTGCGAAGCCACCGGCCCTTGCGCGATGGTCTGCGCACTGACCGTGTCCATAGTGGGCTTGCCGTCTGGTCCGACCACTGGCTTCCCGTTGGCGTCCACCCTTTGGATTTGCTGCGGTTCGAGCAACTTTGCCGTGTCGTAAGGCTTCAGATTCTGAACCACTCCTTGCGATACCAGCAGCAAAGCCCCCACCGTGCAGAACGGCAGCAATACCCACAAGCACGCGCGGACAAAATCAACCCAGAAGTTGCCTATGGTTTCCGATCCGCGCCGGGCGATGCCGCGAATGAATGCGATGGCAACGGCGATTCCGACCGCAGCCGAAACGAAATTGTGATAGGCCAGACCAGCCATCTGGGTGAAATAGCTCATGGTGGTCTCGCCACTGTAGTTCTGCCAATTGGTGTTGGTAGTGAACGACGCTGCGGTATTGAAGGCCAGAGCCTGCGTCACTCCGGCCAGCTTTTGCGGGTTGAAGGGCAGGAAAGCCTGCGTCCGTTCGATCAGGTACAGAAGCAGCATCGACACTGCGCTGAACAGCAGCATCGCGACCGCGTATTCCGTCCAGCGCATTTCCTGATTCTCATCGACTCCCGTGACGCGATACAGCAACCGCTCAATGGGGCGCAAAAGCGGGTCCAGGAACGTTATCTCCCGATTGAAGACACGGGCCATGAACGCTCCCAGCGGTCGCGTTACCGCCAGGACGAGCAGCAGGAAAAATACAATTTGAAACCACCCGTTGGCCGTCATCAAAATTTCTCCGGCCGCAGCAGTGCGTATAGCAGATAAACCATGGTCAGAGCACTCACAAACAGCATGATCAACGATTCAGCATCCATAGCTGGACCTCACTTCAGACGGTCACAAAACCGCACATAGGAGATCGAAACAACAAAGAACAAAATCGTAATGGCGATGAATATCACATCCTGCATTGGCAACACTCCACAAGCGTCAGGGTCGAAAGTGCAGGTCAGACAACTGTCATCGCGTGGGCATACTACACCCACGTCATCTGCACCAATACTATCTGTTCAATTTCACAATCGCGGGCATAGCTTTTGTGTAAAAGGTCCGTAAAGACTCTCTAAATGCTTAGAATCTCTTTCGAAGAAATCCAAAAAGGACATAAGCGCTGAATGCGGCAATCGTGGCAATTTCAAGATTAGCGGTTGTAACGACATCTCCGATTGCCCAAGCCAGACCCTTCCTCTGCCCCATACCTGAGCGTTCAAATTCCCCCATCAAGAGATTCGAGTAAAACAGGAAGACGATGAAGCCGACCTCAATCACCGCTCTCCAGACACTTCTCTTCATGGTAACGACTCCTTAGTCTAAACTCCTTGAGGGCGAGTGCTTGGCGCCTGCCGACTGCCTGCCGACTGCCAGCCGCCCGCTATTCGCCCTCCGGATTGAATCGATAACCGACCCAGGGTTCTGTAGTTATGTACCGGGCGCGCCCTTCGTCTGGCTCAAGCTTCTTGCGGAGGTGACCGATGAAGACGCGAAGGTATTCCGGTTGACCGGTGCTGGTGTCGCCCCAAACCGCAGCCAGCAAAGAGCGGTGTGTTACAACCCTATCGGGGTGTTGGGCGAGATATGTCAGAACGTCGAATTCCTTGGGGGTGAGCCGTACCTCACGGCCCTTCAGCAGAACACTGTGATTCTGCCCATCGATGCGGAAGTGACCAACCTTTATGACCCCGGTTTCGGGTTGCTGCGGGGTTGAGGCACGTCGCAGCGCTGCCCGGACTCTGGCCAACAGTTCATCCACGCCGAACGGTTTAGTGACAAAATCGTCGGCCCCGGCGTCAAGAGCCTCCACTTTCGTTCTTTCCTCGTTTCGGACGGAAAGCACGATGATCGGCACACTTGATCGGGTTCGCAGGTAACGGCAAAGCTCGACGCCATCCATGTTGGGCATTCGCAGATCTGTGATTACCAGGTTCGGCTCCCACACCTTCATCATTTGCAAGGCATCGTCACCATCGGAGGCGGTGCGGACTGAATATCCGCGTGCCGAAAGCGTGGTCTTGAGAACGCGCGTGATCTGCGGCTCGTCGTCGACCACAAGTATCTTCGACTTGTCGTCCGCTGCCATCCCTCTATTTCACCTCCTGGGTCACTATGTGCACATCGACCGGCGGTGCGTCACGAAGAAATTTGTGGATCGCGGAAAGGTACAGGTATCTGCGCCAGCCCGACTGGGCTGAGCGCCCGAACACCACCTGCGTGATGCGGTGTTCACGCACCACTTTGGCCACTTCTTCCGCCACTTTCTTGCCTTTGACGCGAATCACCTTGGCGCCCAGGCGCTCCCCAAAGACGATGTTCTGCTCGAGGGTTCGCTGATCTTCGGGGCTTTCGTCGAGGCCGATATCCACATAGATAACGTATAAGTCCGCTTCAATGCGTTGCGCCATCCGGGCGGCGCGCGCGATTAGGTATTGGGCAGCCGGATTCGAGCTGGTACACACGCCGATGCTCTCACGCACCGCAGCCGCATGATCGACGCCTTCCTTCCGTAAATGTAATTCCAAACTTCGATCCACTGCGCGAGCCACCTGCTGCAGGGCCAACTCGCGCAATGAGATGAGGTTGGCGGGGCGAAAAAAATGTCCCAGCGCACGTTCGGCCCGTTCCAATGGATAGATATCGCCGCGGCGCATGCGGGTTTGCAGGGCCTCGGGGGTCAGGTCTACCAGAACGACTTCGGTTGCCCGCTGCATGACCCAATCGGGAACGGTTTCTCGAACCGGCACGCCTGTGATCTGTTGCACCAGCGGCGTCAGGCTCTCAATATGCTGGACATTCACCGTCGAAAGCACGTCAATGCCGGCGTTGAGCAACTCCAGCACATCGTCGTATCGTTTTCGGTGTTTACTGCCTTCCACATTGGTGTGGGCCAGTTCGTCCACCAAAGCAACCTGGGGTTTGCGTGCAAGGATGCCATCCACATCCATCTCCTGGAAGAACGCGCCCTTGTAATTCAGTTCTCGACGCGGCACATTTTCCAGCCGGGCCGCAAGGTCCGCAATGCCTTTGCGCCCGTGGGTTTCCACCAAGCCTACAACAATGTTTTCCCCGCGGCTGGCCCGGCGAATCCCCTCGCTCAACATGTTGTAGGTTTTGCCCACCCCGGGCGCGTACCCCAGGAAAAGCTTGAAAATCGCCTCTTTTTTCTCTGGGGCAGCCTCCTCCAGCCATTGCTCCGGTGTTTTTGGCATTGCGGATATTGTGAACCGCGATGGCAACGATTGTCGAATGGGCTACAATCTCACCGTGAAACAAGTGGCCCAACGGTTGTTGCGTTATCCCATTGTTGCCGCACTCGACATACTGATCACCTGGGTTTGCTTCTACGTCCTGCACCGCAATCTTGCCACGGTGGGCGTCGCATTCCTGCTCGCCATTTTGCTGGTCTCCGCAACCTGGGGACTACGGTGCGCTATCTTCATGGCGGTTTTGGCTACCCTGCTTTACAACTTCTTTTTTCTGCCTCCGATTTTCACCTTCACCATTGCCGATCCCCAGAACTGGATTGCGTTGCTGGCGTTTCTCATTACGGCAATTATCGGCAGCCAACTGTCGGAGCGGGCGCGGCGCCAAGCGCGGGAGGCCAACCAGCGGCGAAAAGAGGTTGAGCGCCTCTACGCATTAAGCCAACAGCTTCTCATCACCGATAACGTGTTTGAGCTGTTGAATAAGTTGCCCGCCTACATCGCGGACACCTTTGGCGCCGAAGGGGTTGCTCTATTCCTTGAAGACAAGCAGAAAACGTATTTTTCTGACATAAACGTGCAGTCGCGATTCCCGCCAGAACAGCTTAGAGCGGTGAGCGGCCGGGGCGAGCCTGTGTTCGATCCTGCCCAGCGCCTCCGATACATGCCCATGCGGATGGGCGTACGATCGGTCGGCACCTTGGCGGTCGCCGCATGCCATATTTCGCGCGAAACCATGGAAGCGGTCGGCAGCCTCGTTGCCACCGCGATTGAGCGAACCGCCATGGTGGAGAAACTCAGCAAGGCAGATGCCGCACGCGAAGGCGACCGGCTGCGGGCTCTTCTGCTGGACTCGGTGACGCACGAGTTTCGCACCCCTCTGACCGCCATCAAGGCATCGGCCGAAACCCTCCTCTCAGAGATCGAGCTCGACAAGCCGGAACTCAAGGACCTGGCCACTGTCATCAATGAGGAGAGCGATCGCTTGAACCGGCTGATTGGGGAAGCGGCGGAAGTTGCTCAGCTGGACGCGCGGCAAGTTGAACTCCATCTGGCACCTCAATCCATAAGCGATGCCGTCCAGTTGGCTCTACAAAGACTGGAAAAGACGTTGGAGAAGCACCCAGTCGAGGTGGTGATTCCCACGGATCTGCCCGCCGTCAGCATGGATCTGGACCGGGTAGCGGAAGTGCTCGTCCAACTATTGGACAATGCGGCGAAATATTCGCCACCTCAAACGTCCATTCAGATTACGGCTGAGTTGCGCGGCCGCAATCTGGTTACCAGCGTAGCGGACCACGGCCCCGGAATTGATGACATGGAACAGTCGATGATCTTCGAACAGTTTTACCGGGGGCGAACTCAGAGGACCTCAGTGCAAGGAACCGGGATGGGGCTTGCCATTGCTCGGGCAATTGTCGAGCTGCACGGGGGCACGATTGGTCTCACCAGCCAACTGGGGCGAGGCTCGGTGTTCTATTTCTCTCTTCCGGTCAATCCCGCCCGGTAAAGGCCGGCGCTGACGACCAGGAACCGCATAGTCTGCTCCCTGCCGAACTTATCACTCCATCGAGTGATGTGTTTCACATGCGCATAGTACGAACGTCACTGACACATCCGCCGTTGGGAGGATGTACTGGGGCGTACAACTGGACCAAATAGGTCCAATTTGGGACAAAGGCGTGCAGATCACACGGGCAGCCGACTACGCGGTTCGAGTGGCCATCCACCTGGCGACTTTGCCGCCCGGCGTCAAGGCGCAACGTGCGGACTTGGCCGACGCCACGGGTGCTCCCAGCAGTTTTCTTTCCAAGGTGCTGCAGCGCTTGGTGCAGACTGGCCTGGTTTCTTCCTCGCGCGGCGCGACCGGCGGTTTTGAACTGAACTGGGGAAGAAAAGACTTGACGGTCCTCCACGTGGTTGAGGCCATGGAAGGCCGCACGCAACTGAATTTGTGCCTCAGCGATGGGCTCACTTGCGACCGGAAAACCTGGTGCCCCGGCCATCCGGTATGGAGAGAGGCGCAGAACGCTCTGCTTCAGGTGTTGGGCGGAGCTTTAATCATCAATCTGGCCAAGGAGGCAGTGGCCAATCAAACGTTGGTTCAGCTTTCTGCCCGCGGCCGTGGCCCGTTCGCGGAGAAAGGTCGGCCTTACTCGCCGAACCGGCCGACACGAGCACAACCGAGGGCGAGGAGTGCACGGTAGAGGCGTGATGTGGAACTGACGTGGCTAGCCATCATCGCCAGTTTGTGCATGGGCATAGGCGCGGTGTTGGTCTTCGTTTTTGCGGTGAAGAGAAACTACTTTCGGAATATCGAGGACACCAAATACCAGGTGTTCTGGCCGGAAGTGGAGGAACTGCTGGGCTCGGCGGAGCAGGAGGGAGAAGATGAAAATGGAGAATCAACCACAGAAGCCAGGCATTGAACCATCCCCCGATGAAATGACGCGGCGCAAGGCGCTGTCCTGGCTTACCGGCATGGGCCTGTTCGGTTCCGCCATCATTACGGTCTTTTCAAATCTGGTTTTCATCAAGCCGCGTGCCACCTACGGCCAACCGAACCGGTTTTCGGTGGGCAAAGCTGAAGATTTTCCACCCGGCGCGCGGGTGTCGTTGGATGTGCGGCGTGTCTGCATTGTGCGCGAAGGCGACCGCATGGCCGCCATTTCCACCACCTGTACGCACTTGGGATGCATCGTGAGCGTGGCTGAGACGGGCTTCGCCTGCCCTTGCCACGGTTCGCATTATGACCAGGACGGCAACGTGACCTCCGGGCCGGCGCCCAAAGCTCTCCCCTGGTTTCAGGTGAGCCTGGCGCCCAACGGCGACCTCATCGTTGACAAAGATACAGAGATTGAAGCGGGGACTTACTTCACAGTATGAGCAACCACACGGCAAATAGTCCTTGGAAAACGCTGATTGGGCTGCCGGAGAACATCTGGAGTTCGATTTTCCGGAACCCGCTGCCCACGTCCGATTTGGGCCGGGCCTCCACTAGTTTCACCAATTTCTTTTTGCACATTCAACCGGTCAAAGTTCATCGCAACAGCCTCAAGGCAACCTATACCTGGGGTCTTGGCCTGATGGCTTTCTTCCTTTTTTTCATCCTGGCGGTGACCGGAATTCTGCTGATGTTCTACTACGTTCCCTCGACCACGCAGGCCTATGACCGCATGCTGGACCTGCGCGGGACCGTAGCTTTCGGTATTTTCCTGCGCAACATGCACCGCTGGGCAGCGCACGGTATGGTGGCGGTGGTTTTTCTGCACATGTGCCGGGTGTTTTTCACCGGGTCCTACAAGCCGCCACGCGAATTCAACTGGGTGCTGGGCGTGCTGCTGCTGCTGGTCACGCTGTTCTTCAGTTTTACCGGCTACCTGCTGCCTTGGGACCAGTTGGCGTTTTGGGCGATCACCGTAGGAACGTCGATTGCCGGCTACGCTCCGCTCGTCGGCAAGCAGATGCGCTTCCTTCTGCTGGGAGATGTGACGGTCGGACAAGAGGCTTTGCTGCGGTTTTACGTCCTGCATGTCGCGGTTCTTCCCGTGGTGCTCAGCGGGTTGGTAGCGCTGCATTTCTGGCGCATCCGCAAGGATGGCGGGATGTCGCGCCCACCCGAGGAAGACACGTTTCCGGTACCGCCGGTTCCGGTTCCGCAATCGCTGGGTGCGGCCGCGGCAACAACACCGGCTTGGCCGGGCAAGCGGCAGTATGGCATTCAAGGCTTGGTGCGCGGTCCCATCACCAAAGTTGGCAACCTGCCCGACCGCTCGGTATTTAGCTGGCCCAACCTTTTGCAGGCTGAACTGCTCGTCTTCCTGATTACAGTCGCGGCCGTGTTGTTGTTCTCTTTGTTCTTCAACGCGCCGCTGGAAGAGCCGGTGAACGTAATGCATCCACCCAATCCTGCCAAGGCTCCGTGGTACTTCCTTGGCCTGCAGGAAATGGTGAGTTACTCGGCGTTCTGGGGAGGGGTCGGAATCCCCGGCATCGAAGTGTTGGTTCTGCTGCTAGTTCCTTATATCGACCGTAAGCCGGGAGGCGTTGGGAAGTGGTTCGCCCACGAGCGCCTCCTGCCCAACACTCTGTTCGCGACCTTTGCGGTGCTCAATGTGGCGCTGATTGTGATCGGTACATTTTTCCGGGGAGCCAACTGGGAGTTCGTCTCCCCCTGGTGAAACGAACGATGAGGAGATTCCTGTGAGTACGCGTGTTGCGCTGGCAATTACGGCCCTAATCGTCCTGGTTGTGCACGGCTTTGTCTTCTACCAGCAGTTCTTTAACCGCTGGGAGAAACACCAGACTGCCTACTGGGAACAGGCGGGCAGCTTGGCGAAGACAAGCGCCGAGAAGGCAGCGGTCGAAGCCCACAAGCTGCAAATCGAACAAATCATCGTCACGCAGTTCGGCGACTCGCGTGTGGATCGCTGCACCACTTGCCATATCGCCAGCGACGATCCCCGCTTCCAGAACCATGCCCAGCCGCTGCGCACGCATAGTTACTCGGCTGCGCTCGGAGACACAGAAAAGAACGGGAGATGGGAGCGCCGCCACAAGTTCTCTGAGTTTGGCTGCACCATCTGCCACGACGGCCAGGGACGCGGCCTGGAGACCTTCTACGCGCACGGCGAAGACCCGAACTGGACCCAGCCCATGCTGGGATTTGCGACGCAGGCTGACTGGAATCCGAAATACAAAGCCAAACTGACGGGCGCGGAGTACATGCAGGCCAACTGCGCCCAGTGCCATACCGAGGAAAGTTTCGCGGGTGCGCCACTGGTGATGCGCGGTAGGCAATTGTTCTTCGAAAAGGCCTGCTATGGGTGCCACCGCATTCAGGGGCTGTCTCATGGCACGCTGGGCCCGGACCTCACCGAAGTCGGAAAGAGATGGCGCATCGACTATCTGTGGGGGCACACGGTGAATCCGCGCGACTACAGCGCGGTTTCGTTCATGCCCAAGTTCGATCTCAGCGACGATGAAATCAAGGCCGTGGTGGTGTTTCTCAAGAGCCGCCGGGGGATGAATTTCGCTGAGACCACAATGGACCGGTATCGCGCCCGTCTGCAGACAGCGGCGCTTCCTGCCGGAATCAGCGCGGTCCCAGCGGAGCAGGTATCCGAGGCTGCGCGCGGTGAGCAATTGATCGCGCAGCGCTCCTGCACCGCCTGCCACAAACTGGCCGACAAGGACGGCCATATCTCGCCGGATCTCTCGTATGAAGGGTTGATCCGCGATGAAAACTGGCTGATGGACCACTTCAAGGAGCCTCGTTCGCGCATTCCCGACTCCATCATGCCGGTGTTCGGATTTGGCGAGGATGACTACCGCTCGATTACCGCCTACCTGATGACGCGCAACGCGCCCCCCAAGTTCGCCAGTGCCGAGGAGACCTACAAGGGCCTCTGCGCTCGTTGTCACGGCGAAAAGGGCGATGGCAAGGGCGTCACGTATTTATATCTCGATCCGGCGCCGCGCGACTTGACCAAAGTTGAGTTCATGAACAGCAAGCCGGAGGAGCGCTTCCTGCAATCGCTCAAAGAAGGCGTGCCGGGCACGTCGATGCCGCCATGGGAGCGTGTGTTGAGCGAACAACAACGCAAGGATGTGCTGGCGTATGTCTTCCAGACCTTCGTGAAGAAGCCGCGTCAGCCGCTGGTGACACGCAAAGTGCCGGCACAAAATCCGGTTGCCTTTACCGCCCAGTCGGTGGCTGAAGGCGAGCGGCTTTTCCTGCAGCGTTGCACCGGCTGTCACGGCCGCAAAGCGGACGGCAAGGGGCCGAACTCGCTCGACATCAGCCCGCGGCCGCGCAATCTGCGCAATCACTTTTTCATTAATAACGTGGGCGATTCGCGTCTATTCAATTCCATTTTGTACGGAGTGCAAGGCACGGCCATGCCTGATTGGATTGACTACGACCTGAATCAGAATGACGTCGGGAACATTATCAACTTTATTCGCAGCTTGAACCAACCGCCGGCTCAACCGCAGAAGGGCGAAAAAGTCGCACCGCTCTCTCCGCGATGAACCGGAAACCAGGAGGCGCCATGCCAGGAGAAGTGCAAGTCGGCAAAACCCGCACCGCGAATGTGGGTGCAATTCCGCTGGGCGAATCCATTCATGAGGACACCACCGTCAAGTGGTTTCTGCTCAGCTCCATCACCTATTTCTTTGTCGTTGGCATTATCGCTTTGACCATCGCGGCCAAGTTCGTCTGGCCGCAATTGCTGGGCACCGTGCCCTATTTGACGTACGGCCGGCTGCGCCCTTTGCACGTAAACGGAATGCTTTTTGGCTGGCTGTTGCCAGCTGATATGGGTCTGGCGTTCTACCTGGTGCCTCGGCTGTGCGGTGTCAAGTTGTGGAGCGAGAAACTAGGCATCGCCAATGCCATTCTGTGGAACATCATCGTGCTGGGCGCGGTGGTGACCCTACCTTTGGGTATGAACAAAGGCTGGGAGTATGCCGAACTTCCCATGCCGCTGGTCTTCCTGGTGGTAGTGGCTTGGGTAATGTTCGGCCTCAATATTTTCGCGACTGTCGCCACCCGCCGCTACGAGCAGATGTACGTCAGCATCTGGTACACGCTGGGCTGCATCCTGTGGACGACGTTCGTCTATCCCACCGGCAACATCGCCGTCCTGTTCACAACCGGCACCAATCAGGCCAACTTGAATTGGATGTACGTGCATAACGCGGTAGGACTGATCTTCACGCCGATCGGCTTGGGCGTCGCGTACTACCTCATTCCTAAGACGTCCAATACTCCGCTATTCAGCCACAAGCTTTCGATGGTGGGCTTCTGGTCGTTAGCGTTCGTCTACGTATGGACGGGCGCGCATCACATGATTCACGGCCCGATTTCACAATGGCTGCAGACCATTGCCATCGCGTTCTCACTCATGCTGCTGATCCCGGTGTGGACCGTAGTTTACAACTTCTTCGCCACTATGCAAGGCCAATGGCACCAGCTTCGGGAAAACATCCCGCTTAAGTTCACTATGTCGGGAGTGGTGTTCTACCTGCTGACTTGCTTCCAGGGTCCCATGCATAGCCTGCGCTCGGTGAATGCCATCGTCTCCAAGACCGACTGGATTCCGGGCCACGCACATATGGCGCTGCTGGGCTGCTTTTCATTCTTCGCTATCGCCGGCTTTTATTACGTGATTCCCCGCATGTTCCGAACCGAGTTACACTCGGTCCCGCTGGCAAACTGGACTTTTTGGTTCTTCATGATCGGCGGGATCGGCTTCTTTGTGACTTTGTGGCTGGGAGGGTTCTGGCAAGGCTGGCAATGGAACAACCCGTCGATTCCGTTTATCGACACGGTCAAGGCGCTCAAGCCGGTGTGGACAGTTCGCTTCTTCTCCGGGATTCTGATGTTCCTGGGGATCACCACATTTCTGTACAACATCTGGGCCACGGTTCTGGGCAGCGGGCGGGCACAGACCGCAACGGCTGGGCAATAGGAGGCTATCATGCTGCAACAAACAGATAAAAGTGCTGTTGGATTCGTGGTGGCCGCGCTGGTGTTCTTCTTTATTGGCGGCCTGTTGACCACGGTTGTGCCGCCGCTGATCGACAAGAGCTGGTCGAAGCCATTCGAGAACAACGATCCTTCTAATGGGCCGACCGGCAAGTTGGTTCCCCTAAACGACCAGCAACTCAAGGGGCGCGCCATTTATGTGCGCGAAGGCTGCTGGTATTGCCACACCCAGCAAACCCGTACCTTACTCGCCGACACCAAGCGCTCTGGTTGGAAAGGAGTCGATTCTCCCATTTCTACTCCGGATGAGTTCGTATACGACACCCCGCACATGTTCGGGACCAAACGCACCGGGCCGGATCTTTCGCGAGTGGGCGGCAAGTACGACCGGCAGTGGCATCGTACGCACTTCCGCAATCCACGCGACCTGACTCCGGGCTCGATCATGCCGCCATTCCCCTGGATCGTGGACAATCCCGAGGAATTCGACGCGCTGGTGGCCTACATCCAGACCCTGGGACGGTGCAAGAACTGGCGTCCCGACAATGATTACGAACAGTGAGACGGCCATGCATGACTACGTGTATCCAAGCATCTTTCTTGCGTACTTAATGTTCTTCCTGTGCCTGGCGGGTGCGATTTTTTTTCTGGTGCGGTCAGCCCGCCACGGCTACTGGGGAAACCACAGTGAAGACCCCAAGTACCGGATGCTGGCCGATGACGATGACCACAAATCCATTGAGCAATAGACGGAGGCGGCAAGATGCCAGAGACCAAAGCTCCTGAAGAAATCAAAGAGTACGCCGACGGCTGGATTACTGAGCGCAAAGGCACGGATATTCCTGCCTTCTTGAAGTTCTCCTACATCGTAATTGCGCTCGGCGTGATCGCTTACTTTCTGCTTTACATGAACGGAGAAGTCAATCACTCCGATCGTGGCGCGCTGGTGCGGCAGTTTAACGCCGTGACCCAGTCTTCGCCCGCATTGATGTACACGGTAATCGCGATGGTGGTGATATACGCCGTTGTCGTGGTTGTTTTTGCTTTCAAGTCGTATCACGAGAACTGAGTCATGGATATGTCCTCGCAGGAAACACAGTTCACCGCCATTGAGGGCGCGGGCTACTGGATGGAGATGGTCAAGTGCCAGCATGCCTGCCCCGTGCATACGAACGCGTGCGGTTACGTGACCGCCATTGCGGAAGAGCGTTATGAAGAGGCCTACCGCATTGCTCGCGCCACCAATCCGTTCGCTTCCATTTGCGGCCGGGTGTGCGGCGCTCCCTGCGAGGTCAATTGCCGGCGCGGAGATGTGGACGAGCCAGTCTCCATCCGCGCTCTGAAACGCTTTGTCACCGACAAGTTCGGCCCGGAGACCGGAGACTTTCGCACTTACCGCGACGGCTGCGACCAGCGTATGCTGCCGCCCAACCGCGGCAACTACGAGCGCATCGCCGTGGTGGGCGCGGGCGTTTCCGGCCTGACCGTGGCGCACGATCTCACACAGATCGGCTACAAAGTCACAGTCTTCGAGGCAGACAAGGAACCCGGCGGAATGCTCATGGTGGGCGTTCCCGTCTTTCGTTTGCCCCGCGAACTGGTGAAGAAAGAAATCGAGGCTATTCTCGCGCTGGGCGTGGAGCTCAAATGCAACATGCGCTTGGGACGCGACATTACCATCAGCGACCTGCGTCACCAAGGGTTCAAAGCTATTTTTCTGGGAATCGGTCTGCCTAAGGGCAGAAAGCTGCAACTTCCCGGAGCCGAGCGGCCTATGGTTTACGACGGCATGGACTTTTTGCGTGCCTTCAACGAGGGCACGCCTTTGACGTTGGGCCGGCGCATCGTAGTCATCGGCGGCGGGAACGTTGCCTATGACGTGGCACGCTCCGCCGTGCGGCCAGCGGAAGCAACGACTCGCACCGACGCCATCTCTGACATGGAGCGCGGCGAGCAGGTTGCCTATGACGTTGCCCGTTCCGCGCTTCGCATGAGCGCGGACAAAGAAGTGCACGTTGTTTGCCTGGAAAAACGCGAGGAAATGCCCGCTGACAAAATCGAGGTCCACGAAGGCGAAGAGGAAGGTCTTAAGCTGCACAATTCTCGCGGCCCTAAGCTGATTCTTGGCAACAACGGAACCGTTACCGGCCTGCGCACTGTTCTCTGCACCTCCGTCTTCGATGCCAACGGACGCTTCAATCCCAGTTTCGACGAGACGATGATCGAGGACATTGCGGCCGACACAGTCATCTTCGCCATTGGGCAGTCCTCGGACCTCTCTTTTCTCAAACCGGAAGACGGAGTCGACACCGACCGCGGCTTGATCAAAGTGAATCGCGAAACCTACCAGACCACCGCCCCAGACGTCTTCGCCTGCGGCGACATCGCCCACGGCCCGCGGCTTTTCATCGACGCCATTGCTTCGGCACAAATTGCCGCGCGCTCCATGCACGATTTTTTGCGCGGCACCCGCACCGACGTAGTGGTGCGCAGCCAATGGTCACCTGCCATCTACACCATGGCCGAAGGCTGGGAGCGTCTGCCCCGTAATAATCCGCCCGTGCTCGACGCCGCTCAGCGATCGAGTTCGCTGGAGATCATCGAAGAATCATTTCCGGAAGCCGACGCGCATCGCCAGGCCTCCCGCTGCCTGCGCTGCAACATCAACACCGTCTTTGACACTTCCATTTGCGTGGCCTGCAACGGCTGCGTGGACGTTTGTCCGCAGAGCATTATCATGTTGGTCGGGCTGAGCCAGTTGTGCCAGGAAGAGCGCTGGCTGGAATACGTCGCCACCGGCCTGGGCGTCAGCCAGGAAGAACTGCGCGGCATGGACCGCCAGGAGCTGGATTCTTTCGGCGGCGTGATGCTAAAGGACGAAACCACCTGCATCCGCTGCGGCCTGTGCGCCTCCCGCTGCCCCACGCATGCCGTCATCATGAAACGGTTTGATCACTATCGCGAGTGCGTGACTGTGCCCACGCCAAATCAGAAAATCCGTTACGCCGCCGACGGCTCTTCGCCCACCGCTCAACGGAGCTCGCCATGAGTGGCTTCGAGTTTGGCGTCATGCTGAGCCTCGGGCTGGTGAGCAGCTTGCACTGCGTGCAGATGTGCGGGCCGCTGGTGTTGACCTACAGCGTGGCCTTGAAACAATCCGTCACTCCAGCCCCTCCCGCAGCTTTGCGCTACCGGCTGTTGGCCAGCCACCTGGCCTACAATGCCGGACGCATTCTCACTTACTCTGCGCTGGGCGCGATCGCCGGCCTCGCCGGCGGCACTATGGGCTTCGTGGGGCATCTAGCCGGGCTGAGCGGCGTGGCCGCAAGCGTGGCCGGCGGCTTGATGATCCTGGCCGGACTGGTCATGCTGAATATCATTCCGGCTTCCATTCTGCTGGGTGCGGACGCGCTTCGCATCGCTTCCCGCCTGCTGCGGCCGCTGGGCAGTTTAGTTTCGTCTCCTGGCATCGCCAACCGATTTGTTCTTGGGCTTGCGTTGGGATTCCTGCCTTGCGGCCTGGTGTATGCAGCCCTGCTCAAGGCCGTGGCTACCGCCACAGCGCTGCAGGGCGCTTTGAGTATGTTTGCCTTTGGCCTTGGCACGGCCGGTTCTTTGTTGCTGTTAGGAGTTTTTTCTTCCGTCCTAAGCCCGAAGCTAAACCGCTGGGGAAGCCAGTTGGCTGCCGTCAGCGTCATGTTGTTGGGTGGGCTTTTGCTGTGGCGGGGCGCCATACCAGGGATGCTCATGGCGGGAGCGCATTGTCATGCCCACCACTGAAGACGGCGACACTACTAACTCGCAGGCCACCATCGCAACCCGGCCGCTGCCGGAGTGCAATCGCAAGCTAGCGCGTCCGCCAGAGGGAAAAGGCAGGGCCTTCCACCGCCTTCGCAAAGCGATCCATCTGGGTTGCTTCCTGATCTTTCTAGTTCTGCCGCTTTCCAACCTGATGCGCTTCGACATTCCGCGCCAGCGTTTTTACTTCTTCGGCCAAGAACTGTGGATCAGCGAATTCGCCATCATCTTTTTTTCTCTCATGTTTCTGATGTTCGTGATCATGGCCATGGCAATGTTCTATGGCCGCGTGTACTGTGGGTATCTCTGCCCGCAGATGATCTTCAGCGAGGCTTCGATCGCCGTCGAAAGCAACATCCGGCGTCTGGTCACCAAGTACGTTCCCTGGAAGGCCCGTTGGCGGAACCTGCTCTCGCGCGCTCTCTTTTATCTGATCCTCGGAGTCGCGTCAGTGGTGCTGGCCTTCGTCTTCATCTCCTACTTTGTAGAACCGCGCGACCTGCTTCGCCGTCTGCTTTCGTTTGATGTGAAGACCGCCGGGGGCGTCGCCGGAGCTGCAACCACATTGCTTACCCTGCTGGATTTTCTGTTCCTGCGCCAACGCTTCTGCACCACCGTCTGCCCTTATGGCTATCTGCAAGGCATGCTCGGCGATGACGACACGCTGATCGTGCACTACCGCGATGAAAACCGCGAATGCATCGAGTGCAAGAAATGTGTGCGCGTATGCCACATGGGCATCGACATCCGCACCTCGCCGTATCAGATCGAATGCATTCACTGCGGGGAGTGTATCGACGCCTGTGTTGACGTTCTGGCACGGCTGGGAAAGCAAGGGCTGATTCATTACGCGTGGGGCGAGCGCGGCGAACTACTGGGTGACAAGCGAAAGCCCTGGTACCAGCGCGTGGGCCTGCGCGACTCCAAACGGGTTGTGGTGCTGCTGCTGGTCCTCTGTTACGCCGGTGGACTGTTCGCGGCCCTTTCTATGCGCCGCGCGGTGCTGGTGGAGATTTCCCCAGACCGCAGCACTCTGTACCGCCTGGGCAAAGACGGCACCGTTTACAACCATTTTCGCCTCAAGGCTGCTAACCGCGGCCGCACCCAGGCGACGGTCATTCTTTCCATTGAAGATTTGCCCGGGGCGACGCTGGGCGCGATGGGAGACGCGCAGACTGTGAATCCCGGCGAAACTCTGCAGAGAGAATTCGATATCGGCGCACCGGCCGCTTCGGGATTGGCGCCGGGAGTGAACCATTTCCGCATAGCGATTAAGGCTGGATCCGAGCGAGACGAATTCCCGCAGACTTTCATTACGCCTGCCGGGTATTCGCAATAACCCGCGCGAAGTAAGGAGGCAGTAACTGTGAGCACATTGACGGATGGCATCAACGAATGGGCCGCGACAAGAACCTCGGCCAGCAGGTCGCGGCCACCATTGCTGTATTTCCTCGGTTTCGTCATGGCGATCTTCATTGGCATCCTGATTTTTTGCTATGTGGTCACCAAGCGGACTAACCCCGTGTTCCTGGACGAGCATGGCAAGCCCGTGAATTCGCAGTCAGCCCACACCGGTCATTGAGGCAGGGAATGAGCAGTGCAACCTGCGACCTGTGTGGTCTGGGATGCGGCAAGCACCCTTTCATGCAACGATTCGGCGAAGCCGATCGCCGTTTCTGCTGTGTCGGCTGCATGAATGTGTACAGCATCCTCGCGGAAAGTGGTGTGCTTGCCAGCGGACAGGACCTCCGCGAAACCGAGCTGTTCAAGCGCAGTCTGGAGTTGGGGCTGATCGCGCAAAGCCCGGCTGACTCTCCGGAAAAGAACTCCCCAGCGGCCCCGCACGATTCGCCTACCGAGGAAGTGCTCCTGCAAGTTTCAGGCATGTGGTGTTCTTCCTGCGCGTGGCTGATTGAACATTCTCTCGCTTCCCTGCCCGGACTGGTCTCAGCTGAGGCGTTTTTTTCCTCTGACACAGTCAAGGTGAAGTACTGCCCGCAGTATCTTCCGCCGAACCGGATTGTGGAGCGCATCGCCCGCCTCGGTTACAAAGCCCAGGAATATACCGGCGAATCCGAGGCCAAGGAGGCCGAGCGCCGCGACTTACTCGTCCGCTTTGGCGTGGCGGCTTTCTTCTGGGCCAACATCATGGCCTTCAGCCTGGTGATCTACGCCAGCTATTTCGAGCAGATTTCCAGCAGCGTCCGCCGCAACATGCCGTTTCTGCTGATGGCGCTGGCTACGCCAGTAGTGTTCTATTGCGGCCAACCGATTCTCAAGCTGGCATGGCACGGCTTGCTGAATCGAACCATTCGCATGGAATCGCTGCTTTCCATGGGCATTCTGGCGGCATATTCGCTTAGCGTGGTGCAATCCTTCCGCGGCCAGACGCACGTCTATTTTGATACCGCGTCCGCGATTGTCACCCTGGTCCTGGCGGGAAAGCTCATTGAGCGCAACGCCAAGGACCGCACTTCGCGCTGGTACACCATGCTGCACCGCATGATGCCCAACAAGGCGCGTCTGCTGGTGGACGGCCGCGAGCGCTTTGTCAGCGTGGACGCGATTGAGCCGGGCACGATTTTTGTGGTGAAGGCTGGCGAGCGCATCCCCGCCGATGGCGTTATCGCGGACGGCCAGTCCCACGCCGACGAGTCGCTGCTGACCGGCGAATCTGCGCCGGTCGCCAAGAATGCCGGTGATTTTGCCGTCGCCGGCAGCATCAATGTGGGCGGTGTCTTGCAAATTTGCGCGACTCGGACCGCGGCCGACTCCACGCTGGCGCGCATCGTGAGCCTGGTGGAAAAGGCATTGAGCAGCCGGTCTTCCATCGAACGAACGGTCGATCATGTTTCCCGTATTTTCGTGCCCTGCATCGTGCTGGTAGCGGTAACCGTGTTTCTGGCTTGCTGGTTGTCGGGAACGCTGGCCTTCACCGCCGCTCTCATGCGCGCCATTACGGTGCTGATCATCTCCTGTCCTTGCGCTCTTGGCGTGGCTACGCCTCTGGCGGTTACGGCTGCCATGGGCTACGCATCCCGACGCGGCATTCTGGTGGGCGACAGCCGCGTGCTGGAGACTGCGCGCAACGTCAGCGACGTGATCCTCGACAAGACGGGGACCATTACGGAAGGTTGTTTTTCGCTGCTGGAGTTTGAACTTTGCCCAGCCTCACGCAGCAAGGCAAGCGAGGCGTTGTCATTGCTGGCTTCGCTTGAGCAGTATTCCGAACATCCGCTGGGAAAGGCTGTGGTCGATCACGCACGCAACCACGCACTGACCTTTCACGATGCCAAACCGGTTGAGATCGTGGAAGGTCAAGGCATCGTCGGCAGGGTTTGCGAACGCTTGGTTTTCGCGGGCAATCGCGCCTTGGCCGAAAAGCTGACCGGCACCTTCGATCCAGCCATCCAGGCGCGCGCCCTGCAGTGGGAACAGGAAGGCAAGACCGTAGTTTTCGCCGGATGGGACAACCAGCTTCGCGGCATCCTCGCCTTCGGAGACCGCATCCGCGACGCCGCCGCTGAACTTGTCGCCGAGCTCAAACAACACGGCGTCAAGGTTCACGTTGTTTCCGGCGACTCCACCGCCACCACGCGCTGGGTGGCTTCTTGCGTTGGCGCGGATCAATATCACGCGGAGATTCTGCCCGAAGACAAAGCTGTCATCGTTCGCGAGCTGCAGAACAAAGGTTCGGTAGTCGCCATGATCGGCGACGGAGTCAATGATTCCCCGGCGCTGGCGCAAGCCAACCTCGGCATCGCCATGGGATCTGGCGCCGACATTGCCATGAAGGCTGCCGCCGTGGTTCTGGTGAGGGGATCTCTGCGCAAAGTCACCGGCATCTTCAATCTGGCGCAGAAGACCATGCGAGTGGTGCGGCAAAACCTGTTTTGGGCCTTTTTCTACAACACGCTGGCAATTATTCTTGCAGTCGCCGGCGTCTTAAACCCCATCATGGCCGCCGGAGCTATGCTCATCTCCAGCCTGTCCGTGATTGCCAACTCCATGCGGCTGCAACGCGACGATTCCGGGCAGTAGGAGAGCGGGCGAGACCGCTCCTTTCGAAACCAGTCTTGCCAGGGGCGCAGGTTCTCTTCCGGGTCGCGCGAGTGTGACTGGCGCTCCCGCATCCGCGAACTCAAAAACCGGAGCGCGAAATCGTCCGCTCGCGCTCCGGACCGTCGGCCAGGAGACCAGCCGCGGTGAGTTTTCCCGGCTTGGCGATAGCCTGAAGCAGTCATCAATATGCTGTCGCCATTCGCCAGGGTGACCTGACGGAGTAACCACGGTTTTGCCGCTTTTGTGTCTCCTGAGAGTCGAAGCCGGGTAGTGGGCCGATCAAAGCCGCCCACTACCCAAAGCTGCTTCCTGTGCTGTTACTGACCGGTTCCGCTGAGTTGCACGACTTGGGTGCCGACGGAGTCCTTGATACTTAAAGTCGCCGTGCGTTGTCCCGCGGTCGTAGGAGTGAACGTCACTTTGATCGTGCACTCAAAGCCGGCCTTGAGAGCTTTCCCGCAACTGGACGTCTCGCTGAAATCGCCGGGATCGGCGCCTCCCAGCGTAACGCTCTTGATTTGGAGCGAGGTGGTTTGGTCGTTGGTCACGAGGACTGTCTCTTTCTTGTGGGAGCCGATCGCTACGGTTCCGAAGTTCAGGTTCAGCGGGGAAACACTCACCGGCAGCGTGTTGTTGAACATCACAGTGACGAAGCTGATGTAATCGACGTTGTAGTAAATGTCGTTGTTCAGCACCGCGATGTCGGGCGTGCCGTCGCCGTTGAAATCGGCAACCACAGCACCATTGCTTTGCGTGCCGACGTAGAATCCACCCTTAAACACGTCTTCGTAGTTTCCTTGCCAGTACTGCCACTCGGACTCACCGAGGTCTTTGAACGTGCCGTCCCCGTTGCCCTCGAGCACCGCCGGGCCATATGGGTCTGTCGACGTTGTCTCTCTCAGGGAGATGAACGCGTCCAGGTTGCCATCGCCGTTGAAGTCGGCGACCACGGGATAGTCGGGACGGAAGCCGGCAAGGCAATTCGAGGAATTCCACGGCTGGACCGCAAAAGTGCCGTCTCCGTTGCCTTGGAGTAAAGCGTAAATCTCTCCACTGTAACAACCGGCACCGGTATTCCCCGCTAAGGTTACCAGCAGATCCAGTTTGCCGTCTTTGTTGAAGTCGGCCGCCGCCAATGTGTCGCTGTAAATATATTGTCCTACATTGGTACTGACCGGTGCCTGGAACGTGCCGTCTCCATTGCCGAGCAGAACATAGACGGCGGATTGCTGGCCATAGGTGCCGACGGCGATGTCGAGTTTGCCGTCGCCGTTGAAATCCCCGAAGGCCAACGAGTTCAGATGAGAGTTGTACTGGGTAATGCTGGTGATCAACTTGGCGGTTTTGAACTTGCCATTGCCCTTGTTGAGCAGAATGCTGATCGTGCCATCCGCGTTCGAGATGACGATGTCCGGTTTGCCGTCACCGTTCACGTCCTCCAGGAACACGTCGTAGGACAATGCCGTCGTGCCGGTTGAGTAATACACCGGCTTGTTGAACTTGCCATTGCCTTTGCCGGTCACAACCGCCGCTTGGTTGTTCATGCAGGAGCTAGCGCCAGTGGCGACGATGTCGGGTTTGCCATCGCCGTTGACATCGCCGACGGCGATCCACTCTTGAACGTTGTAGCCGCAACCGGTCGCCACTTCCACGAAGGTTGGGGTCCCCAAAACGCCGTGGGAACTTCCCAGCATGACCTCGAATCCCGCCTCGGTCACACCGCTGTTGTACGCGCCCGAGTACGCCACATCTGGAATCCCGTCTCCGTTGAAGTCGGACGTGACCAGGTTGTAGCCCCACCCGTTCTCATTCCACCCGTTGGCCGCATTGGTCTGGAAGGTCCCATCGCTGCGGCCCAGTATCACCTCGCCGTCCCAACTATGGCTTTCCAAGGGTTTGAATATGTCGAGCACGCCGTCGCCGTTGAAGTCGGCGAGAATAAAATTGTCCGGGCCAGTCGCCTGCGGATTCTGATAAGGGTAGACCGGCCCGGCGGTGAAGGTGCCGTCACCCTTGCCATAGAACGTCCAGATTTCACCAGCGTTATCGCTGACAACGAGGTCTAGCTTTTTGTCGCCATTGATGTCCGCCATGCTCACCAGCCACGAGGCACCCTGACCAGGGGCTTGGCCGACGGAGCCTTTCAGCGCAAACTTGCCACCGCCCTGGTTTAAGTAGAGGATCAGGTCACCGTAGCGGTAAGACGTAATCACAATGTCGTTCTTCTTGTCGCCGTTGACGTCGCCAATCGCGATGCCAATTTCGCTTGACTGGTTGATTCCGTCGTCATAGTAAGTCGCAGTTCCGAACGTGCCGTCGCCGTTGTTCAGCAAAACGGCCATTCCATTGTTCTCCGTAACCGCGATATCGGGCTTGCCATTGCCCTTGAGATCGCCGACAGCCATGCCACCGACGTTATAGTCGTTCGGGTAATTCGGGTCGACGGTAGAGTAGGGAACGCCGGTCTGGAAAGTTCCGTCGCCATTGCCGAGATAGATGTAGACGCACGAGTTATTGGAGCTATTGATGCTGCACCAAAGACCGACCGCGGCTATGTCCAGCTTGCCGTCGCCGTTGAAATCGGCGACGTAGATGCTATTCGTGTTCGGGACCCAGTTATTGCTGTTCGGGGCCACATAAATATTGCTGTAACTAAACGTACCGTCGCCATTGCCCAGAAACACCCAAACCGCCTCATTACCTGCGGAGGTGTTGCCCCATACGGCCAGGTCCAACTTGCCGTCGCCATTGAAGTCGCCTACCGCTAGGGCATAGGGGGCATTGTTCGAGCCAAAACTGTAGGTATTCACGATCGGGGCCTGGAACGTGCCGTCACCGTTACCCAGCGCCACGTCGATTTCCCATGCCCCACCAGCGACCGAGACGATGTCAAGTTTGCCGTCCCCATTGAAGTCGCCCGCAACGGCGGCTTGCACGCCTAGAAGGTCTCCATAGTTGACGACGCCGTTGATCTGAAAAGTCGACGGATACGGGAAAAAAGCAGCTGGATGCTCTTGCGCCTGCGCCGGGATCGCCATCCCGGCAAACCACACTACCAGCACGGCGAGCACAATTGCGGCCATGCTGGAATGCTTAACATGCTTATAGACAGAGTTCATTGTTATGTCTCCTGAGGTTCAATTTGCTTCCGGTCTTTGATAGAGGAATTTCTTTGCCTGTCTCTCCGGGCCGACTTTGACCCCGAGGCCAACTGCAGTCAATGGTCTGGAGGTGACCTGTGCACGACCTGTATGTGACGCGATAACGTATTTGTTTACATAATGTTAGAGAAGCTTCTTGTCTGACCACGAGGCTGGCGAGAGTGGCCTAAAAGTGCCGGTTCACAGGGGTCGCTTGGGTGGTAAACTTAATGTTCTCCCCCAAAGCGCCTCTTTGGTTATGCGCTCTGCACAAGCGTCTGCAGGTATTGTCCGCTTCGGTGCGTTCGAGGCCGACCTCCGCGCCGGCGAATTGCGTCGCAACGGGGTCAAAGTCCGGATACAGGAACTCCCGTTTCATGCCCTGGCTTTGCTGCTGAGCCGTCCGGGAGAAGTCGTCAGCCGCGAGGAGTTTCGCCAGGCGCTTTGGCCGGGCGACGTGTTTGTGGATTTTGACCGGGGCATCAGCAGCGCCATCAAGCGGTTGCGCGACGCGCTCGGCGATTCCGCCGACAACCCGATCTTCGTTGAAACCGTTGAACGCCGCGGCTACCGCTGGATTGCCCCCGCGCAGGGCCCGGAGCTTTCCGCGGAATACGCCGCGCGGCCCGATGTCCCGCCGCCTCCGCCACATACCTCGCCGCGCTGGAAATTCATCCTCGTGCTTCCGGTTTTGGCTCTGCTGTTTGCAGCGTGGATTTTCAGGCCCAGCTATCGCTCGGCGAGAGCGGGATCGAAAGCGCAACCAGCCTCGCTTTCGTCCAGCGCAGACTTGCCGCTGCACGCCGCCAACCGCGAAGCCGAGGAGTTTTACCTGAAAGGCCGTTACTACTGGGAGAAGAGGACTCCCGACAGCCTGAACAAAGCGGTGGACTCATTCATGCAGGCCATCGTCCACGATCCTGGCTACGCACCCGCCTACGTCGGACTCGCGGATTGCTACAACCTGCTGCGGGAATACACCGTGATGCCTGCCTCGGAGGCCTATCCGCGGGCGCTGGCCGCGGCGAGAAAAGCGGTCGAACTCGACGACCGGTCCTCCGAGGCGCACGCATCCCTTGGGTTCGTCTCTTTCTTCGGGATCGGGGACGCCGCCACCGCCGACCGGGAATTCCGGCGAGCGCTTGAACTGAATCCTAACAACGCCATCGCCCATCACTGGTACGCGACTTACCTGCAGTGCCTCCGCCGTTATCCTGAGTCGTTGGCGGAAATCGACCGCGCCCGAGCGCTCGACCCCGCTTCCAAGTCTGTCCTGGCCGATAAGGGCGCCATTCTTTTCGACTCCGGACGCCAGCAGGACGCTATCGCTTTACTTAAGCAAATGGAAGAAAACGAGCCGGACTTTATTTCTCCTCACCGTTACCTGAAGTTCATCTACCTATTGGCGGCGGATTATCCTGATTACCTTGTCGAAGCCAGAAGCGAAGCCGTTTTGATGCACGACAGCTCAGCTCTCGCCGTGGTGGAAGCAACCGAAAAGGGTTTCGCCGCTGGAGGCGGAAAGAACTTGCTTGAGACCATCCGTCGGCAACAGACCAAGCTGTATGAGCGCGGCCTGCTGTCGCCGTACTTCCTGGCGGTGACGTGCTCACTACAGGGGAACAAGCAAGAAGCTCTGCGCTATCTGAAGACCGCCCATGATCGGCGTGCCGACGGTTTGTTCCAAATAGAAACCGATCATGCTTTCGACAACCTGCATAACGAACCCGCCTTCCGGCAGTTAGTCGCCGAGGTTGGCTTGCCGCCGCTTTCGCAAGCGAAGTCTCACTGAGTTGGCCTAGAGCTCAGTCTTATCGCACCACGCCTTCCAATGGTGAACTGGCGGTGGCGTAGAGTTTCTTCGGCATCCGTCCCGCCAGGTACGCTTCTCGTCCGGCAATCACCGCGTGCTTCATCGCTTCCGCCATCCGCACCGCGTCCTGCGCTGCCGCAATCCCCGTATTCATCAGCACCGCGTCCGCTCCCAGCTCCAGCGCGATGGTCGCGTCCGACGCCGTCCCTACCCCCGCATCCACAATCAACGGCACCCCACCGATCATCTCCCGCAAGATCCGTATATTGGCCTCGTTCTGTATCCCCATCCCGCTGCCGATCGGCGCCCCCAGCGGCATGATCGCGCTCGCTCCCGCCTCCACCAGACGCTTGGCAAATACGATGTCATCCGAAGTGTACGGCAGCACCGTGAACCCCTCCTTCACCAGCACCCGCGTCGCCTCCACCGTCGCCTGCACATCCGGATACAGCGTCGCCTGGTCGCCGATCACTTCCACTTTCACCCAATCCGAGATCCCCACTTCCCGCCCCAACCGTGCCGTACGGATGGCCTCCTCCGCGCTGTAGCAACCCGCCGTATTCGGCAGCAGAAAATATTTCTTGGCATCGATGTAATCCAGCAGCGACTCCTTGCTGCGATCCAGGTTGACCCGCCGCACCGCTACCGTCACCATTTCTGCGCCGCTCGCCTCCAGCGCCCGCGCCGTCTCCTGAAACGACTTGTACTTGCCCGTGCCTACGATCAGACGCGAGCGAAACTCCCGCCCCGCAATAATGAATGAGTCCGTCATGCTT